>Ga0316613_10000327_pt1 | contig 44516 bp, 37 predicted proteins | sample OWC_soil_day10_C_2_FD_207647 | JGI IMG/M metagenome (GOLD analysis project Ga0316613, IMG submission 207647) | Wetland soil microbial communities from Old Woman Creek delta, Ohio, United States - OWC_soil_day10_CT_b | ecosystem: Environmental > Terrestrial > Soil > Wetlands | place: USA: Ohio...
ATGGCCACCGCCAGAGTCGCCGTGCCCAGACCCGCTGCTTGCAACAGTTTTTGGATTCTTGTGCTTCCCATGATGGTCCTTCTCCTTCCTCGTTAACTTCAAAAAGGAGGCCTGCTGTTTGGCCTCGTTTGAAAATGTGAAACTTCTGCTTTAATACCGTGCAGCGGCTCCACATTTGATCCGGCTTTTCTTGGGTTTAATAAGTACTGGCCAGAAAATTTGGATAGTTGCTTCTAATGAATCCAGGCAACCTGTCAAAATCAAAAACTTTGTTGCTTCAAAAAATCAAATAGCTCTTCGCGGTTTGGCATGCCGCCTTGTGCCCCGGCTCGGGTGACAGACAGTGCGCCGGCGGCGCAGGCCAGACGGGCGATCTCGCCCATTTCACCACCCCAGAATGCAGCCAATGTTCCATTAAAAGTATCGCCGGCTCCGGTTGTATCCACGGCCCGGACCGGAAATCCTGGCTGATGCTGCAATTCACTGTTGCGGTTGGTAAACCAGGCACCATCACGGCCTTTGGTCATGATTACTTTGGCCGGATACAGGCGAAGCGACTGCTGCCATGCATCAACTGGCGTGGAAAAAACAATCGCCAGTTCATGTTCGTTCGGGGTAAGCAGGGTAGTGTGTTGCAAGATACTGTCCGGCAACGGCATTGCGGGCGCCGGGTTGAGCAGAAACGGTTTGCCGTGACGCGCCGCGAGTTCGGCCGCGGCCTGAACGACAGGCAGCGGAATTTCCAGCTGGGATATTACGACATCCGCCTCGGCGAACGCGGATTCCGCTGCGAACAGGTCGTCTGGCATCAGGGCATGATTGGCGCCAGGTACGACGATAATCGCGTTTTCAGACTGGCTGACCGTAATGATTGCAACCCCGGTAGCGGCTTTGTCGGTTATCCGGACGTAACGAGTGTCAATGTTTTCACGGTTGAGACCATTGATCAGATCGGTGCCAAATACATCACTGCCAACGCAGCCAATCATGGTGACCGTGGCCCCGAGTCTGCTGGCTGCGACTGCCTGGTTGGCCCCTTTTCCGCCGGGATGAGTGGTAAAGCTTTGACCCAGCAGTGTTTCTCCCAGGGTTGGAATCTGGTCGGTTTCAACTACCAAGTCCATGTTGATGCTGCCAACCACCAAAACCCTGTTCATGCAAACAATCCTCACATTTTGAATAAGCGTGCGATGCGCCTTTCTTGGTTGCTGTCACGTTACTAAAACGTGCTAGCTTGTGCAGTCTATACCGGTAAATTTATCCCTGTCCAGAAAAATGTTGTTTGAAAAATTAAACTACATAATGCCCGTGCATAAACGCACCGATTGGCAGTCTGGTCTTGTCGATCATGATTAGGTGTACTAGTATTGGCGACTGCTGATACGTTTTAGCTGGGTGATTTCATACTTGTTGGATAATGCGCTCCTGTTTGTCTGCAAATTTTAACTACGGGGTTTCGGAGGGGAAAATGGCTGTTAACAAAATTGAAGGCATCATACCGGTGATGATCACGCCGTTTCTGGAGTCGGGCGAGATCGATTATGCGGGCATGGAGCGCTTGATCGAATGGTATATCGCCAATGGTTCGGATGCTTTGTTCGCAGTGTGCCAGTCCAGCGAGATGCAGTTTTTGTCAGTGGAAGAGCGGGCGGCACTGGGTAAATTTGTAGTCAAGCAGGCTGCGGGGCGTGTGCCGGTGGTGGTGTCCGGCCACATCAGCGATGATCCGTACAGCCAGCTGGAAGAATTGACCGCCGCCGTGGATACCGGTGCCGATGGTGTGGTGCTGGTCACCAATCATCTCGATCCCAAGAATAAAGGCACCGAAACCTTCCGTGGAAATCTGCAGTGGTTGCTCGATCGCCTGCCGAAAGAGGTGCCGCTTGGCCTATACGAGTGCCCGGCGCCGTATCGCCGCCTGCTGAGTGATGATGAGCTGCGTTTCTGCATCGATAGCGAGCGTTTCGTCATGTTGAAGGATGTTTCCTGCGACCTGGAAACCGTAAAACGTCGCGTGGCCATATCTGCCGGAACGCCATTTGCCATCCTGAATGCCAATGCGGCCATTGCCTTTGATGCCATGAAGGCCGGCTCGCGCGGTTTCAACGGCGTATTTACCAACTTCCATCCTGATCTTTACAAATGGTTGTACACCTCGGGAACGAAGCATCCTGAACTTGCCGATGAAGTGGCTACGTTCCTGGTGTTGGCGGCATTGTCCGAGGCATTTGGTTATCCGGTTCTGGCCAAGATGTATCATCAGCGCATCGGAACCTTTGATTCGATCAAGAGCCGCACGATTACCTTCGATGTGCGCGAACGGTTCTGGGCGCTGGACGCCATTCTCGACAAAGTGGTGGCTGGAACCGAGGCGATGCGGGCGAAAATTGCTGCGCTGTGATTGGGTGAATCAACGAGTCTGACAAGAATAGAAAAGGCGGCGCATTGGATGCGCCGCCTTTTTACATTCCGAGCAGCAATTTCGGCTTATTTGAGCTGTTTGAGCAAGCCATCCAGAAGCTGTTGCTCCAGAGCTGCATCCATCTTGTCCTTGGGTTTGAGCGTGAGAACGGTGCGATTGACTTCCTGCTTCAGCTGGATGATGTATTCCAGTTGCGCCTCGGCTTTTTTCTGCTCTTCGCTCTTGCGCCAGAAGGCCAGCTTGGACAGGAAGTTGCTGGTATCTTCCTTCTCGATATCGGTTTGGGCGCGGCGTACAAAATACGTGCCTTGGGTGCGATCGCGGTCGGAAATGACAAAGCCGATACGTTCGAGCGCCAGGCCTGTACGACGCCAGGCACGATCATAGGTATCAACGATATTCAAAGCCTTGCCGCCATTGGGCAGGGTGATCAGGTCAGCCTTGGTAAGTTGTTCTGCCGGGGCGCTGGTAATGGATTGCGCTGCTTGCTGATCCATGCCGAAATGCTGCAGGAGCAGGGCGATCATTTCCGCCTCAAGCTCGGGATCGTTGGGGCGCGGAACCCAGATGGTATCGGCTACGGCATCCTGGTTGCGTGTTTGCGTGCTGCCATCGTTGCGGTAAGCCTCAGCTTTGCCTTGGTGCGAAATGAAAATTTCCGTTGTTTCCGCATCGCTACCCCGTTCGACGCGGGTGCGGAACTTGTCAAGCTCGCCGGTAGAGGCAAAGCGGCTGGAAATTTTGTTGAGCATGCGGGTCAAAACATCGTGCGGCAGCTTGGCGCGATTTTCCAGCCAATCCGTTTCCATGATGCCGCTGGCAGAGTTATCTACCGTCAGGATAAAGCCATTGGCAATCCAGAATTCACGAATCTCGCCCCAGAGTTTTTCCGGTCTGCCCCGCACTACCAACCAGCGCTGGCCGCCCGCGCTCACCAGTTTGGCCTTGGTGTTGTTCGGCAATACCTGCGTGGCGGCGGCAGGTGCACTGGCGGTGGCGGTGGCCAGGATGGCGCGGTTTGGAATGCTGAAAGCGGGGTTGTTCGATGGCGAGGTTAGATCTGGAGGTACCTCTAACGGGTTTTTCGAAAGATTGTCACTGCCGGAGCGATAGTCCACACGGCGTTGCAGCATTAGATCATCGGTAGAGCAGCCTGCGATCAGCAGGGCGATGGCGATCGGTACAAGGCGGAATGCTTTCATGGTATGGCGCATCTAGTTGAGTGAGTCGGATTATGCGGTAATCATAACGGGCATGCTGGGTTTTCTGCTGCCCAATCAGCACAGACCCGCTTGGCCAAGTGCTTTTCTAACCGCGGCTTGATTGCTTTCGGCAAGCCAGGTCAGCGGCAGGCGGATGCCCTTGTCGATGTGTCCCAGTTCGGCCAGAGCCCACTTGACTGGAATCGGGTTGGCTTCCACGAACAAATGCCGATGCAGGTGCTGCAGTCGATCATTGATGATGCGCGCTTCCCGGATGTTTCCCTGGCGCGCCATGGTACACATCTCGTGCATCAGGCGAGGAGCGACATTGGCCGTGACCGAGATGGTGCCGTGTCCGCCCAGCAGAACAAAGGCCAAGGTGGTGGCATCGTCACCCGAGAGCAGGCTGAAATTGGCCGGGGCGCGACTGATCAGGTCAACGGCGCGATCAATGCTGCCAGTGGCATCCTTGAGGCCAACGATGTTGGGTAGCTCTGCCAAACGCAATACGGTGTCGTTGGCAAGGTCGCAACTGGTGCGGCCTGGCACATTGTAGAGAATGACCGGGATATCCACGGCTTCGGCGATGGCCTTGAAGTGCTGGTACAGGCCTTCCTGGGTTGGCTTGTTGTAATAGGGCACGACCGAGAGGGCATAGTCGGCACCGATGGACTTGGCGCGTTCGGTCAAGTGAATCGCCTCGCGCGTGGAATTGGCGCCGGTGCCGGCGATAACCGGAACACGACCGGCTGCCTGCTCGATAACCACGCGGATGATTTCAAGGTGCTCATCCACGCCGACAGTGGGCGATTCGCCCGTAGTACCCACGGCCACAATGCCATCCGTTCCTTGTTCGATATGCCAATCAACGAGTTTTTTCAGGCGTGCAAAATCCAGATCACCGTTTTCGAACATGGGCGTGGCAATTGCAACGAGGCTACCGGTCAGCATGGGGATGGATTTCCATATGAATAATCTTGAATGTGCAATTCTAACCGAACAGGGGGGAGGGTGGAATGTGGCTTTACCGGGGCAAACAAAAAGTTACCGGCATGAAGCGTGGGGCCTCCAAGGATAATCTGCCCCTGTGGCTGAATGGCTTCCTTGTTCCCATATTCAAATCAATATGGTGACATGGGTAGGCCAAGCGGTTTTCGAGGCCCTTTATTATGTAATGCGATGGCGAATTATGAAGCCAACAGGAGGGGCAGAATGCCAACTTACAAAGTTGCACGCAGTGTTTGACAGCCTCTACGGGCCTCTGTATAGTTCGGCCTCTCTACAGCGCGCCCGTAGCTCAGTTGGATAGAGTATCTGGCTACGAACCAGAGGGTCGGGCGTTCGAATCGCTCCGGGCGCGCCAGTAGACAACAATAGTCAGGCCGAAGTCCCCATCGTCTAGAGGCCTAGGACACCGCCCTTTCACGGCGATAACCGGGGTTCGAATCCCCGTGGGGACGCCAATAAAATCAATGAGTTGCACTATAACTTATTGGTAAAAATCAGAAGTGATGCTCAAAAGCACTTGGGAAACCAGGTGCTTTTTTGTTTTCCATCAATGCATATCGAACCCCGGACCGCGCGGAGGTAGGTATGGACCGGCTGAGAAAATGACTGCAACAAAACCCCTGAAGTGGACCAGCATCATTGGCTATGGCCTGGGCGACATGGCCAACAACTTTGCCTTTTCCATGGGCATGCTGTTTTTGCTCAACTATTACACCGACGTGGCCGGCATCAGCGCCGCCGCAGCCGGGACCGTGCTGGTGGTGGTGCGGATTTATGACGCAATTATGGACATCGTGGCCGGGCGCGTGATCGACCGCACGGGCACTTTGTCGCGGTGGGGTCGTTTTCGGCCCTACCTGCTGTGGGGATCATTACCGCTGCTGCTGTTGAACGTCGCTGTGTTCTCGGTTCCTTCCGGCTGGAGTGAGGGCGCGAAACTGGCCTATGCCTACGTGACTTACGCCTTGCTGGGTACGGCCTACTCGTTTGTGAATATCCCGTATGGCTCGCTGGCCAGCGTGATGACGCAGGACCCACGCGAGCGCTCGCGCCTGGGGGCGGCGCGAACCCTGATGGGGATGGGCACCGTTATTTTCCTGGCCTTCGTGCTGGGGCCGGTGCTGCGCAGCGTGCACGGCGCCGCCTTGCAGTCCCAGTTGACCCGTTTCACGCTGATTCTGGTCGTGATTGGCATGATCTTCTATTTCATCTGCTTCAAGACCTCCCGCGAAGTGGTCGAGCGGGACATCCAGAATCCGAGCTGGAAAGACAGCCTGTCGGCACTTCGCTCAAACCGCCCGTTGCAGATGCTGTGCCTGGTGGCGTTGTGCGTGCTGATCGGTAGCAGCGCCATGGGGGCTTCGGGCTTGTACTACGCGCGTTATGTGCTCGGTGATCCCAAGCATTTTTTGACCATCATCCTGATCACGACCATTGTCGGTGCATTGATTTCCGTCCCTTTGGCACCGATGCTGGTGGGGCGTTTAGGCAAGAAAGGAGCATTCCTGCTGGGCATGGCGCTGGCCACTACGGCGCATTTGCTGCTGTATTTTGTCCCGGCTTCCAATTTGATCGGCGTCTTTGGCACGCTGGCCCTTGGCGCAGTCGGATTCATGCTGGCGATGATCGTGATGTGGGCGCTTGAAGGTGATACCGTTGAGTATGGCGAGTGGCGTTCTGGTGTGCGCATTGAAGGATTGAACTACTCGGTTTTTTCTTTCACCCGCAAATGCGGCCAAGCGCTGGGCGGATCGATTCCGGCCTTTCTGCTGGCCGCGAGCGCTTATGTACCCAATGTGGCCGTGCAGAGCCCCACCGTTGTGCGGACGATTCAGCAAGGCGTGGCGCTGGTGCCTGCCATCGCATTCGCGGTGGCATTTCTGATCATGTTGTTCTACCCCTTGTCCGACCGCCGCTTTCTGGAGCTGGTCGAGGAAATCAAGATGCGGCGCCAGCAGTCATAGATTGCATGGCCTTGATTGGTACCGCACAGGATCAATCGGAATGCGCAGCACGGTATGCGCGTACCACTTCCAGCATCGCATGCAGCAGCGGCGAGTTTTCGTTTTTGCAATACTGGCAGTGCAGCGTAAACACGCGCTTGCCTCCACCCAGATACGGTCGATAAACGACATTGCGTATCTGCAATGACTGCACCGAGGGTGGCGCATAAAACAGGCCATAGCCACATCCAACCAGATTCAGCCCGCTCATCAGATCGTTGACTCTTTTTTCGATACGGCGCCTGTAGCCATATGACTGGAAAAATTGATCCTCGGCTGACTTGTCTGCCGGTCCCCCGATAAAAAGCTCGTCGCGCAAGGTTCGAATATCGATAACCGGCTGATTGGCCAACGGATGGTCCTTGTGCAGGGCGAGCAGCATCGGTTCCGAGATGACTTCTTCGCAGGCAAGGTCGGCTTCTTCATGCAAGAAGCGTTCAAAAGCGATCAGGATCTTGCCGTGACGAAGGGCCTGCATCTGCTGCTCTTTGCGGGCGGTGTGCAAAACCAGATCCACATCCGGGTGGAGCTTGGAAAACTGTTCCAGGATTTCAGGGATGATATTGAACATGGCGGAACCGGAGACGCCTACATCCAGCTGTTTCCGCTGCTGCTGAGTGGTTCGCAATACATCGCGCTTGGCCAGCTCGATCTCCATCTTGATGTTGCGCGCATGATGCAGCAAGGATTCACCGGCAGGCGTGAGTTCCATGCCATTGACGCTGCGCGTAAACAGGGCGGTGCCGATCTCTTCTTCAAGTGCCTGGATCTGCCGGGACAAGGCGGGTTGCGTGATGTGCAAGCGCATTGCCGCACGGCGCAGGTTCTTTTCTTCCGCAACCGCAATGAAATTACTGAGCGTGCGCGCTTCCATTTGATTACTCCCCCTCAAAATCGAAAACAGGTCGACGGCTTGCGAGCGGCCCGGCTACTGTTTTCGGAAGAGCATGGTTAGCCATGTCTCATTATTCTGATATACCAGTTGGTCTGGCTGTTTACCCTACTGGAAAACAAATCCTCTGAAAACCCCAGGGGTGATGCCGTATTAACATAATTGCATGAAATATCGGCATTGGACGGCTGTTTGCTCCTATTCAAGAATTTGCGTCGCAACATTCAGGCAAGAACCAGAAATCAGATGCTCCACTCCTCCTGTCGGGAGCTGCTTGAAAGAACCTGGTGGCCTTTGCCAGCGGTGTTGACACAACAATATTTCTTGCAAAACAACGAGGAGCAGGAACCATGCAACAGATGTTCAATACCAGGAAAACCGTGCTGGCCGTGGCGATCAGCATTGCGCTGGGGGTAGGGCTTACCGCGTGTGGAGGGGGAGGCGGCGATAGTGCGAGCAATAGCGAATCGACCAGCGTATCGGATTCCCAAGCTAATCCTTGGATGACTGCGTCGATCATTGCCGAGCAAAACGCAGCCACGACGGATGCCGCCAAGGAGGCCGTGGCCAACAAGCGCGCCCTATTGTTGCTTGATGCGATGACGCTGGAGCAGAAGATGGCGCAATTGGTCGGCAAGGGGCCGGAAGTGCTGCCGGAATTGCCGCAGTGTTATGGCGCTCGTCACGTTTCCGCCATTCCAGCACTGAATATTCCGACCTTCCGTATCACCAATGGCCCGGTGGGTCTGGGTCAGAATGATTGCGTGGCTGTCGGCTCCAGCAGTGCTTACACGGATGCGAGTTCCGCCAAAGCCACTGCATTGCCGTCCGCGATTGCTGCGGCCGCCTCTTTCGATCCGTCCGTGGCAGGGGCTTATGGCGATGTCATCGGCACCGAAATGAACAATCTGGCGCTGCATGTGTTCGAGGCGCCAGGTGTAAACATGGCTCGTCTGCCGGTTCTCGGCCGTAACTTTGAATATTTCGGCGAAGACCCGTACCTGACCGGCACGATGGCTGTTTCCGAGATCAAGACCTTGCAGGCCAAGGGTTTGATCGGTATGGCCAAGCACTTTATCGCCAACGAGCAGGAAACCAACCGCATGGCGCTGACCAACCTGGGTGTGGATACCTTGGTGGATCGGCAGGTATTGCGCGAAATCTACATGCTGCCGTTTGAAATGTCGGTCAAGGACGGCAAGGTGGCGTCGATCATGTGCGCCTACAACCACATCAATGGCGAACAGTCCTGTGCCAGCAAGGAAAATCTCAATGACGTTCTGCGCACGGATTGGGGCTTTACCGGCTATGTACAGTCCGACTTCTATGCCACCTTCGGCATTAGTGCCGGCGGCCTGATGAGCGCGGGGCTCGACCACGAAATGCCGATTGCGATCAGCTGGTCTGCGTCCGGTCTGACTAGTGCATTGAGCAGTGGCGCACTCTCGGTCAGCATGATCAACAAGGCACTGGAACGCCGTTATACCCAAGCTTTCAAATATGGAATCTTTGATCGTGCGCTCAAGCAGACTGCCATCGACTTTGCCGCCAATGGTGCCAAGGCACGGGATATCGGTACTAAGTCCGCTGTTCTGCTGCAGAACAATGGCGCGCTGCCGTTTGATGGTACAGCAGTCAAGAATGTTGTTCTGATCGGCAAGAAATCGCAGGTGTATGCGCAGCAGGCCGTGGCCGGTGGTGCGATGGTCGGCACGGCGTTTGGTGCCGGCGGCGGCAGCTCCGATGTGGTGCCGAGTTACAGCGTTACGCCGCTCGACGGCATCATGAACACGCTCAAGGCACTGGGCAACACGTCGGTCTCGGTCAAGCTGATTTTGGTTGACGATGCCAACTCGACCGCGACGATCGATGGCACCGCTTCGACCTTCAGCGCAGTGCAAAGCGCTGCCGCCGGGGCCGATGCCGTAATTGTGATGGCCGGGACGATTTCTGAAGAAGGCGCCGATCGTGCTTCGTTCACCGATAACACGCTGCTGACCTCGGCAACTAGCGTGGTGCCCGGCGTGAAAGACGCTGCGGCGGGGATGAGCCTGGATTGGTATGTCGCCAAGCCGAGCGCGAACTCTTATGCCGCCACCAATGCGCCGACGAACAGCAATACCGTTGCCATGATTACCTCGATCATGGGGCTGACTTCGAGCACCGGCAAAACCATGGCACAAAAAACCGCGCTGGTGCTGAAGGATAACGCCGGTGTGGCCCTGGATGCGGCGCTTGTTGGCACCGCTGGCCCGGCGATTCTGGAAACCTGGTTCCCGGGGCAGGAGGACGGCAATATTGTTGCCGACCTGCTGTTCGGCCAGAAGAGCCCGTCCGGCAAGCTGCCTGTGACCTTCCCGTTCGCCGGCAAGAGCTTCCTCGACAACGTGACCGCAGCCCAGTTCCCGGGTGTATCCACCGGTACGACGGCCAAGCCGAAATCGCGGGTAAGCTATACCGAAGGCCTGAATATCGGCTATCGCTGGTACGATGCGCAGCAGAAGTCCGGCGCTTGCGCGACCAATAGCGATAAATCGAATGCCTGTGTGGCCTTCCCGTTTGGACATGGCCTGGCCTACACCACGTTTAGCGTCAGCCCGTCATCTTTGGCGGCGAATGGCGCCAAGTACGATATCAAGTTCATGGTGACGAACAAGGGGGCGAAAGAAGGCGAAGAAGTGGTTCAGGTTTACCTCGAGCTGCCAGCCGTTGCATCGTCTGTCGGCGAGCAGACCGGCACCACGATCGTTCAACCGCCCAAGCGTCTGGTGGGTTTCAAGAAGGTCAAGGTGGCGGCCAATGGTTCGGTTTCGGATACGATCTCCATCGATCCTAATGCAAGCAACCATCCGCTGAGTGTCTGGAACCAAACTTCCAAGAAGTGGGAAATTCCGAGCGGAACCTTTACGGTTTGGGTTGGCAAATCCTCATCGCCGAAGGATTTGTACAAGGTCGATTCCTTTACCAAGTAATCCGGCAGGGTTCACAGTCGGCAGGACGCCATGGTTTTTTTGGACCGTGGCGTCCTTTTCTTCAATACCCGGCTCAATTCAGCGATTCATTGGTTCCGGGTATTTCGTTCAAGGATGCAGTGTATGCAGAACTACTCAAGACTGGCGCTTGCCATGTTCGCCGGCGCGATCATTTCCACTCAGACGATGGCGGCAGAAAAGCCGTTTGTCACGGTCAACGGCGTCGCCGTTTCGCAGGCCACTGCGGATATGTACCTGGCGCAGGGCAAGGCCAACGGCATGCCCGATACGCCCGAAATGAAGAACAAGCTGCGCGAGGAACTGGTCCGGCGTGAGTTGATGTTCCAGGCGGCCAAGCAGGGCGGTTTCGACAAAAAGCCGGAAGTGGCTTCCCAGGTCAACGCCGCGACGAAAGCCCTGCTCGCCCAGATCGAGGCCACCCGGCAGGTAATGATTACGCGCGCCTATTGGGACGATTACCTGAAGAAGCATCCGGTGACCGATGCCCAGTTGAAAGCGACCTACGATGCCTACCGGACCAAGGGGGGAGACACCGAATACAAGATCCGCCATATCCTGGTCAAGGACGAGGCGCAAGCCAAGGACATCATCGCCAAGCTCGACAAGGGCGGCAAATTCGAAGAGCTGGCTTCGCAATCGATCGACACGGGCAACCGGGCCAATGGCGGCGATCTGGGCTGGTCCAGCCCCGCCAAGTTCGTCAAACCGTTTGCCGATGCGCTTGCCGGCCTGAAAAAGGGCAAATACAGCGCGGCACCGGTCAAGACCGAATTCGGCTATCACGTGATCAAACTCGAAGACACCCGTCCGCTCAAGGTGCCTTCGTTCAATGAAATGAAACCCATGCTGCACAAGGATGCCGAGGCAATGATGGTCGAGAAAATGGTCGCCGAGCTGCGCGCCAAGGCCAAAATCCAGTAACTTGATAAACCACCGAGCCAATATGCAAAAGGCACTTGTGGAACCAAGTGCCCGGCTGCTGATGACGTGGCAAGTCTCCAGGAATGGCACGCTCAAGCAAGCTCGAGCGATTCGGGCATATGCTGCAACCCGCAGCCTGCCTGGTCGATTCCCACCATCCCCGCTTCCTCCCGTCGGAGGAAGGACCTCGCTAACGCTCGATTTGCTGTAAGTGATGGGTTGTAAACAAAAGGCACTTGGGAAACAAGTGCCTTTTGTTTTCCATCGGCCGCGAGAGTTTTCTTAACCGGCCTTGAAATGAAACGTCCGTTTGAACTGCTGCAGCAGATCATCCACATAAGTGAATACCACCGGGATCACGAGCAAGCTCAGCAGGGTGGATGTCAACAAGCCGCCGATCACGATGATCGCCATGGGCTGGCGGAAGCTCGGATCGGCTCCCATGCCCAGTGCAATCGGCAGCATGCCGGCCCCCATGGCGATGGTGGTCATCAGGATCGGGCGGGATCGCTTGTGGCAGGCATCCACCAACGCATCGAAGCGTGACAAGCCCTGTTCGCGCCGCGCCATGATCGCGTATTCAACCAGCAGAATCGAATTTTTGGTGACCACGCCCATCAGCATCAACAGGCCGATCACGGCCGGCATCGAGAAACTGCTCCCGGTGATCAGCAAGGCCAACAAGGCGCCGCCGACCGAGAGGGGCAGGGCGGCGAGGATCGTGGCCGGCTGCAGGAAGTCGTGGAACAGCAGCACGAGCACGACATAGATGCAGAGAATACCGACTGCCATTGCCAATCCGAAACTACCGAAAAGCTCGCTCATGCGCTGCAATTCGCCCTGCTGCACCTCGTGCACGCCTTGTGGCAGTTGCTTCATCGCCGGCAACTGGCGAACCTCGTTCATGACTTCGCCCAGTGCGCGACCGTTAAGTTCGACCGAGATGGTCACGTTGCGATAGCGGTCGAGGCGGTCGATTTGCGCCGCGCCGCTGCCCATGCGGATATCGGCGACCGAGGAGAGTGCGACTTGTCCGTTGCTGCCGGCCACGCGCAGTTGCGCGATACGGTCAAGGTTGGTGCGCAGTTCCGGATCGAGCCGCACGCGCACGCTGATCTGGCGTTGCGGCAGGTTGAGCTTGTTCAGGCTCGATGAATAGCCGCCGTAGGTCGCGAGCCGCACGGCTTCCGCGAGTGCATCGACAGTAACGCCAAGCTGCGCGGCGCGGGCGTAATCCGGATAGATCTGGATTTCCGGGCGTTGCAGCGCGGCGCCGGAGGTCACGTTGCCGACACCCTTGAGCGTGCGCATGTCGCGCTCCAGGGCTGCTGCTGCGGATTCAAGCAACGCGGAATCGTCGCTCGCGAGCGTGACTTCGAGTTTTTCACCATTGCTGCCGCGGCCGACCGAGATGCGTGCGCCCGGCAGGACGGCGAGTTTTTCGCGGATTTCGGCCTCGACCACCGATTGTTTGCGGCGTTCGCCGCGCGGCTTCATATCGACGGTCAGCGTGGCGCTGTTGACTTCGGTGTTCGACGACGCCTCCATCCCGCCGCCGGTACTCGCCGTGCCAACCGACGCAAACACATGGGTGATATCCGGAATCCGGCGCAGGATTTCGCTGGTTTCGCGTGTGATCTTGGCGGTGTCATCGAGCGTGCTGCCCGGGGCGAGCTCGATCGAAACCTGGGTCTGGCCATCGTCCATCGCCGGCATGAAACCGGTTGGCAGCAGCGGAATCAGTGCGAGCGACGCGGCGAAGAACAGTAGTGCGGCGACAAGCGTCTTGCGGCGATTGGCAAGACAGCTGCGCACCCAGCCCAGATAGCGCGTCATCAGCCAGGATTCTTTATGCTCGTGCTGGATGTCCTTCATGAAGTAGGCCGCCATCATCGGCGTCAGCAAGCGTGCGACTAGCAGCGAGGCGAGCACGGCTACGGCCGCCGTGATGCCGAACTGGCGGAAAATCTTGCCCGGAATTCCGCCCATGAAGGCGGTCGGCAGGAACACGGCCACTAGCGTGAAGGTCGTGGCGATCACCGCCAGGCCGATTTCGTCGGCGGCCTCCATCGAAGCCTGGAACGGTTTCTTGCCCATGTGCAGGTGGCGCGCAATGTTTTCCACCTCGACGATCGCATCGTCGACCAGAATCCCGACGACCAGCGCGAGTGCGAGCAGCGAAATCATGTTCAGGCTGAAGCCCATCAGCTCCATGACGATGAAGGCCGGAATGATCGAAAGGGGCAGCGCGGTGGCCGAAATCACCGTCGCACGCCAATCGCGCAAGAAGAACCAGACCACGATTACGGCCAGAATCGCGCCTTCGAGCAACAGGTGCATCGAGCCTTCGTAGTTGTCCTGAATGGGCGCAACGGTGTTGCTGATTTCCGTGATCTTGACCTGCCCATGCGTCTTGGAGAACTGGGCGATTGCGGCACGCAGATCGCTCGCGACGCCGACATCCGAAAAACCTTTCGAGCGGGTGATCTGGAAACCGATGGTCTGTTTGCCGTCAACATAGGCGAGCGTGCTGCGGTCGGCGTGGGTGTCGCTGATCGTGGCGATCTGGTCGAGGCGCACGGTGCGCCCGTCCGAGAGCGGGATCGTCAGCGCGGCCACTTCGGCGGCGGAATGTGCGGCCGCCAGCGTGCGCAGCGACTGGATGGCATTGCCGACTTCACCACGACCACCCGAGGCATCCTGTTGAACTGCCTTCAGCTGGGTCGAGACATTCGCGAGCGTAACGCCCATGCCGGCCATCAGGGCGGGATCGAGGTCGATGTGGACTTCGCGGTCGATGCCGCCGACGCGTGAAACTGTCGATACGCCCTTGACCGCGAGCAGCGCCTTGGCAACGTCGTTGTCGACGAACCAGGAGAGTTCGCTCTCGCTCATGTTGCCGGCTTCGATCGTGTAGGTCAGCAGCGCGCCGTTGGCGGCGGTCACTTTTGAAACCGTCGGCGTATTCATGCTGGCAGGCAGGTTGGCCTTGGCCGAATCGACGGCATTGCGAACTTCGTTGAGCGCCTCTTCGCTATCCTTGTCGATATCGAACGACACGCTGATTGCCACCGAACCATCGGTGATCGTGGTCGAGATGTGTTCGAGTTTGGTCAGCGATGCAAGCTTATCTTCGATCTTGCGCGCGACTTCGGTTTCAAGCTGCGCGGGCGCGGCCCCTTCGAGCGACGCCGATATCTTGATCGTCGGCAGATCCATATCGGGGAAGTCCTGGATGCCGAGTTTGTGCAGGCTGAAGATCCCGAACACCGTCAGCAGCACGAAGAGCAGCAGGGAAGGGACGGGATTGCGGATGGCCCAGGCAGAGAAATTCATTTGGCATCCTTGGCGATAGTGACGAGATCACCATCGGCGAGAAATGCGCCGCCGCTGCTGACCACCCGCGCTTGTGGGCCCAGTCCGCTGGCAATTTCCACCAGCCCATCCCGGTGTTGGCCGGTGCTTACCGCGCGACGGATCACCTTGTCGCCTGCGCCCACTTCGAACACGTAACTGTGACCATCGCGCAGCACCAGCGCCGATTCCGGCACGGCTAGCACCGTCTGCACGCCCGCTTCGATGCGACCGCTCGCGAACATACCGGCCGTGGCACCTGCCGGTAGGGTGACAAAAACATTGGCGCGACTGGTGCTGGTCGACAAGGTAGGCGCAATCAGGCGAACCGCGCCTTGCAGCAGCTTGCCCGAAGGCAGTTTGATCTCGGCCTTGCTCGCCGGCTTGATCATGGCCAGTTGCCGCGAATCCACCTCGGCTTGCCATTCCAGCCGTCCCTGGCGCTGCATGCGGAAAAGCTCGGCGCCGGCAGTCACGACTTGCCCCAGCAATACGCTGCGCGCGGTGATCAAACCATCATCGACCGCCACGATGCGCGTCTGCGCGAGCGTGACTTTCTGCGCGGCAAGCTGCGCTTCGGCCAGCTCGACATTGGCTTGGGCAGTCTGCTCCGTGGCCAGGTATTCGTTGATCTGCTGTTCGGAAACGGCGCCGCTGCCTTTCACCTGCCGGGCACGGTCCGCATTGGCCCTGGCTTGAACGAGACTCGCCTTGGCCGATGCCAATGCAGCTTCATAACGGCGAACTTCGGCCTGAACCGAATCGCGCGCGAGTTCGGCCAGCAGTTGGCCGCGCTTGACCTCGCTGCCGACATCCACATACAGCGCCGTGGTGCGCAGTCCGCCGGTTTCCGCCCCGATGATCGCTTCCTGCCAGGCCACGATGCTGCCGCTGGCGCTCAGTTGCACCGGCCATTGTTTTTGCTGCGGCAGTACGGGCGAGACACTCAGTACCGATTTGATGGCAGCAGGCTGCGCCTGGGCGGCACTATGTTGCAGGCCGATGGCGGCAAGCGCCACGGACAGAATGGCGACACCGCCGATCAGGTATTTACGCGTTGCGAATTTCACTTCGTTTCTCCTTGGGTGGTTTGCCAACCGCCACCCACGGCCTTGTAGAGGGCAATCCAGTAAGTCAGGCGATTCTGTTGCAGTTCCAAGAGGCTCACTTCGGCGGAAATCGCCGAGCGCCGTGCAGTTTCCAGGTCCAGCAGACTGGCGCCGCCGGCATGCCAGTTCGTTTCGGTCGCGGTCAGGTATGCGCGGTAGCCTTCGGCACTCTTGCGCGCCTCGGCCTCGCGCTGGGCCATGCTGTCGAGCCGCACCAGCGCCTGTTCGACTTCCTTGACGGCATCGCGCACGGTTTGCCGGTAAGTGGCCTGGGCCGAGTCGTAATCGGCTTTCGCACTCTTGATATTGGCCGCGATGCTGCCGCCATCGAAGATCGGCAGATTCAATGCCGGGCCGAAAGACCAGGGCGCGGTGGTGCTTGCACCGCGCGTGGCGCTCAGACCGATCGAACCGCTGAGGGTGATACTGGGCCAGCGCGCGGCTTCGGCCACGCTGATCAGGGCGCTGGTCGAAGCCAATTCCCGCTCCGCCGACACGATATCGGGACGCTGGCGCAACAGGTTTGCCGGAACGGAGGTCACCTGCAGGCCTTCCGGTTGCGGCAAGCTGGTGACATCCCGGGCCAAGGTCTGGCGCAGTGCCGGCTCTTCCATGCCGGTCAGGGCCACCAGCGTTTTGACCAATACCTCGCATTCGGCCTTCTGCGAAAGCGCGGTGGAGCGCGTGCTGGCGGTCGAGGCTTCAGCCAGGCGGGCATTCGCATCGGCCGTGAAACCGGCCTTGGCCGAGAGCCGGGTCAACGCGCTGGTTTTGGCCTGGGATTGCGCCTGCTCTTCGTAATAAGCCTGCTTGATGCGGCAGGCGCGGTAATCGACATAATCGCCGGCCACTTCCGCCGCCAGCGAGACACGGGCATCGTGCCAATCGGCCTCGCGCGCTTGCAGCAGGGCGCTCGCGGATTCGGTTGCGCGGCGCGTCTTGCCAAAGAGATCGAGTTCCCACGAGGTATCCAGCCCGCTGCTGGCCGTCCTGCCCGTGCCGGTGTCGTTCTTGAGTGAACCCGATGTTGTGGCACCGGCGCTGGCATTCAGGCTCGGCCAGAGGCTGGCTTCTGCCGTGGATCGACTCGCGCGGGCTTTCTCGATGGCGGCCGTGGCCTTGGCCAGGGTGGGGCTGTCTTGTTGAGCGGCCTGCAGCAGCGCATCGAGCGCCGGGTCGTCAAAGCGTGCCCACCAGTTGGAAAGATCAGCCAGCTTGCCGGATTGGGGTGTTTGCCAGTTGGAGGGCAGTGGCAGAACGGGTTGTTTGTAATCGGGGCCACTGGCGCAGCCTGCGAGCAGCAAGGTGCCGGCGAGGAAGAAAACAGAGGGGTGCAATGCCATGAGTATGTGTGTTCAAAGAGTTGCACCAAGCGTAACAAATCCGGCAGTATCTTATAAGACAGCATTACCAGAATTAACTCATGTAAAAAGTTGAATAATGATCGACAAGTTACGCAGTATGGCGGTCTTTGCCAGGGTAGCCGAAGCGGGATCGTTTCGTCGGGCGGCCGAAAGGCTAGGGCTCTCGGCTTCCGTGGTCAGCCATCACATCACCCACCTGGAAAACCAGCTCGGGGCACAACTGCTGTATCGCTCGACACGCCATGTGTCGTTGACCGATCAGGGGGAGTGTTTTTACCAATCGTGCCGCACCATGCTGGCAGCCGCAGAAACCGCGCTGGACAGTCTGCAACACGGACAGCAGAACATGGTTGGCAAGCTCTGGGTATTGGCGCCTGCGCCGTTTTCCTCGGGGCCTTTCATTGCTGACGTGGCCGAATTCTGCGAGCGTCATCCCGGAGTGACGTTAAGGCTGGATTTCGATGACGGACCGCACAATCTGGTCCAGGAAGGGATTGATGTCGCCATTCGCTTCGGCGCTCAGGAAAATTCCACGCTCGTCACCCGTACACTTTTCGAACTGCGCCCCCAGCTCTACGCTGCGCCGTCGTATCTGGAAAAATTCGGCCGGATCGAAGATCTGGAAGCGTTGCAATCGGCGCAGTGGATCTGTCAGGACGCCACGTTGGATATCGTGCTGACAGGGCCGGATGGCGTTGAAGTGCGCCTGGAGCCCCAGGCCAGGATTACCGTCAACAATGCGGTCGCGCAACACGAGCTGGCCCTGGCCGGAATCGGGGTCGCGCAGCTGCCGTCGATCATGGTTGATCCGGATGTTCAGGCCGGACGATTGGTGGAGTTGGTGCCAGACTGGCAGTTTGCAAAACTAAGCTGTTGCGCGATTTACCCGACCCGGGCTGCGCCGCAGGCCTTGTCGCGATGCTTTGTGGATTTTATTTACGAAAAAATGCAGGCAGTCACGACACAGCAGAAAACATCGAAGTGAGGATGTGCAGTACATGTCGGCGAGCCAGGAATAGGCCAGTAAACGACGGACGGTACTGCACATCTCTTGCGTCAGTTGCGCGAAAATTTCTCGGCCAGCTGATTCAGCTTTGCGGCGCGTTCGCGTTCCGCCTTTTCTGCCGCTTCCTGCGCTTTACGCTGCTCGGCGCGTTTCTTGAAACGTTCGCGCAGCGTCTTCGCGGCCAGTGCGCGCTGTTCGTCGCTCACCGGATCGGCGTTGCTGCCATCGAGGTTGAAACGCACGCTGGCATTTTGCAGCTCTTTCAAGTAACGCAGCGATTGCGTATGCGCGGCCAAGGCGCTGCGCAGCAGTTTGCGGCTGATCTCGGGTCGCTGCGCGATCAGTTGCTTATCAATACCAATGGCCAAAGGCAAGCAGTCACGAATAACGGGAAAATCTTTTTGAAGTTCTTTCAGCACACTGCGCGCTGTTGCGACGGTGTTTTCGCTGATTGTCGTTTCGGACATTGTTCTTTACTCACTGGTATTTTTTAGACGGGCGCATTTTAGCATCTCCTGCCGGGCAGTACCGAAACACATCCCGCAATCAAGCTCGTTATCTTCGGATTCCACGAAGCACGAAACTCTAGCGATTGGACTGGTAACCGCTGACATGGTTACCGGCATCGGCCGGCAGGGGCAGGATATCAAAAAGGGCGATGATCGAAAGCAGCGCCATCACCCAATATGCAATGTGGAAATCAATCAGGGGAAGCGAGCTGCCCTCGGCGGGAAACCAGACCGAGGCAACCTTGAGCACGATTGCACCGAGCGCAACGCCAAGCCCGGCACTCATCTGCACAAAGATACTGCTCAGGGTTGAAGCGCCGCTCATGCGCTCGGCAGGCACATCGCAAAAACTGAGCGTGCTCAAGGCGGTGAACTGCATCGAGCGGCAAAGCCCGGTAAAGAACAGCAACGCAATGACCAGCGGCAGTGGCGTGGTCGGGGTTAGCAGGGTGCATGCAGCAAACCCGATAGCCACCAGAACGCCGTTGACCAGCAGCACGCGGCGAAAGCCCCAGCTTTGCATTACCCAGGTGGTGGCGAATTTCATGCAGAGATTGCCGGCAAACAGTGCCAGCAGCAGCATGCCGGAGGTGGTGGCATCGAGCCCGAAGGAAAGCTGGAACATCAGCGGTAGCAGGAAAGGCGCGCTGTTGATCGCGGCCCGGAACAGCGACCCGCCCCAGATCGTCGTCGCAAAAGTCGGGATTCGCAAAGCTTCCAGATCGACCAGGGGATGCGGCGTGCGTTTCAGATGGCGCACTGCCAGGAACATGACAACGAATCCGGTCAAGCCGGAAATGGCCACCTGCGGCAGATCAAACGGGGTATGGCTGGCCAGATCGCAGGCATACATGAGTGCGCTGCAGCCGATGCCGCTAAGCAGAAAACCGGCCGTATCAAAAGGCCGCCGCCCACCGGGCTCGCCCTTGACCCAACGCAGCGTCAGAAAAAATCCGATCAGGCCCAGGGGCAGATTCAACAGGAAAATCCAGTGCCAGCCCCAATGGGTGGTGATAAAACCGCCGAGCGGCGGACCCAGCACGGGTGCGCTCAGTGCTGGCCAGGTTAGCGTGGCAATGGCCCGAACCAGATCGGCCTTGGGTGTGGTGCGCAGCACAACGAGCCGCCCCACCGGCACCATCATCGCCCCGCCGAAGCCTTGCAGGACACGCGCACCGGCAAAAAACCACAGGTTGGTGCTGATACTGCAGAGCACCGAGGCGAAGGTAAACAGCAAGATGGCTCCACCAAACACCTGCCGTGGTCCAAATCGATCCGCCAGCCAGCCGCTCAGGGGGATGAAAACGGCCAGGGCCAGCAGGTAGGCGCTCACCCCGGTGGAAAGATTGATCGCCTGGGTGTTGAAACTTTCGGCCATCTGCGGCAGGGCGGTGGTGATGACGGTGGAGTCGAGGAGCTCCATGAAGAAGGCGCCAGCCACGAGCCAAACGAGGCCGCGATTGCTTGAAGATGAGGATTCGGCAGGGGTGCTGGACATAATGAGCGAGGTGAAAGACCAGTCGCGCACTTTACGCCCGGGGAGGATGTTCGGAAAGGGAAATCCCTGTTTCTGTCACGCAAGTCCAGCGGGCGGAAGGTGTTTTTGCCCAAGGACTTGCGCAACAGGTTAACGAACATCAATCTGGATTATTTCACGCCGGTAATCAAGCGCACGCCGCGCTTGAGCGTCAAGAAAGACCATAGCCAGTGCAGCATAACCGCCAACCGGTTACGGAACCCGATCAGGAAGAAGATGTGCACGATTCCCCACAGCCACCAGGCCAGTCCGCCTTTCATTCTCAGGAAGCCAAAATCGGCAACGGCAGCATGGCGGCCGATGGTGGCCATATTGCCCATGTTGCGATAGCGGAAGGGCGCGGGGGCAGGCTTGCCCGTGATACGGGCCAGAATCTGCAGGCCCACATGTTCGCCGCCCTGAATGGCGCCTTGCGCAACACCCGGAACCACTTTGCCTTTGGCATCGGTTTGCGTCGCGGTATCGCCAATCACGAAAACATTTTCCCGCCCGGAAACGCTGAAATTGGCTTCCACTTTGACTCTGCCGGCACGGTCCGCCTCAACACCCAGCCAGGCGGCCGCAGGCGAGGCCTGGACACCGGCGGCCCAGATGATGGTTCCGGCCGGGATCAGCTTGTCGCCGATAACAACGCCGTTGGCATTGCAATCGGTAACGCGTGCATTCTGGTAGACCTCAACCCCCAGTTTGCGCAGTGCATTGGCGGCCGCACTGGAAAGCTTTTCCGGAAACGAGGCCAAGACACGGGGCGAACCTTCGATCAGGATTACGCGGGTCTGCTTGGGGTTGATGTTGCGGAATTCCCGGCTCAAGGCCGCATGCGCCAGTTCGGAGATGGTTCCGGCCATTTCCACGCCGGTCGGGCCGCCGCCGATCACGGCGATGGTCAGCAGGCGGCTGATTTCCTCCGGATCGCTGGACATTTCCGCACGCTCAAACGCCAGCAGCATCTTGTTGCGAATGGCCGTGGCATCGTCGATGGTCTTGAGTCCCGGGGCAATGGCTTCCCAGTGGTCATTGCCGAAATAGGTATGCCGCGACCCGGTGGCCAGCACCAGGTAGTCGTAATCGACTTTTTCCTGGTGATCACCCATATTGGCCCGGACCTGTTTGGCGCTGGTATCTACGGACTCTACTTCGCCCATCATGACGGTAACGTTCGGCAAGCCTGAAAGCAGGCTGCGAATGGGCGTGGCAATTTCCGCCGGGGAAAGAACCGCCGCCGCCACCTGATAAAGCAGCGGCTGAAACAGATGGTGATTACGGCGGTCGATGACCACGATATCCACCGGTGCCTTTTGCAAGGCACGTACGACAGCCAATCCACCAAACCCCGCTCCCACGATTACCACTTTGGGTTTACGCATTTTTGCGTCCTCTTCTTGAATAATTAACAAAATTGTAAATGAGAACGAAAAGCAATGAAGGACCTGGGCGGGCAACTAAGTCATGTCGGCGCTGGCAAAAATACCTGATCCAAGTGATGGATTGAGCGGGGTATGTAATTGAATTACAAATAAATTTGGATGTGTTTTGTAACTGGTGTCAAATTGATCGGAGCCTGCCAACGGCCGGATGTGTAGTTCGGCCACTGGCGAGCAGCAATATTAGGTACCCATTAGAGGCGATAGCGGGCAATTTCCTCCCGCAAGGCTACAGCCAGTTCGTCCAGAGTGTGGGCGGTGCTTGAAACCTGCCCCAAGTAACCGGATCGGTCAAAGTCCAACGGGAATTGCCGATGATTTGATTGGGAAATCAGATCAATCACTTCTTCGGCAGCAAGTTGCTCTGGTCCTTCAATCCCGCGCCAGTCAGTTGCAGGCGGTTGGCACGGCGATCTTAGGCAAGCTGACCGGCAGTTACAGCATCGAATACGTCTACCGGCTATGCGTATGGATGACGCAGATGAGTGTGATCACAGTGTTTCTGCCTAATCTGCATACCAACCGGCGCTGAGCGGAAAGCTGCGGAAACCAGGGCTGCGCTGCAATCACTTGGATGGAAAGCGCCTGTATGGAAAGCGCCGGCGTTTCGTGCCGGGAGGTAGAATGGAACATTCATTTTCCTGGAGAACCCGCCATGTCCTTGGCCCCGGCACAGCAGCACATCCGGCAAGCGCTTGCCCGTCTGGAAGAAATCATCCTCGGCAAGCAGGATGCGCTGCATCTGTGCATGGCCTGCCTGCTAGCGCGCGGCCATCTGCTGATCGAGGATCTTCCCGGTATGGGCAAGACCACGCTGGCGCATGCACTGGCGCGGGTGCTCGGCCTGCGTTTCCAGCGCGTCCAGTTCACGAGCGATCTGCTGCCGGCCGATATTACCGGCGTTTCGATCTACGACCGCGAAGACGCACGTTTCCGCTTTCATCCCGGGCCGATTTTCGCCCAGGTCTTGCTGGCCGACGAAATCAACCGCGCATCGCCGAAAACCCAGTCGGCCTTGCTGGAGGCGATGGCCGAGCTTCAAGTGACCGTCGACGGCGAAAGCCATGCGCTGCCCGAGCCTTTTTTTGTGATTGCCACCCAGAACCCGTTGCAGCAAATCGGTGCCTTCCCGCTACCGGAATCGCAACTCGACCGTTTCCTGATGCGCCTCGAGCTAGGCTATCCGGACGAGCGCGCCGAGCGCGCGCTGCTGCTGGGCGAGGACCGGCGCAAGCTGCTATCCGGGCAGGTGCCGGTTCTCTCGGTGGCCGAATTGAGCGCGGCGCAGGATGCTGCGGAAAAAACGCGCACGAGTCCGGCGCTGGTCGATTATGTGCAGGCGCTCGTCGCCGCGACGCGCAACGATCCGGCGTTTGCCTATGGCCTTTCGCCGCGTGCTGCGCTGGGCTTGACCCAGGCCAGCCGTGCCCATGCTTGGCTCGCGGGGCGCGACATGGTGATTCCGGAAGACGTGCAGGCGGTGTTCCCCGGCGTGGCCGGCCACCGGCTGGTTCTGCGCACCAGCGGCCGCCCGGACCCCGATGCCGCCCGCCGCCTGATTGCTGCCGTTGCCATCCCATGAAGCCGTTGCGGCAGCGCTGGCAGGACTTTCTGTCCCGTCGTCATCCGACTGAAAATCAAACGTTGACGCTGATCCATAAGCGTATCTACATCATCCCGACCGGCAAGGGATTGGGCTTTGCGCTGCTGGTCGCGATCTCGCTGATCGGCGCGATCAACTACCAGCTGAGCCTGGGTTTCTTCTTTGTGTTCTTGTTGGTTGGCCTGGCGCTTGCCGCCTTGCTGCACACCTATGCCGCGTTGCTCGGGCTGGAAATCGCCACGACGCCGGCCGCGCCGGTATTTGCCGGTGGATCGGCGCAATTTCCCCTGCGCCTGAACGACGGCAGCGAGCGAGAGCGGCGTGGCGTGGTGCTGGTGTCCCCGGCGGGCGAGTGCTGCGAAGCCGATGTGCCTTTGCGCGCGCAGGCCACGCTGGCACTGCGCATTCCGGCAGCGCGGCGCGGTCGGCTGACACTGCCGCGCTGCCGGATCGAATGCCGCACGCCGTCCGGCTGGTTCGTGGCCTGGTCGTATGTGGCACTCGCCGGCGATTGCCTGGTTTACCCGCAACCCGAGGCCGATGCGCCGCCACTGCCGCTCGGTGCGCAAAACGGCAGCGGCGGCATGCAGGCGGGGTTCGGTGATGACGATTTCGCCGGATTGCGCGAATACCAGCCCGGCGATTCACCGCGTCGCATCGCCTGGAAACAGCTCGCGCGCAGCGATCAGCTGCTGTCCAAGACATTCCAGTCACCGCTTGCGAGCGAGGTGATCCTCGACTGGGACACGCTGGCCGGGCTGGATACGGAAGCGCGCCTGTCGCGCCTGACGGCCTGGATTCTGCGCGCCGAGGCCGGCGGCCACCGTTACGCCTTGCGCCTGCCCGGTTTTTTCCGCGCGCTTGATCTGGGTGCGGCCCACCGTGCCGCCTGCCTGGCCGCGCTCGCACAGTTCCCGGCCGATGGGGAACCGGCGCCATGAACGCGGACAAGCGCAATGCGCTGCTGCTGACCGGCGCCACGGCACTGGCGCTGTCCGCGCATCTGGCGGCACAACCGCTCTGGCTTGCCGCCGTGCTCGTGGGCCTGATCGCCCTGCGCGCCGCGCAGATCCTGACGGGTGGCGTGCGGATCCGTTCCTGGCTGTTGCTGGCACTGGCATTGAGCCTGATCTTTCTGGTTTTTCGCGCCCACCATACGCTGATCGGACGCGATGGCGGTATGGCGCTGCTGGCGAGCCTGGTCACACTGAAGCTGCTGGAGGCCGGAGAGCGCGAGCGCGATGCGAATATCCTGCTCCTGCTGGGCTATTTCTGTAGCGGCACTTCTTTTCTGCAATCGCAGTCGCCGTGGATGTTCGCGCTGGCGCTGCTGTCCACGCTGGCGCTCCTCGCCTGCCAGCTGGCCTTGCAGCGCCCGCAGGACGGCCTGGGGCGACAGTTGCGCCAGTCTGCACGCATGTTGCTCGAAGCGCTGCCGCTGGCGATGTTGCTGTTCGTGCTTTTCCCACGCCTGCCCGGGCCGCTCTGGCGCATGCCGTCCGAGAATATCGCGCGCAGTGGGCTTTCCGCCGACCGCATGGAGCCGGGACTGGTCAGCCAGCTCGCACTGGACGACAGCGTGGCTTTCCGCGTTGAATTCAGCGGCGCGCCACCCCGCCATGCCCTGCTGTACTGGCGCGGACCGGTGTTCGAGTATTTTGACGGGCGGCGCTGGCTGCCGCCGCAACGCTATGGCATCGCTCCAGCGTTCACCGCCACGGGAATGCCGACCCAGTACACGATCACGCTCGAACCCAACCAGCAGCGCTGGCTGCTCGCGCTCGATCTTCCCACCCGGCTGCCACCCGGCGCGCAGCTCGCCAGCCGGCTGCAGGCCGTCTTTACCGAACCGGTCACCCAGCGCCGGCGTTATACGCTGACCTCCCAACTCGACTGGCGCATCGACGCCGATCCGAACGCGCGTTTTGCGCTGCAACTTCCCGAAGACAGCAACCCGCGCGCGCAGGCATTGGCCGCAGGCTGGCGCAATCTGCCGCCAGCGGCGCGCGTGCGCGCCGCATTCGATTACCTGCGGAACGGGCATTTCGCCTATACGCTGGAACCGCCGCTGCTCTCCGGCCCGGATACGGTCGATCAGTTCCTGTTCGATTCCCGGCAGGGATTTTGCGAGCACTTTGCCGGCGCGTTCGCTTTCTTGATGCGGGCGGCGGGCATTCCGGCGCGCGTGGTCACAGGCTATCAGGGCGGAGATTACAACGCGGCGGGGCGCTATCTGATCGTGCGCCAGGCCGATGCCCACGCCTGGGTTGAAGTCTGGCTGGACGAGCAGGGCTGGCAGCGCGTGGACCCGACCGGCGCCGCCGCGCCGGCGCGGATCGAAACGGGGCTGGCGCGCAGCATACCGCAGGGCGGCGATCTGCCGCTGATGCTGCGAGGCGACGGCAACTGGATCAAGGCCATGCGCCTGCAGCTGGATGTGCTGGTCAATGGCTGGAACCAGTGGGTGATCGGCTTCGATGCCGAACGCCAGCGCGATTTCTTGCGGCATCTGGGCATCGACGACTTCTTGAGCGCGCAGTATCTGGGCGGGTTGCTGGGCGGGGCCGGGCTGATCCTCGGCGGTTTTGCGCTACTGGCGCTGTCGCCCCGGCGGATCAGGGCGCGCGATCCCGCATCCCTGGCCTATCAGCGCTTTTGCCGCAAGCTCGCCGCGCGCGGGGTGGAACGCCGGGCGCAGGAAGGTCCGCTCGATTTCGCTCGCCGCGCCAGCACCGCCTTGCCGGCACTGGCCGGCCAGATCGAGGCGATCACCGCCGATTACCTGGCCGTGCGTTATGGTGCCGAAAACGCCCGGTTGCCAGCCTTGCGCCGGCGCGTGAGCGAGTTGTAAAGATCGGGCTATTCATGTCACTGCATAGGCTTGGGGGCCTAGGCATCCGGCAGCAAGTCACTCTGATCCTTCAGACCCACGCCGGTCAGCTGCAGCCGGCTGGCTTCCTTGATCAACCATTCCAGTTTTCGCACCGCTTCCGGGTAGGGCAAGCCTTCGGGGCGGATGTTGGAAATGCAGTTGCGCTCCGAATCCATGCGTCCTGTGCGCGGCTGCCAGGTCAGATACAGCCCCATGCTGTCCGGCGACGACAAGCCGGGCCGCTCTCCGATCAGCACCACCACAATTCTTGCCTGCAGCAACTCGCCCACGCCGTCGCCGAGCGCCACGCGCGCTTGCTTGGCCAGTACCACCGGGCCGATGGAAAAGCCGGCTTGCTCCAGATGACCGCGCGCTTCCAGCAAAAAGGGCAGGGCGTTGCGGTGGATCGCCTTGGACGACAAACCATCGCCAACCATGAAAACGATGTCGGCGCCTTTTTCCGGGCAGGCGGCCAGTTCGGCGATGCTCGCTTCGCTCAGGCTGCGGCCAAGGTCCGGGCGGCGAAGGTAGGTGCTGCGACTGTCGGCGGCGCTATGTACGGTGAGCGTGGAAAAATCGAGCTCTTCCAGTTGCCGACGCAAGGTGTCGACTTCGAACGGCAGGTGCACCGCATCGCGTGCCTGCGCATGCGCCACGCCGAAGGCCAGCACGGCCTCGGTCGGCTGGCTGGCGCCGGTGCGGCCCACGGCGATACGGGCGGCGGTGAACTGTTTGAGTTCCTGCCAGGGATCGAGACGGGTGATTTCGCTCATGAGATTTCCTTTGTCGGCAGCATCGAGGCGAGCAGAGGATGGCGCGCCGTGGTTTCCAGCAACGCGCCAGAGGCATCGATGATGCGCATTTTTTCCAGCCAGGCTTCATATTCAGGCGCATGGCGCAGGCCCAGCACGCGGCGCAGATACAGCGCATCGTGGAACGAGGTGCTCTGGTAGTTGAGCATGATGTCGTCCGCGCCGGGCACGCCCATGATGAAGGTGATACCGGCCGTGCCGAGCAGCGTGAGCAGCGTATCCATGTCGTCCTGGTCGGCTTCGGCGTGGTTGGTGTAGCAGACATCGCAACCGAGCGGCAGGCCGAGCAGCTTGCCGCAGAAGTGGTCTTCCAGCCCGGCGCGGATGATCTGCTTACCGTCGTACAGGTATTCCGGGCCGATGAAGCCGACCACGGTATTGACCAGCAGCGGCTTGAACTTGCGCGCCACGGCATAGGCACGCGCCTCGCAGGTCTGCTGGTCCACGCCGTGGTTGGCGTTGGCCGAGAGCGCGCTGCCCTGGCCGGTTTCGAAATACATCACATCGTTGCCCATCGTACCGCGTTTGAGCGACAGCGCGGCTTCGTGCGCCTCGGCAAGTACGGCGAGATTGATGCCAAAGCCAGCGTTGGCCTGCTCGGTGCCGGCAATCGACTGGAACACCAGATCGACCGGCGCGCCGCGCTCGATCATCTGGATCGAATTGGTTACATGCGTCAGCACGCAGGACTGGGTCGGGATCTCGTAGCGCTGGATCACCTCGTCGAGCATCGTGACCAAGGTCGTCAGCGCGCCGATGCTGTCGGTCGCGGGGTTGATGCCGACCACTGCATCGCCGCTGCCGTACAACAGGCCGTCGAGCATTGAGGCGGCGATGCCTTTCGGATCGTCGGTCGGGTGATTCGGTTGCAGCCGTACCGAAAGCCGCCCCGGCAGGCCGATGGTGTTGCGAAAGCGCGTGACCACGCGGCACTTGCGCGCGACCAGAATCAAGTCCTGGTTGCGCATGATCTTGCTCACCGCCGCGGCCATTTCCGGCGTGATGCCGGGCGAGGCCGCTGCAAGTACTTCGGACGTTGCGGCATCGGATAGCAGCCAGTTGCGAAAATCACCGACCGTCAGGTGCGCGATTGGCAGGAAGGCCTGCGCGTTATGTTCATCGAGGATGAGTCGGGTGATTTCGTCCGATTCGTACGGGATCACGGTTTCGCTCAGGAAGGTTTTCAGCGGTACGTCGGCCAGCGCCAGCTTGGCCGCCATGCGCTCTTCCGCCGTCTGCGCGGCAATGCCGGCCAGGCAATCGCCGGAGCGCTCCGGCGTGGCCTTCGCCAGCAGGTCTTTCAGATCGGAGAACACGTAGCGTGTAGCCCCGATGTTCTGTGCATATGCCATGGTGTGCTCTTTTACGTATACGACGTTATTCACTACAACCCTTGAGCCGCGCCGCAGGCGCCGGTCCAAGGGTTTAATCGATTCATGCGGGCTTGCGCGTCTGGCCCAGTGCTTCCAGCAAATCAAACATGACCATCATCGACCACGGCGTATTGCCGCCGATATCAAGCGGCTGGAACACCCGTGCAACCAGTTTGTCGTCCACATACTGGTAAGGCTGCCCCTGGCTGATCGCCGTCTTGACTGCTTCCGGCAGGTCGGTTGCCGGTTTGCCCAGTTTTCCCGCATCCGGGTGCGTCACATAGCAGGCCTGATTGGAAAGAAGCGCCACAGAACCGATGCCGAACGGTTTGCTGGCGCTCAACTCCGTCTGCAATTGCGACAACGCATAGTCGGCGCCGACCACGCCGATGAACTTGCCCTGAACCAGCAATGGCAGCATCAGCGAAGTCATAAGCACCTCCTTGCCGCCCACCGGGTACAAATAGGGTTCCATCAGGGTGTCCTGGCGACTCTTGCGCGGGATCTCGTAATAGTCGTTTTCGCCGGGAATATCGTAATTGGCCAGTGCTTCCAGTTCTACACGTCCGCTGCCCCGATTCCAATAGGGAACATAGCGGCCGGTCTGGTCATGGCCGGGGGCACGATTGGCATACTGCGCATCCAGGCCGTCCAGCGCATCGGGCTCACAGCCGCAGGAAAACGCCAGCAGGTCGGGATTGGCTCGCAGACTTTCGGCCATCAAAGCATCGATATCCTCGCGCCGCGGTGTCAGGCCGGCAGTTTTACCACCCACGATGAAATGCCGGATGCCGGCCAAAGCAACGGCAATGCGTTGAAAACGCTGTTCCAACCGTGCGGCATCGCGCGCGGCCAGCAAGGTAGCCATTTGCAGCGCCGAATCGCGCTCGGCCAGTTCGACCTCAGCGACCGCCTGCCGGCTTTCTGTCTGTATCGAGCCAAGCATCTTTGAAATGTCGGTAGTTGCGGACGCCGTATTCTCGGAAAGCCGGCGCACCTCGTCGGCCACCACGGCAAAACCTCGCCCTTGCTCTCCGGCACGCGCGGCTTCAATCGCGGCATTCAGGGCCAGCAGATTGCTGCGCTTGGACAATCCTGTAATCAACCCGGTGATGGAACTGATTTCCTGGAAACGCAGGTCCAGTCGGGCGACAAGCTGTTTGATCTGCACCAGTGTCTTGTTGATGGCGTCCGAGTTGGCCGCGGCCATTACGGGCGTCTTGACGGCAATACGGTGCGACGCTGCCGGCTGGGTTGGCTGGCGTACGATGCCTGGAGAAATTAGCTCGCTATAACTCATGTTGCCCTTGTTTCCTGCTGGTTTTGTTGCTTGGTAATCCATGAACTGAATCAGTAAGACGACAACACACGGCGTTTACGCGCCGTGTGTTGTGCACAGAGGCAAATCAGGCCTTGGAGCCTTCCAGCAGCACATCGCTTGCTGCGGCGTTGCGGTGGTGTTTGGTTGCAGAGAAATAAGCCAGACTGATCACGAACAGACCGGCGAAGATCGCAGCCAGCAACAGGTTGTAATACACCATGGCCACCAGCGACAGCCCGGCCAGGCCCAGCGCGATGGCTGGCAGGATCGGGAACAGCGGCGCCTTGAACGGGCGATCCAGCTTCGGTTCGCTCTTGCGCAGCTGGAACAAGGACAGCATCGAGATGATGTACATCACAATGGCGCCGAACACCGACATGGTCACGATATTGGCGGTCAGTGTCATGCCGCTGATCTTGATCAGCTCGTCGGAGAAAATCGCGGCAATCCCCACGATGCCACCGGCCAAAATCGCGCGGTGCGGAGTCTTGAAGCGCGGGTGAACCGCGGCGAGGAAGGGAGGCAGGTAACCGGCGCGGGCCAAGGCAAAGATCTGGCGCGAATAACCCAGAATAATGCCGTGGAACGAGGCGATCAGGCCAAAGAGCCCCAGCCAGACCAGCATGTGCAACCAGCCGCTGGAACTGCCGACGATGATCTTCATGGCTTGTGGCAGCGGATCGTTGATATTGGAAAGCTTGGTCCAGTCGCCCGCGCCGCCGGCAAAGACCATCACGCCCAGCGCCAGTACCACCAGCGTCAGGATGCCGGTGATATAGGCAATCGGAATGGTGCGCTTCGGGTCCTTGGCTTCTTCGGCGGCCATGGCGGCGCCTTCAATGGCCAGGAAAAACCAGATCGCAAACGGAATCGCGGCAAAGATGCCGGGAATCGCCGCGAGGCTGAAGGCATCCTGCCCGGACCAGCCACCCTTGACGAAATTGGCCACCGAGAAGCCCGGCGCCACGACGCCCATGAACACCATCAGTTCGAAAATGGCAAACAGGGTAACGACGAGTTCAAACGTGGCCGCGATGCTGACGCCGACGATATTCAGTGTCATGAACACCAGATAAGCGCCAACGGCCACCATTTTGGGGTCGAGCGCAGGGAACTGCACGTTGAGGTAAGCGCCAATCGCCATGGCAATGGCGGGCGGTGCGAACACGAACTCCACCAGCGTGGCAAAACCGGCGATCAAACCGCCGATAGGACCAAAAGCGCGCCGGGCATAGGCAAACGGCCCGCCCGCATGCGGGATGGCCGTGGTGAGTTCGGTAAAGCTGAAAATGAAACAGGAATACATGGCGGCGATCAACAAGGTAGTCACCATGAAACCCATGGTGCCGGCCTGCGCCCAGCCATAACTCCAGCCGAAATATTCCCCGGAAATAACCAGGCCAACGGCAATGCCCCAGAGCTGCAAGGTATTGAGCGTAGGTTTGAGAGTGTTAGGTTTGCTCATTTTAATTTACGCCAGTGTTAATAACACTCAACACTTTGCATAAACCATGCCAACCAGGAAACACGGATTTCCCATATAAATCTTTCCTGGTTGAACGATTTTGGTGCCGGATATCACAGCACTGAACCTTTACTGTGCAGAAAGATTAGGCTCGGATGAATTATCCAGGCGATGCCAGGAAACAAAATTGAATATGGGTAAAGGGTTATGATTTATAAGGGAAAACCCGCACAGGCGTGGCGGAATCTAGTGAAACAGCCAGCGTGAAACGGCATGCACATAGCGCGGCATGATCAGGAATACCACCAGCGCGACGATGGTCGAAGCGATGATGCCATGGCTGATTCCCCAGTGCCCCAATAGAGGAATCGCAGTGAACACCGGTTTGAAAAGAGGCGGGATCAGCATGGTCAGCGGCCAGATCACCGAGGTGGTGATCAACCACTGCTTCCACGGTTCGGGACGTTTTTGCGCGGGCGAGGGCGGCGTGAACCAGAACTCGATACCGGGCTGGATCTGATACTGATCTTCGCGCTCGAAAGCATCGGCAATCTCGACCAACAGCTGCTGGCGGTCGGTCGACTTGGTCCAGCGCTCGGCATCGGCGAAGCTTGCAAAGCGAATGATGATCGAATACTCGTTGCCGCCTTCGGGCGGACGGATGATGTGCACCCCTTGATGCCCGGGATATTCCGCCGCCCTGGCTGCGATTACCCGTAGCCACTGCTCGTAGCGAGCAATGGCATCCTTGCGCACGCGTTGCTGGATCAGCAGGGTGACGCTTTCGTCAGAGTGCGTCGTGCCAACTGCACTTGAAGTCTGTTCCGTACTCATCAGCGGCATTCCCCTGCTTGAATTCATCATCCGGCGGTAATAGCTAGGCCGCGAGCTTTTGGGCAATCGTGGCCACATGCGAGCCCTGGAAGCGGGCGATCTTGAGCTCGTTTTCCGTGGGCTGGCGGCTGCCGTCGCCTCCGGCCAGCGTGCCAGCGCCATACGGCGATCCGCCGGTAATTTCAGCCATGTTCACCAGTTCCGGACAGGAATAGGGAACACCGACAATGATCATGCCCTGGTGCAGCAGCGTGGTATGAAACGAGGTGATTGTGGTTTCCTGACCGCCATGCTGGGTGCCGGTGGAAGTAAACACGCTGCCGATCTTGCCGATCAGCTTGCCACCCATCCACAAACCACCGGTCTGGTCGAGGAAGTTGCGCATCTGCGCGCACATATTGCCGAAACGGGTAGGGGTGCCAAAAATGATCGCGTCGTAATCGGCCAGCTCTGCCGGGGTCGCGATCGGCGCCGCCTGGTCCCACTTTGCCCCAGCCTTGCGCGCGACTTCTTCGGGCATCAGATCGGGTACGCGTTTCACCGTAACGGTCGTGCCGGGAACGTTGCGAGCGCCTTCCGCCACGGCGTTGGCCATGGTTTCGATGTGGCCATACATGCTGTAGTAAAGCACCAATACTTTCGACATTTTCGTACTCCTTTTCAGGTTGAGGTATGGCGCGTCAAGCGAGACGCCCAAGCTAACAACGTAGTCACCGCCTTGGATGCATTCAAGCGGATTAACTTTAGAACCCGTTCACGATCTTGCTGCGAGGCCGTGATCAGGATTCATGCGCTGCTCAAAACACCCCAAGAGTGCTTCCTTCGGGCGTCCTCATGTACTTACTCGTACACTCCGGTTTTTGCGCTGCTCTTCACCCTGCTGACGACCTCTCGCGACAGATCGCGAATAGGTTCTTAGAACGCCCAGCACATGCACCCTCCCAGTCCGTCATGATGGTGATGGCCGGCATGGAGATGCGAGTGAACTGCAGCGTGCTGTGGCGGATGGGCTGCACAGGCGTGGGAGTGCACGAGTGGTGCGCCGTAGCCGCCAAACCTTGCGATCGGCGACCACTCGGGCAAGACCGGAATCGCCGGCGGGTCGAGTGGGGCATACTCCTTGGCCGCGTAAACCACCTTGCCGCCCACCACGGTCAATACCGATTCCAGCGCCTTGAGCTCGGCTTCGGGGATGCTGAAATAGTCGGCAGACAGCACCGCCAGATCGGCGAATTGCCCGGCGGTCAGGCGACCTTTCTTGTGCGCCTCGCCGGAGAACCCGGCGCTGCCGACGGTATACAACTGCAGCGCTTCTTCCCGGCTCAATCGGTTTTTTTCCGGATAGAGCGCGAGTCCGCCGCAGGTCTTGCCGCTGACCAGCCAATACAGCGAGGCAAACGGGTTGTAACTGGCCACCCGCGTGGCATCGGTGCCTGCGCCAACCGGTATGCCCATCTCCAGCATGCGTCGGATCGGCGGCGTGCGTTCGGCGGCCTGGGCGCCATAGCGCTCGACAAAATACTCGCCTTGAAACGCCATGCGGTGCTGCACCGCAATGCCGCCACCCAGCTTTTTCACTCGCTCGATATTGCGGTCGGAAATTGTCTCGGCATGGTCGAAGAACCAGCCGAGGCCATGCAACGGCACTTCGCGGTCGATCTCCTCCAGCACGTTGAGGAAACGGTTGATCGACTCGTCGTAGGTGGCGTGCAGGCGGAATGGCCACTTGTTTTGTGCCAGCAGGGTGACGACATCCTTGAGTTCGGCTTCCATGACCTCGGGCAGATCGGGGCGAGGCTCCAGGAAATCCTCGAAGTCTGCGGCGGAAAACACCAGCATCTCGCCGGCACCGTTGGTGCGGTAGAAGTCGCTGCCGGCACCGGGCGCGGTCATCTTCATCCAACGTGCAAAATCCTGTTTTTCTTCCTTGGGCTTCTGCGTGAACAGGTTGTAGGCGATGCGCACCGTGAGCTGGTTGTGACGGTGCAAGTCATCGACCACCTGATAATCTTCCGGATAGTTCTGGAATCCGCCGCCGGCATCGATGCAACTGGTGACGCCGAGCCGGTTTAGCTCGCGCAGGAAGTGGCGCGTGGAATTGATCTGGTGCTCGACCGGCGGTTTCGGCCCCTTCGCCAGCGTGGAATACAGGATCATGGCATTGGGCTTGGCCACCAGCAGCCCGGTGGGATGCCCCGCCTTGTCGCGCTCGATCATGCCGCCGGCCGGATCGGGCGTATCGCGGGTGTAGCCCACGGCACGCAGCGCGGCCTTGTTCAGCATGGCCTGGCAGTACAGGTGCAGGACGAAAACCGGCGTGTCGGGCGCGGCGGCGTTGAGTTCGTCCAGCGTGGGCAGACGGCGCTCGGCGAACTGGAACTCGCTCCAGCCGCCAACCACGCGCACCCACTGTCCCGGCGGCGTGCGCTGCGCCTGTTCCTTGAGCATCTGCAACGCCAGCGCCAGCGAAGGAATGCCATCCCAGCGCAGCTCCATGTTGTAGTTGAGTCCGCCGCGGATCAGGTGCAGGTGCGAATCGTTGAGGCCAGGGATCACGGTGCGTTGCTGCAGATCGACGACTTGCGTGCGCGGGCCCCGAAGCGCCAGCACCTCGGCCTCCGCTCCCGCCAACTGGATCAGGCCGTTGCGGATGGCCAGTGCCGATACAAAAGGTTGCGCCGGATCGTTGGTGGCGATCTTGCCGTTGTGCAGGATCAGATCAGGCTCATTTCCATCCGGTTCATTTGACGCCATAACACCTCCAGAAAAAACTTTTCAGGGCAGCGTTCCGTTAAAGCGCTGTCATGATCGCATCCAGCGACCATTGCCCCGGCCCGACAAGGCCAATGGCACAGACCACCACCAGGTACAACAGCGCCAGCTGCGGGTCTTGGCCGGTCACGAAGTTCGCATACAGGGCCGTGATCAAGATTGCCGCTAAAACAAGGGCGGCCAGCTGGGTATACAAGCCCAGAACGATGGCCATCGCACCGACCAACTGCAGCAGGCTGGCCACGATTGCGGTGAGCACGGGGAATGGACAGTGGATCGCGGCAACCTCCTGAACCAGAGGCCAGGGCGTGCCCTTGCGAAAGTAGGCAATCCCGGCGGTGATCTTGTGCCGGGCATGCACGGTAACCAGCAGCACGCCCGGCACAATTCGCAGCAGCAACAAGCCCAGATTGCTCAACTCCACGGTTTGACACCCGCTTTTCGTTGTCAGCCAGAATGATGGCGTTCTGATTACTTGCACAGATCGAACAGCAGCAGTTCCGAATCCGCATCGGCCACAATGACAAGATCCTCTTCCGCCTCGATCTTGGCGGCATCGCCAGTCTTCAGCTCAGTTCCGTTGACGCGCACTTCGCCGCTGACCAGATGCACGTAACCCAGGCGCCCGGGGCGGAAAGCATGCGAAACCTGCTCGCCCGGTCTGAGCAGGCTGGCAAAGAGCGATGCATCCTGATGGATCGAGACGCTGCCTTCGCGCCCATTGCTCGATGCCACCAGGCGCAGCCGTCCGCGCTTTTCGTCGGCGGAGAAATACTTCTGTTCGTAGCTTGGCTGCACCCCAGTGCGAATCGGCATGATCCAGATCTGGAGAAAATGCACGCCCTCGTCGGGTGAAGGATTGAATTCGCTGTGCTGCACGCCGGTGCCGGCACTCATGCGTTGCACATCGCCGGGGCGGATGATCTCGCCGTTGCCCATGCTGTCCTTGTGCTGCAACTGCCCGCTCAGCACGTAGCTGACGATCTCCATGTCCCGGTGGCTGTGGGTGCCAAAGCCCATGCCGGGCTGCACACGGTCCTCATTGATCACGCGCAACGGCCCCCAGCCCATCTCCTGCGGGTTGTAGTATTCCGCGAAAGAAAAGCTGTGATCGCTTTTCAGCCAGCCATGATCGGCATGGCCACGGTCAGAACTCTTGCGAAGGGTAATCATGGAAGCCTCGTAAGTTTTGCAGTGCCTGTTAATGGGAAAAACAACGGTCTTATCAGCGGGTTCAGTGGCCTTCGCCGCCGCCAAACATGGTCTTGGCATAGATCAGGCCCAGACCGTAGCCGCCCCCATGTGCTACCGACGTGGCCACTGTTTCGTTGTAAGTCTCGCTGCGCGCCCAGTCGCGTTGCAACTCCAGCAGATATTGCAGGGAAGTCATCGGTTGCGCGCCAAGCTGAATCATCCGCTCCATCGCACGCTCATGCGCCTCGTCGGAGACATCGCCACAGGCATCGGCAATTACATACACCTCGAAGCCCTGATCGAGCGCAGAAAGGGCTGGGCCGACGATGCAGACCCCGGTCCACAGCCCAGCCAATACCACCTTGTTCCGGTCGATCTTGTTGACGCGTTCCGAAATCCGGCCGTCTTCCCAGGTATTCATCGTGGTGCGATCAATCACCTTGTTCTCGGGGAAAACCGATTTAATCTCATCGAACAACGGGCCAGAAAAAGTCTTTTCGGCCACCGTGGTCAGGATCGTCGGCACCTTGAACTCACGCGCAGCTTTGGCAACCAATGCGGTGTTATTGCGCAGCGTGACTGCATCGATCGACTTGGTGGCAAAAGCCATTTGTGACTGATGATCGATCATGATCAACAGGTGGTTGGCGGGATTCAGCAGTGCTTTGCCGGGGGTCGGGGTCGCTTGGGGCATGGTCTGTCTCCTTGAATTATGGAATACTGGTAACGAGTACGATTCTCATCATAATGCTTTGTTTATTCCTTGCAAGCAGGTTCCAAAAGGTAACTACGGAGATCTTTCGTATGCCCCAACGCCCCAAACCGGCAACCCAGCCACCGCTGCCCCTTGATTGTCCGTTGGAATCCGTACTGGCGTTATTGGCAGGCGCGTGGACGGTGCAGATTTTGTGGTTTCTTCGAGCCGGGCCCAGGCGTTTTGGTGATTTGCGGCGTGACCTGAAAAAAGTGTCGACCAAGGTGCTGACCAACCGGCTACGCGTCATGGAAGAGCACGGCATGCTTGAACGCACGGTCATCCAGAGCAATCCGCCGCAGGTTGAGTATTCCTTGACACCACTGAGCCGGGAACTCGAGCCGATCCTTGATTGTATGGAGTCGGTCGGTCGACGACTGCCGCGTTAGCTGTTGCGCGATACGAATGTCATGGCTGAGAGGGATATTTGACATGGGTTTGGACAGAACAAACCCGCAGCCATTGGCTGCCGATTACCAATTTAATACTTCCGCTCTTGCTACCACCCTTGCTGCGGCTCGATAACCGGGGTGTAGCCAAGATTGCTGATCGCAATTTCAATATCCTCAGCGGCCAGCGCGCTATCCACGCGGACCAGATGCTCTTTGAGGTCGACTTCTACCAGTGCATCCTGATCGACTGTTTTGATTGCATCGACAATGGTGCCAACGCACAGGTTACTGGTCATGTCTTCCACTCTGAATTCGATCATCGTTTTGCCCTCCGGATCTATAGCTGGCATTGAAAGGATGCAATGCCGGAAATGCTATAGACCCAGTATTGAGCACGGTGTCTTACGATCAAGGATTACCGTATGGAGTAGGCGAGGAGTGGCCAAAAAATGATCTTGTTCCGAGTTTCATTGGCATACATCATTTTCGGGCCAGGCATTGCTGATAGCGACCATTAACCCGTTCGGCAAACCAGGATGTAGTGAGTTTGCGCGTGATCTTGCTGCTTTGCAGCCGGATTTGAGGCGATACTTCGCGCGGTATCGGGCTGCCCGCTGCCTTGTCCGCCAGGGTGAAAACACGCTGGTAAAGTGGGGTCTGGCCAAAAGCAGAGGTTTTCTCTTTAGCCAGATCCGTGGCGATTTCCTGGGCGGACAATCCCAGCTTGGTAGAGATACCCAGCAACGCGTTCGTGGTATTGCTCGGCTTGTTCACCGGGCGGCCATCCTGATAAATCAACAGATCGCCATCAGGAACAATGCGGGTCTTGGTGAGTTTGGCCAGTGCGTTCTGGAACGCCGCGTTACGGCTGCTGTAGCGTCCGGCGTTGAAGTCGGCAAAACGATACTTCATGTCCTGATAGGGGGCACGGTATTGCAAGAGATGGGCGATACCAAAATACACGCCGCCACGCCGGGTAAAGACTTCGCTGCGAATACTGCCCTTGACCGGGTAGGGGTACGACCAGACTTGCGTCTGCGCAACGGCGAAATCCACGCCGACCTGCATCGGGCCGCCGGTGCGAATCGGATTGGCGATGCCCAGATTGCGAATGACTTCCGGCGCTTCCGTGATCATGGCTTCGAAGAGATCGTTCATCTGCTTTTCAGTCTGCAGGGCATCGATACGCGCCTTGTAGCTGCGCCCCTCCAGCGAAGGCACCATCAGCGCAGCCTGCACGGTAAACAGCGGGATATGGTACTTGGCCGCACGTTGATCGATCTCTTTCCATACGATTTTGCCCAGTCCCGGCACCACGGGATCGGCTTGCCAGCTCGATTCCTGTTCAATGACCGCCATGGCCGCACAGAAATATTCCGGCGTGGGCGGAATCTGCAATGCGGTAAAAGCATTGAAAATATCAGTGGCCCAACCGGTGCGGTCGGGGATTTTGGTTGGCAGCAGTTTATCCAGCAGTGCCCGTCCGTCCGGCGCTTTGACCACGCTGGGCGAGGGAGCCGCGACCGGTGCCGAGGCGGGCCGGCTGGCAACGGCGGAAGCGGCTATCGGCAGACTGGCTGCCCGGGGTTGCGGTTCGCTCATGGACGGCAGATTTACGCTGGGCACGGAGGCAATGGTGGCTTCAGGCGGAACAGCGGTTGTTTGCGAAGCACAGCCGGTGGCCAAACCGGCCAGGGAAATCATAAACAGGGACTGGGTGAGTTTCATGGAAGGTCTGGCGGGAAAACACAAAATTGGTCAGCGCGAATAATAATGCAAGCCCGGGAGGGAAGGGTGCCTTTGCTCATATTACCGGTTCCTGAAGTTTCCATTTTCGAGGCCCTGTTGATCGCAGTTTTCATGACTCGGCCCGGCTCCGGTTATCGAGGCAGCTTGCAGGCGCAAGGGATTATTGGATACCCTACTGCGCCTCAGCCACTTACCAACTTGAGCCCAATCATGTCGACCCTGCCCGCTTGCCCGCAATGTACTCTGGAAAACACCTACCCGGATGGCGATAACTATGTTTGCGCCGACTGCGGCTATGAGTGGCCGATGGTGGCGAGCGCGGAAGCCGAGAGCAGTACCGATGCGGTGGTCAAAGATGCCAACGGCAATATTTTGGCCGATGGCGACGCCGTCGTGCTAATCAAGGATCTGAAGGTCAAGGGTTCGTCCATCACCCTGAAAATGGGCACCAAGGTCAAGAGTATCCGCCTGGTGGGCGGCGATCACGAAGTGGATTGCAAGATGGATGCCGGCAACTTCATGTTGAAGGCCTGCTTCCTGAAGAAGGTCTGAAACCCAATCTGGAATCATTGGCCGGCAACTTTGTTGCCGGCCAATGCGCCTGAGTACTGACACCGATAAGAAAACACCGCACTGGCTGTTTTTTCCTATCATGGTGTCATGACACACGATGCAGCTACGGGCAGTACCACCATCCTCTTCGGTGCTTTTGACCGGCACAATTTCGGGGATCTTCTTTTTCCCCACATCGCCGCTGCATTGCTGCATGACAAGACTCCCGTTTTTGCCGGATTGGCCGAGCGAGATCTGCGCCGGTATGGCGGCCACCGGGTCCACGCACTGGCGCAATTGGCTACCCAGTGGCGAGGGCGCCCGGTCAACCTGATCCACGTCGGCGGCGAAATCCTGACCTGCAATGCCTGGCAAGCCGCAATCATGTTGTTGCCCGAGGATCAAGTCCAACCAACGATTGCGCGTTTGGATGCCCATCCACAGGAAAGACTGGCGTGGGCACAGCAGCACTTGGGGATTAGCTCGCTGGCGCCATATTGCGCATCGCGCACGTTGTTTGCGCACATGAATCGGGTGATCTATACCGGCGTTGGCGGCGTGGACTTGGGCGATTGCGATTGCGCTTTGCGCGCAGAAGTCCTGGCCAAGCTCGAGGCAGCGGATGCCGTAAGCGTTCGCGATCAATTAACCCAGGCACAGCTGAAAACGGCCGGCATCGCGGCACAGCTGATTCCGGATCCAGCGGTAATGGTGGCCGAGCTTTTCGGCGCGCAAATACGCCAGCGTTGCCAAGAACCCGAAATTGCCCGCCTGCTGGAACAATTCCCCCAAGGTTATCTCGCGGTGCAGTTCAGCGCCGAGTTCGGCGATGATGCCACGCTGGCCCAAATAGCCCGCCAGCTTGACCAGGCAGCAAGGGAAAGCGGGCAGGGCGTAGTTTTCTTCCGTGCCGGTGCGGCGCCATGGCATGACGATCTGGGCTGTTTGCGCCGCGTGGCAGCTCGTATGTCCGTTCGAAACCTGACGGTATTCGAATCCCTCGATCTCTGGGATATCTGCGCTTTGATTGCCCATAGCCGGGGTTACTGCGGAAGCAGCCTGCATGGGCGGATTGTTGCCATGGCCTTCGCGCTGCCTCGCGTCAATTTCCACACTCCATCACAGAAAAATCACCCCTCCAAGCAGGCGGCTTTTGCCGCAGCCTGGGAAATTCCCGGCGCACCGGCTTGCGTCGAAGTAGATGAAATCGCGAGCGGTATCCGCCATGCGCTTGATGTTGACTCAGGTCTGCGCCAGCACAAAGCCCAAGAGCTGGTATCTCTATATCGGCAGGGCTTCGCCTCCTGTCTGAATTAGGTTTTGATGCTCGCCGGTTATTCGCAATTACGTCAAATACTTGGGCAAGGTCCTCAAGGCTGTTTCTATGATGAAAAGTGTTGGAATGCCCACGGCGAGTGAACCAAGCCCATGCTGCCTTCCCGGATTCAGTTACCTTTGCAGATGTTGCCGCAGCCGGATGAAACAACCTGCGGCCCTACCTGCTTGCACGCGCTTTATCGTTATTGGGGGCAGCACGAAGAACTGCAGAGTGTTATCAAGCGTACCGGCAAGCTTGAACGCGGTGGCACGGTTGCTGTTTTCCTTGCCTGTGATGCGCTACGGCACGGTTTCGAGGCGACGATCTACACCTACAACCTGCTGTTGTTCGACCCCTCTTGGTTCGTTGCAGGGGTGGATATCAGCGAGCGCTTGCAACGCCAACGGATCGAAAAGCTCCAAGATCTGCGGGTCCAGGAAGTAACAGGCGGCTATATCGAGTTCCTGCGGCTTGGCGGCCGGCTGCGCCTGACCGATCTTTCGCGTTATCTGCTGCGCGGTCTCTTGCGGCGTCGCCTGCCCATCATCACCGGACTCAGTTCCACCTATCTCTACCGGACCATGCGCGAATATGGCCAGCAGGATGAGCCAGACGATGTTCGCGGCACGCCCGGTGGGCATTTCGTTGTGCTGGCGGGATACGATCGGCCCGCGCGCACGGTACTGGTGGCAGATCCTTATGGCCCCCATCCTTATGGGGAATCCCGTGAATATTGGCTCAACATCGATCGCGCGGTAGGTGCAATCCTGCTTGGCATTGTCACCCACGATGCAAACTTGCTGGTGATCCACCCACCGCGAAGGAAGGTCTCATGAGTATCCTCGTTGTCGTCGGTAACCCGAACGACTGGCCGCTCGATGTTCCCGATGTCACGGTGGTATCCGCCAACGATTACCTGACTGACCCTGTTTATGGCAAACAGCGTGCAAGCCGCGTGTTTAATCTGTGCAACTCCTATCGTTATCAGAGCCTTGGTTACTATGTTTCCCTGTTGGCCGAGGCCCGTTGCCATAAGCCGCGGCCTGGAATCAGCGCAATAGAAGAACTTCAATCCCCGAATCTGGTGCAACCTTTGGCGCTGGATCTGAATGGCCTGCTTCAGAAATCGCTGGCGCAGATCAAGTCGGATGCGTTCACCCTCAGCCTCTATTTCGGGCGCAATGTCGCGGCCTGTTACGATGCCCTTGGCAAGCAGATCTTCGATTTACTGCAGGTACCCCTGCTGCAGGTCCAGTTTGAACGCCGGAATGGCGCCTGGCATGTGAAAAACCTGAAGCCGATTGCCACAGGCGAAATTCCTTCATCTCACCGCAAATTCGCGCTTGAAGCGGCCAGAGGCTATTTTTCAGGCCAATGGCCTCGCCCCCGGCGTCGGCGCATTCCCCGTTTCACGCTGGCGATCCTGTTCGATTCCGACAATTCTCACTCGGCATCCAATCAGAAGGCGATCCAGAAGTTTGAAAAGGCTGCGCATGCGCAGGGGATTGATACCGAAATCATTGGCCAGGCCGATCTCGAACGCCTTGCCCTGTTCGATGGCTTGTTCATCCGTGACAACACCTTCGTCAATCACTATACCTACCGTTTTTCACGGCGCGCAGCGGCGGACAGGCTGGTTGTAATCGACGACCCGTGTTCCATTTTGCGCTGCAACAACAAGGTCTATCTGGCCGAATTGCTTCCACGGCACAATATCGCGATACCGAAGACGCTGCTGGTGCATCGGGGCAATGTTGAGCAGATCATCCCCATGCTCGGCTTGCCGTGCGTGCTCAAACAACCGGATAGCTGCATGTCTCTCGGCGTGGTCAAGGTGGAATCGGCCGAGGAATTATCCGCGCAGGCCATGCGCCTGCTCGAAAAATCCGACCTTATCGTGGCGCAGGAATATGTGCCGACCGAGTTCGACTGGCGTGTCGGCATCCTCGACCGGCGCCCTTTGTTTGTGTGCAAATACTTCATGGCGCCGGGGCATTGGCAGATCATCAAGCACGACCACGCGCAAAACCACTATGTCGAGGGGCCCACCATCGCCCAGGCGCTCGAAGACGTGCCCGAGGATATTGTCAGAACGGCGCTTCGCGCAGCCAACCTGATTGGCGATGGTTTCTATGGCGTGGACCTGAAGCAGATCGGGCGTCGCTGTTGCGTGATCGAGGTCAACGACTGCCCCAATGTCGATGCCGGCAACGAGGACGGCATACTCAAGGATGCGCTGTACCGCAATGTCATGGATGTGTTTGCCACCCGGATGGCGCAACGCAAGGGACGTTGGCCATGACACACGACGCAAACCTCCGGCATGCCTTTTCCGCCTGCGGCATCGAGCTGGAATACATGATCGTGGACGCACAAACGCTGTCGGTGCGGCCCATCGCCGATGAATTACTCCGGTACGCGGCAGGAAGCCAGGTCGCAGAGTTCGAACGCGGGCACTTCGCCTGGTCCAACGAACTGGTGCTGCACCTGGTCGAAATCAAGAACATCCAACCAGATGCGCAACTGGATACGCTGGTGGCCGGCTTTCAGGGTGAGATTGCAAGCATTGACTCACAGCTGGCCCGCTTCGGTGCCCGGCTGATGCCCACCGGCATGCACCCCTGGATGAATCCGTTGCACGAAACCCGGATCTGGCCCCATCAGAATGCCGAGATTTACCGCAGCTTCGACCGTATTTTTGATTGTCGCCAGCATGGCTGGGCGAATTTGCAGAGCATGCATGTCAATCTGCCTTTTGCCGGCGACAGCGAATTCAGCCGCTTGCACGCCGCAGCCCGTGTACTCCTGCCGCTGCTTCCGGCGCTGGCGGCCAGTTCCCCCGTTGCGGACGGGCGCAGCAGGGATGTACTGGACTTCCGGATGGAATCGTATCGGCATCATCCGATGCGCATTCCAGCGTTGATCGGCCGGGTTATCCCGGATACGGTTACCAGCCGCAGTGAATATGAAACCTCGGTGCTGGCGCCTGCGTACCGCGATATCGCGCCTTTCGATCCGGAAAAGGAGTTGCAATACGAATGGATCAATGCGCGCGGTGCCATCGCGCGTTTTGACCGCAGTGCGCTGGAGATCCGCGTGATCGACCTGCAAGAATGTCCGCAGGCCGATCTGGCCATCGCCGCATTGACGATGGCGGTAGTGCGTGCGCTCTACCGGAACCGCTGGTCGGCACTGGAAGCGCAGCAAGCAATCGGCACCGAGACCTTGGCCGAGATCCTGCTTGCCTGTATCCGCGATGCCGACCGTGCCGTGATCGACGATCCCCGATTCCTGGCGCTATTTGGTTTTTCGAAAGATCGCTGTGAGGCCGGCGAGTTGTGGCAGCACCTGCTCGCCCAATGCGCGCTTGACCCGCAGCTTTCATCCGCAAGCCGGCAGGTCATCGTGACGATCCTGCAACACGGACCGTTGGCACGCAGAATCCTGACTGCACTGGGGAACGGGTTCGATCAAGCACGGTTGAAAGCGGTCTATCGGCAACTCTGCGACTGCCTGGCGACGGGGCGGCTATTCCTGGCGGGACAGGTATGAGCATCGCCCAGGACGAAACCTGCCGGTTTCTGGTCACCTGCGAACATGGCGGCAACCGTATTCCTGCACAGTATCGTGATCTATTTGCCGGGCAATCCAGCCTGCTGCGAAGCCACCGTGGTTATGATCCGGGCGCGCTTGCCATGGCCCGGGAGCTAGCGAAAAAGCTGGGTGCACCGCTCATTTGCTCGACCACCAGCCGTTTGCTG
>Ga0316613_10000328_pt1 | contig 44452 bp, 41 predicted proteins | sample OWC_soil_day10_C_2_FD_207647 | JGI IMG/M metagenome (GOLD analysis project Ga0316613, IMG submission 207647) | Wetland soil microbial communities from Old Woman Creek delta, Ohio, United States - OWC_soil_day10_CT_b | ecosystem: Environmental > Terrestrial > Soil > Wetlands | place: USA: Ohio...
CTGATCCTGCCATTTGGCAAAAACATAAACAAATTCGAAATGGTGAAAGTGTTGCTGAGACCTTCGCGAACGAAGGGGTATATTGGAATCAGGCAGATAATGATCGATTAGCAGGTAAAATGCAGGTCCATTTACGGTTGCGCGGCAGGGGAAGGAATGGTGCTGGTATTCGTATTTTCTCTAATTGTATTCATGCCATTAGAACACTCCCGGAGCTATGTTATGATGAAAATAAGCCCGAAGATGTTGATACGACTTTAGAGGATCATTTTTATGACGAACTTAGATATGCATTAATGAGTCGACCGTGGGTGCCGATTCTTCCCGAACAGAAAAAGCCGCAGGACCGATATCGTAAGCGAGAAAAGAAATCAAAAGATTGGATGGCTATGTAACCTATCGCTATAGAGGTGGGCTATTTTAATAACCAATAAAAATAAAAAGGAGTGTATCATTCATGGAAACTTTAAAGGTATCTGCAAAATCAAATGCTAGTTCGGTTGCCGGTGCAATAGCGGCGGTGATGGAAGGTGGAAATGATGTGGAACTTAGCGCAATAGGGGCGGGAGCAGTCAACCAAGCTATTAAGGCAGTAGCCATTGCCCGAGGGTATGTAGCCCCGCATGGCATGAATCTAGGCTGCGTTCCGGCATTTCAGGATGTGGAGATTGAGGGAGAGAAGCGAACCGGGATGAAGATGACTGTTGTAACGTATTAAGTGTTTTGTCTAGGAGGGTCATACATTCTATAATGGTTGGCAACATTATGATTTAGTGGTGCTTGCATCATCATAAGAAACTAAGCCAGCAACTTTGATCGGCCCCATGGTGAGCATCTTGATAAGTTGATCGGCCATGTAGGCAGGGGAATATGCCATATCATTAGTTAGCCACCAACTAAAGGCACCGATATATAACGAGGTTAGGAGTTCAAGAAATAAGTCTGTTGGAATCAATGTCTGTTCGTGAAAACTTTGTCCGAGTTTTCGCTTCAATATATTTGCCATCTTTTGGCGGATATGAACCATTTCGTTATTTACTAAGATGGTTTTATAAAACAAAGCATCATCGGCGATAGTTTTTAATATTGCTTGAATATTTTGTGAAAAACTATAAAATTCTAAATTTCTTCCTTGTATGTGTGCTTCTGGAGCTATAAGAACTACTAATTTTTCAAATGTTTCATCGACGGTTTTTTCTAACAACTCGTATTTATCCGTGTAATGGAGATAAAATGTTGAACGATTAATTTGAGCCTCTTGAGAGATATCATTTATCGTAATGCTTTCAAAGCTTTTTTCGGAAATTAGTGTTATGAAAGAATCACGTATGAGTTTTCGCGTTTTTGTTACTCGTAAATCTGAGTTTTTAGACATAATTAAGCCATCCATCTAATTTAGTATAATAAAATCAACAATAATAGTGAATTTGATGTTTAAACTACAATCAAGAGAAAACCAATCATTGTTTAAATTACTTGAAACTATTATAGTACAGTATATCAAATATAAAAAGTGGGAGCTGATATTATGTTGAATGTAAAAAAAACCATAAATGATTTTCCAGTCGGATTTTTTGATGATTTACATCAGGACTTTAGCATCAATTTTCAAATGAATCGATTTTACAACTGGACTAATGATTCTGAGATGTTAAATGAGATGCGTGAAGTGTCTCCTTCTATTCATACGTATGAAGAATATATCAGTACATTTCTTAAACTTGCTCAGAAAGCTTTAAATGAAGGAGAAAAATTAAAGGCTGCATATTATCTACGTGGCGCGGATTTCTACATTTCAGAAAATGACCCCCATAAGCAATCTGTACGTAAGCAATTTATTACTCTAATAAGAGAATACTATGACCTAAATGAAGAGCAATTCTACAGAATTTCTTATGAAAATGGTTTTCTTCATGCTTATCGTTTTTTAGCAGAAAAATCAAAAGGAAACATTGTAATAGTTGGCGGTTTTGATAGTTATGTTGAAGAAATTATTTCAATGGGGCTTGTGTTTAAAAACGCTGGCTATGATGTCACTTGTTTTGAAGGGCCAGGACAAGGTGCTGTACTGGAAGACTACAAAATTTCATTTACTCATGAGTGGGAAAAGCCGGTAAAGGCAGTACTAGATTATTTTCATTTAGACGATGTTACACTAATTGGAATGTCTCTCGGTGGATATATTGCAATACGTGCTGCGGCCTTTGAGAATCGTATTAAACGAGTAATTGCCGATGATATTTGTGCAGATTTTTATCACGTACTTGTAACGATTATAAGTAAATTTGATTCTTCCGTTGGGGATAAATTAGATACACTTATGGTGAGTGAAAATTCGGAAGAGGTTAATTCATTATTGGATAAGTTAATTAATGAAAGCTTATTGCTAAAGTGGGCAATGATGCAGGGAATGCATATAACGGGAGGGAAAACACCATATGAGTTTATGGAAAAAATACGGACTTATAATACAACCGAAATTTCCCCGTTGTTGACCCAAGACGTTCTTCTTTTGGCGGCGCAGGAAGATCATTATATACCGCTCTGCCAATTTACTGAACAAACTAAAACTCTTACAAATGTTAGATCACTTACTACTCGCATGTTTACAAAAAAAGAGCATGCACAGAATCATTGTCATATAGGTAATTTGGGACTCTCATTTAAAGTTATGATGGATTGGATTCAACAAAGCAATACCTAATCAATTATAAGATAGTAGAGAAGTGACTAGAAAAGAATCATTTCGATGATGATAAAATCATGTAGCCTTTTTAAGGCCCCTTATCAGCGCAGTCAAGTGCTGATATAGCGGGCTTTTTATTTTGCCACAGAGGAGGTGGTAATTTGGACAATGACTTAGCGAAACGCCGGACAGAGTTTCGGGCGGCGGTAGACAAGGACCAGGAATGGCGCGATCAGGCCAGAGAGGATTATCAGTTTTACTATGGCAAGCAGTGGAATGAAAGTACTGAGCACCAACTCCGAGAGGCTGGCAGGCCGGTTATAACCGATAACCGTATTAAGCCGCTGATTAACCTTTTATCTGGCTATCAGCGACTTAATCGGTATGAAGCAGAATTCCTGCCCCGTACATCAGAAGATGAAGAACTATGCGCGGTACGCAAGGGCCTGACAAAGTTTATTACTGATCAATGCGACTATGGCACACAAGAAAGCCTAATGTTTATGGACGGCATTATCTGTGGTCGGGGTTGGTTGGAAGTGTACTATGACATTGACTATGAGACACTGGAAGGTGAAGCCCAAATACGCCGAGTAAGCCCCTTTGATATATTCGTTGACCCGGAATGTAGAGAGCCGGATTATTCCGATGCCCGGTATATATGCCGGGCCAAGTGGACGGACAAAGATGAATTGAAGGCCATTTATCCTGAACATGCCGATGAAATAGAAGCTATGACGGATGAGTACGATGAGGATGAACGGCATGAATATACAGGGATTGAACCATTATGGTATCAGCGAAATACCCGAAAAATCAGGATGGTAGAGCATTGGCGAAAAGAAATATACCAGCGGCAATACTACCTTGTAGCCAACGGCGACTACGTTAAAAAGGAAGATTTAACTACCGAGCATATTGTAGCTGGAATTGTTAAACCGGTGACACTTCCGGCTACGAAAGTGATTGTTACGATATTTGCTGATAAGGTGCTGTTAGAAGAAAAAGACTCGCCGTATGAACATGGCGAGTTCCCTTTTGTCCCCTATTTGGTGTACTACCTTGGCGAAGATGATATATCTGCCGGTGTGATTCGCGATCTTAAAGACCTGCAACGGGAAATCAATAAGCGTAGGAGTCAATCTATCAATATTCTAAATACGCAGATGAACTCCGGGATGATATATGAGCAGGGTGCAATAGACAAAACGCAGAAGGAAAATTTTAAAAAGCTTGGTACTACACCTGGAGTTATGCTTGAAGTTATGCCCGGGGGATTGCAAAGAATAAAAATGATTGATCCGGCACCAGCACCCGCCGGAGAAATCCAAATGTTGCAGGAAACTGTACAGGCCATGAAAGACGAATCGGGCGTGAATGAATCCATGCTCGGTTCTGATATTCCGTCTGGTACGTCAGGCAAGGCCATAGAGTTACGGCAGAAAGCGGCGATAACCCACATAGGTGGACTGTTTGATAACCAGCGGCGATCTAAATTACAGGTTATGTTCAGGCTATGGGGCCGGAAAAACAAAAAGGGCATAATTCAACAGTATTACACAGAGGAACGCACCTTCCGTATTATCGGTGATAACGGCAAGCAAGACTTTATGACCATTAACAAGCAGGTGCCGGATCAGGACTCAGATGGCAATGCAGTTTGGCGCACGCTGAACGATATGTCTACCACGGAGTTTGATATTGTGGTTAGTGACACGCCAGCGGCTTCTACTCAGCGTATTGCTCAGTTCTGGGCGCTTACCGATGCTGTCAGCAAACTTGGTATACCTGGCGATATGGTATTTGATATTCTCATCGATCTTTGCGACTTACCGCAGAAAGAAGAAATCAAAAAACGGTGGCAGGAACGGCAACAGGCTCAACAACAGGCCGCAGGTCAGGCGCAAGAGAAAGTCAACGCATCACTCAACTTCAAGGACTTGCCGCCTGATGGTCAACAACAGTTTGCGGCTAAACTTGGTATTCAATTGTCGCCGCAATCGTATGGGGGGATGGTCGCGCAGGGACAAGGTATTAACTCGCAGACCCAACCCCAAGCGCAACAGCAGGAACCTGGTATATTGCAACAAGTTATCCAGAGTCTACCAACGCAAGTGCTTCAACAGTTAGCGCAACTTGCCCATACTGATATACAGAAGTTTGCCCAAACCATTGCTTATATTGAAAAGCAACTGCCGCAACAGGTACAGCAGCAGATAGCACAGGAGGTGCAAAGAGTACAGCCACAGCAGTTAATTCAGATACTCTACAGTATGATAGTCCAAGCCTTACAGCAAGGATCGTCACCAACTCCACCGTCCAATATGGGTCAACAGCAATCTACCCAGAATCAGCCGCAGACAATGACCAAGGCAGCTATGCAACAGGTGGCCGGGGATATGAATCCGAGCATATAAGGAGAAGGCAGATGCTTGAATCGGATAAAGAGGATATCTTTGTCCAGGATGATTTGAAGGATTTGGCAATTAAGAATAGAATCTGTTAAAATATAAAAAATGCAGGGGGTTATTATTGATGAAGAATAAAGCCTTAGCCATTTTGTTTTTTACCCTGGTTATCGGGCTTTTAAATTTTTCCCATTCTTATGCGGAAGATCGATTTTTATTATTGGATTCTTCAGATACTATTGATTCTTATCTAGACTCTGCAACCTTAGCCGTTACAAAAGATGATAGAAATTGTATCTACTATGATGCATGGATAAAAATTTATAATAAGCAAGAAATTCAAAAATTAAATATTTATACTAACCAGTATGAATATTTAGATTATCAATTGTTTCATATGATAATTGCTATAAGTCACGATAAGAAAATGATTCAGCTTCAAATTGTTAAAGATTACGGAAAAAGTGGCACAACACTTTTTACAAATAGGATAGTTAAACCAACATATGTAGATATTACTAAGGGTTCAATAGCCGAAGAGTTGGCTGATAGAATAACTGAATATGTATCAAAAAATCATATTGAGCCAATTCCCGTTTCTAATGAAGAATATCTTCCACTTAATGAAAAGGAATTTTATAATTTATTTGAAAGTAAAGGTTATAAAATAAATAAAATAGAGGAGAGCAAAGGGCCTAATGTTGATGGTGATATTTATGGTTCTAGCACAACTCCTTATAGTTTTTTAGACATAGTTATTGATAAAGAAATTTATCTTGGTGTTTCTGGAGAAGATAAGCAACACTTAAGGAGGGCATCTGTATCCTTTAATATCAAAGGGCCAAATTATAAGCAATCAGAAATTCTCACTTATAATTTGCCTTCTGAAGAAAAATTAAATTTGTTTTATATGACATTGCAAGCATTATTTCCTGACTGGGCACAAGATGAATCTAAAAACTGGGTGGATAGTTCAATTGCAAGAATGAATCAGAGTAATACGCTGATGTTTATATATCTACATAAAGGTAAAGAATATATAATGATTTCGCGACAGCCAGTAGAAGATGATGTGTGCATAGCATATGTTCTTAAAGTTTCTCAAATCCAGCCAAGCGAAGTTAATCCTATACGACCATATTATGAAAGAAATGGTACTATTTCCGTTTATGAGGAATGGAAACCAGCACAAAATTAATTAATTATCTTTTTGATAATTGTGTTACATAATATTATAATTATATGAATTAATGTTCTGCTGAATCATGTATTTAATTATGAATATGGTTAGCGTAGCGACATAGCTTGAGTTCTATGTCGCTATTTTTATATTTAATATTGGAGGGATAAACAATGCCTAAGAAACCTAAAGCGTCAATACCTGGTGTTGCAATCATCATCCCAACAACTAAAGACGGTATGAAAGCGCCTGATGGTATGAAGGCACCAGCCAAACAAAGAGCAAAGAAAGGATGTCGTGGTAAATAATGGCGCGTAGAGGAACAGCAAAACCACCGGTCAATAAGCAACAGGAAAAAGCCCCGGCAATTATTCCAGATGAACAATATGAAGCAAAAGAAGTTACCTGCGAGAATAACAGTGAGTCTATTCAATCTATTGTAGAGCAATATGAACGGCATACATTGCAGGCGTGTCGGAGCTATGCAAAGGCTGTAGACTTGGTGATGGGTAAAATTGCAGTAGGTTCGCCGGTAAATCAACTGCAAATACAGCAGATTGAAGCCTTAGGGCAGCATTGCACTGAGTTGGCTTATTTGATTCCACAGTTTAAATTCAAGTATCCTAATTGGGATGACGATGCTAACCAAAAGGTTGATGAACCAGTAACTGAAAATAAAGACCATGCGACTGGAGAATAATTCAGCCGTATTTTTATGCGCGAATAGCGGCGTACTGCTATATGGCTTATCTTCGTCCGTGGTTAGGCCATTAATTTTAAGCGGACTAAACTTCGTGCCGCCGACGATACGGGCGTTTGACAGGAGGATACTATGTCTAAGAAATTTAACTTACAGCTGTTTGCTGGTGATGACGATATTGAAATTCCAGAAGAATTTGAGGGCATTGACCGCGATATTGCGATTGGGTTAATGCGTGAAAATGGCTTGGTTGAAGAAAAATCACTAGATAATGAACCGACAGCAAATGAACCACCCAATAATGAGCCGACAGAAGGTGCAAATCAGCCAACAAATACTACCAATGAAACTGAGCCTAACGGGAATCCGGCACCCGTAAAAGAGCCGGAAACAGGTGAAGACGATAAGGGTAGTAAGCGTGAGTCTGATGAACCACATAAAGATGGTGGCCAAAAGACGGTTCCATATGGTGCGCTGGCTGACGAACGTGGTAAGCGTAAAGCTGCACAACGTGAAGCGGAAGCGCTTAAAGCTGAATTAGAGCAATTACGCCAGCAACAACGGCAGCCAATTGTTCAGCAACCAACACAGACAGCTCCACCGGAAGCAACACCACCAGTAGACGATATTATCGAGAAAGCTGCGCTGCAATTGTTTCAGCAGAAGTATGGCCGTGAACCTGATGATTTGGAACGCGGTGATAATATTAAGCTGGCTTCTTGCACCTATGAAGTAAATCGTAATATTGAAGCCTATCAAGCAAAACAACAAAAGGCCGCGGAAGAAGCACGCCAGCACGCGCAATCTTATCGGCATTTTGTTCAACAACAGTCACAGCAAGACGATTTTGCAGAAGTACAAGCGGCACTTGTTGAGGATTTGAAGGCTATGTCGCAGGAAGAGCGCCAAATCTTTGATAGTGCCTACTTTAAGTGCGATCAAGGCCAGGGAACATCGCAAGACCTGTTTGTGGTTAAAAATTATTGGAACAATTCTCTTGCAAAATATCGGAAATCTGTGGAACCACCGGAAAAAGAAACTGAACCTTCAAAAACCGATCCGGCACCGCCACCGAAACCGGCAAAGAAAACGGCGGAAGAAAAATTAAAAGAAATTGAAAAACAACCTAAAGCGAGTCTTGTTAAAGGCACAAATCAGTCAAGCACCGTTAATGTCGATGAAATTGCGAGGCTGATGAATGAAATGCCTTGGTCAGAATTTGAGAGCAAGTATCCAGAGTATGCGAAACTTGTTCTTGAAAGCTAACAAACAAGCATTCTCCGCAAGGTTGTTTTTTTGTTTCACCAATACGGAGGATGATGTTTTATGTCTGAAAATAAATTTAAAGGCTTTGACCTTCAACGGTTTGCAGAGAGCCCTGTCATTCCTGCTTCTCTGAGAGAGCAAGCCTGGGCAAAGCAAACTTGGACAATGGCACTAAAGGATACCACCATTTCAAATTATGTAGGTACTGGGACCGATAATATTGTTCAATATGATGATACATTGAAAAAAGATGCTGGAGATCAGATAACATTTCATCTGCGTGCGCCGCTTACAGGGGATGGAACAACTGGCGATGATGTTCTAGAAGGTAATGAGGAAGCCATGGAATACTATGATTTCCCGGTTACTATTGATCAACTCCGTCACGCTGTCCGGCTAAAAGGTAAGATGGCAGAAAAGCGAACTTCAATTAAGCTTCGTACTGAGGCAAAGGATGCGTTAAAAGACTGGAATGCAGAAAAAATTGAAACCATGTATTTTGATACACTTAATACGGATCCGTCTACTAATCGGATTGTTTATCCTGATGGCATTACAGCCATTAGTTCAATTGCGGCTACCAACACCATGAGTTGTGCCATGATTTCAAAAGCTAAACGTAAGGCGAAAAAACGGTCAACTTATACCAGCGATGGTGTAACCTATATTCTACCCAAAATCCGGCCTATCAAAGCTAATGGCAAATCAGTGTGGATAATGATTTTAACCGAAGAACAAATGCGTGATCTGAGAAATGATTCAACATGGATTACCGCCCAAGCGAATGCTAATATCCGGGGTGAAGATAACCCGCTCTTCAGTGGTGCTGAAGGTATATGGGATGGAGTTTTGATCTTCACTAATGATAATGTTGAAGTTACGGCAAGCGGAGCATCCAGCATCGATGTTGGACACGCTTTATTCTTAGGCGCACAGGCTGCTTGTTTCGCCGTTGGCGGTGACCCGGAATGGAATGAAGAAGAATTCGATTACAAAAACAAAGTCGGGTTTGAATTTGGGCAAATCTTTGGAATTGCCAAATCGGTATATAACGGTGAGGACTACGGAGTTATGCATGTGTATACCGCATCCGAAGCTGATGCTTAATAGGGTGGGAGCGTAGCTCATACCTTTAAATGAGTTAAGGAGGATTTCTCTATGAGCATGACTGATGGGCAACAAGTCCTATATGAGTATATGGTATGCAACGGTGCCGGTGACCGAGCTTCCTTGGTTAGCTTTATTAAAGCTATGTCCGGCGATATGGTGTTGAATGTCAGCCCGACTACTGTTAGCGAATCGGCTGGCAGCACCGGGTTTACCAAAACTGTTACCGTTACATTGGAAACGGCTACTGGTGAAGTTTGTTCCTGGTATAACGGCCCAGTAACGTTGGCTATTGCTGATACGTCCACCGCTGGAGTGGCAAGTATTTCTCCTGCGGCTGGATCAAATGATATGACTGATGGTGTTTTAACCGTAACACTTACAGGTAGTGCGGCTGCGTGGGTTGCCGCCGATACTGCCACATTAACAGTGTCTGGTTCGATCTTTGGTTATACGCTAACCGATGCTACTAGCGTTGTTACTGTATCATAAAAAATAAGCCGGGGTGTAAAAAACCCCGGTTTATAATGAATTTAATAGCTTATATTAATTTTATCTGTATTTTACATTCGGTATTATCCCATAAAGTTTTTAAAATATCAAACCCATAAGCTTTATTAATTCCCTTAATCATACCTTCAAACGGATTGAGACAGTAAATGTCGCACGGCTTATCTGTACCATTTTTTTTGCACAGTGAGCAAAGTTTGCAAAACTTAGTAATAGCGATGAACCCAGATTCGGTTTTGACTATTTCCCATTTTGCACAATTAAAAACTTCTTCTGAAACCGTAAAAACATCTTCAGCTTTTTTTATTCCCAGAAATTGAACTAGTTGACTTCCCGACTTCAATTGCTCTGTTTTCTTTTCCTCGATAATTCGATGTAATACGTTTTCTTTGGTGTAGTGGTAAACGGAGTCAGCTAATACTCCAATATAAATGTTTTCGAGAAAATTCACTTTCTTTTCTAGTAGCATAAAAAATCCTCCTTAGCTTTATTTAACTAATTAGTGGAGAATATTATGTTTTTGTGACTAGTCTTATAAATATTTAATCCAATAATTATACTCTGGAAGTATTTGATTTGATTCAAAATATAAATTAGTTCGACCAATAATATTGCGAATTTTATCGTACTCTTGAGGAAGATTAGCATTAATTACTAAGCTTTTCATGCGGCAGTTGCAGTTACCATTGCGATTTTGCAAAATACATTCATCATTTAAGAAATTCCGTAGTTTGCGCCTGCTACGTGAAATAATTTTACGCATGCAATCTTCATTTTTATTAAATATGGTAGCAATTTCTGAATATGATAACTGTAAGATATCACGAAAAATATATGCTAAACGGCTTTCTTTATCTAAACAGTGTAACACACCACTGAGGCATTTATCACACATTTCTTGTACCAAGACATGCTCATCAAGGTTATTAGCTCCTGAAATTTTAAAATCTTCATTTCTGAAATATTCTCTTAAAAATTTTGTAGTATATAAGCGTTCATTATTAATACAGCGTAAACAGACGCGACGGGTTATTGAGTATATCCAAGTAGATAATTGTGATTTTCCTTTAAAAGAATGATAGCTTTTTATAATTTCTAACCAAACCTCTTGTGCAATGTCTTTAGATAATTCTTCATTATGGGTCATTCTGCGACATATAGAAGTAACCATAGTTCCATAGTTACTAGTAAGGTCTTCAAAAAAATTGTCTGTCTTTTCCATAGTATGAACTCCCTAGTTTCAGTGAAATAAATACTTTTAGTTGTATTTTACCATTTATCAATTGTGTTTTCTAAATTTTAATGGCCGGGGCATATTTGCTCCGGCCATTTTATAAAGCGTGGTGGAATATATGTCTGCCGTTAGTGAAATTATCTATAGATTACGCCTTAAATTAAAAGACATGGACGCTGTTAACTACAGCAAATATGAAGTGCAAGATGCACTGGACGAAACCCTAAGTGAAATGAATACCCTAGTAAAACAGTATTACGGGCACTTAACTTTTATTGACCAAGATAATGAGAAACTTCCGCTTGAAGAAGGGGAAACGGTTATTAATTCAGATGGTGAAGTGGAGTTTGAGGAAACTGGTTTTCCTGATGAGTTTAATGGGTTGATTATTGAATATGCCATAATCTTGTTATCTCCCGGAGATTATGCCACCAAGGAGCAGGCAAAACAGTTATGGCAGCAAAAGGTGTTATCTCTAGCAAGTACATTTAATAATGACAATAACTTGATGGATGGCTGTTACGGATCAAGATCAAGTAGATATAGACGAAAGAAAAGCGGGAATGATTATAATCTCCCAGGGTGAAAAGTTCTATTTCAATTCACTTGGATAAACGCGAGTAATAAATAAATTTTCGAGATTTTGATACCCTTCTGTCCAAACTAAGGTAATTGGACTTATTTGACGAAGAGTCCGATACCACTTCCCATATGAAAAAATATGCGGTTGCTGAGTCTTTCGTATACCAAATATTTCGGCTTTTTGTAGATCTGTGGAATATTCTACTAATATGTAATCGTAGTCTTTAAAATCCTTAATAGTATCTATGGCGCTGGTTTTAATGATAATTACTGTACTCAATGTATGCCAAATTCCTTCGATTGGGTCCAGTTGCCTTCCCTGAAAATACTTTTGAATAACTTGGTCTTGCGTTAATCCATTAAAAGGATTTTCAGCCGCATAAGTGATTCCGGAAAAAGCAAAGACCAACATTAAAACTAAGCTTAAGGTGAGAAAAATTTTGTTCATTGTTGTCCCTCCATAATAGTTTTTGTATGTTATAGATTCTACTGAATATTTACATTTCCTTCCAAACTGATTTGCAAAAAAACGATAAGCATCTAAAATGTAGGAGGTGAAAACCATGATAGGTTCAGACCTATTACCTGACCTACGCGTCCGTATTCGGGATGAAGGGAAAATATCAATCGGCGATGACAACCTTTTACTCATATATGTGAACGAAGCAATAAGCTGGTTAAGCAACCAGCTTATTTCCTTTAAAGACCCAATTATGATAACGGAAGACGAATTCACCGAAGATACGACTTTGCCTACTGGCTTTGTAAAGTTCGTAGGCCAATATCCCATAAAAAGAACTGGTACCGGGTTTATGTTATTGTTGGATTTAGACTCAGTGACAGCAGAATATTGGGCGGTGAAAGACTCGATTGATGCTTTTACTGATACCATTCATTTTCCTGATCAGTATAAAAATGTCCTGGTGCAATATGCCGCCATTGCGGCAATCAACAAAATGGGCAAGCCAATTGACCAGGATTCGGTGATGTTGAAGCAACTGAATGACATGCTAACTCAGGCAATACAGGGGTGATATAGTTGGCAACTACAGTCAGCACCTTATTAACCAAGGTCAGGATGAAAATCCGTGATACAACTTCCACGGAATATCCTGATAGTGAATTAATCGATTGCCTTAATCAAGCGTTTGACTATATGTCAGCTTTTTTGATTCGGATCAAAGATGGAGAAATGATAAATTCGGTGGAAGTAACGGACGGAAGTCTTGCCAAAACGGATGACTTTGACAGTATTGTTGGTGCTCAAATGCTGTATATGGAGGGCGACACAATCAAAACTTTGTCCGGCTTAACGGCCACCATGCGGTATTATGCGGCTAAAAGCCATGTTAGTGCGACCAATGACACGATACCATTCAAGGTCAGTACTCAGCCTTTATTAGTGGAGCTTACTGCTATATATGCTTTAAACCGCAACGAATTTGATGTTACTCAGGACAATGCTTTGTTTGAAAAACACCTGTCTTTACTGCAAGGCGGTGGCAGTTAATGAAGAAGTCAACCAAGCATGAAAATGAAACGGTACTTTCTTTATCCGATTTTACCGGCGGCATTAACTATGCGATAACGCCGGATCAATTAGGGCAAACCGAATCCCAGGTATTAGAGAACTTCGAACTAAATTCGTCAGGGATGCTAGTATCAAGCGGCGGATTACGCAAGGTGTATACCTCTGCTAATGGCGATATAGAAACGCTATTTTCTAAAGGTGATGGTAACATGTTCTTTTCGAATAGCAGCAGCCTGTACGAAACCGACTTAGCTAGTATCTTGCATACTTATACCTTATCCGGTTATAAATTGCCGTCCTATACCCGGTTTGATAAAAAGATAGTAGTTTGCAGCGGTGGTGCTATTCAGTATTATGATAAAAAGGATACTGCCAGCGGCCTGCAAACCATAGATGATGACGATGCACCAATAGCGGATGCTGCTTTCGTAAAAGATGGCCGAGTTATCGTCTATAATGCGAAAAATGATTATTTCTATTACTGCGGCATTGGTGATATAACAAACTGGATTTTTTCGAGTGATACCGGCATTACTAACCCTACTAAAATAACATTGACGGCAACAACTAACGGCACCTTAGAAACCGCTTATCACGTAGACGTACTAACAATCTATGAGGAAGCTGATGCAGACGGCGATGTAACCTTAACCCTTGACGGTGATGTCGCATATACCGTTTCCATTGAGGACGATGATACCGCTATTGAGATTGCCCAAAAGATTGCTAATGGCAATGATTATGACGGCTGGACTGTAACCCGAGATAGTAATGTACTAACCTTTACAGCCAATAAGCGGGGTGAAAAAGATCAACTTGTTTATGACTATGGCGATACGGAAGCCCTGGGTACTGTAGTTAATAATGCCGAAGGGGCCGGGATTTATCAATATAAAGTGTCTGCCGTAAAGAACACGGCCATTGATGGAAACGACCCGGTTTATGCCGAAACCGCCGCCTCAGAAACGCAAGAAATAACCTTGACGGCAACCGGCGGTGTAACGATTAGCTGGTCGGCGATTACTGATGCGGTGAAATATAAGATTTATGGCCGTACTGAAGATGAACTCACTTTGCTAAAAACAACTACCGATACCTCATGGACGGATGACGGCTCAACATATAACCTTGGTACCGATCCACCGACAACCAATAGTACGACTTATACCCATACGACCAGCGATGCCGATAAAGTAAAGATAGGCTATAAGGACGACGGATTTATTACTGCAGTTGTCATGTTGAGTGCGGATATTATCGTATTTAAGAACAACGGCAAGATATTTCGAGTTGAAGGCGACTATCCCGACCAAGCTTTGTATAGCGTAAGTGATAGTGCCCATTGCCAAAATCGCTTTTGTGCTATTCAGGCCGGGAATAACGCCTATTTTTATGGGCAGTACGGCTTAAAGGACTTAGGTACGGTAGTCGAATATGGCTCGGTTAAAGCAAGTGAAATTGGAGCTAAAATTGATAGTATTGCCTCAAATAATGCGGCGGCTAGAATGTGGTATTTGCCATCACTTCAGCAGTTGTGGCTCAAAGTAGATAATAGTGGGAAAATCTATGTTTATAACTATTTGCGAAATGCCTACAGCGTGCGACGGTTTAGTAGTCCAATCAATGATATTGCTACTTTTCAGAATGCCGCTTATATTGCCATGGGAGCATCAATATATTTACTTAATCCTTTTAGTGATAAAGAAGATGAGGTTTATGTTACTTCAATTTATAAATCCAAGCGATTCAGAAATGACAATGAAATAAATATGAAACGAATCCATATAGAGTTTTACTGTGTTAAAAATGCTACGTGTTATATTCAGATTGGTAAGTTTAGCGAAACGATATTATTAAGTGCAGAATCACCTTCGGTTTATAACAATACCAGTGTTATTTATAGTAGCGATCGGCCAATATGGGTTAACGGCTTAGTGATTGTAGATCGAAAAGTAGATTTTAATATAACAGATTTTGATATAACAATTAAGATTACTAAAGGTTTAGTGAAAATAAGAAACATTTCGCTGACGATAGCGGAATTGTAGGGGGAGGTGGATAGATATGAGTTATTCTCCATTGTATCCATTGGATCATACTAGCTCCGATGGAGATAATGATTATACCCAAGCTGAAAAATTGCAAAAGGAAATTGAGCATATTTACGCCTGCATGAATGACCTTTTGAATACGCAAGTGCCTACGCTATTAGAAAACTTCGATGCGGATAAAGTAGACGGCTATCATGCGACGAATACGGCTAATAATTTGCCGGTGCTTGATTCGGAAGGTAATTTGACGGTAGATACAACTGGTACAGCCTACAATATTCCAACCGGAAACGTTGGTGGAAATATCTGGATTGCCTAGAAGGGAGGATGCTACTTGTATATCCATGTTTATACCGACAGCCCTACGTCCGGTGGGACGGACGGAACCCAGGTAAGTGAAGAGATTTCAACAACATTAGCGTCAGCTGCTGCGATTGGCGATACGACAATCACGGTAGATGACGCTACTAATTTTTATGCGGCTTTGTCAATTAAGATTGATTCAGAAGTAGCGACAGTATCAAGCGTTGATTATGATACCAACGTGATAACCTTGTCCGCAGATTTGACGGTAGCGCATAGTTCTTCAGCCACAGTAAAAAGCGTGGCCAATGAATCCAGTCCCATTACGTATTCAAGTAGCGTTACGGCTGGCAGCGAGTCCGGGACCATCACCCTGGCTATTAGAACCGAAAGCGGATATACAACGACAGGTAGTACCGTCATTACACCAGACGGTACTACTGCTAGTTATTGGGCTTTATCTGCCGATGGTTCAACCTGGAATGATTACGGGACGGCCTTGACGATCACCAGTACTATTACAACAACTAATACGTTGTTGTACGCCAAATATAAATCTGTTTCAACTGAGTTAACATTGCACGATAAGACAGTCAACTTTGTTGTTGCAACAACGATTAGCGCAACGTCATCATCATAGGTGGTGGGAGCATGGCAACTACAGTTTCAATTAATGTTGATACTGCCCGAAATTTATCCAATTCATTTAGCATAAATGAAGATACTTATAGACTGCTGAAACAATCCATAAGTATTAACGCGGATACTGCTAGATTAATGGGAAAATCCGTAAGTATTAACGTAGATACGCTTCGCCAAAACGTTAATGCTGTATGTATTAATGTTGATACCAAACGAAAAATTACGGCGACTACTACGGATAAAAGCCTCTACTACTTTAAAGACGATACTACTTATACGGTGCCTCTTTATACGGATGAATTTGACGTAGGCAGTACCTATATTTGTTTTCGCGATACGGAGAATGATAATGAAATCCTTTATGCTAGGCTTTGTGATGTGGATAGTGATAACGCGTCTGATTTACGCGCCATTAAAAGCAGCACGACCTATGCGATTGCGAACAGTAATGATGGATTTCACGACTTATCTAAAACCAATCTCTATACAGATGGTTTTTGGGGAAGCTGGACGGATGTATCAACGAGCCTTAGCGTGGATCTGCCAGAAAACCGAACCATCACCATTGAATACGATATTGATTTTTATAATGATGATGGAGATTCCTACGTGGAAGGCCGGGTGTTAGTAGATAGTGAAACGCAGACTTGCTATTTCTATAAGACTACAAGCTGGAATAGCGGTAGCAGCGGAGATTATACCATGACCGAAGATATTTGGACGGCGAGGGAAACTGCGGGGAAAATATACAGTAAATCGGTCAGCCAATCGCTTAGTTTGGCCGCCGGGACTCATACCTTTGTTATGCAGTTAAAAGGTAGCGGCTGGTCGCGGGCTGATAGCTGCAAAGATAGGAATATTGAGATTACCTGATGGGGAGATAATAAAAAACTCAGTAACCTAAAAGAGGTATTTTAAGCGAAGCACGGCGAAATACAATTGTAACTAATTGCATCCTATAATAAACTGTTATGTTATTAACGGGATTATTGAAATATATATATAACTTGTAATTTTAGTATTAGGTTATATATGGAGGAGGGTTTACAATGCAATCAACAGTGACACAAAGAGATATTATGTTTCGTCGGTTTCAAATACATAAATTTAAAAGGGAAAGTATGTTTCCAACAGTTACGTTGACAATTAACATTAATGTTACTCATCTGGCAGAATTAAAAAGAAAATGGAATGAAATGCATAGTTGTATTGCGCATTTAACTTTTACACATATTATAATTAAAGCTGTAGCAGATACATTAATGAATTATCCGGAATTATATAGCCTTTCTGAAGGGACTAATATTATTCCAAGCTCGGATTTAATATTAAACATTCCTGTTGCTGTGGAAAAACATGTTGAATATATAGTAATTAATCAGCCGGAATCAAAAAATATTTTGGATATTTCGCAGGAATGCCAAAGTGAAATATCCAAAATTCGTAACGGTAATGGTGAGTTTATGAATTTTCTTATTCATATGTTCAAAGTTCCCGTTAAAGCAGCTAATCACAGTCCAGTTGAGTTTATGCAGCATTATGGAAATTTTGTAATTTCAAATATGGGATCTTTTCATGTTGATAGTGGTTCGCTGGCAATAACGGAGCCTTTGATTGCCGGACTTTGCTTAGGTGCTATTACACCAATTGTAAAGTGTCAAGCAAATAGCTTTATAGAAGTTATGAACATTCCTATAACTATTTCATTTGACCATCGAGCAATTGATGGAGCATATGCGGGGAATTTCTTGAATGACGTGAAAAAACTATTAGAAAATCCAGAACAAATCTTTTGCAGTTAATTTTAAAAAACTAGTACAGCGTCCGCTAAGAAAGCCTTATGTAAAAAACACCGTTTCGTTGCTTGAAGTGGTGCTTTTGATTATATTTACATATGATCTTGACAACGTTTATTTAAATTTATAGTGATACAAAGGATTGATGTGGTTGTCAAGTATGAAATATAAATAGATTGATAACTATTATCATGAAATAAATGTAAAATGGAGGCCTAAGAATGAATTTACAAACTGTCACTATTGAGCCAATAATGTTAATCGGTATTGAAGAAAAGACAAAAAATGAAAATGAAATAAACGGTAAAGGAAAAATTCCGAAGCTAATCCAAACCTTTTACTCCGAAATGTTAAGTAAAATTTCGAACCGTCATGAAAACCATATTTTATCGGTCTACACAGATTATGAATCAGATGAAAATGGATATTATACTTATTTCATAGGTGCAAAAGTTAAAAACTTAAGTTACATTCCCGAAGGAATGGTAGGGAGAACAATTTCTTCATCTCGTTACGCAATTATCCCTTCTGCTATTGGTAAAATTCCAGATATCGTCATAAACGAATGGAAACAAATCTGGTTAGACGATGCCTTAAAGGAAAAGAGAGCTTATTCAACGGATTTTGAACTATACGACAAACGATGTTCAAATGTTGATTATGCCCAAGTTGATATATATATCGCTATTAAAGATTAGATGTAGGAAAATTCATAAAGCCGTTACCCCTTAGCGTACGGGGAAACGGCTTTTCTCTCAAGAAAATTTGCTTAGCGTATGAAATCCGCATTTTGTTGGTGATATCCAAAGTAACTACTAACGTCCGATAAAAGTCCATTCCGTTAACTATAAACCCTAGGATTGCTACGCTTTTGCGGTATCCTAGGGTTTGTTATATGCAAATAGCTTACGTTTTGCTGGTGAGACTCCCAAAAGCAAAGCTAGTAAAGGAATATGTAAGAGAAAGAGGAGGGGTTTTGATGTATTATGCGTTTAACACACGCGGTAAATGTGTTGGGTCCTTTACTCATAAGCCGTCCGATACGGCAATAGCTGACAGGAGTAATGTATCAGTTGAAAAATATGATAAAGAAGTAAAAACTAAAAATTTAATTATGGAACATGGTGAATTGATAGATAACACGCCAAAGCCAACAACGAATACTACTACAGCAGTAACGGACAGTAAAACGACATGACACTAAATGAGTGGCTTGAGTTTTATGAAAATAAATTAGGATATAAATTTAACCCTTTTCCTGATGCAAACTTTGTGTTTGATGCAGAAAAAGGGTTTTGTGTTTATAAGCAGGACGGTGATACGCTCCTGGCTGGAGATGTAACCGGCGATGGCCGTTATTGGGATAACTTCTTGGAAACTATGGCCCGAGAACTGGGGTGTAAAAGAATTAAATTCGGCACATACCGGAAGCCGGGGGCGTTTGTCCGCAAATTCGGGTATCACATCGTTGGCTTTATTATGGAAAAGGAGGTTTGATTATGAGCGGGGTAAATAGTTTTCTTTTTGGTTCAAATGGGAGCACAACTCAATACGATAATCTAAGGCCGCTGTCTACATGGGGCACCAATGCCGGTAATACGTATTTTACTGGTGCGACTAATGAATATAACACTGGTCAAAAGTTGATCAATCAAGGTTCACAGTACCTTACTGACTTATATAATAATGGCACTAATTCACAGGTTAAAAGTGCTGATGCCGCATCGGCTCAATTAATTAATACCAATACCAATAAAAACTTTGGCTCAGCGTTAGCTAAAGCGGCAAGTAACGGCGTGATTGATTCTACACAATTTGGCGATACAGCTTCTAATATTCAAAGTACTGGTAATCAACAATTGCTTTCAGCTCATCAGCAAAATTATAATTCCGCGGCTAATCTAGGAAGTAATCTTGTTTCTACGGGTGAGAGTATGACTACGCCGTTACAGCAAGGGTATACAACCGAACGTAATTTCCAAGCATCAACGCCTTATCAGACAGTGCAGACGGGGGCAAGTAGTGGACTATTAGGTAGCTTACTTGGATCGCAAGCTGGGACACAAGCCCTCTTAAGTTTGATGGGTTGATAGGATGTGATGATTAATGGGACAAGTTATATATATCCCATCCCAAGATAGATGGGGTAATCTTGGTGCAACGGTAGGTCAGCAACTTGGTAATATTCTTGCCGCTAAAGCCAAAAATGAAGCTTTAGAAAAAGGGTTGGATACAGCAAGCAAATTATATGATGCGGCTACTCATCCTACAGCAACCAATGACCAGATAACGTCAGCCGCCAGCCAATATACTGGCATTCCTGGGTTAGTTGGCATGAATGCCGTTCAAGGTTTAGCTAACATGCAAAATACCTGGAACGCTGCCAGTAATCAAATGGAGTCTATTAATAATCAACTGGCGAATACAAGTGATCCAAATGTGCAAAAAACGTTAACCGACCAGAAAACAGCATTGCAGAACCAAATGGACACAGCAAATCAAAAGGCTATTTGGATGAGGACAGCGGTAGGAAACAAAGGGGCTGATTTAACCGGCTTGGGCGCAGATGATGATGTAAACCAATACATTCAAAACAGTAATGCTTTAAAAAATAGTTTACTGCCTCAATCAGCGACGACTACTTCGGCATTGCAAAGTATCAATAATGCTACGGGCACTTACGATAACGCTCAAAATGAGTTAAATAGTATTAATGCACAATTAGCCAATCCCGATGAAAACACTGATGTTACAGGCTTGCAGACAAGAGCCGCGCAATTACGAAAAGATATGGATACCGCCCATGCGGATGCGGAATGGACACGTAATTCGATGTTTAATCCTAGTTTGCTTGGAACAAAGGGGCAATCGGTAGTTGGCGCTGACGGTAATTATAATAGTCAAGGGTTATTACCAGGAAATATGGATTTAACCAACTCATTTAGTAAGGCATTAACCAACGCTGATAACAATAAATATCAGATAACCTTAGATGATGTTGCAAAGGACCAAAACATATCTAATTATGCAAAAGCGGCGGCTTATGCTGCGGCTAGAGAAAAGTTTAGCCCGACTCAATATGAAAACCAAGCAATGCAAGCGCTATTAAAGGCTGGTTTAAGTTCTGATGCAATTGCTAAGTTACAACCAATGATTGAAAAACAAGCTTCAGATATAGGTAGTAATTATTTAGCTAGTATGTTAGCAGCAAACAACGGTGATACAAGAAATGCGGCAATATATGCTTTAGGTAGTGGCTTGGGTAGTGCTGGTATTAATATGGCCCAAGCGTTTGCACCTAAGACACAGATTGATAAAGTCGATACTGGCGATAAAATTGGATTATATTCAACAGCAACAAGTCCGTTTGGTGGTACGCCTACGTTTTCGCCTGGACCAACATATTTAAAAGGTAATAGCCCGGGTGATATATTACATGCTCAATTAACTAGGGAGCAATTAAAGCAAAATAGCGATCAATTCAGTGCAAAAATGCAGCAAAGCCAAGATCAGTTTAATAAGAATTTCCAACTAGCCCAAGTAAAATTAGGGCTTGAAAAAGATAATCAAGTTAGACAACAAGGCTTACAGCAACTTCAAATTATAGCGGGCATGGCAAATAATTATAAGGCTACAATAAGTGGCTATCAAGACCAAATTAGTGCAATTATTAAATCTGGTAATGGTATGCTGACTCAAGCAGACAAAGATAGTGTTGCGGCGCTAAATCAGAAGATAAATAATACAACTATGCAATATGAGTCATTAAATAAAACATTAGCTAACTCATTTGGTATTCAACTCCAACAGTCAGATAACAATAGTCAATCGACCTACCAGCCATCTGCTGAAGAACAAGGAATAGCAGATTGGATTGATAAATGTAAAGCGAATGGTGCTACTGCTGACCAAATAAAACAAAAATTAAAAGATAAAGGTTATGGAAATAGATTCGATAGTTGGGTTTATTAGGAGGTGGAATTGTGGCTGATGTTGACGACATACTAGATTCGTTACCGGATAATAAAAAGTCACAGGCTTCTGCGCAAGATGTACTTGATTCTTTACCGTCATATTCTGCTCCATATTCCGGCTACTTAGATGCTGCGTGGCGTAATGCTAAAGCGGGTTTCGGTAGTGTCTATGGAGGTATCGGGAGATACGCCGAAGTCCATGCCCCAGAAGTAGCGAATTTAGTACAAGACCTTAATGCAGCAGGATTGGCCTATAATAATCCTATTGCCAACAGCGATAAGATTACGCAAATTGTATCCACTTCTCCTACAGACAGTGATATAAATGCAGTAAAAAACGTTGCTAAATCTGTAGGGGATTGGGGAACGGATGTAGCTGATTCCAATATACCTAAGGATGCAAAACAATATGGGGATTGGGATTGGCTACCGTTTATGTCTGACTACTGGACCAATCCAGCTGGGGCCGCAGCAGCTACGGGGCAGGGTGTTGGTAGTAGTGCAGCTTTAATTCCTATAGGCCTTGCTATTGCGCCCCTTTTGCCAGAAGAACTACCAGCCGCAGGCGCTGGGCTTTTAGGTAAAGGTTTGACTAATATTGGTCTTAATAAATTAGGTCAAAAAGTAGCCTCGGAAGCTGGGCAGAATATGCTCAAGTGGGGCACTGCTGGCGCGATAAGTAAAATTCCCGAAGCCGTATCTGAAGGCGGCAATATAGTTGATGATTTGCGTAAACAGGGGTATAGCGATGAGCAAATTAAAGGTATTGCCGATAAGGTAGTAGGAAAGAACATACCTTTGCTAATGGCAGAAGGTGCATTAGAACTAACCGGTCTTACTGGCAAGCTTGGTAAGGCGGTATTGAGTCCTACCGATTCAACTTTAAAAAGCATAGGTAAAAATATTGTTTTAAATACGGCCACTGGTATGCCAACCGAATGGTATACAGAAGGGGCGCAGCAGGCAATACAAAATGAAGCGACTGGCCAAAGAGCGCCTAGTGGTTTAGGTTTTGCTAATCCGCTTACATGGGGACCGGACGAATTTGGTGCAGCTGGTGCCGGGGCGGTTAGCGCTCTCGGATTAGGCGGTATTGGTGGTGCATATGCTGGTGTAGTCAATAAAGTTGTTAAGGCCGCTGAAGCTAATAATAGTAAAAAGGTATTAGATGCACTTCCCGAAGCTATCACCACTGAACAACCGGAGGAATCGGCTCAAAACGGATCGGATTTGACTCCAAGCGTAACGGAAGCGGCTGCACCAGCCAATAATTTTGAAACCTTGGTAAATGCCATATCCGGCCAAGAATCGGGTGGCAATTATGATGCAGTAAATAGTCGAACCGGAGCGGCCGGCAAATTTCAAATCATGCCCGGTAACTGGGCAAGCTGGGCGCAAGATGCTGGATTATCCCCGGATGCACCAATGACCGCGGAAAATCAGGAGCTTGTTGCTAAAAATAAATTACGCCAGTATTACGATAAATATGGGGCTAGAGGTGCGGCTATTGCCTGGTATGGCGGGGAAGGCGCTCTCGACTATTCTGATGAAGCAAAGAACCGAAAACAAGGCAATGGCGACGAACCGAGTATAAATGAATATGCAGATTCGATTATGTCCCGAATGGGAAACCAAGGCGGATCGGCTACCGGGGCTTTAGATGATATTGGCGATATTAAGATTAATACCGATGATTTAACTTCAATTCAGTTGAGCGATATTAAAACATGGGCCGAGGAAAAAGCTGAAACAGCGACAGATGAAAAAGAAATTAACTTTTTGAATGAAGCCGTTGATAATGGACGAATTAAAGATATAGTTGAAAAGTACCCGGTGCAAATTGCTGATTTGCTACGTGGCGATAAAGCCACAGAATCAGCCGTAGACGGCGAAAAGACATCAACCAATGCAATTACACCTACAAGTAAAGAAAACCCCGCTACGGCTAACCCCGAGCAGGGTGATCAATCAAATTCTAGTGACCTGATTGTTCAGGCACGTAATGTTGCCGGAACAGGTGATTATACCCAAGCAGCCTCATTAGCAACTCAGGCCGGGGATAATGTTTTAGCGGAAGCTTATCTGTTAATGGCCGAACGGTATAACAATACTACTGGAAATGAAGCTACTAAAACGCAAGTGAACCCAATACCGTCTATTGATAACAAACCAATTGGTAGGCCAGCCATTACCGGAAACGCTGATGTTGTAAGGTCGGATGACGGAGAAGAATTTCCAACACGGCTTGAAGATAATCAGGCACAAGTAAATAAGTCTAACGTTCAGATTATTGACAATACCGAGAAAAACGGCATTGAGCTTAAATTTGACGGAAAGCCAAATGATGAAATTCGTGATAAGTTAAAAGCTAATGGCTTTAGGTGGAATCGCGGAAAAAAAGTGTGGTACGCTAGAAAATCCGATAAGGCCGTAAGCGTAGTCAATGAAATAGCTAGTCTTGGTTTAACTAACGAACAACCACAAGAACAACGAGATGCCGGAGAACCTTCTACCGTAGACTTATTAAAAATGATTCAAAACGGAAGCTTTACACCGCGCGAATTTGCCAATCAGTACGGAGAAAATGCATTTAATAGACTAAGACAAAGTAAATATATCGCGGCACCAGGCGGTAAATTGATATTGTCGGATGCTGGTAGGCAATTTGTGGATGTGGTAGGAAAGGCAACTAACAAGTCTAGCAATGAAATTGAAGCTGAAAATTCTCCGAAAAATGATTATAATGAAGGCGATAGAGTAACTTGGCAAGATCATAATGGCAATCAATTAACTGGCGCTGTTAGAAGTATAGACAACAATAACGGCCAACCCTATATGATGGTTAATACCGACCAGATAGCAACCTATGGAGGTGGCGTGCCGATTGGCCGAATTGAAATGGTTCGGTTGTCGGATAAGTCGCTGAGCAAAATTGAGAAGCCGGCAGATGAAGAACAGACAAAACCCGATACTAATGTTGACAAGCAAGACGGGAAAATTAACGTTACTCAATTGAAATTAGAAGAGAAGCCACAACAGACTGAACTTCGGCGGTTGCCTGACCAACATCAGCAATCGTCACAGGAGAAGGTTGCTTCTAATCCTGATGCTAATTTAACTGAATACCAACAGGCGGTTGTTAAAGTTGCTGATTGGGTAAAAGTTAGATTAAGTGTCGGTGAAAAATTCATTTCACAAGAATTGTTTGCAATTGCTGATAAAGCCTTTAATGGCACTCAAAGCAATGGAAAATATACCCCTAAAGATGCTTACGATGCGATGGAATTAGGCATTAATAAGTATTTGCTTGAACAAGGTTATGTGGATCCATCCAAAGCACATAATGCGGAAGAAGCTATAAAGGCTGTTGAAAAAATAAAGAAGGATATTTTAGACAAGATACCAACTCAGACAAAACGGACTGCGGAAATGGATGAATTTCAGCAATTCTCAACGCCTCCGACTTTAGCGTATGTAGCTGCTTGGGTATCTAACGTAAGCTCTAATGATATTGTACTTGAACCTTCGGCTGGTATTGGCGGAATTGCTACATTTGCCAAATTAGCAGGTGCTAAGGTCAATGTAAATGAGTACAGTGATCGGCGCGCCAGTATCATTAAGCAACTGGGATTCGATAAGGTATTTACCGAAAACGCCGAGCAATTAAATAATATTTTACCTGAAGACGTTAAGCCTACGCTTGTACTTATGAATCCACCGTTTAGTTCTACCGCTGGTAGGATGCAAGGTAAACGTCAAACTAAAAACGCAACACTGCACATTGAACAGGCTTTGCAAAGATTAGAACCAGGCGGCAGGTTAGTAGCGATTGTCGGTAAAGGTATGGCCGACAATGCACCGTCATTTAAAAATTGGTGGAAAAAGATAAAATCTGAGTATAATGTACGGGCCAATGTGGGCATAGACGGTCAAAACTATACTAAATATGGCACTAGTTTTGACAATAACCTTTTTGTAATTGATAAGACTGGTCCAACTGAAAATACTATAACTGGTAATTTCACTGGGTTAGATGAAGTTTTAACTGCATTGGAGGGTGTGCGTGATGAATTTAAAGGAACGAGAGAATCAAATGCAATCGCTCAATCAGTCACCACTCAACCGAATAGCAAAGTCACTACTAGCGAAAGCCAAAGTAAAGCTAGATCAGACGGACGAACAGGAGGCATTGAACGTGTACCGGCTAATGGATTGGGCGTTGGAAACGGGCGAGGTACGTCTGAGGAAACCGGAGGATACGAACAATCTGCTAGAAATGGTCGAAAAGATAATGCTTCGAGCGAATCCTCAGAAATCAATGGACTTTCTAACGAAAGTGGACGAGGACGACGGGGAGAGTACGATGACCAGAAATTGCATGAGAATCAACAATCCGGTGGAAGCAGCGGAATATTTGATACAAATGTTAAAACTGAAACTGGATTGTCTTCCGGATTAAAAGTCGAACAAATTGATAATCATAATGATAGCAATAAAGAATTAACGGATTCCACATTCAACGATTATCAGCCACAAAAACTTAAAATACTAGGTGCAAAGCCTCATCCATCACCCCTAGTGCAAAGCGCGGCTATGGCAGCAGTCGAACCACCAGCACCTACATATTCACCTAAATTGCCAAAGGAGATAATTAGTAAAGGTAAACTATCCATTGCACAACTAGAGCCTGTAGTTTATGCAGGCCAATCATTTGAGCAAACCCTTCCGAATGATACAAGGAAGGGTTATTTTATTGGAGATGGCACAGGGGTTGGCAAGGGCAGGGAAATATCCGGTATTATTATGGATAGCCTTAATAGCGGAAAAAAGAAAGCAGTTTGGGTATCAAAAAATGATCCGCTATTTGACGATGCGGTGAGAGATTGGACGGATATAGGTGGCAATAGCGATCAAATATTTCCTATTAGGAAAATAAAGGCTGGTATGGATATTCCTACACGTGATGGTATTTTGTTTATTACATACCCTACATTAGCTAACAACCTTGAAGCAAATGGGAATGGTGAAGGGGTTAAAGAAAAGGTTGGAAAGTCTTCACGTCTCAGACAAATCGTTAATTGGTTAGGCAAAGACTTTGATGGTGTAATTGCTTTTGACGAAGCGCATATGATGGCTAATTGCTTACCAATGAAGGGGAAACGTGGCAATAAAAAGCCATCCGCCCAAGGGCTTGCTGGAGTTGAATTTCAAAAACGGTTGCCTAATGCACGTATTATTTATGTTTCAGCAACTGGAGCAACAGAAGTCTCAAATTTGGGATATGCTACTCGCCTAGGCTTGTGGGGTGAAGGCACGGCCTTTAGTGATGTAAATGATTTTGTTTCACAAATCAATTCTTCCGGGTTAGCTGCGATGGAACTTATCGCACGGGACATGAAAGCTTTAGGCGTATATTTGGCCCGTAATCTTAGCTATGATGGTGTTACCTATGGGACCCTTGTCCATGATCTTACCACTGAACAGCGCGAAATATATGATACTATGGCCCAAGGATGGCAAATTGTATTACAGAATATTCATGAGGCATTAAAAACTACCGGGGCAATTAGTGAAGATGGTAAAACCAAAAATCCTAATGCTAAGAAAAATGCGCTTGGCCAATTTTGGGGCTCGCAACAACGATTTTTTAATCAGATACTAACATCTATGCAAATGCCTGCTGTTATTGATGATGTTAGAAAACAAATCAAAGCAGGCAATTCAATCGTTATGCAGTTAGTTAATACAAATGAAGCAATTCAAAATAGATCGCTTTCAAATATGGAAGAAGATACAGCGCTAGAGGATTTAGATATGACTCCCCGCGATATTCTTATGCAGTTTTTAGATAAATCCTTTCCGGTGGCACAGTACGAAGAATTTATAGATGATGAAGGCAATAAAAGATCAAGACCTGTAAAAGATAGTCAGGGTAACCCTGTTTTAAATCAAGCTGCAGTTAGTATGAAAGAAGATTTAATGAATCGGTTAGGCTCTATGAAAGTACCGGAAGGACCACTAGAATTAATCATTAATACTTTCGGAACTAAAACGGTAGCCGAAGTAACCGGGCGGCAACGCCGGGTTGTTCGCGAAAAAGATGATTCAGGACATAGTGTATCTAAAATTGAAAAACGGTCTAAGTCTCATAATAAAGCCGATGTAAAAGCTTTTCTTGATGATAAAAAAGCTATTCTTATTTTCTCAGAAGCTGGCGGTACAGGCCAAAGTTTTCATGCTGGTGCTAATATGAAAAACCAGCGGCGTAGAATACATTACCTCATTCAACCCGGATGGCGTGCTGATAGTGCGGTTCAAGGGTTTGGCCGTACTCACCGATCTGGTGAAGTTTCACAGCCTCATTATGTTCTTGTTACTACTAACCTTAAAGGGCAGAAACGGTTTATTTCAACTATAGCGAGAAGATTAGATCAATTGGGCGCATTGACTAAAGGCCAGCGTGATGCCGCCAATCAAGGATTATTTAGTGCAAAAGATAATCTTGAATCAGAATATGCGAAAGATGCTTTGCAACGATTTTATGAAAATTTAATGCACAACGTATATAAGGATTTAAATATTCACCAACTATTAATAAAAATGGGCTTAGAATCCTTAGAAAATAATGATGATAACATTAATAAACGTAATGTTAATGTTGAGACGATGAGGGATGTTCCTAAATTTCTAAACCGAATATTAACTTTAGATTCTAATGAACAAAATCAGGTGTTTGATTATTTTATCGATATATTGGATCAAATAATTGACACTCATGTTGCTAATGGTACGCTTGATACTGGTATGGAAACATTGCGTGCGGACGGAGTACAAGTTAAAGACGAAAAAACTGTTTATTCATCAGATAGTAATAATGCTGAAACAAAATATGTAGAGCTTGAAGCAAAATACAAAAATGAGTTTTTTTCTTATGAAAAGGCAATACGCCTAAGAAATTTCATTGGTTTCTACAAAAATGAAAAGAGCGGTAAGATATGGGCTGTCCGCCAAGGCGCGAGTAGAACAAATGAACGAGGCGCAGTAACCAATACCTATGTTCTGCAAAGTCCTTCTTTAAATAGGTATCGGTCAATAGATGAACAAGAATTTAAGCGTGATGGATGGAAGCAATTAAAAGAAGATCAAGGTAAAGAATTGTGGGAACAGGCATTATTAGAAGAACCAAAATATCGGAATGAAACTTTACACATGATAACGGGTGCAATTCTTCCGATATGGGATAGATTGCCACAAGGACAAGCTAGAGTTATCCGGGTGCAAGCAGATGATGGCCGTGTATTCTTAGGGCGAATTATAAAGGAAAGAGATATTGCTGCTACTCTTAAACGACTTGGAACATCTAAAAAATATAATTTTTCAACTGATGATATTAAAAATAAAATTCTAAATGAAAACAACGAAGTTGAATTAGCTAATGGCTGGAAATTAGATAGAAGGCGGGTATCTGGAGAAAACCGAATAGAAATAATTGGCGATAATCTTTGGAAATACGATTCTCAATTCCAAGAACATGGCATTATCCGCGAACGTATTCAGTATAATACCCGTTATTTCTTGCCGACGGGTGAAGAATTTAAACCATCTTATGAATGGTTGACAAAGGATCGACAGGTTACCGATGTCGTTGCTCCTGAAAGAAGCTCATCTAATAAATTCAATTCAGGCCTTGATCCTACCTTTGGTAAACTCGATAATATTGATCTTGCCGGAGAAATAAAAAAAGCGGCTGGTAACATACAAGATGCTATGCCGGGGCTAATCGAATTGGGCAAGCGCCTGGTTGCAGAAGGCTATAACAAGTCCGGGGAATGGGCCAAGAAAATGCGTGAGTACCTTGGTGATGTTTGGGGCAAGGTTAAAAATAAGATAGTTGATGTTTGGAAACAGGTTAAGGATACGGTAGCCAATGAACGGGGTAGTTTTAGGCTTGGCACAGAGGCTACAGCGGCTGATGAAGAAGCTGATAACAGTATAAGTACGAAACAGGTAGATACTGTTGACAGTTCCGACATTGCCGAAGTCAATGAAAAAGCTACGTTAAAACTAGCCCAAAAGATGGGCATAAAGCCAGCTGACAATGTTGCGATCCGAAATAAGTCAACTTCAAATAAAATTGGCTTATTTTCTAATGCGCTTCAATCTGTAAATGAGCTTGTTCGACAACACCAGAAATTAAAACCATTTTTTCGGTTAGCTACTATCGCTATGGAAAAGCAAGAAAGTTTGAGAAATGAGTTTAGGCACCGGATGGATAAATGGGAGTATGTGCTTGGCCGCCGCGAACTGCTGAAATATAAGCGGCTTAAAAATGAACCGGACTACAAAGAAAATAAGCTCAATTTATATAAGATATTACTTCAAGGCGATATTGACGGCAAAGACTATACTAATAATGAATTACGTGAAGCCGGTTATTCGGATAAGGTAATTAAGGCATATCGTATGGTGCGTGTGGCGATGGATAAAGCCTATACTCTGGCAAACGATATTCGCCAAGGCCTTGAAATCAAGTCGGAAAACCTAAACTCGTACCAATTAGCAAAGTTGAAAGAGAATAGATTCATCACGATATTGAAGGAGACACCATCTAATGGTGATCTCACCTTAGTGTCGTACAAAACCCCTAAAATTCGTGAAGATACAGCGGTTATGAGTAAACAAAACTTTGCGGAAATGAGGGATAATCCAAATGTCCAGATACTAAGCGCCAACCCGTATGGAGTTACGGAACATGCAATGCCAGAAAGTAGCGGCTTAACCCGCGGTGATGGTTTTTACGAGGTTCACTATATGAGCCAAACCCCGCCTATTAACAAGCTTGGCGGGTACATTCCGCATTTCTTCCACGATTGGTTTATCATGAAGAAGATAACAGATGGAGAAACTGGCAAAACCACCTACAAGATGCTGGATTCTGGTAATACCATGCGGGAAGCGATTCAAAAAGCTAATAAGATTGCAGCGGCTAACCCGGATATGGATATTGTGATTCAACCGAAACAGTTTAAGTTTCCGGGAGAAGAAATGCAGGCTGCGGTTGTCGGTGATTATCAATATTTTAAGATGCAGCAAAAAATAGCAGAGGATTTGCAAATTAGTTTATTCGATGCCAAACAGTTTATGGATGGCAAGGTAAGTATGAAAGGTCGCCATAGGTTCATGGGTAACTTCCTACAACGTAAAGGTGCGGAAGGTTATGAAAAGAACCTTGATTGGGTACTGTCACATTACTTCAATATGGTTGGCCGTTATGTGGCAATGGACCCATTTAAATCAAAGGCTATCAGTACCTATGAACGTTTATTTGGACGGTGGGACAGTGCAAGCCATGAAGGTGAAGGTGCCTACGTCAAAGATTACATTAACGATGTTAATGGGGTGCCAACTAACATTGAAAAAGCGTTGAATGATGCACTAGACTTAAACCCTATCTTTAAAAAGTATCTAAGTGCTTATTTGGGAGATCGGCCAGCTCTCCAGCTTGTCTCAGGACTAACCAATACAATTACGGGTTTGAAATTAGGTATGTTAAATGTGTCTTCGGCGCTACTTCAATTTGCTCAATTCAGCAATATAGGCGCAATACTAAATGACTATGGTGCCGCTTCAAATGGTCTTACCCGATCAATAAGACCGAATTTAGCCGACCGTATCATCTTGCGAAAAGCCGGTGTAGATACAAATTTAACGTTGGCAAGCGGTAGTTATTCCCGAGCAAGTAATATGGGTAAGCTATTTAAGAACTCAACGATTCTATTTAACTACTTAGATATGTTAATGCGTCGGGCGGCAATATTGGGAGCCTATCACAAATCGATTAGTGAAGGCAAGAGTGAAGAAGAAGCCATGCAATATGCGAAGTTTGTAAACACTAAAGCTAACTTTGATTACAGCGTGGCCGATTCGCCAAACCTATTCAGGCGTGGTGGTCCGGCGGCGCAACTTTTACTGCAATTTAAGAAATTTGGTCTTAAAGAAGTAGAGCTTATGGGCGACTTGCTACGTGAAGGTAGCGTAGGACAAAACCTACGGCTATGGGTACCACTATTACTACTTTCTGGACTTTTTGCCGGACCTCCGTTTTTGAATACTTTTATTGAATTATTAAGTGGAATTTCCGGTGTTGATTTTGAGGAAAAGATAAAGAAAGTCATGTTTGCTTGGGCTGGTGAAGATAAGCTTCGTCTAAACCTTGTTAAAGCTGCAACATATGGTGTGTTCGCTACTGAGTATACCGGCGGTGTGGATATTTCTAACCGTACTGGCCTTGCGGATATACTGCCAACGGAATTAAAAGATGCATTAGGACCAACGATTGGTACATTTATATCGGTAATAAGAGAAGCATCTAAGGGTAATGTTAATGAAACGTTGAAGGCTATTTCTCCTGGCGTGGGGAATATTGCGCAGGCTATTACTGGTGAATCAAAAACTACTCGAGGACGGATAAATAATGTTTATGATACTATGTATGAGCGTGTCGCGAAGGGCTTGGGCTTCCGGCTGACGGATGAAGCTGTGGCCTCTGATTTGCGCAATATTATTAGTACAGAGCAAAAAGAAAAACAAGCCGAAGATGCTGAGGCTATTGATAGCTATATTGATAATCCATCCGATAAAAACCGAGGTAAGCTGGTGGAACGCAGTATTTCTGGTAAGCGGGTAAATGCGGAAATGCAAAAGAAGAGTAAAACTGGCTTAGAACGGAGCCTACAAAATATATCTAAAGGCCAACGGGGCGAGTATGAGTATATGATGCTGCCTTAAATTAGTAGATGATAAAAATAATGGCCTAGGGCAGACTATACGGTGAGGTGACGATAATGACATATCGTAATGATGCTTCTTATCTGCGTTTTCCAAAGTCTATGAAGAAAAAAGCGGGAAGTAGTCTTTCTTTTGTCAATACTGAGATGAATAACCTGATTGAAGATAATAAGAAACAACCTCGTTTACAGGATGAATTAGCAGTTACTAAGTCGCAAAATGCTTTTGATGGTATTGAGATAGACGAATGAGAAAAAGGTAAAAATTGTCCAAGAGCCTACAGCCTGAAGAGAGTGCAGAAATTGCACTCTCTTTTGTGTTGAGGAAAGAAGAGGATATTTTGGAGATATTAGCTGGCAAAAATGGTGAATACCATTTCCGGATTAACCAGGGTGAGACATGGGTTCAGCCTATACAGTGGCTAAGCGCTGATCGTTCGCCAAAAAATTTAACCGGTTATACTATCCTTTGGCAAATAAGGCCATCAGCCAATAGCTCAACTATAACGGTTACTGGTGACTATGAAATCACTAATGCAAACAAAGGAATGTTCTCTTTAATTTTAACCGAAGACCAATCTAGTTCAATTCCAGCAAAAGGCCATGACTACTCTCAACTAACCAAATATGTGTATGACGTTTATCTGATAAGCCCTCAAGATGCATCAACTCGCATCCTGAACGGCTTTATTTATGTGTCGCCGGGGGTGAGTAAGGATGCCTAATGATATTATTGTTATTGAACAAAAAGCGGATAGTCTTGTAATAATTGATCAAGGGTCTGATGCATTGGTTGCCCAGGCGGTAGCAAGCGCAAACACTGCTACTAAACAGGCTGCCATTGCTACAACAAAGGCAGGGGACGCAGCGGCCGGTGCTTCATCGGCGAAAGAAACATTAGCGACTATGGAATCGACCATAGAAAAAGCAGTAACCGAAGCAACGTTGGATGCTAAAACTAGTGCTAATGATGCAGCGACAAGTGAGGCGAACGCCAAGACATATGCCGAATCAGCCGAAAGTAGTGCAGAAGAAATACCTGATATTAATGTAGAAGCCACTGGCTATGGCATAATATCTGGCGGCGAAGTAACCTTTTCGGGACTGACATATTCGACTGATACATGTGTGGTGCATATGCCTAGCGGTAAACGCTATTCAATTGCTGCAGTAACCGATCAGGCCATTGCTGCCGCCGACACGATAAACCCTAGAATAGACTTGATCTATATATCATCATCCGGTGTAATAACTTATGAAGCTGGAACAGCGGCAAGTTCGCCAGCAGCGCCAACAATACCAGATGGGGCGTTATCGCTAAAAACATTCACAGTATCCACTAATGCAACGGCGATAAGCGATTATGCCGATACGCGAACGATGAAGGTTAATTTGCAGTCCCTAACTGATTACACGGGTACCGCTAAATTAGCCGATATTAAAACCCTTGGCCCGTGGGCGGATATCCGGGCTTATGGGGCGGCTGGTGACGGGACAACCGATGACTTGAACGCATATAAAGCTTTACGGACAGCGGCTTTGGCGGTGGCAGACGATGTATTATCTACTGCAACCTGGACGCAAGCGACGATAAGCACAGTAATTGGTAGCACGGTTACAATAAAAACAAGTACGACAAGGTTATATACTAAGGTCGATTTGTCTCCAAGTACAACTTATATAACAAGCATTGATGCAGGGTATATGCTGATTGTAGAAATAAACTCATCTGGTATCTGTACTGAGATTCATTCGTTTAGTTCCAGCGCAATTACCTTCACCACAAAAAATACGACAGCCCAGGCGGTTGTTGTGATAAAAGTCGATGATACAACAACGATAACCGCGTCAACTTCAGTAAATCCAGTTATTAAAGCACCTAATGTTGTTGCTTACTTACCTGGTCCGGCAACTTATTACTTTGCCGGAACCAGGCCGGATTTAACCGGGTGTCATATCTATGCCGACCATGATGTTGTAATTCAGGTTGATGAAAATCCAAATATGAAAGATATGCATTTTCTAACCCCTATAGCCATCTATAATTCTGGGCATGGAACGACATTTACTAAACCGGCCAATGTAAACGTACCGTGGGAGTTATATAATCTAGGAACAGCAGCCAGTTTTATCGATGAACAAGAATTTAGCTGTATCGATATGAAGACCTTAACGACAGCAGCGATTACCTCGGTGAATACCTACGGAGATTTTACCGGCACTGTTGCCGTGAATCAAATAGCCTGGTCAACGGCATTTAGTTCCGGCCAGGAAGGTGTATTTTTCACCCCGGAAGTCGGCAACTCTTATGAAGTTACTTTCTCCGCCGGTACGGTAAACTCAACAGGGTTTGTATCGGCGATTATTCTAACCGCGACTCAGCGTTACGATTTTGCGTTATATGGTAATACCGCTAAGCTAACATTGGTGTTTCAGTCTAGTGACAGTAGCGAAAGTGACATAGCAACAACTTCGTACACGCTGCCAAATGGCTATGCTTATGCGATATATTCTTCTGGTTCGGTATCAATGAAATTAAGGTTTGTGGATATAGATACGGTAGAAGTTTATGTGAATGAATATAAAGTGGGATGTTTTTACCTCTCATCTGAGATAACTACCGCCGGATTTGCGGTTAGTTACCATATAGCTGATGTGGTTACGATCAATAATTTTATCAAGTACACTAAAGATAATTTTCAAGCAGCCAATCCGCTGAGTATCGGCATTGTGGGTGACAGTATCAGCTATGGGGCGTGGTCCACGATTCCCTATGATGTCATGCTGAAAGCAATTGCCCAGAACATGCCGGGGATCGGAAAAGTTTCAGTAACTAATTACGCGATTAGCAGTACTTCGGCGGTTAGTTGGTCGGTAAGTATTGAAAATTATGAGTTTAGTTCGCATGACTATGTGTTTGTTATGCTGGGAACGAATGATGTTCAAGGGGTGGCGAGTGATTCAACCTTTGAAACCGATTTAACCGCAATTGCGGCTAAAATCGTAGCGGATGGCGCGGTACCGATTATCGGGGTTTTCCCGGTCTATACCGAGGCGGCAGTATCCGGCGTTACCGGGGTGACAACAACCTACTATACCCAAGGAGCATTAAAACGCAGTATTATTAAACGGCTGTGTGCCGCCAACGGTTATGAGATGGCTGATGTACAGGACTGTTTCGGGAGTAATCTTGGCTGGTACAATGATAACGTTCATCCGACGGCAGAAGGCTTAGTGTCAGTGGCCAAAGCCTTTGCTTATGCCCTATGCCGGGCTGAACGGCCCAAACCGGTAAAAGTAAGCTCGTTGAATGCATTAACTGTCAGCGGCAATACAGCCTTGGGAGGGACGCTGGCAGTAGCGGGGGCAACGGCGCTTGCTTCTACTCTGTCCGTGACAGGGGGTACTACTTTATCTGGCAGTTTAGCGCCGGATGGTGGGATTTCTAGTGATGCTTATAGTAGTACTAAAATCGGCACCAATGCGTTAGCGACATCGACGGGCTACTATAACGCCGGTGTTGGCCACGGTGCTTTAAGTGAGAATACTACAGGGGAATCCAGTGTGGCGGTAGGCTACCAGGCCTTGTATAGCAATACTACTGGGAGCTACAACACCGGGGTGGGAAGAAGGGCCGCTTACGCTAATATTGCCGGCAGCTATAATACGGCTATCGGCAGCGGGGCGTTAGCCAGTGATTTGCGGAACTATAATACGGCGGTTGGCTATCAAGCTCAGGCCAATGTAGTGTCTGCTTCTGGATACAATACGGCCCTTGGTTACCAAGCGCTACTGGGGAATAGTGATTTAACTTCCAGCACCGGGAGTTATAACACGGCTATTGGTATAAGCAGCTTGGTAGCAGACACAACTGGCTCGTTTAATACCGCTTTAGGATATTTGGCGGGAAAAGCCGTCACTACCGGAACCTATAATACGGCAATTGGCTGTAATGCCGGGCCGTCAATAGCGACCTATACCAATTGCACCGCCTTGGGTTATAGCGCAGATATTACTGCATCTAATCAGGTTCAATTAGGAAATTCCGCCACCACCGTTTACTATTATTCGATTGCATCCCGTTCCGATCAGCGGGATAAAACAGATATTGCCGATACCTCGTTAGGGCTGGCGTTTATCAATAAATTAACCCCTCGCCAATTTCGCTGGAATTACCGGGATGATTATACAACCTACACCGAGAAAGTGAATGATGATGGCACGACAACAACCACCGTTAATACCGCAGATAATGATGGCTCTAAAACCCGGACACGTTATCATCAAGGGATAATAGCCCAGGAGCTAAAGACAGTTATGGACGACCTAGGTATTGATTTTGCTGGGTATCAAGACCACACGGTTTGCGGCGGCAAGGATGTTTTGACAATCAACTACATGGAACTAATCGGGCCGATGATTAAGGCTATTCAGGAATTAAGTGCAACGGTTACAGTCCAGGCGGCTACGATAGAAACTTTGCAAACTATAGTGAACAGTTTGGCAACTACTAGTTAAGATACAATAAACCGCTATATTTGTATTGGGAGGGGATGGCATGACCCAGGATACTTGTATGGAACACTCCGGTTGCGAAGCCAGAATAGGACAGTTAGAAAAAAGCAATGCTGATATTTCTAAAAGGCTTCATGAAGTAGAAATGGCTGTATGGAAAGCCGCTGGAACAAGCGGAGGGGTAACTGCTGTTTTGGTAGTGGTTCTGGAAAAAATGCTGAAATGATACGAAGATGACACTTTCAGTGAAGTTTTAGATGATAATATTTAAATTAAAGAGTACTGCCGTTTGGGCGGTTTTTTTATTGAAAGGGGTGATTTTATATGGAAGTTATACAAGAAGATTGGCCTTGGCCATGGGGACTGACGGTTAGAGGATCAACAACGTATATTGTTGTGCATCACACAGCAGGCCCGCAAATGCAGGACACGCAAGCTATATGGGATGAACACATCAAAGCTGGATTTAATGGAATTGGCTATCATCGAATTATTAAAGGCGATGGAACTATAGTCCAGGGGCGTCCTGATGATGTTGTTGGCGCACATGCTCAAGGTGTAAATTATTGCTCTGTTGGCGTAAGCCTAGAAGGTAATTTTGAGGAAGATGATACTCCAACAGATGCCCAAATCGATTCACTACAATGGTGCTTGGATGATTATAAAACTATGTATCCAAATGCTCAGATAATTGGGCATAGGGATGTTGCAGGGATTGTTGAGCGTCCTGAGTTCGCTACAGCCTGTCCGGGAGATACGATGTATGCGTTGTTGCCGAACATTATAAAGGGACTGTAAAATGGACTATCAAAAAATTGATGATGCTCATGTAATAACGATCAACAAATTAGAGAATGTTGAGTTGAAGCCGGTTCTTGCGGATGGGAGAATTTTAGGTACACAAACAGTACTTGATATGTCTAATAATGCGTTGGCAATGATAAACTGCCAATACTTTGACTGGACAGGAGAAATCTGGGGGTTACTAAAATATGATGGTCATATTATTAGTACCTCAGATGCTTTTTACAATGCTATAGGTATTGGTGATGATATTGCTTTTGGGCAAGCAAGTTATCAAGGGACAATTGAATTACCAAACGAATCAGTATTGACGATCAATAGTGTTAATTTAGCAAGGCAACCAGGAAATATTATATTGTATAATCCATATTTCGGGTCCGTTACTCATACAAGTTTTGACGGACAGGAGTATGTTATTCAAAACAATATAGTTATTGCTATAAATGAATGCAATTCTCCGCTTATTAAAGATACGGTTGTAATCTCTACTGATGCTTCATTAGGTTTACAAATTGGTGATAGTGTTCATATAAAGCAATCCATAGGGGCGTTTGATAACTACAATTATGTTATTTCATCAGCTCCAATGTTAGTGTCGAATGGTACTGTCAATATAACCAACGAACAACTTGATCCTGATGTTGTAAATGGACGTGCACCACGGACAGCTTTTGGGAACAGTGATACACAGATGTTTCTTGTGGTTGTTGATGGCAGAGGTCGTGACGGCTCGCCAGGGATGACACTACAAGAGTTAGCCAACTTTATTGTTAGCCTTGGGGCGAAGGATGCTATCAACTTTGATGGTGGTGGATCAAGCCAAATGGTATACCAAGGTCAGCTTATGAATGATCCGGGTAATCACGTACGATGTGTCAGTGATGCTTTAGGTGTATATAAGAAAGGGTAAATTGCCGCTGTTATTAAGACAGGCGGCTTTCAATTTTTTAAGGGAGAGTGATTTACATGCATAAGTATCTACTCAAAAAGGACACCCCGGACCTAAGAGATCATATTTTTTGCTCAACTTCGTTTAAAGTGGAGGCGCATCTGCCGACACAGGTTGATTTGCGAAAAAAGTGCAGTTCAATTGTGGATCAAGGCCAACTCGGTTCCTGCACAGCTAACGCCATTGTTAGCGGACTAAGAGAATATCTGCTAGAACAAAAAGCAGCCTGGGTGGCTTTATCCAGGCTGTTTTTGTATTGGCAAGAACGCAACATGGAAGATACAGTAAGCGAAGACAGTGGTGCTGAAATTCGGGATGGCATGAAAGTGTTGAATCAAATTGGCGTGTGTCCAGAGGTTGATTGGCCGTATGATATATCTACGTTCACCAACCCTCCAACTGACAAAATGGTTGCCGATACCGCGCCGTACAAAGTTGCGGAATATCATCGAATTACGTCACTGGCACAGTTAAAGGCAGCCCTGGCTGAGGGATTGCCAGTTGTTATTGGTATTGAAGTTTATGAATCATTCGAGAGTGACGATGTTGCAAGCAGTGGCGTTGTGCCAATGCCAGATACCACTAAGGAGCAAGACCTTGGCGGTCACGCGGTGCTGGTGGTTGGCTATGACGATGACAAGAGTCAGCTAATAGTAAGGAATAGCTGGGGCATAACCTGGGGCGACCTTGGTTATTTTTATCTGCCATATGATTATTACAATAAGTATTCTAGTGATTGCTGGACAAGCAGGGGGTAATCATGGACATTGAAGAGGTTGAAAAACAGGTATTGCCTTACCTCATAAAATTAGCAGAGTCGCCGCCAGTGCAGGCTGAACTACAGGCCGCAAGGGTGGCGATTATTAATGTAATCGAGCAGGAAGTAGCTCGATCAATACCTTACGGACTACGGACCATTGCCCGTTTAATGCAATGGATAAATAAAAAATTAGGAGCGTGTTCAACTATGGAAAAGAAATTCGCGGATAATGATGTTACTTCAACTGGAGCTGTTACGATCACAGTGCAGAACAGTACTGAAACGGTATTAAGCGGTGCAACGGTTAGCGTAACAATTAGCTATGTAACCACTACGGCGACTACCGGCACGGATGGTACCGCTACTTTCAGTGACTTGGCGGTTGGTAGTCAGACCTTTACCGCGACACTGGACGGTTATACCTCCAATACGGTAGATGTCACGGTAGAGGCTGGCAATACTGTAACCGGAACTATTACCCTTGTCGCAACTACTGCCAGCGCAGTTACAAGTGTTATTACTGCTGTACTGAGTGAACTGTCTGATCTAATTAGTGATGCTTCAACTGAGGCGGTAGCAACGGTTATCACGGAACTAGAAAACGAAATTGATACAACTTCTAGCCTATGGGTTAAGATTCGCGACAACCTGGAGAAAGCGGTGCTGGTGTCAATTAAGAGCATTGTTATTTCAACTTTAGTCAGCGCTTTGACGGATAAAATCGAATCTTATTTAGAAAAAGTGCTGGCCAATGAGGCGAATGCAGCTAAGAAGTAAGATATGTCGTTATGGCCCGGTCTTAATTGATCGGGCCTATTTTTTTATGCGGAGGTGTATGGCTTTTGATAGATAAGCTGATTTTCGAAGATGCACTAGTAGATGTCTACGACGATTGTATGAAAAAGATGTTTGGCACTTTTGTCAGTGAATTATCGAGTAGTCGGACGATGGATGAAGCCAGTCGGCGGTTTAAATCCGGTGTTGAATTGGCTAATCAGGCGTTTGAGTTTGCCAAAAATCTTTGGGAGGGCTAAAAATGGCAAAAGTAGATGTGTTGTTTTCCTATCCGGTTACCGAGTTTGGAAAAATAATTGATTGGTCAGAAGGGCCTGGACAAGACCCAAGCCACGCCGCTATATTTATGCTGGGCGGAATATTGGAAGCGCTTGACAATGGCTTTGTGAAGTCACCGCTAACCACCTATGACGGATTCAAGATTACGATATTATCCGTTGATGTGCCTGATATAAAGGCGGCAGAAAAAGAGGCTGAGAAGCTATTAGGAACGCCATACGGCTGGAATGCGTGTATCGATGGCGGTCTACATGATCTGTTAGGTGTTACTGTGCCCGGTGATGGAGAAAAAACAGTAGATTGTTCAGAGGCGGTAACGCGGATTCTCCAAGCCGGAGGAGTAGATATATTCCCTGACTTTACACCAGATAATGTGACACCGGCTGACTTGATGCGTAAGTTGGAGCCGATAACAGTGGCGGTATATAAAAGGAAAAAAGACCGGGGATAGTGATCCAGGTCTTTTTCTATATCTTTATAAGAAGGTAAAAATGGTTAGGGGTTAGGGGCAGGTGATTTAGCAATGAGAAATTGAAGAGCAGTCATCAAACGAACAGAATAGGAGAAGAAGGATAATGATTATAACAACTATCACTATACCGCCTCCACCAAAGCCACAACCGCCGAAACCACAGCTCATAGGGGGTCCTCCTTTCTGTTTACTTAATGTATGTTATGCGAAACTAGAAAAATAGTTACTATAATGTTGGAGCCATTGGGGTTCCGGCATTAAGATACCAGATTTTAAGTTTACAGTGAATATAATGCCTTTGTTGAGGAAATGGTTCGGTTAGAAATCAGATGAATCCTTTGGCCTTTATTAAAGTTGATGAGGATTTTATTATATGAATAGATTAATGGTGGTTGTGAGGTAAATCCTGTGGATAGTAGAGGAATAAACAGGAAAATGGGGGAGGCATGAGGAACTTGAAGGCAAAAATGAGCCATAGTGTTCTATTGCATTTAAATCAAAATTGCATTGAATTGGCAGGTTTGTGGCAATGATCATTTTAATAGTACAATAATAGAAAAGCGCTGAAATCAACCTAAAAGGTGTTTTTTGGACAAATTTGCGCTATCTAAGAAAAGGTGAAATATGTTTTATTGGTTTATTCTATTTATTTCTATTGTCGCTGAAGTTATTGGTACTAGTTATATTAAATATGCTGGAGATGACGCTGGGCCAGGCGACTATTTGATTTTATTTTCCTTGGTTGGCGTATCTTACTATTTTCTTGCAAAAGCGATTCAAGCTATACCTATGAGTTTAGCATATGCCGTATGGGAAGGTATAGGTTTAGTGGTGATGTTGGTAGCTGGCTATTTGTTGTTTGATGAAATAATACATAGAAAGAAGCTTTTGGCATGTGGAATAATTGTAGTTGGAATTGTAATGCTTAATTTTGGGCGTGCTAAAAACTTTCACGGGAAAGGATAATTATGGAATGGTTATTTTTAGCTGGTGCGATATTTTTTGATGTAGTTGCTAATATATGCTTGAAATTTTCGGAGGGATTTCGTCAGAAGAGAATTGGCGTTTTTGCTTTGGTGTGTGTTATGGCAGCGTTTACTTGTATAGCACAGGCTTTACAGGATATAGAATTAAGTTTGGCTTATGCTTGCTGGGGAGCTATGGGATTGTGCCTGACTGCAATTAGTGATTATCTTTTGTTTGGGCAACGATTGACAACCGTTGGGTGGTTTGGAATGGTGTGTATGGTATTTGGCGTGGGTCTTTTGCATTGTACTGATTGATAAAATAAACATTGCCGTTGATAGGTTGACGAAGGAGCCCCTCGGTCTTAAGTGATGACTGAGAGACTTTTTATTTTCTCGAACGTTTGTACCCTTTTTACTTGATTTCTACCCCTTCTAGAATTATAATTACTATACGAACAAACGTTCTTTTAAGAGGTGGGTAATATGGGCAAAACATTCGTCGAAGTTACAGCAAAACATGATGTAGAGGGTAAGGTACGGCCATTATCTATAATTTGGGAAGATGGCCGGGAGTTTAAAATTGATCGGGTTATTGATGTGCGCCGGGCCGCTTCGCTCAAAGGCGGCGGTCTGGGAATCCGGTACACATGCAAAATTCTAGGCCGTGCGGTTTATTTGTTTGACGATGAAGGCCGTTGGTTTATTGAAATGTGAATAAAGGGATGCGGGAGTACTGCCGTTGCTAAGTTGACGGCATAAAAATGGCCCTGGCGTGTGCTGGGGCTTTTTAATTTTACCTAACTATTACCATAAGTTTTATCCACATGGATAATCAAAAGGCAGTATTTCTATCCATTTGGATAATTTACAAAAGGGGGAATACGTGGTACAATGCAAAATATTGTCGAAAATTTTAGTAATCCTTGAAAAATGATATTAGTAGAATGGCAAAAATAATAGTTGTTCAAAGGATACGCAACAATTTTTACATAAATATTATATTATGAGGTGAATACATTGAAAAAGATTTTATCAGCACTTATTTTATCGACGCTCTTTTGCAGTGTTACTGTAGCGTCGCCATTGACAGACTACTCACAAGGGCATTGGGCAATTGATTTAACAATAAGAAACACGAAACTTTCTAATAACGCACCGTTCGATTTAGGTGAAAAAAGTAGTATAGATACTGCTTTTACACTTGGGTTAGGTGAGAAATTTGCGGTACAATATAATGGGGCTTCTCCTAAATCAGGTCGAAATGATGTGGAGTCGGCTTATTGTTTGTATGTTCAGCCTAAAGTAAATCAGTTTAACGTTTTGTATAAACTAAACGATAAGTTATCAGCAATTATTGGATATACATCTGCTAACTATACTGGAGTTTATGATTATCATTATTATACGAATACTATAAACTATAATAATAATTGCGTTACTTTTGGGGTTTTAGGAACATCTAAGATTGCTCCTAAAACTACTTTGTGGGGAAGCGTAAACGGTGGGAAAAATATTATGGATTATAAAATTGGTGTTGGATATCAAATTAGGTCAAATATAGACTTTAATGTGGATTATCGTTACTACAAGATAGAAAACCTAAAAACTGTCACTGAGAGTGGTTTTGAAGTATACGCTAAAGGCTTAGGCATCGGTCTTACCTATAAATATTAGAGCTACCATTACCATGTTGCTTAGTATCAGCAATCTTGCATCATTAGTTCATAGTCTTTGTTAACAAGCCATGCTATAATGAGGCTGCATTTCGGTTATTCTTACATACTCCCGTCAATATGGCGGGAGTTTTTTGTCACAAATTTTTCACACTTATGTAACATCTTTGTCAAAATATAAGAATATGATGTGTTTATAAAACAACGACAGGCACAGCATATTTAGCTGCCTTTTAGTACTGTATCCGTCGATGATATATATCCTCCTATCAGTGCCTTGCCGAAATGGCGGGGCTATTTTTTTGCTACTAAATGTTAAATTTTTATTAACAAATAACCTAGAGGGAAATAACGATTTATGTCGAAATTAAAAATAATTACAAAGAAAAGGAACGGTTAAGCTGTTAATTTGAGTGAAATGCAAGGAATTATACTAACGGCCCAGTAAGATCAGTCCCTATTTTATCGAAATATATATTT
>Ga0316613_10000330_pt1 | contig 44375 bp, 41 predicted proteins | sample OWC_soil_day10_C_2_FD_207647 | JGI IMG/M metagenome (GOLD analysis project Ga0316613, IMG submission 207647) | Wetland soil microbial communities from Old Woman Creek delta, Ohio, United States - OWC_soil_day10_CT_b | ecosystem: Environmental > Terrestrial > Soil > Wetlands | place: USA: Ohio...
GAATTTTATTTCTTTTTTCTTAAGTTGACGACATTGCCGGCTTAGCCGGTGGATCGATGGTTTTGACTTTAGTCGAAAAAATTCCCTGCTAAAATGTAATGTAGGTCTAGCCAACCACATTAAAATAGCAGGGGGACTTTACCTTATGTAAGATAAAGACATAAAAAGTTTAGAGCATACAACACATAGTGTTAACACATAGTGTTTGCACCGAAATATCGTCGAATGGTGATATATGGAGAGCTAAAAAAAGATATGGATGGATATTGAGAAAATTATGTGAAGAAAAAGGTGTAGAAATTATAGAAGCAGAAGCCTGTCCAGACCATATCCATTTGTTACTGAGTATACCGCCTAAGTATAGTATATCTAGCTTTATGGAATTTTTAAAAGGAAAGAGCAGTTTAATGATATTTGATAGGCACGCAAATTTGAAATATAAATATGGTACTTGAACATTTTGGGAACGAGGATATTATGTAGATACAGTAGGAAGAAATAAAAAGCAAATAGAGAACTATATTCGAAATCAGCTGGAACAGGATCAAATAGTGGATCAAATGAGTTTAAAGGAGTTTATAGACCCGTTTACGGGTAGCAAGAATTCAAAGGCGTAAAATAAAACCCCTTAAGGGGTCGCCCGAAAAAGACAAAACGTTGGTTAGACCATTCGGACGCCCCTTTAGGGGCTTATGTTAGTAATGTGCCCTTCTAGGGCTTAATCAAGCCTCCGGCTTGCCGGAGGTCATGACTACGTTGATGAAAATTTTGTTAAATTATGCAGAACTATGTTGACGATAAAATGAAAATCATTATAATGAAGATAAGCGAGTGATCACTCGCTTATTAATAAAAACGAGGGCTGACATGAAAAAGGGCTTTCTAGATCGCAAAGAAAGTGTTATCTTATCGGCGGTAGAAATTATCGACGAACTTGGTATTCAAGGACTGTCAACTAGGGAGATTGCTAAAAGGCAAGGCATTTCAGAGGGAACACTGTTTAGGCATTTTAGATCAAAAAATGATATCATTGCGGCTGTTTTGGATTTTTATTCCAAATATGACGAAGATATATTTCATTCGGTTAGGTTAAAACATTTGAAGGCAAAAGCAGCGATTGTTTTTGTCACTGATGCTTATGCAACATATTATGAAAATTACCCCGCTATTACAGCCATAACCCAGTTATACAGCGTGCTGTTGCATCAACAGGATTTCGCGGCCAAGGTCAATAGCATCTTACATGGCCGGAGAAATTGTTTCAGACAGATTATCGAAAATGGACAAAAAGAGGGCGAAATCAGGCCTGAAGCAGATAGCAGCATACTAGCGGATATCATTGGCGGAACCTTTGACATGGTTTGTCTGATGTGGCGCCTGGGTGGGTATAGTTTTTCACTTCGTGGAAGGATGCTTCTTGCAGTAAACACGCTATTGGAATCGTTTAGTTTACAAAACACAAAGGAGGAAAAGGCATGACAAAAGTACTAATTGTCGATGATATGGCTTTTATTCGCTTCGCCCTGAAGAAACTTCTCGAAACTAATGGCTATGAAGTTGTAGGTGAAGCAAAAGATGGTGTGGAGGCTGTAGAAAAGTATGCTATGTTGGGACCCGATATTGTGACAATGGATATCACCATGCCCAATATGACGGGAATCGAAGCTCTTAAAGCTATTTTAGCCCAGAATCCGAAGGCTAAGATTATTATGGTATCCGCCATGGGCCAGGAAAGTTTTGTTAAGGAGGCTATTATTAATGGGGCAAAGCAGTTTGTTTTAAAGCCGTTTAATGATGAAAAAGTAATCGAGACAATCAATAAGGTTGTTGCTTTGTAATAATGCCAGCGTGCTTCATCCTCAGCTACGGAGAATGTGAATTTATGTAAGTTATAATAACAATGTATCAAACGCTAAAAATCTTGCGCTTTCGCCTAAAGTCCGGCGTACGCCGGTTTTTACAGCGGGCAGTTGAAGGGGGGCGATGAGATATGTCTAATCAACAGGTGGAACCAATGCTTGAAATGTATTTGTTTGAGACTAAGCAGCTTATTGAGCAATTGGAGCAGATTATTCTAAACAGCGAGAAGGCTGATGAATACTGTCCGACGGATATCAACGAGATATTTCGAATCACGCATACTATAAAAGGTGCTTCGGCAATGATGCTCTTCGATAATATTGCCGGCCTGGCGCATTCGTTTGAAGATGTTTTCTTTTTTTTACGTGAGGAAAAACCACAAAACGCCGACTGCTCCAAATTATCGGATTTGATTTTAGAAGGTATTGATTTTATTAATGCGGAGTTTGAGAAGATTGGGAGTGGCGGTGATGCTGACGGCGATGCAACTTCTCTGACTTTGGGGGTGAAAGATTATCTGGATTGCCTGAAAAAGGGGAATTCGGCTTCTCCGAAGGCAGAACTACCAGATATGTCGGCGGCTAAAAGCCAGCATTACTATGTTAGCCAGCAGAAACCGTTTTCTTCCGGCAAGAACTTTTTCCGGGCCACCGTATTTTTTGAGAATGATTGTGGAATGGAAAATATCCGGGCGTATACCATTATCCAGAGTCTGCAGGATGTTGCCGCCGACATCAGCTATATTCCTGACAATATTATGGAAGATGATTCTACGGTTGAGATAATTCACAGGGATGGGTTCCAGATATTTTTTGCCACCAATCAATCTTTGGCAGAAATGCAAGAGTATCTAGCGAAAACGATTCTTTTCGGAAGATTCGAACTAATAGATTCCGTTGCCATAAGTACGGAGAAGCAGGTCTGCCGGCCTAAGGAGATTATTATGGAAGATCCACCGGTCAAGGTTCCTAATAAGGAGCCTGTTGTAGCGGATAAGGACAGCCATACTGCCGGTCCACAAAGCATGATTAGCGTCAATGTAGATAAATTGGACAGGCTTATGGATTTGGTCGGCGAACTGGTGATTTCAGAAGCTATGGTAACGCAGAATCCGGATTTGAGAGGCTTGGCGTTATCTAATTTTAGCAAAGCGGTCAGGCAAATGGAGAAGGTTACCAGTGACTTGCAAGATACAGTGATGTCGATGCGGATGTTGCCGCTTGCTGCAACTTTTCATAAAATGCACAGGATTGTTAGGGATATGTGCAAGAAACTGGGCAAAGAAGTAGAATTGATTTTGACCGGCGAGGAAACGGAAGTCGACAAGAATATTATTGAACATATTTCTGATCCTTTGATGCATTTAATCCGCAACTCGATTGATCACGGCATTGAGCCTGGTGAGGAAAGAGAAGCTGCCGGCAAACCGCTTCGTGGGCGTATAACGTTGGAGGCGAAAACCGCCGGTAGTGATGTTGTTATTTTAATAAAAGATGATGGCCGGGGGCTTAACAAAAATAAGATTCTCGGGCGAGCCAGGGAACACGGACTTGTACATAAACCGGAAGAGGAACTTTCCGATAAAGAAATTTATTCTTTTATATTTGCTCCAGGCTTTTCGACCAAGGAAAAAGTGACAGAGTACTCTGGTCGAGGGGTGGGTATGGATGTTGTTGTAAAAAACATAAATAGTGTTGGCGGTCTTGTATTGATTGATAGTATTCCGGGAGCGGGGTCGACTATCACCTTGAAAATCCCCCTCACTCTGGCTATTGTTGACGGTATGATGATTAAGGTGGGCGAGAATCGCTACACGATTCCAACAACCGCGATTAAAGAGTCGTTCAGGCCACGGGAGAGCAATATTGTTATCGACACCGACGGTAATGAAATGATTTTGCTGCGGGGAGAGTGTTATCCGATTCTCCGGATTCATCGGATTTTTGGAGTAAATACTCAGGTGACCACCTTTACGGAGGGTATTGTTGTTATGGTGGAAAACGAAAGTGATACATTTTGCCTATTTGCTGATGAACTTATCGGGGAACAACAGGTTGTTGTAAAATCACTGCCGCCTTATATTAAAACAATGCGTAAGGTCGGGGGGGTGGCGGGATGCACCCTGCTGGGTGATGGAAGTATCAGCCTGATACTTGACATCGGCGGAATGCTGAAGCGAGCGCAGGAATACACATAGTAAAATTAATCGAAATATAATGCTGTTTCAACTAGATTTAGGGATATATACTTCAGACGAGTCGGAAAAGAATAGGAGGCATACCGATGGCTTGGTTCTATGATCTTAAGATTTCGAAAAAGTTACTTATCAGCTTCGTATTTATGGCTTTGCTTACTGGAGCGGTGGGCGTTTTTGGTGTCTATCATCTCTACAATCTTACTGTCGAAGATAGGGCGTTGTACGAAAAGTTCACCGTTCCGGTGGGTGAGCTTGTGGATATGACCGAGGAATATTGGAGAGTCCGGGTTGAATACAGAGATATGCTGCTGGAGAAAGATCCCGCTAAGCAGGAAGCACACGCGGTTAAGATGAGGGAATCGCTGGAGAAAATGAAAGATTTGCTGCAAGGCTTCGAAAAAACCACGTATACTGAGGAGGGGCGCGAAGCGGTAGCGGCTTTTAAGGGGACTATAACTGAATATGAACCGTACATGGAAAAATTGGTTGCTCTTGTGAAAAGCAGACAATTGGAGGGCTCTGCCCAGCTTACCCAGGGTGAGGGGGTAAGGATGAACAAGGCCATGGATGACGGGTTGAACCGTCTCCATAATCTGAAAATATCAGTGGCTAAACAGAAGGCGGAAAGTAATCAGGAAGGCGCTACCCGGGCTATTATCGTTGTGTTGAGTATTGTCGCGATAGCGGTAGTGTTGGCGATTTTTCTGGGGATGCTGATTGCGCGCATTATCAGTAGGCCGGTGCATGTTCTGGTGGGGGCAGCCGAGAAGATTGCGGATGGCGATTTGAATGTGACGGTTGCCGTAAGCTCAAAGGACGAAATTGGGACGCTGGCTAGTACATTTAATACAATGGCCGGTAATATTAATGTGGCGATGACCAGCATCAACGAAGCGGCCGAACAGGTAGCCGCGGGAGCCCAGCAGATTGCCTCGTCCGGAGAAGTATTGTCGCAAGGTTCGACCGAGCAGGCAAGCTCAATTGAGGAAATCACAGCTTCGATGGAACAGGTGGCGGTTCAGACGAAACAGAATGCGCAGAGCGCCAGCCAAGCCAATGAACTGGCTGTGTCGGCTAAGGAGCAGGCAGGCGCCGGAAACAGCCAAATGCGGGAAATGGTTAGCGCTATGGCCGACATCAATGAATCCTCGAACAATATATCTAAGATTATTAAAGTAATTGATGAAATTGCTTTTCAGACTAATATTCTAGCCCTCAACGCTGCGGTGGAGGCCGCCAGGGCGGGGCAACACGGCAAGGGCTTTGCGGTGGTAGCTGAGGAAGTGAGAAATTTAGCCGCCCGGAGCGCTCAGGCGGCAAAGGAAACGACGGCGATGATTGAGGGATCAATTCAAAAAGTGGATGCCGGCACGAAAATTGCCCATGAAACGGCTGAAGCGCTGAACGGAATTGTGAACGGTGTAGCTAAGGCGGCGGCGCTTGTGGGCGACATCGCAGCGGCTTCGAACGAACAGGCTGCGGCGATATCGCAAGTCAATCAAGCCATTGCTCAGGTGTCACATGTGGTGCAGACTAACTCGGCAACAGCGGAGGAAAGCGCTTCAGCCAGTGAAGAACTGGCAAGTCAGGCCGAGGTTATGAAGGTCAGTGTTGCAAAATTTAAGCTAAAGCAATTAGATCGACGACTGCAGGGCGGCGAATGGTTGAACACGGACACATTACGGGCACTGGAAACAATGTTGGAGAAAAAACAGGGCACGGAAAACCGGGCTGCCAAAACAGGACTAGCCAAAGGAAAGATTGTCCTTGATGATAATGAGTTTGGCAAGTACTAGAAAATTGGCGAAAGGAGACAGAGTATGGCCGGAAATGAAGTTAAAGAATTAGAGCTTGATGAAGATACCCAAAAGGATAAATATTTGACTTTTTTGCTGGGAGCGGAAGTCTATGGCATCGAAATTAAGTTTGTTACCGAGATTATTGGTAGACAGGCGATTACCGAAGTGCCTGACTTGGCGGAATATGTAAAAGGAATTATCAACTTGAGGGGAAAAATCATCCCGGTAATTGATGTACGGCTGCGGTTTAAGAAGCCGCTTGTGGAGTACAATGACCGGACATGCATCATTGTGGTTGATATTAAGAATGTAGCGGTTGGGTTGATTGTCGATACCGTAGCGGAAGTGTTGACAATTGCTGAGCAGGACATTGTTCCGCCGCCACAAATTCAAAATGGCGGCTCCCAACGGTTTACCAAGGCTATTGGCCGGGTTGGAAACGATGTAAAACTGCTCCTGGATTGTGACCGGTTACTAGGTGATGAAGAAATGGCTGATTTGGAGACGCCGGTTGGCTAGGCACAGGCTGAGGCCTGGAAGCGGAGTGTGATAACAAAGGGAGGTCTTGTCCGTGGCTTGGTTTAATAACTTGAATATCGCCAAAAAGTTGCTATTCGGTTTTGTATTTGTCGCTTTTCTAGCTGGGTTCTCAGGTATTTTTGGTCTCTATAATCTTTTCAATATCACAGCTGAGGACAGGGCGCTATACGAAAATTTCACCGTTCCGGTGGGGGAACTTGTGGTGATGACCGAGGAGTATTGGAAAATACGGGTTGAATACAGGAATATGTTGTTAGAAAAAGATCCCGGTAAACAGGACATGCACGCGGCCAGGATGAGGGAAGCGATGCAGAAAATAAAGAGCATATTGCAAAATTTTGAAAAAACTACCTATACCGATGAGGGACGTAAAGCGGTGACGACTTTTCAAGGCGCAATGGCTGAATATGAGCCGTACATGGAAAAATTGATCTCGCTTGTGAGAAGCAGACAACTGGAGGCGGCCACTCGGCTTGTCGAAAGTGATGGGGCAAGGTTGAATGAAGCCATGGATGACGGGATGATGCGTCTTCAGGATTTGAAAATATCCGTGGCCAAGCAAAAGGCGGAAAACAACCAAGCCACTGCCAATAAGGATGCCATGTTTGTGATGATAATTGTTGCTATAGCTGTAGTTGCGGCGATTGCCTTGGGAATGCTCATAGCGCGGATTATCAGCAAGCCGATTAATCAGCTTGTTGAAGCCGCGGATAAGCTGGCTGTGGGCGATGTTAATATCAATGTTGTCGCCACGAGCAAGGATGAGATCGGCCTTCTGATGCAGTCCTTCGCTAAGATGGTGGAGAGTATCAGTGAGCAGGCGCATGTTGCGGAGCGAATAGCGGCTGGGGATATGACGGTGGAGGTGAAGATCCGGTCAGATCACGATCTGCTGGGCAAGAAGCTTTGCCAAATGGTGGTGACCAACAATGAAATTCTTGGCGATATCAATGAGGCGGCTGAACAGGTAGCCGCAGGGGCCCAGCAGATTGCCGCGTCCGGAGAAATGTTGTCGCAAGGTTCAACCGAGCAAGCGAGTTCGATTGAGGAGATTACAGCTTCGATGGAAGAGGTGGCGGTTCAGACGAAGCAGAATGCGCAAAGCGCCAGTCAGGCTAATGAATTGGCGGGGGCAGCTAAGGAACAGGCCGGCGCTGGCAACAGCCAAATGAGGGAAATGGTCAGTGCTATGGCCGACATCAATGAATCCTCGAACAATATATCTAAGATTATTAAAGTAATTGATGAAATTGCCTTTCAGACCAATATTCTTGCTCTCAATGCTGCTGTGGAAGCGGCCAGGGCAGGGCAACACGGCAAGGGCTTTGCAGTGGTAGCTGAAGAAGTGAGAAATCTGGCCGCACGGAGCGCTCAGGCGGCAAAGGAAACAACGGCGATGATTGAGGGATCAATTCAAAAAGTGGACGCCGGTATGAAGATTGCTAATGAAACGGCCGAAGCGCTAAACGGCATACTGAGTGAAGTTGCCAAAGCAGCGGCGCTGGTGGGTGACATTGCTGCGGCTTCGAACGAACAAGCGGCGGCAATATCGCAAATTAATCAGGCTATTACTCAGGTGTCCCAGGTGGTGCAGACGAACTCGGCCACCGCGGAGGAAAGTGCCTCAGCCAGTGAGGAGTTGTCGAGTCAGGCCGAAGTTATGAAGGCTAGTGTCGGCAAATTTAAATTGAAGCAAAAAGACCCTCGTATGCAGGGCGGTGAATGGTTGAATCAGGATACGCTGCGAGCGCTGGAAGCGATGCTGGAGAAGAAACAGAGTGCCAGGTCGGAGAACCGGACCGCCCAAGTGCCGGGGCTGGTTAAAGGGAAAATTGTCCTTGATGATAATGAGTTTGGCAAATACTAGCTTACATTTTATAGCTAAGTTATTTGTTGCCTATGGATAGGGCGGTGAGGACAGAAAGCTATGGAACAAATAACCGATCAGGAATTTAGCGAGCTTGTTCAGTTTATCCAACGGCATTATGGCATTAATTTGTCGCAAAAAAAATGCCTGGTGTTAGGAAGACTATACAATTATATCGTCCAAAACGGCTTCGAGAGCTTTTCCGATTATTTTCAGCATATTGTAAATGATGGGACCGGCAAGGCGGGAACTGTTCTGGTTAATAAGCTTACAACCAATCATACTTATTTTTTCCGGGAACCTCAACATTTTGAGTTTCTTCAACAGGAGGCCCTGCCGTATTTATCCAAAAATCTGTCCTCAGCTAAAGATTTGAGGGTATGGAGCGCTGGATGCTCGACCGGTGAAGAGCCATACACACTGGCAATGACTTTTGATGCTTTTTGGGGAGTGGAAAGACATTTTTGGGATACAAAGGTATTGGCAACGGATATTTCTACGGCGGCGCTAGAGAGGGCGCAAAAAGCGATTTATCCGAACAGCCAGTTGGAAGCTTTGCCAACTGGCTGGGGGGCAAAATATTTTTGTAAGATGGATGAAGAGCATTGTATTGTTAAAGATGCAATTCGTAAGGAGGTCATTTTTCGTCGGTTTAATCTGATGAATGAAGCTTTTCCTTTTAAGAAAAAGTTTCATCTCATATTCTGCCGTAATGTCATGATCTACTTTGATGCTGTGACGAAGAGAAACTTAATCAACAGGTTTTACGATATTACAGAACCGGGGGGATATCTGTTTATCGGCCACTCGGAATCGGTAAATCGTCACGAAAGCAGGTATTCTTTTATCGCCCCGGCTATTTATCGCAAAGAATAGGATGACTACATGATGCGGAAAATAAAAATTCTGGTGGTGGATGATTCATTGGTGTTTCGGGAGACGTTGGCAAGGGAATTGGCCCGTGTTTCCCAGTTTGAAGTTGTAGCGACTGCGTCGAACCCCTATATGGCAAGAGATAAAATATTGGAATTTGAGCCTGATGTTATGACTCTGGATGTGGAGATGCCCCGCATGAATGGAATTGAATTTTTGCGCAGGCTTATTCCGCAGTATCCAATCCCGGTAGTGGTTGTCAGCGCTATGGGGGAGAACATCCTAGAGGCTTTGAACGCCGGAGCGATAGATTTTGTTACCAAACCGGCATCGGGGGGTGGGTTTGATGTTTTTGTCAGTGAACTGGCAGTAAAGATCAAGATTGCCTCTTCAGCCCAAATAACGGCAAAAACGACAGACTCCGGTTCCATTTCGCCAGCTATCAAACCCCGCCTCGCGAAAGGAAGCAATATTATTGCCATTGGCGCGTCCACCGGAGGCACGGAAGCCATAGAGGAGGTCATTAAAGAATTTACACCTTCTATGCCAGGTACGGTAGTCGTGCAGCACATGCCGGCTGGATTTACCGCAATGTACGCCGCCCGCCTTAATAATTCATGCCTTGTGGAAGTGAAGGAAGCTAAAACCGGTGATTTGGTTATCCCGGGGCGGGTTCTGATTGCCCCGGGGGATTACCATATGAGGGTCAAACGAGTGCAGCATGAATATAAGGTTGAATGTTTTCGGGGAGACAAGGTGAATGGACATTGTCCGTCGGTGGATGTATTATTTGAATCGGTTGCGCGTGAGGCGGGGCGGAATGCAATAGGTGTTATTCTTACAGGCATGGGCTACGACGGAGCGAAAGGGCTGTTCTCGATGTTGAAAAACGACGCCAGAACTATCGGGCAGGATGAAGTCAGTTCCGTTGTTTATGGAATGCCTAAAGTGGCCTTTGATATTGGGGCTGTGCAAAAACAGGTGCCGCTCAATAAAATTCCGCAGTTGATTTTTTCAATGCTTGCTTAAGCTGCGAGTGACGGAAGATGTGATACAATGTTGGATAATTATTTAATAAAACAGAATCTGGAACTTACCGGTATATTGGCGTCGATTGGGGATGGCGTGATAGCCGTAGATTTGGCAGGCGGTATTGTTTTTGTTAATGCGTCGGCTGAACAGATTTCCGGGTGGAAGGCAGAAGAGGCTGTTGGGCAGGATTTCGACAACGTCTTTAAGTTGTACAACCTCAACAGCGGTAAAACCGAACCTAACCCTGTTTTCCGGGCGCTTAAGGAAAAAAGGCCAGTAGGACTGCATGCCGGTACTGTTTTATTGGCAAAAGACGGATCACATAAATATCTTTCGGCCAGTTGTGCACCCATTGACCAGGCAGGGGAAGGACTTGGAGGCGTTGTTGTGGTTTTCCGTGATGTCACCAAGTATCGGGAGCTTGTACAAAAGTGCCAAAATGAGGAGGCGAATTTAAGGACTATATTTAACGCCGTTCCGGTAGGTATGTTTATTTTGGACGAAGCGGCGTTGATTGGTCAGATCAACGAAACGGCGCTGAAGATGCTGGGGAAAGAAAGAGAAAGCGTTATTGGGAAAAAGTTTGGGGATGGAGCTTGCTGCATAGGCAGTATGGAAGACAAACGGGGCTGTGGGTATGGGAGTTCCTTTTGTGGCACTTGCCGGCTTAACCTGGCAATTTCGTTGGCTTCCGAAGGGCTGACAACCGTTGATATAGAGTTTGAACGGGTTTTATTCCAGGCTGGTCGCGAGAAAGCATTCTGGTTTCAGGCAAGCGTAGCACCAATTGTAGATGGTAATGCAACCCAAATTGCGGTAGCGTTGGTGGATATAACCGCCAAAAAAAGACATGAGATTGCGGTGGCCCAATCCAGGGATTTTTACATGCGGATTTTTGAAAGCTTTCCCACGCTTATCTGGAAAAGTGATTTCGATATGAAAATTGAATATGTCAACAGCCATTGGCGTGAATTTACTATGCAGCCTGTCAGCGAAGCCTTGGGGTATGGCTGGCTGAAATATATTCACCCGGAAGATCGAAAGAAATTGTTTGCGTATGCCAAACAATTGAAACAAGGAATTTGGGAAGAGCAAGAAATCCGAATATTGCACCGGAGCGGGGAATACCGCTGGTTATATTGTGTTAACCGTTTAAACTACAATATTGATGGTGTTCCCGAAGGCTATATCGGCATGGGGATAGATATAACCGACCGGAAAATCGCCGAAGAGGGTTTAATTAGATATAAAGTATTGTCGGAAAAGGCAAGAGATGTCATATTATTTATGGATATGGCAGGCAATATTTTTGATGCTAATGAAGCCGCTACCAGAGAATACGGATATGTTCGCGAGGAATTTTTGCGGCTTACGATTTTTGATTTGTGTGGGCGCGGGAATGAAACAGCTGTTAAACGTCAAATGAAAAAAGCGAAAGGCGGCATCATTTTTGAGACAGTCCATTATCGCAAAGATGGAACGTCATTTCCGGTGGAGGTCAGTTCTCAAGGAACAGTCATTGGCGGTAAAGAGGTTCTTGTGAGCATCATTCGCAATATTTTCGAACGGAAGATTGCTGAAAAAGAACTGAAAAGGGCCAAAGAAGAAGCCGAAGCGGCTGTTAAGGCCAAAAGCGAATTTCTCGCCAATATGAGCCATGAGATCAGGACTCCGATCAACGGAATCGTGGGAATGATTGATTTAACCCTAATGACGGAGTTGAGCGAAGAGCAAGAAGAAAATCTCAGCACCGCCAAGTCCTGTGCAAGATCGTTGCTTCAAATTATCAACGATATATTGGATTTTTCAAAAATTGAGGCCGGAAAATTAGTAGTAGAAACCATCAACTTTGATATCAGCGGTTTTATTGATGAAGTAATTAAGACTCATTTAGCTAGTGCGGCCTTAAAGGGACTTTATTTAGACGCAGTATTATCTCCCTGCGTTCCTAAAATTATTAGCGGGTCCCCCCATCGTCTCCGCCAAGTATTAGACAATCTTATTAATAACGGCATTAAATTTACTGAGAAAGGTTCGGTTATTTTGTCCGTTAGGGCTAAGTATTTGGTAGAGGATAAGGTCGAACTGACCTTTTCAGTGGCCGATACCGGAATAGGGATTGCTACTGCGGATACGACCAGGCTTTTTCAAGCATTTAGCCAGGTTGATGGTTCGATAACACGGCGTTTTGGCGGTACTGGACTGGGACTGACCATTTCTCGGCGGTTAGTTGAAATGATGGGCGGGAAAATGGGTGTCGAAAGCGAAAAAGAGCGCGGCAGCACGTTTTATTTTACGCTGCCTTGCAAGACTGGCACGTTGGCGGAAGACAAACCACAGACGGAAGAAGTAATTATTAAAAGCGAGGCGCCACTGAAGCTTTTGCTGGTGGATGACGATAACCTTGGGCAGAAGGTAGCCAAGAGAATATTATCCAAAATGGGACATAGTGTTGACGAGGCGGGTAATGGCTTTGAAGCTTTGGCCTTGCTCGCTGAACATGAATATGATGCTATTCTGATGGATATTCATATGCCTGAGTTGGACGGAGTGGAGACAACAAAACGGATTAGGGAGTCTGAAGGCTCTTCGCGAAAGCATACGCCCATCATAGCTTTGACTGCTTATGCACTGTCCGGGGACAGGGAGAGATTTTTAGCAGCGGGTATGGATGAATACGTTTCCAAGCCGATTCAAATTCCCGATCTCTTTCGAAAGCTTGAAGCATTATCGCAAATTCGGAAAATGAAAGGATCTTTAGCGGCAGACAAGGTAAGGATTAGTGAATCCGGCGATATAATCTTTGATTCATGCCAGGGCGGTATTTCACGAGAGGAGGCCGCTCTTGTCTGGGAGGAAATCGCCAGTTGGATTTGCCAGATTGTAACAGCGGAAGAACAAGAGGGCATGGAACGAGTGGAAATAATCGCCCATGAACTTAAGAATTTAGCCAATCGTATCGATGCTGAAGAATTAAAGAATGAAGCGTTTAAAACTGAGCTGGCTTTAAGGCGGGGCAATGTAAGGGAGGCAAGCGGGCACATTGAGCGTATCAGGAGAATTTTAGCTGTTTATCAGCGCAGTAAGATAATATCCTAGAAAGGAGGAAGGACATGAGAATATTGATTGCTGAAGACGATTTCAGCAGCAGAAAGTTCCTTTATAAAATTTTGTCCCATTATGGGGAATGTGATTTAACGGTAGACGGTCTGGAGGCGTTGGATGCATTTTTGCTCGCACTAAAAGAAAAAAAACCATATGATCTTGTGTGTATTGATATTATGATGCCTAAAATCGACGGTGTTAAAGTGTTGAAAACGATCAGGGAGTTGGAAAAGGATAACGGTGTTGCACCTGAAAAGCAGACGAAAGCAATCATGGTCACTGCCTTAGGTGAAACAGAGTATGTGCAACAGGCTTTCGCGATAGGTTGTGAGGCCTATGTGGCTAAACCTGTTGATACGGAAAAATTTTTACAGGTATTGGAGAATCTGGGGATGAAAAAAACAACCTGATATAGGTATGGCGTGTTTACGGTACAATGAAACGGTGTTAAATGCAAACAAAGGGGGCTGTCTCACTAAGATTTTTTGAAGTAAAAAAGCGCGAGCTTTGCACCTTAAAGCGGTGGCACATGCTTGCGTTTTTTTACGTCGGAATGGCAGCTGGGTGGATTATTCTAAACGTATGTTTGGGGGCGGGTTTTCCACTATATATCAATAGTCAAAAATCATTTGATCCAATTGTTTTCCGGGTGGAACCATGGGTAATACATTTGCTGTTTCGGATACTATCACATCTACAAGTACCGGACCTTTTGTTTCTAAAGCCTGTTTTAAGGTCCCCGACAAATCATTGCCATTAGTGATTCGCAAACCACTAACTCCCATGCCTTCTGCAATTTTTACTAAATCGGCACAACGTTTAGTACTAGAATGAGAATACCGCTCGCCGTAGAACATTCGCTGCCATTGGCTTACTAAGCCGAGGGACTTATTGTTTAGCACAATTATTTTTACCGGCAATTCAAGTTCTGCCAGTGTGGCGAGTTCCTGGCAATTCATCATGATACTTCCGTCGCCAGTAATTAAGACTACTGTTTTTCCTTTTTGACCTAGTTGGACACCGAGCGCCGCCGGTAAACCAAACCCCATGGTTCCAAGACCGCCTGAAGTAATGAAAGTACGTTGGTCGTAAAACTGGTAATACTGTGCCGTCCACATTTGATGTTGTCCAACATCGGTTACAATGATGGCATTGCCCGATGTTAAGGAGCTGATTGTTTGAATTACTGTTTGCGGCATAATGGCTTCCGCCGACGAACGATAGGATAGTGGCTTCTCCTGTTTCCATTTTTGCACTTTGTTATTCCACTCGGTGAATCCACTTTTCCATTCTTCCGTCGTATATTGGGCTGATGTTTCATTTAAAAGCGGTAAAGCCCAACGCAGATCGCCAATTACATGTAAATCCGTATGGACGTTCTTATTCACTTCCGCCGGATCAATTTCAAACTGAATTATTTTAGCATTGGATGCAAAATTTTTGACCACACCGGTTATCCTGTCATTGAAGCGGACTCCCAGACCGAGCAATAGATCACAGTCGTTAATCGCCATGTTTGCGGCGTACACACCATGCATACCGATTAATCCAAGATATTGCGGTGTATTCCAAGGGATACAGCCCAGCCCCATTAAACTTGTAACCACAGGAATTCCGGTCATTTGAACTAGTTTTCTCAACTCTTTGGCTGTTCCGGAAAGATTTATACCTCCTCCAACTAAAACTATCGGTTTTTTTGCCTGTTTAAGCATTTTTATACTTAGCTCAACTGCTTGATTATTACCTTTATATCGTGGGATATACCCTTTTAACTGGATCGTTTTAGGATATTCGCAATCCAAGCTGGCATCAAAAACATCTTTTGCAATATCTACAACCACTGGACCAGGGCGCCCGGTCTGGGCAATATAAAAAGCTTCTTTCAAAACCCGCGGTAATTCCCAAATATTTTTTACAAGATAGTTGTGTTTGGTTATGGGTGTGGTGATACCACAAATGTCTGCTTCTTGAAAGGAATCTTTCCCAATTAAAGATACCCCAACTTGACCGGTAATGGCCACCAAGGGAATAGAGTCCATGAAAGCGTTGGCAATACCGGTAATTAGATTGGTTGCTCCTGGTCCAGATGTTGCAAAACAAACGCCAACCTTTCCCGTAGCCCGGGCATAGCCATCGGCAGCGTGAATGGCCCCTTGCTCATGACCGGTTAAAATATGGGGAAACTCGGTTTTAAACAATACGTCATATAGGGTTAAAACTGCTGATCCCGGATAACCAAAAACAACGTCGACATTTTCTTTTTTCAAACATTCGACAACCATTTCAGCTCCAGACATCCCCAAAGTAATCACACTCCTTTTATTACTTTTTCTTTCATTACGGCCTGAGAAAATAAATAAACCTCCGTCCCTTACATATTTTGTAAGGGACGGAGGTTAGTCCGCGTTACCACCCAATTTGCCATGGTTAAACCATGACCACTCTTAGGTACGGAATAGAGCATACAAATAGCACATTCGATACCTCGCCGCAATAACGGGCGGCATTTTCCCTGGTGGAGGCCCGGCGTAACTTACTAAATTCAGTACGCAACTCATGGATGATTTTCATTACAACCGATATTACTGGCTTACACCAACCCCAGCTCGCTGTATATATCACTAGTCATAATTACTCTTCCACTCATCGTTTTTTAATTACTTACATTTTCTTAATTGTAGAGATTTCTTATTTGTTTGTCAACAGTATTTTACCATCTATTAAATTCTTTTGTTGTCTAAATCCTTTTGTTTTTAGAATTTGTGAATTAATTTTTGCAGGAATTATATTTCTTGTACAGAAATTAGTAAAATTTAGAAGTTTTAATTTTGTGGAGTGTGTAACATTGAACGATACGCAATCATATACCGCTGAAGAAATAGCAAATTTGTTAAAAGTCACGAAATTTACTGTATATAAAATGATTAGTCGAGGAGACTTGACGGGGTATCGCATTGGTCGTAAAATCCGTGTTGATGCAGCTGATCTGGATGCCTATATTAGAAACTCCAAGAACCAATCTTCTTCCGGGCTAGTATCGATAGAGAACGTAGACGAAAGGGTGTCTACTGGTCAAAATGAACTAATTATTTGTGGTAACGATATTATTTTGGACAGCCTAACAAAGTATTTGGTGGGGAAAGTACCGGCAGTCCGATTTTTACGCCAACATTGTGGCAGCGTCGATGGATTAATTGATCTTTATCGAGGAATGGTTGATATTGCTACTGCTAACTTATGGGACCGGGATACAGGAAAGTATAATGTTTCCTACGTTCGTCGGATGCTTCCTGGTCAGCGGATGATACTTATCAATTTAGCTTCTCGAAGGGTAGGATTTTATGTTGCAAAAGGCAATCCGAAAAAGGTTAACGATTGGTTCGATTTAAATACGTCCGAAGTTCGGCTTGTTAATCGTGAATGCGGCAGTGGTGCCAGAGTGTTGCTTGACGAGAAGCTTTGCTATTTTAATATTAATCATAGAGAAATTAATGGGTATGAACAAGAAGAACTTAGTCACATGGCGGTAGCTAGTCATGTTGCTCGAGGGGAGGCTGATGTTGGCATTGGCATTGAAAAGGTCGCTCTGCAGGTAGAAAAGATTGATTTCATTCCGCTGCAAAAGGAACGATGTGACCTTGTCATCCGCAAAGAAGATCAGGAAAAGCCGTGGTTTCAGGCTATTTTGTCTGTCTTGCAGTCGGAAAGTTTTCAGAATGAAATATCAGGGATAGGTGGTTACGATCTGGAGTATACCGGACGAATAATAGCGGAAACGTAGAGGGAAATAGTGGCAAGAGGTTTTCATAACGATATTGAATTAAACCGCTAGGACGGTGATTGAACCTATAGGGGATTGGCATTTATTGGTCCTGCTTTTACTCATTGAGGGATTCTAATATTCTCTTGATAGCGAAATAATATTCGATTAAAATATATATAAGGCATATACGAATTATAATAGGTGGGGTTATTTTTGCAAAATAATGAGTATACAATTCCAAGACTTAATAAATATGTTAGAATAGTTAATGAGGCTGCAAATAAAAAATTGATTCCATTTGGAATTTATAATGGCCAATGGTCGGTAATATTGGCTTTAAAAGAATTAGGAAGTTCGACGCAAACTCGACTAGGACAGCACTTAGCGATAGAAGCCTCTACTTTAACGATAATGCTTAAGCGTTTAGAAGAAATGGGGTTGGTATCTAGAGAGGTATCATCTGATCAGCGTGCTAAAATTGTCTCCTTAACCGAAAAAGCAGAAAGTAACTTTGCGCTTTGGAATAGTAAAATTATCGAACATCGACAAGAACTTTTTAAAGGATTTTCAAATGAAGATATGATACAGTTACATGGTATTCTTGATAGGCTCTTTAAGAATATTACAAATAAATAATGGTTAGGTTAGCTTGACCGATTATTTTTTTCTATAATTATTTAGTATACTAAATAATTATAGAAAATTTTGGAGGTCAATTATTTGCTCGAAATATTTAGCATACTAAATAAAATGTAAAAATATAATTAGAGTAGGCGTGAAGATAGTCGCTTGATGTGGATGACTGTTATTTTTTTACTGAATTACTTAGTATACTAAGTAATTCAGTAAAAAAATAATTATAAAAGGAGGGGATTTCAATTCCGATTTCTATTGGTAATGGTCTTATTCTATGGACAGTACTTGTTGCAATCAGTTACTTCTTATCATCACCTTCAATAGAAGATAATGATAAAGAACCTTTCATGCGGATTAGTAGTTCAACCAAAAAGCGGGTGGTATATTCCTTTTTTATGTCTACCTTCATCTTATTGGGTTTATTGGCATTAAACAAAATTGATCTGTAAAAGGCAGCGCCTACTATAATTAGGAGGAGAATAAGGATGAACACAAAATTATGGACAAAAAACTTTATATTTTTATTGTTTTCTAATGCATTACTGTTTGCGGGGTTTCATATTTTATTGCCAACCCTCCCAGTTTATGCTGCCCAAAATGGAGGCGACGGTACTCAAATAGGAATTATTTCTGGAATTTTTGGGTTTTCAGCAATCTTTATCCGCTTCTTTACTGATATGGGAATCAGAAAGCTGGGAAAAAGAAGGTGTCTGCTTGTTGGCATCGTTATTTCTTTTGTATGTGCGGCAGGTTATGCGATATTTTCTTCAGTTAATGACATGATAGCGATTCGGGTTATTCATGGCTTTGGGTTTGGGCTTGCTACTACTTTTTACGCAACTATTGCGTCTGACATTGTACCTCATTCTCGCCGTGGAGAGGGAATGGGTTATTTTGGACTTGGAACAACAGTGGCAATGGCTTTGGCACCAGCAGTGGGAGTGTGGCTGGTTAAGGACTATGGTTTTACTACCATGTTTGTATTTGCGGCAATTAGTCAGGTAATTGCGTTGCTGTGGACCTTTTTTTGCTCGGTTCCCCAGGCTGTATTAAACGAACAAGTAACGAAGGAGGAACAGAGTTCATTATTAAGCAACTTTATAGAAAAGAAAACGCGATTTCCCGCATTTCTTACCATGTTATTTGGAGTTGGATACGGTAGCGTAATAGCTTTTATTGCTCTGTTGGCGCAGGAGGCACATATTGATAATCCGGGCTATTTCTATTTAGTAGGAACATTGTGTATTATATTGTCGAGGGGAATATCAGGCCGGCTTTTCGATAAAAAGGGCTATGTGTGGGTTATCTTACCAGGGGCTATTATTTTATTAAGCGGCTTGTTTATGCTGACAAAAACCAGTTCCTTAACTATGCTTCTGGAGGCGGCAGTGTTATATGGGTTTGGGGTTGGTATGATTCATCCTGCTCTTCAAACGTGGATGTTAAACCTAGTTCAAGCCAGTCGCAGAGGTGCTGCCAGCGCGACTTTTTATAATATGTTGGATGTTGGAACCAGTGTAGGTACAATCATTCTTGGTAGCGTAGCCGAAAAAACAGGTTTTATCGGCATGTACATCTACTCTGCCGGGGCGATGGGAATTTTTCTTCTAATTTTTGTCTTGCATGTATTATTTAACGAAAAAATAAAAAGAGAAGTAGAATTATCTAGACCTATTCGTAAAGTCCAGGGATTATAATAAGCTGCTAAGAAGCATTTGAGACCATTTCAAAATACCCAAATAGGTATAAAGCATAAGTCCGATGTGGTATTCAAGTGGTATCAGACAACGAAGGTTTGATTGTACTATTAAATAAGGGGGCGGCCAAATGTTCCTGAGGAATAGGTAACATTGGCTATGCCCGAGTTGAAAATTTTCGCCAGCCGTCGAATGCCTTCGCTTAAGCGTGCTTCGTCATGTGTCGCGAAACAGAGTCGGATTTGTTGGCTTTCGGTATTGTTAAGATAGAACGCCTCGCCGGGTACGAAAGTGACGCCTGCGGCGGCGGAATGACGAAGAAGTTCTGCCGGAGCGGCGGGGGGCCGAACGTTGCACCAAAGATAAAATCCGCCTTCCGGTAATTCAAAGTCCAGATAAGTGCCGCAGTATTTTCTAATAGCTCCTGCAAGGGTATCGCGGCGTTTTTTATATTCTTTTCGGATATAAGACAGATGATTTGCTAAGTAGTCTTGGGTTAGGCAAGCATGAAGAATTATCTGGGAAAGGTTGTTGCTATGGAGATCAATATATTGTTTTTCCTGAGCTAATCGATTAATGACTTGAGGTACGGCAGTTACCCAGCCTGTTCGTAGTCCGGGGAACAGGATTTTGGAGAAGGTACTTAAATAAATGACTCCGCCATAGTTGTCAAGACTTTTAAGAGAGGGCGGAGGCTGCTCTCCGTAATAGAGCTGACTGTATGGGTCATCTTCTACAATGACAAGTCGGTAGCGAGCGGCTAACCGGATTAATTCCTGACGATGTTGAAGAGACATGACCTGGCCTGTGGGATTTTGGAAGGTGGGGATGGTATAGAAAAGCTTTGGGCGGTAGCGTATTAGATAATCTTCAAGTGCTTCAAAGTTAAGGTTGCCGCCAGACTGGGGCAGACATAATATACGGGCTCCGGCGGCTTCTAACACTTGAATGGCACCAAGATATGTAGGGGATTCCACGATAACATAATCCGCCGGTTCTACGAAGGTCTTCACAACGAGATAGAGTCCTTGTTGTGAACCGGATACAATAAGAATATTATCAGGGGTGGCATATATTCCTTGCGCGGTTTGCCAGGTGGCCAAGGATTGTCTGAAGGGCGGATATCCTTCAATAGGTATGTGACCGAAGTCTGTTGTCTCTAACATGTGGTTGTTAGAGACAAGGGTTTTCTCAATAATTTTAAGGTCATAGAGGGCTGGATCCGGCATGCCTGCGGCAAAAGAAATAGTTTCGTCAGCCGTTGGGATAGCGACCAAAGAGCGGAGTAAAGAGGATAAGGGCGATTTGTACTGAGGGCTGAATAATTGTTCCCATGGCATATCATTGGTTGGCTGATCGGCAACGTCTAATTTTGACACGTAGGTTCCGCTGCCTATACGTGTTGCTACTAAACCGCGTTCTTCCAGTAAACGATAGGCATTGATGATCGTTGTGCGGCTTACTCCAAGCAGGCGGGCAAGTTCACGTTCAGGCAGTAATTTTGTGTTGTCCGGAAGGGTATACTCTTTGATTTTAGCTGATAAGCTATTAGCAATTTGCAAGTACATGGGCGCTGACGAGTTGGGGTCAACATTAATACCACTTAAGATTTTGGTAATGTCCATTTGCCTAATTCCCCTTAATATGAGCAATTGGTATTCTTGCATTTTAATATTGGATATTTACAATTATATTCCTGCCGACTACTATAATTAAATCAGGTAGTTGGAGGGATGGAAATGAAAGCAAAAGAATTTGTTGAGGGACTGAAAGACACCCTTCCTATTATGGTGGGGGTGTTCCCGTTTGGTCTTGCTTATGGCATTGTAGCTCAATCTATAGGGCTTTCTTCAGGCGAGACGTTATTAATGTCTCTATTGGTCTTTGCAGGGGCCGCCCAGTTTATCAGTCTCCCCATGTTTGCGGAAGGGGCTGGGATGATAATGATTGCTATAACTGCTTTATTAGTGAATCTTCGTCATTTGCTAATGGGGATGTCGCTGGCTCCGTATATGAAGGGATTGTCATTGCCTCATAAAGCTCTTCTCACCTTTGGTATGGCCGATGAAACGTATGCGGTAACGATTAGCCGCGCCCAAGCGAATGGTTATAGCTCAGCCTATCACCTGGGAAGTAATGCGGCCGGTTATGTTACATGGGTGGTATCGACCACTGGGGGAATTCTTCTCGGCAGCTGCATACATGATCCACTTTCTTGGGGGCTTGATTTTGCCATGCCCGCCACTTTTTTGGCCTTGTTAATTCCGCGTCTCACTGGAAAAATCAATATACTGGTGTGCTTGGCTGCTGCTGTGGTTAGCATAATGGCGGCGGTTGCCATCCCTGGGAAGTGGTATATCATTATTGCCTGTTTAGCTGCTGCTACGGCTGGTGGGATTATGGAGGGGGCCGAAAATGATGAGAACTGAAGTTGTTATTACGATTGTGGCTATGGCTGTTGTCACTTTCCTTACGCGTTTTACCAGTCCTGTGATTTTGGGAGGGGCGGGCATCTCCTCCCGTTTCAAGCGATTTTTAAAACATGTACCAACAGCGATACTTACTGCTTTAATTGCTCCCACTCTCTTCGCGCCGCATGGGTATGTTGAAGTTTCAACAGGTAATAGCTATCTTATTGCCGGCACAATAGCAGCGATTTTAGCCTATTTCCGGCAACCTCCCCTTGTGACCATGGGGGGCGGTATGGCGGCCATGTTAGCCTTGCGAAGCTTCGGGCTTTGATGTGTCTATGGAAAGGTGAAATAGGTCATAGCCAGGGCGGCCTGAAGCTGTTGCACCAGCTTGTTAGTAAGTTCGTTGACAATTCGGACAAAATGAAGTATAGTACAAGTAAAATTTAATATTAGAAATAGGTGCCTTTCGAGGCTTAATAGGGAAGTTCGGTAATCAAACCGACACGGTCCCGCCACTGTACAGGGGAGCGTCTTAAGATTATGCCACTGGAACCTAGCGGTTTTGGGAAGGTTTAAGGCGTGATGAATCTTAGTCAGGAGAACTGCCTATTTTAATATCACCGTTTTCACCCACGAGCGATGGGGAGGGGATGTTCAGTATACTATTCGAATGGTATATTGGCCTGATCGTTTTTGGTCAGGCTTTTATTGTAGTAGACGCATTGAACTCCACTTGGTTGGAGTTTTTTTATTTTATAGTACATGCAGAGAAATATGGAGGTTTGTATGACTGGAATATTTTACGGTGTAGGCGTAGGTCCCGGCGATCCGGAGTTATTAACGTTAAAAGCCATTCACACAATTAAAAAGGCTGACGTAATTATTGCACCACAGACAGAGAAAAAAAGTGAAAGTGTTGCATTATCGATATGCCGTCCCTATATTCACGAAAATACTAAAATTGTCAAAATGAAGTTCCCGATGGTTTTTTGTGCAACAACACTTTCAAATGCCTGGCAGGAAAATAAGGATATAATTCTTAATTTCTTGCAGGAAGGTAAGAAAGTTGTATTTTTAACGCTAGGTGATCCGATGCTGTATAGTACTTATATTTATGTATTTCGTTTATTAAAGGACTGCGGATATCCGGTGCATACAATTCCGGGGATACCCGCATTTTGTGCTATTAGTAGTTATATTGGTTATCCGATGGCCGAGGGTGACAATATAGTAAGCATTTTGCCGGCGACTGCTGATGAAGAAGTAATGGATAAGGTTTTGGCGGTATCGGATAATGTGGTATTAATGAAGGTGTATAAGAATTTTAAAGAGGTTATCGGTAAATTAGAGGATAACGGTTTACTTGAAAATGCAGTAATGGTAAGTAAATGCGGATTAGCGGGAGAACAGATTGTACATAATCTGAAGGAAGTAGATGAAAAGGTAAATTATTTGTCTACCATACTTACCAGAAAATGCAAAGAAAATAGCTGCCAGAAATAAGAGGTGTGGTACGCATGACCTTTCCAAAAGAAAAAAAACTGCGGCTAGGCGTTACTACCGGCACGTGTGCTGCTGCGGCTGTTAAGGCGGCGGTGTTATTTCTGCAAGGTGTAGAGATGAGTTTTGTCGAGGTTGAAACCCCTCGGCACAAATGGCTGTCAGTACCGGTAAAACATGTACGGAAGACGGAACTGGGTGCAATGGCCTGTGTTCAAAAGGATGCAGGAGATGATCCGGATATTACAAACGGCGTTAGTGTTTGGGCTGAAGTTGTTATAGATAATGCAGGGCCGGTAATTACAATTTGCGGCGGCGAAGGGATTGGTATTGTCACAAAACCGGGCCTTAGTATCGCAGTAGGGGAGGCAGCTATTAATCCTGGTCCGCGCTGGATGATTGAGCAGGTAGCCCGGTCTGTTCTTCTGTCAGGCAAGGGGGCGGCGATTACTATCTCAATTCCGGCGGGGGTACAGTTGGCAAAGCGCACGTTAAATCCTATTCTGGGGATTGAGGGGGGACTCTCTGTGCTAGGTACCACAGGAATTGTACATCCCATGTCCGAAGAAGCCTGGAAGTCTTCGCTAGTGCCGCAGATCCGTGTGGTTAAGGGGTTAGGTCATGAGGATATTGTATTTGTGCCGGGGAAAATCGGTTATGACATTGCGGTCAATCGGTATGGTTTGCCGAAAGATCAGGTGGTGCAAACCAGTAATTTTATCGGCTATATGCTTGAGCATGCTGTAAAATGCGGAATAAAAAGGGTATTGCTATTTGGACATATAGGTAAGCTTGTTAAGGTCGCCGGAGGTATTTTTCATACTCACAGCCGGATGGCAGATGCCCGTCAGGAAGTAATGGCCGCCTATCTGGCCGGTATGGGTGCCGCTGTCGAGGTTGTTAATCGGATTCTGGAATGTACCACGACAGAAGCTGCTATGACGATTATTGCCGACCATAACTTGCAGCATGTTTATCACGTGATTGCCCGGAGGGCGACGTTACGTGCGGAACGCTATGTTTTTGGCGAGCTTACAGTAGGAACTGCCATGGTAACATTAAAAGGCGAATTACTAGGTTGGGACGAAGCAGCCTGTGAGATAGGGGGAAGCCTGGGGTGGAAGGTAAGATAGTTGTTGTAGGCATTGGTCCGGGACACCCGGATTATCTGCTGCCGATAGCGGCTAAGATCATTGCGTCGGCAAATGTCATAGTAGGCGGTAAAAGAGCACTGGAAACATTAGCACCTCCAAAAGCGTGGCAACATGTAATTGATAAGAATATTGAAGAGGCTATGAATTTTATTGCCCGCCATTTGCAACAGGGAGATGTAGTGGTGATGGTGTCAGGAGATCCCGGTTTTTATAGCTTGCTAACCAGGATTAGACGGTCCTATACAACGGAAAGGGTTCGAGTAATTCCCGGTATCAGTTCGCTGCAACTGGCTTTTGCCCGATTTGCGCTGCCTTGGCAGGATGCGCAGCTTGTCAGTTTGCATGGACGCTGTGAGGAGGAAGTTGATTTGACCTTTGAAATGAACAAAACGATGGGTTTTTTAACGGATAGTAGATATCGGCCGCAGGTGATTGCCCAGTTACTCATGGATAACGGCTGGCCGGCTGATGCTCAAGTGTACTTGGCAGAAAGATTGTCTTATGCTGATGAACAGCTGGCACAGTGCACATTGCAGGAGTTGTCCGTAAGAGATGTTTTTGCGCATGGGGTAATGGTGGTGGCAGGATGAGATATATTCCCGGTATAAAAGATGAAGAATTTATTAGAGGCAAAGTGCCCATGACCAAACGAGAAATTCGTTTATATCTCATGGCTCAAGCTAATTTTTCGGCGACAGCGACGGTACTGGATATTGGTGCGGGAACAGGCTCGATTTCGATAGAAGCGGCGTTAGCCGCCCCTCTGGGCAAAGTATATGCCGTAGAAAAAGAAATTGAGGGAATTGAATTAATTAAAACGAATGCAGCGAAGTTTGGAGTGACAAATCTTACGCCTGTTTTGGGTATGGCGCCGGAAGCACTTTGTGGCTTGCCTTCTGCAGATGTAATTTTTGTAGGAGGCAGCGGTGGTAAGCTCAACGACATTTTAAGTGCGGCCTATGACCTGCTAAATCCGCAAGGAAAGATAATTTGTACGGCGGTTACAGTGGAAACGTTACAACAGGCCTTGGTCTGGTCGGATACCATGCCGGTAGAAGTGGATGCGTGCAATCTGCAGGTAACCAGATTGAAAAAGGCTGGGCGGTATCATATGTTTGAGGCATTAAACCCTATATCTATAATTAGCTTTATCCAAAAGAGATAACGGAGGTTTCGGTATGGATATCACTTTTGTCGGAGCAGGACCCGGAGATCCTGAACTGATAACAATAAAAGGCCAAAAGTGTTTACAAGCGGCTGATATAATCATTTATGCAGGCTCATTAGTGAATCCGGCTTTATTGGAATTGGCGAAACCCGAGACCGAGATTTACAACAGTGCCAGTATGACCTTGGAGGAAGTTATCCGGGTTATGGCTGAAGGGGTAGCGGCAGGTAAACAGATAGTAAGATTACATACGGGTGATCCAAGTATTTACGGTGCGATTAAAGAGCAAATGGACGAATTGGATAAGCTTGGTATTTCCTATGAAGTCATACCCGGTGTCAGCTCTTTTTTGGCGACAGCTGCTGCGCTACATACTGAGTATACGCTGCCGGATGTTTCGCAAACCGTAATTATTACCCGGGCCGAAGGGCGAACGCCGATGCCTTCTAAAGAAAAGCTGAGTAGGTTGGCTGCGCATCAAGCCACGATGTGCATTTTTTTGAGCATTAGTATGTTGGATAAGGTAGTAAAGGAGCTTTTGGATGGCGGCTACACGCTGGAAACCCCGATTGCCATTGTTCAAAAAGCTTCCTGGCCGGAACAGCGGATTTTTAAGGGAACGTTAGCGACCATATGTGAAATTATGAAGGACGAGGGTGTAGAGCGTACTGCTATGATTGTAGTTGGTAAGGTTCTACATAGTGAGTATTCACTATCCAGGTTGTATTCGGCGGATTTTGCCCATATGTTTCGTGAGGCTGCAAGCGATTAACTTGTTTCTATATAGAGAAGATTAGATTTTGTGAACAATATAGGAGTGGGTGTGTATGCAAAGAGGCAACGGAAGGGCGACCCAAGATAGTCCTCAAGACCAGAGCCATGTACTTGAAAGTGACCGTCATGGCCCGGGGACTCTCTGGGTGGTGGGAATCGGCCCTGGAAGTCTTGAAGATATGAGTTACAAGGCCCGTTTAGCAATAGAAGAATGTGATGTAGTCGTGGGCTATCATAAGTATCTTGAACTGGTAGGAAAACTAATTAAAAATAAAGAGATTATTGGAACCGGCATGATGCAGGAAGTGGCCCGCTGCCAGGCTGCGGTGCAGGTGGCTATGTCAGGCAAGAAGGTGGCGGTGGTCTCCAGTGGTGATCCCGGGATTTATGGAATGGCTGGTTTAGTATTGGAATTGACGCAAAAATACCCGCAAGACAAACGTCCTGAGGTTAGAGTAGTTCCGGGCATCAGTGCAGTGAGTGCTTCTGCAGCGATACTAGGTGCGCCATTAATGCATGATTTTGCGGTAATAAGTCTGAGCAATTTACTGACAGCGTGGGAAGTCATTCGTGCCAGAGTCGAAATGGCGGCAAAGGCTGATTTTGTCTTAGCTTTGTATAATCCTAAAAGCAAGCGGCGGACACAGGGAATCGAAGAAGTACGGGAAATTGTTTTGCAGTATCGTTCCGCCGACACTCCGGTAGGCATCGTCCATCATGCGACCCGAGAGGAAGAAAACCAGGTTTTATCTACTCTGAATGAATTTACGAAGGAACATATTGATATGTTTTCGCTGGTTATCATCGGCAATAGTCAGACATATATCAAAGACGGTAAAATGATAACCCCGAGAGGCTACGGTGTATGATTCTAGTGATTACCGGCACAGGTGACGGCCGCGAGTTAGTTCAGGAATTAACGGAAAAAGGTTACAAAATGATCGTGTCTGTTACTACAGAATACGGTAAAAGCTTAATTGAAGGAGACAATTGCGGCATTAATACTATGCCGTTAGATACGGACGGACTTGTTGCTCTTATCCGGCTTGATAATATACAGTGTATTGTCGATGCCAGTCATCCCTATGCGGTAAATGTCAGCCGCAATGCGATGGATGCTGCTCGCAAAGCAGGAATTGACTATATCCGGTATGATCGTCCGAGTGCTTTGTTACCTGCCTATGATAAGCTGTTTCTTGTTAACTCCTATGAAGAGGCGGCGGAAAAGGCCGGACAGTTAGGACACCATATATTTTTAACAACAGGCAGCCGGAATTTGAAGGTGTTTAAGCAGCACAATGCGCTTAGCGGACATCGGCTGACTGCCAGAGTGTTACCGCTGGTTAAAAGTATTGAGGAATGCTTAGCGGCGGGGTTTACTTCTAAAGATATAATCGCAGTGCAAGGCCCTTTTTCTCATGAGTTTAATAAAGCTATGTTTGCTGAGTATTCGGCAGAGGTAGTGGTGATGAAAAATAGCGGCAGTATTGGTGGAACAGATACCAAAGTAACGGCTGCCATGGAGTTGGGGCTTTCGATACTTGTTATTGACCGTCCGCAGTTGGATTACGGAAAAGTTGTACAGTCTTTTGCGGCTGTAATGGAATGTCTTCAGGAGGTAAGAGTAAGATGATGGATTTTATTAAAGATCCTATGACCATAGAAAACCGCAGTATGGAAATTATTGCGCCGTATTTATCAGGGCTAAACCTTTCCCCGACAGAGGTACGCGTGTATTCTCGGATGATCCATGCTTCTGGTGATCCTGATTATGCCAATTGGATACATATAGAACCTAATGCAATTGAAAAAGGGCGTACGGCACTAGAAAGCGGTAAAGACATTTTCTGCGATGTAGAGATGGTTCGTACCGGTATTAATAAAAGGAGATTAGCTGAGTATGGCGGCGAGGCACATTGTCTTATCAGTGCTCCTCATATTGCGGAAGAAGCGAAAAAGAGGGGGATTACCAGAGCCATGGCTTCTATGCGTGAGTTTGGTGAAAAGCTGGATGGTGCTATAGTAGCCATTGGTAATGCGCCGACTGCATTATTTGAAGTGTTGAAAATGATGGAAGAAACGGACATTCGTCCTGCGCTGATTGTCGGTGTTCCGGTAGGCTTTGTCGGCGCTAAAGAATCCAAGGATTTATTGATAGAGACTTCACCTGTCTCGTATATAAGTGTCGCAGGGCATAAGGGCGGCAGCTCCATTGCGGCTTCTGTTATTAATGCGCTGCTGTATCTATCAGGCCGTTAAATGCGAAGTTAGAATTTATAGCCATAAGTGGGGCAGTATGGAACTTGTTATAGGAGAAACGGGGGTGAATAGCATGAGGAAATTTGGGATTTTGATACTATGCTTACTCTTGGCATTTCTATTGCCCGGGTGTGGATCGAACAGTGCGCCCGGCAGTAATCAAGGCAGTATCTATATGACGATAACGGATGATGCCGGGCGTACTGTTGTGTTGCCGAAAAAACCGCAGAGAATTGTAGTGCTTTCTACCTCAGAATTGGAACTGCTATATGCTGTAGGGGGACAAGCGATTGGGCGCGCTAGTACTAAAGCGGAGACAATCCCTTTACCCGCGGTTAATTTACCGGAAGTGGGATTTGTATATAATGTGAATATGGAAAAATTATTGGCCTTACAGCCGGATTTGGTGATTGCCCATCAGGGCATGCATGAAAAGTTGATTCCTGTGCTAGAAAGCAGTAATATTCCGGTATTAGTAGTCAAAATGAAAAAGTATGAAGATATAGTAGCCAAGGCTACACTATTTGGGGAGATCAGCGGCAATACGGAAAAGGCAGAAGCCTTGATACACGATATCGAGGCTAAAATTAATGCTGTTCAGGTAAAACTGCCGCAAAAAGAAACCAAATTTGCTATTTTGCATGCTACTGCTAAAAATGTGACCGTAGAACTTGATAGCAGCGTAGCAGGCAGTACGGCTAAAATGCTTAACTTAAAAAATATTGCATCAGGTGACGCAACCTTGCAGAAAGACCTTGATGCTATCCCCTACAGCTTGGAAAAATTAGTGGCCGGCGATCCTGATGTGATATTTGTTGTAACAATGGGGCAGCCGGATGAAATTGAAAAAAGGATGAAGGCAGATGTTGAAAGTAATCCGGCTTGGAACGGGTTACGGGCGGTAAAAGAAAAACGAATGTATTTTCTGCCTTCTGAGCTGTTCTTGCTTAATCCGGGACTGCACATAGATGAATCAGCAGCCTATATGGCTAAACTGGTTTATCCAGAGGTATATGGCAATGTCCAATAGGTTAATCCGGCGTGTAGCTGTACTGGTGTTTTTTGCTTTGTTAGCGGTAGGCGGCCTGTGTACAAGCATGGCAAAAGGCAGTATTGATATACCGATGTATCAGATAGCCCAAGTGATAGTGAATCATAGTGCAGGCGATGTAAATACGCAGGTGCTCTGGAACATTAGACTGCCGCGCACGTTAGTGGGAGCTCTTGTCGGTATCAATCTGTCTTTGGCTGGTGCAATTCTGCAATCTGTCATGAAGAATCCTTTAGCAGACCCGCACATCATAGGTATTTCTTCCGGCGCCGGATTAGCCGGAGTGGTGATCCTCATCTTGTTTCCGCATATGGAGTATTTGATGACTCCGGTGGCCTTTTTAGGGGCTATGGGAGCCGCAGTACTTATTTACCTATTAGCATGGAAAGAGGGTATAAGACCGGTTCGGATGATTTTGGCCGGGGTTGCGGTTTCAGCGTTTTTGGGTGCAGGGATATCTGCCCTTATGGTATTTTACAGCGACAGGGTGCATGGTGCGCTGATGTGGATGGTGGGAGGATTATCCGCGAGAAGCTGGCTGCATCTTTTTATTATTTTTCCTTACACCGTCTTTGGCGGTTTTATAGCGTTGCTAGGCGCCAGACGCTTAAATATTCTTAGTCTCGGCGATGAGGTCGCGCGGGGATTAGGGTTAAAAGTAGAAATTACCCGCTTCCTTATGACGGCAGTGGCGGCTTTGCTTGCTGCCAGCGCGGTGAGTGTAGTAGGCCTTTTGGGGTTTGTCGGTTTGATTGTTCCCCATACCGCCAGGCTATTGATTGGTTCAGATTATCGATGGCTGCTGCCCGCCTCTGCGTTACTTGGGGCAGGAGTAGTCACTATGAGCGACACGTTGGCTAGATTGGTGTTCTCTCCGGTGGAAATACCGGTAGGCATTGTTATGGCTTTTTTAGGTGCGCCGTTTTTTCTGTATCTGTTAAGGAGGGAATAGGTGTTGCTGGAAGCAAAAAATATATCTTTGGGATTTGGAGAAAGTCTGGTTATTAAAGACCTTAGCTTCAAAGTGGAAAAGGGAAAGGTCATCTCAATTCTTGGTCCTAACGGTTCAGGAAAAAGCACAGTGTTAAAGGGGCTAGCCAAAACCCAGACATTTTATATGGGGTCAGTATACTTAGATGGCAAGAACATTCAGTTAATAAATTCGAAAAAACTAGCACGCCAATTGGCGATGCTTATTCAGTCGCCGCAGGCACCAAGCGACTTAACTGTGAGGGAGTTGGTCGAATATGGACGATTTCCACATCAGGAATGGTGGTCGGGCCGTTCGGAGGATGATAAAAAATTGGTTGAATGGGCGTTGGAACAGACGGGGTTAGCTTTGTTAGCCGATAGGCCGGTAGAAACGTTATCAGGCGGAGAGCGGCAGCGGGCCTGGATTGCCATGGTTATGGCGCAAAACCCGCAAGTTTTATTATTAGATGAGCCTACAACGTATCTCGATATAGCCCATCAATTAGAAATACTGAATCTGGTGACGGAATTGAATGCTACACAGAAGGTTACAGTAGTCATGGTATTGCATGATATCAATCATGCAGCCCGGTATTCCGATTATATGGCTGTGCTGAATAAAGGGGAATTATACTCCTTTGGCACGCCGCAACAAGTGTTGACTACTACCATGTTGAGAGAGGTTTTTGGCGTGAATGGAGGGATTTGGGCTAATGAAGAGGGACAGCCTCAGTGTACAATTTATGGATTAGTACAATCAAAGGATAACCTTATGAGTAGGGAGAGATGAAATTGAAAAACCAGTTTTTATTGACCGTTGTATGTATGGTTGTCACTCTTATCGGCGTTTTTTCTATGAACAGGACAGGTTATGCCGCTGAGACGGAGAAAAAGGCCATCCTTGTAGTGAGTTTTGGAACCACCTATGCGGATACCCGGAAAGTAACGACGGACGCGGTAGAAAGTAAAATTAAGGCGGCGTTTCCTGAGTATGAAGTCCGGCGAGCATTTACGTCCCGAATTATTGTGAAAAAACTGGCTGATCGTGATGGAATCAGAGTGGATACGGAAAAACAAGCGTTGGAAAAATTGAAAGCCGAGGGATACACGGAAGTTATCATTCAACCCCTTCATATGGAAGCGGGGGATGAATATGAAAAGCTAATGCGTACAGTGGAAGGTTATGATACCAGTAAAGCATTTACTAAAATAGCGGTTGGTCGCCCGGTGTTGTATTATACCGGACAGGAAGGCAAGCCGGATGATTATTTGATAGTCATTAAAGCATTGCAAACGCAACTTCCGAAATTGGGCAAGGAGGATGCGGTAGCTTTAATGGGCCATGGTGGCGTACATCCTGCTAATGCGGCTTATGCTGTCTTACAGATGAAAATGAAAGATGCCGGTCTAAAAAATGTGTTTGTATTCACGGTTGAGGGTTATCCGACGATTGAAAATTTGAAGGAATCCCTGAAACAAAACAAAATCAAAAAGGTAATATTAATGCCATTTATGTTGGTTGCCGGTGACCATGCCAATGAAGATATGGCCGGGGATGATAAGAATTCATTTAAATCTCAGCTTATCCAGAGCGGTTTTACAGTAGAAACCTATATGCATGGGTTGGGAGAGAACTTGGCAATACAGGATATTTATGTTCAGCATGTGAAAGATGCCATAGAAGGAAAATACTTAAAAACAGAACGGGGAAAAGACCGGCCTCAGATTCCGGCAATGGATTAATAGAGTGCTTCAAAAGAGTAAGGCATAGTTATAGATAGGCTCAAACTTGGGTTATTGGCAGCTTAAAGTTTGAGCCTGTTTAAATATACGAAACTCCTCAGTCAATACCAGTGTTCCGGTTTCTACAATACGAATTCCTCAGCAATGAGTAAAATAGGGATAACAATTAATTCAGGACAGCAACTATTCTTTGGAGAAGGCTTGCTGTCAGCTTGGCAGTGTGGCCAGTGAAATACGATACAAGGTGGTAGTATTTCATTGGCTATTTTTTTTGTCCGGGAAAAGGGGGAAAAGATATAGCGCAAGATTATTGCAAACTATGAGGGTATTTATATAATGAGAGAAAGGGGTAACGTATGGCTAATACAGTAGTAAAAATTAATTTGGAAAAATATGATCTTGACGCTGAGGCGATATTGGTCGTAGATACTGTTGAAAAAAGTGTCCCGGCAAAAGGCGGAATACGAATACGGGAAAACTTAACAGAAGAAGAAGTGGCGGCGTTAGCTGCAGAAATGACACGGAAATGCATTTTGGCGGATATCCCTTTTGGTGGAGCGAAAGGGGGTATCCGGCTAGCCGACTTGAAACAAGTGGATAAGGCCATGTATGCGTTCGGAAGAGAACTTGCTAAAATTGATTTTATTCCGTATCGTTGGTGTGCGGCCCCGGATGTGAATACGGATAGCAAAGCCGTCGATTCCTTTATTGCCGGGTGCGCTTCGGTTATCGGGTGGCGAAAGGCCCGGCTGGCGGCAACAGGAAAAAGTACTGGGATACCGCATGAACTGGGCAGTACCGCTTATGGGGTGGTTTTGAGCATTGAAGAGACTATTAATGAAATGGAACTTGATTTTCAACTAAAAGGTGCCTCGGCGATAGTGGAAGGTACTGGAGAGGTTGGAGGAAATGCAATACAACTCCTTATAGAAAAAGGGGTTACTATATTAGGTATAAGTGATATCAGTGGGGCGTTATATTGTTCTAAAGGTCTTGATTCAGATTCTTTGTGCCAGTTTATTGAACAGAAACGATTACTAAAAGATGCGGCGGAAAGCTTTCGCGGAGCTGTGTATGAGTCTAATCCCGCTTCTTTACTGACGCAAACTGCGGACATTCTTCTGTTAGCGGGTCCGGGACGCAGTATTAATGAAGAAAATTGCCGGGAGCTTAAAGTAAAGTTAATTGCTGAAGGCGCTAATATTGCATATGTCGATAATGAATTGCGAAGTGTAGTTCATGGAAGGGGCATTTACTCAATCCCTGGGATAATTGCTAACTCCGGTGGAGTAATATCCAGCTATGAAGAGTGGATACTGGAAACAGAAAACCTTGTGCATCTATCCATTGAAGAAAAATGGAGTCGGGTAAAACAGTCAATAACTAAAAGAATCAAAAAAAATATTCAAGAATTATGTATAAAATCCGTTCAAAATCCACCAGTTAACTTGTATGAGCTTGCGCTGGAGATGGCGGCTGGAAGAATGGCTAAGGCTCGCCTTGAAAACGGAAAGCTACGGGTTTTAACGAAAAGCATTAATAAAGAACTGGAAGAAAAATTTGCAGTTTTTACTCGTTAGTACCGATTTTACCAATACAGGACATAGAGTAAAATAGTATAATATGCAATATGGAAGAGGTGAGTAAGTTACATCTTTCATATTAATAGGCAAGGCAAAGTCGCCGCAATATATTGCTTTATTTAAGAGAGCAATGATTGGGGCGACTTATTTTTTTAGCATAGCTGATGCAGAAATAAAACAAGAGGTGAAAACAGATGCATTTAGAACGTACCAATTATTCTTCGGGGGCGCCGTTAGAAGCAAAGGCTGGCTACAGTCGGGTCGTTAAAGTAGGACCATTTGTCTATGTCGGCGGTACTACAGCGGTACAGGCGGATGGGACAGTATATGGGAAAAATGATGGTTATGCCCAGGCTAAGTTTGTTTTTGAAAAAATGTTGAAATGTATGGCGGAAGCGGGAGCAAACGCTAGTGAAGTGGTAAAAGTAAAGCTTTACACAACTGACATGAGCCGGGCCGCGGAATATGCTAAAGCATACACGGAAATCTTCAAAGCAATAAAACCTCTGTTTACTATGGTGGGGATTGCTGCTCTAAACCGTCCCAGTCAACTGGTAGAAATTGAAATAGACGCAATTATAGGCTGCACTCAAAAATTGCAATAACCACCTATGGTCTGAGCGGTATAAGTAGCATTCTTACAGAAAAAAGAAATATAGCAAGGATTCTTACTGGATTAACCACAAAACTTATGGCTTGCACAACGATGTGCAACCAGAGTGGCGTGGTTTTTCTGTTTAATAAAATTGAAATTTTAGGAGGGGGTTTAAGACGCAAATGAATAACAGGATGCTATAAAAAGGAGTTGTTAATTTCCGCAGCTAAAAAGTAGGAGGAATAATAATGATTGAACAGTTTGGTTATAAACAAGAATTTAAACGGGCGTTATCCTTACGGGACTTAGTTTTATTTGGAATGACATTTATGTCACCTACCGCAACGATGACATTGTTTGGCATTATGTCGACTAACTCGCAAAACCATGCGGTATTATCTTATATATTTGGCTTTATTGCTATGATGTTTACCGCTTTGAGTTATGGGAAAATGGTGGAAGAGTTCCCTGTTGCCGGTTCTACTTATAGTTATACGCAACGCGCGGTTGATTCCAAATTAGGGTTTATTGCCGGTTGGGTAATGCTGCTGGATTACATGCTAATTCCCCTGCTGTTATATATTGTAAGTGCAAATTATGCGCATGCTCTATTGCCGATGATTCCTTATTGGGCTTGGATTCTAATATTTGTAATTCCAGTAACAATCGTAAATTACCGGGGTGTGGAAGTAGCCGCAAAGGTAAATCTGATTATCACGGTGGTATTGTTTGCTTCTGTTCTGGCTTTTATTATTGCAGCTGTTGGCTATGCGGAAGGAAATTCTATACCGGTGTTTCAATTGAGCGCTATTTATAATAGTGATACTTTTTCGGTAACCGGGGTAGTGGCCGGGGCGGCAATGGCAGTTCTTTCGTACCTAGGGTTTGACGGTATAACAACATTATCGGAAGAAGCTAATGTCAGCAGTGCTAAAATCAAAAAGGCTATTATTGCTGCGTGTGGCTTTCAAACCATTATCTTTGTGGCTATTGCGTATTTTGCAACTATGTACGCTCCGGATTACACAGCCTTTAAGGATATAGATACCATTTTTTATGATATAACCTATCAAGTAGGAGGGACAGCATTACAGCTTTTTGTTACCTTTGTAATTGTCATTTCCGGTCCCGCTACTGCATTAGCAGGGCAGTCTTCCGCCAGCCGCCTTTTGTTTGGGATGGGTAGGGATAATTTAATTTCCAAAAAGCTGTTTGCGCATGTTCATCCTAAATATAAGACACCCTCGTACAGCATCATTATTATGGGACTTCTTGGAGCAGTCGGGGGCATGACCGTTAGCATGGAAATCGTAACGGATATTGTAACCTTTGGTGGATTGATTGGTTTTATCTGCGTCAATTTTGCAGTGTTTTATTATTTCGCACTAAAAAAAGGTGAGCTTAAACTGCTTAGTAACATTATATTTCCTTCGCTTGGTGTTTTAAGCTGCGGATATATATTATTTAACCTTTCGGATATAGGCAAAATTGTTGGATTCAGCTGGATGGGACTGGGAATAGTCTATTTAGCGGTCCGTTCACTTCAATCCAGTCAATTTAGACAATTACTTATCAATAAGAACGAACTGGTTCAGCCAGAAACCGTTCTTGAAAAGACTGGAATTTAAATTGGCAGCATGCCTTGGTATCTGTTGTGTTAGATGATGAAACGGTAAAACGCATGTCGCTGAATATTGATGATACAACGGCGTTTCATCAATATTCAGCGGTAAGTATTCCGTTTTTAACAATACAATCTGCCGTAGAAAAATTAAAATTAGAGTTGTATTTTTGAAATTCTTGGTTGTAATACGGGAGAGGTGTTAATATGGTTGAACGTTTAAATCCATTCTCAGTATGTCCGGCCTGTGGTAGTGTAGCAAGATGGGACGTATATGAACAAAAAAATATATGTAAAGAATGCGAGTTGATAAGGCCGGTTTTTAGAAGGCAAATTGAGATAAATCATCAGGGAGATACAAGGCGGAATATATCTGAAAGAGCTATCAACGACTGAGTACGTCTTGGTAGATGAACCCTGCTAAATTGGTGGTTGATAGAAAAAATGTGTATGGTGTGAGCATGTAGTTCTGATTTGTACTATAATTTCTTTGGTGTATTTTTTAAAATAAGTATAAGTAATGAGACAAAGGCGTCTGATTCCAAAGGAGTTAGACGTTTTTATTTTTAGGAGGTAATGATTATGCTACCGGCAATCGATTTTTTATACTTGAATGAGGAAGATATGATAAAAGCAGGCGTTATGGATATGAACGGCTGTATCGAAGCGATGGAAGAAATGTTAAAGGTAATGAATGTCGGCGACTATGTGATGGGGGGAGCCAATCACAATTCTCATGGGGTTATGCTTACTTTTCCCGAAAAGTCTCCTTTTCCGAATATGCCTGTCGATGGACCGGACAGAAGATTTATGGCAATGCCTGCTTATTTAGGGGGAAAATTCGATATGGCCGGCATGAAATGGTACGGGTCTAATGTAGCCAACCGGGAAAAAGGGCTGCCCCGATCCATTCTGACGTTAATGCTCAATGATAAGGATACAGGTGCGCCGATGGCATTCATGTCGGCTAATATTTTAAGCGCCTACCGCACGGGAGCCATTCCGGGTGTTGGTATCAAACATTTGGCGATAAAAAATGCTAAGGTTGTTGCTATCGATGGACCGGGTATTATGAATCGAACCGCATTAAAAGCTTGTCTTTGTGCTCGTCCGAGTGTCGATACGGTTAAAATTCATGGACGGGGAAGGGCCTCAATAGATAAATTTATTGCCCATATTAAAGAATACTATCCGCAAATAAAAACAATAGAAGTAGTCGATACCCTTCAAGAAGCTATCAAGGATGCCGATATTATCAGTTCAGCTACTTCCGGCACATTAGGGTCTGCTAACCATCCTTATATAAACGAAGAATGGATAAAACCAGGGGCGCTACTATGTTTGCCGGCTAATATCCGGTTCGATGATGACTTTATACTCAACCGGGCCAAAAACGTTGTAGATAATATAAAACTGTATGAGGCTTGGGCAGAAGAACTTCCGTATCCAGGCTTTGAAATAGTCGGTTTAATAGGTGTGCATTATATGGATTTGGTCCATGATGGCAAGATGACACTATCGCAAATTGATGATTTAGGCGATATTCTGATGGGCAAGAAACCGGGACGCAAGGACGATAAGGAAATCATCATCTATTCTGTTGGCGGGATGCCAGTTGAAGATGTAGCCTGGGGGACAATCATTTATCGCAATGCAATAAAAATGGGTATCGGTAAAAAGCTGAATCTTTGGGATAAACCGGCAATGGCTTGATCATACGATGGGGAGCGAGCATATGAACAGCAGAATAGAAGAACATCCGATTTTAGGTAAAATAGAAAAAGGACGGCGCGTAACATTTTGGTATGATGATAAGAAGCTGGAAGGCTGTGAGGGTGAGCCGATTGCGGCCGCTCTCAAGGCTGCTGGAGTTATGGTTCATCGCCATACGCAAAAATATGGTGCGCCGCGCGGTATATTTTGTGCCATTGGACGTTGTACCGATTGTGTTATGGTTGTAGATGGCAAACCGAATATCCGAACCTGTATAACCCCTCTGGCGGAAGGTATGACAGTGCAAACACAATATGGTGTTTCCGCAAAGTGTGCGAACAAAGCGGAGGGCATGGCATGAAAAGATATGATTTGATTGTAGTTGGAGCAGGACCTGCCGGCCTTTCGGCCGCGGTTGAAGCCGCAAAATACGGGCTAAAAGTGGTTGTTTTTGATGAAAATGCCAATCCAGGCGGACAGCTTTTTAAGCAAGTACACAAATTTTTTGGCTCCAAAGAACATAAAGCAAAAATTCGTGGGTTTCGAATTGGCAGTCAACTGCTGGAAGAGGCAAACCAATTTGGGGTTGAGGTAATCTTAAATGCAACGGTTGCCGGGCTGTTTCAGGATAAGGAAGTAACTGTTCGGATCAACGATTCGATACAGCATTATAAAGGGGATGCCATTCTTATTGCAACAGGTGCGGCGGAAAATATGGTTCCGTTTAAGGGCTGGACTCTTCCAGGCGTAATAGGGGCCGGAGCTGCCCAAACGATGATGAATTTACATGGTATTGTGCCGGGACAAAAAATATTGATGCTTGGGTCTGGAAATGTAGGGCTTGTGGTTAGTTACCAGCTCTTGCAAGCGGGTTGTGAAGTCGTAGCGCTGGTGGATGCCGCATCGAAAATAGGCGGTTATGGTGTACATGCCGCTAAACTTGCACGAACGGGTGTGCCGTTTTACTTATCCCATACGATTATTAAGGCGGAGGGCACGGATTGTGTGACAGGCGTTACTATTGGAGAAGTAAATAAGGCATGGCAGGTTATCCCCGGAACGGAAAAGCATTTTGATGTAGATTCGATCTGTATGGCGGTAGGACTTTCGCCGATGGCACAACTTCTTAAAATGGCAGGCTGTGTCATGGAGGATAATCCGAAAAAGGGCGGTCAGGTGCCGGTTTGTAATGCCTATGGCGAAACATCTATACGAGGCGTTTTTGCGGCAGGTGATGTATCGGGGGTTGAGGAAGCAAGTTCTGCTATGATTGAGGGGCGTATTGCAGGTATCGCCGCAGCCGAATATTTGGGATATATCGACAAAGTTACTTTGTCGGATAAGGTTGGAGAGCTTGAAAGCGCTTTGAACAGTCTGCGTCAAGGTATGTTTGCTCTGGAAAACAGGGGTAAATGTATTGAAAAGACGGAGGAAGGCTACGATGTTTCGCTACATCTGCTGCAAAAAGGCTATTTCCAGGAACAAGAAGTCGCAAACTATCCGGGAGTGACTGTGCAAAGAGGGGTTCATGCCGTGATTGAATGCTCGCAGAATATACCGTGCAATCCTTGTCAGGATGCGTGTCCTAAACACTGCATTAAGATTGGTGAAAGAATTACATCGTTGCCGGTTGTGGATGAAAATGCAGGTTGCAGTGGCTGCGGCATGTGTGTTGCTGCTTGTTCCGGACAGGCGATTTTCTTGGTAAATGAAGACTATGAAAATGGTTATGCAAGTGTAACACTTCCTTATGAATTTTTACCGTTGCCGGAAAAAGGTGAGCGGGGATGGGCCCTTGACCGCAGCGGCTCAAAAGTTTGTACGGCTGAGGTAGTAAAAGTGCAGACGTCACCGGCTTTCGACTGTACCAATCTGTTGACGATAAAAGTACCTGTTGCGATGGCAATGAAAGCAAGATTTTTCAGGGAGGGCAGTTGTCATGCGGAATGTGAATGATCGATCCCGTGATATAGGCGCATTTGTTCCGGCAGAGGATGATGAGTTGCTGATCTGCCGTTGCGAGGAAATAACTAAAGGTGAGATTCGGCGGGCTGTTCACGATGGAATGTTTACACTAACGGAAATTAGACGGTATCTGCGTACGGGAATGGGGCTTTGTCAAGGGCAAACTTGTAGCAAGCTCGTGAAAGAAATTGCCGCAAGAGAGTTGGGAATAGTTCTGGCCGAATTGGAACATGCAGCTTCCCGGGTGCCTATGCGTCCGATAGAAATGAAGGTGTTTGGTAATGAAAAGGAGCCGGGGAAAAATGCATAAATTTGCAGATGTTGTCATTGTTGGCGGTGGTATTATCGGCGCGGCAGCAGCCTATTATTTAGCGTTGCAGGGAGTCAATGTTGTTGTTTTGGAAAAAAGCGATAATATTGGCGATGGCGGCTCCAGCCGCAATGGGGGCGGTGTCCGGCAGTCAGGGCGTGATCCAAGGGAACTTCCTCTTGTTATGTACGGGGTACAACATATTTGGCCGACATTATCTGAGGAACTGGATATGGATATTGAATACGTACAAGAAGGCAATCTGAGACTTGGAAAAACGGAACAACATCTTACTATACTGCAAGGCTTGACGAAGCGCAGTGTGGAGTTAGGTCTTGACGTTCGTATGATAGATGCTAAAGAGGCGAAGGAGATTTGCCCGTATCTTTCCGATGAGGTGATTGGTGCAAGCTGGTGTCCGACAGATGGGCATGCGAATCCGCTGCTGGCAACCTTAGCCTTTTATCGCAAAGCAAGAGAGCTTGGGGCTCAATTTATTACGGGTGAAACTGTACTGGCGATAAAGAAAATTAAAGGCAAAGCGCGGCAGGTCATCACTGAGAATGCAGTTTATGAAGGAGCAACTATCATTGTTGCGGCTGGATACGATAGCCGGAAAATATTGGAATCGGTGGGGATTGATGTGCCGATGACTCAGATTATGCTGGAAGCACTGGTTACGGAAGCGCAGCCGAAAATGTTCGGACAAATGCTTGGTACGGCCATGGCGGATTTTTACGGACATCAGAGCAAGCATGGCTCTTTTGTTTTCGGCGGATCATCCGGATTTGAGGATACCAATAAAGATAACGGGACTCCGATTACAGCAAGTATTACAGCGCCGTGTATTTGTAGAGGAATTATGGAGTATTTCCCACTGCTGGAAGATGTAAAAATTGTTCGTACGTGGTCAGGGTGGGCTGATATTTCGGCTGATAAAATTCCAGTTATTAGCCCGGTAGAAGAAGTACCAGGACTCATTGTAGCTTGCGGATTTAGCGGCCATGGGTTTGGAATTGCACCAACCGCGGGGCTATTAGTGTCGCAGTTGGCTAGAGGGGTTAAACCTGAGCTTGACCTTACAGCGTTTCGCTATGACCGGTTCAAAGCGAAAATTTAATGCGGTATCGCAAATAAGTAGATTGACAAATTTATTTTTTACGGTTAGAGTTTGATTAAGTTAATCTTTCCTTATCAGGTGTAAGTAGAGTACGCAACGAAGCGGTACAGTTTCGTTGCGTACTTTTGTTTTTTTAAAGGAGGAAGGAAATCGTATGGAAGAACAACTTGCTGTTATCAAGACAATTCAGCCGTATTTTGTTATGGGAACTTCCCGGTTTTATCAGTACATTCTAGGAAAACACGGAATTTCACATTTTTACAGCTATGAAATGGATAAAGAGGGTCTTGGCGGAGCGGTTGTGCCAGACGGCTGCGTAGATATTATTTTTGAATACGGTCAGGGCGCTCTGCGGGCGAGAGTTTGCGGTACGGTTTTGAGGCATAAATTTATTCCAAGCGAACTACAAAAGACGTATTTTGGCGTGCGCTTTTTCCCGGGGGTTTGTCCAAGCATTATTGACGGTAAGCTGAACGAATTTGTTGATCGCGAAATCCTATTTTCCGAAGTCGCAAAATCAGTTCATTTATTGGAAAAAATGTCCGAAGCGCATACTTTCCCGGAACGTATCCATACTTTTTTAGCGGAATATAAGAGGAATTTATCGCTAGAAGAGTCGAGCAGCAATATGGGAAGGCTGCTGAAGGCGATGAAATCGATAATTTATGGAACCAACGGTGAAATCCGCATCAAAGATATTGAAAAACACACAGGTTATTCAACGCGTTATATCAATAAAATATTCAATGCGGAGTTAGGGATAAATCCAAAAAAATTTTGTCTGATTATTAAATTTCAACGGTTCTTAGATCATTTGCATGGTGCTAAAGCTGAAGACATAGCGAAACTCGCGGTGGACTATGGTTACTGCGATCAGGCAAATCTTATTAAGGAATTTACAAAGTTCACCAATATGACACCGGGAAAATATTATCGGATGATTCAGGAGTTAGGCTATAATGATCGCGTGATTAATTATAGCCAAGATGATTCATTAAACGGAAATTACATCTTTGAAACAAACAAGACTAAGGGTAGTAGATGTACTCCTTGTGTAAAATAATTTGATAGCCGAATTACTATTTTTATTGTGAAACTTTAGAAGAAGTGTTTGGAGCTTAAGGGTACTTCCTCTGGATCTCCAGCGTGTCGTTGCATAGCCTTATATCTCAGGGGTTTAAAGCTTTTCAGTAAAATTTTGGCAGCATCTTTAAACACTAATGGAAGCGGCTGACTCAAAAGAAAAATAAGATTACGCAAGTGGTTATCAGAAGTAAAAAACGCAAGCTTTGCACCTTAGAGTGGCACATGCTTGCGTTTTTTTACGCCGGAATGGCTACTGGGTGGATTATTCTAAACGCATTTTTGGGGGACGGCTTCGATTTTGACAATATAGGTATTATCGACCTTTACATTTTAGTGTACCGGTGGTAGGAAGTTTTGTTATTAACTTACCGAATAACAGAGTCGGTAAAAAAGTATCTTAACGAGTAATAGCTTCTTAAGGCCCAATATACATAGAAAGTTAGGGGATTGCGGAGCTAAGAATAGGCAATTGTTATAACGTTATTAGAAAAAACTAGTTACATTAAGATAAAATATGAGGTAGTATAATAGCACTATTAGATTTTTAAAAGCTAATAGTGTATTTGCAGGGAGAATAAAATAGCATTCTGTCTACTGTATTAGGTCGTACTTCTTAAAGTTAATTGTTATATAATTCACGCTATTCATGGAGTGTGGTTTATATTTTTTGAAAATATGGTAAAATTTCGACTAATAGAAGACGGTATGTTATAAAAAAAACAATAAGTTAAAGTCAAAACTTTGTTGTAAGGAAAGGGTGGAATAGTAATGAAAAAACAATTAACAAGAGATAAGGTTCTCAAAATTATTCAGGCCAATGGCTGTTCCAAGGAACGACTGTTATCGATTCTTCTGGAAATCCAGCAGGCTTCCGGCCATAACTCGGTTGACGAAGAATGGGCACAATTGGTGGCAGAACAAGTACAGATGCCTATAACTCAACTGTATAATGTGTTAACTTTCTATGCTATGTTTTCAACTAAACAGCGGGGAAAATTTGTAATTGAGATTTGTAAAAGTACCCCCTGCCATGTAACAAAATCGGATGAAATAGTAAAAATGTTTGGGGATGAACTGGGCATTGGTATTAGTGAAACTACTCCGGACAATCTTTTTACTTTAATGCATACCGGGTGCGTCGGCGCTTGTGATATTGGGCCGGTGGCCAAAATAGGAGAACAAGTATACGGCAATTTGACGAGAAAAAAGGTTGCCGATATTGTTGCTTCGTATCGGGAGGTAGAACAACATGGTTATGACACGGCAGCTAATCTCCTCTAATTGGGGTAACATTCAGCCTGAGTCTGTAGAAGAATATGCAATGGCAGGGGGCTTTGCCGGATTAAAAAAAGCATTAAGTATGCAACCGGATGAGATCATTGCTGAAATAAAAACCGCAAAATTGTTGGGGCGTGGCGGCGCTGCTTATCCTGCCGGTGCCAAGTGGGAGCAATTGAGGGCTATTCCCCATTCGCCGAAATATATAGTTTGCAACGGCGATGAAGGAGAACCGGGAACGTTTAAGGATAAAATGCTATTAAGTCAGGATCCGCTAAGAGTTATTGAAGGTATGACTATTGCAGCCTATGTTTTTGGATCACAGGATGGATATATCTATATTCGCGGTGAATATCTCGGTATTCAGAAAGTGTTTCAGCAGGCCATTGACAATGCGGTTAAAGAGGGCTATCTTGGCAGTCGTATTTTGGGGACTGACCTAACTTTTAATATACACATTACATCTGGAGCCGGTGCGTACATTTGCGGTGAAAATTCAGCTTTGCTAAATTCGATAGAAGGAAAACCCGGGTATCCGCGGATAAAACCGCCGCATTTGGCGGAGGTAGGGTTATTCTCCATGCCTACCTTGGTTAACAATGTAGAAACTTTTTCTGCTGTTCCAACTATAGTAATGGAAGGCGGCGAAAAGTACCTGAGCTATGGCACACCTGACAGTGGCGGAACCAAGCTTATATGT
>Ga0316613_10000331_pt1 | contig 44371 bp, 36 predicted proteins | sample OWC_soil_day10_C_2_FD_207647 | JGI IMG/M metagenome (GOLD analysis project Ga0316613, IMG submission 207647) | Wetland soil microbial communities from Old Woman Creek delta, Ohio, United States - OWC_soil_day10_CT_b | ecosystem: Environmental > Terrestrial > Soil > Wetlands | place: USA: Ohio...
ACAGTTCCGTGTACTGGTCCATGAACATCAGGTGCAGCGTGTTGAACATCGGCCCTTCGACGTTCCAGTGGAAGTTGTGCGTCTTCAGGTACAGCGAATAGGTGTCCGCCAGCACACGCGACAGACCGTCCGCGATCTTCGCGCGATCCTTGTCGCCGATGCCGATGTCGATCGTCGGCGCGCCATTCACGGCCGCCATTGCCTTGCTCTTCTTCGCCATTGCGCTCTCCGTTGAACTACCAATGATCATGCTAGCGGCTCATCGGCGGACTGACCAATCGGGAAATGCTTGGACGTCGATAGCCGTCCACTACCAAGTCTCGATCGGCGCGTCCGGCAGCTTGGTCACTCCGTGCAGCGGACATTTCAGGATCGCCAGGCGCAGCGCCTCGATCGCGGGTCCGCGCGTGAACGACTTGCGCCACGCCAGCACGACGCGGCGGTCCGGTGCCGGCGCCTTGAACGGGATGTACTCGAGCAGCGAGTCGCGCGACGGTTTCTCGGGCACCGAGCTGCTGGGCAGGACGGTGACGCCAAGGCCGGAGCCCACCATGTGCCGGATCGTGTCGAGCGATGAGCCTTCGAAGGTTTTCTGGATGCCCTCGGCTGACGACGAAAATCGCGAGAGTTCGGGGCACACCTCGAGCACCTGGTCGCGGAAGCAGTGGCCAGTGCCGAGCAGCAGCATCGTCTCCTTCTTCAGGTCTTCGCTCGGGATGCTCTTGCGCTTGGCCCAGGCGTGATGACGCGGAGTCGCAATGATGAACGGCTCGTCGTAGACCGGCTGCAGCAGCAAGCCGGTCTGCGGCAGAGGCAGCGCCATGATCGCGACGTCGATCTCGCCGTTCTTCAGCAGCTCCATCAGCTTGACGGTGAAGTTCTCGGTCAGGAGCAGCGGCATCTCCGGCGCGTCCTTCAGCAGTTGCCGCACCAGCCCCGGCAACAGGTACGGTCCGATCGTGTAGATGACGCCAAGCCGCAGCGGCCCGGCCAGCGGGTCCTTGCCCTGGCGCGCGATCTCCTTGATGCGGGCGGCTTCGTCGAGCACCTTCTGCGCCTGACCAACGATGCGCTCACCCGCTGGCGTCGTCGTCACCTCGCTGGTGCGGCGCTCGAAGATCTGCGTGCCGAGTTCCTCCTCGAGTTTCTTGATCGCGACAGACAGGGTGGGCTGGCTGACGAAGCAGGCCTCGGCCGCGCGGCCAAAATGGCGCTCGCGCGCCACTGCGACGATGTACTTGAGCTCGGTGAGCGTCATTCGTGTTCGCCGTCAAGCGGCGAGAAACTCGTATCGTCCTTCGTACCACCGCCGCACGTGTTCGCGTGCGGCGACCGGATCGGTGTTCAGCAGTACCTCAGCGGCACCGCGTGCCTGCTCGACCAGCGCCGCATCGCGCTCCAGATCAGCCAGCCTCAGCAGGGGCACGCCGGACTGCCGGCTACCCAGGAACTCGCCCGGGCCACGCATCATAAGGTCACGACGCGCGACCTCGAAGCCGTCGCTCGTTTCGTAGATGATCTTCAACCGTTCGCGCGCCGTGTCGGACAGCGGCTCCTCGTAAAGCAGGATGCAGTAGCTCTGCGCCGCGCCGCGACCGACGCGGCCGCGCAGCTGATGCAGCTGCGCCAGCCCGAAGCGCTCGGCATGCTCGATGACCATCAGCGTGGCGTTCGGGACGTCGACACCGACTTCGATGACTGTCGTCGCGACCAGCACGTCAATCGACTGCGCGGCGAACTGCTGCATCACCGCGGTTTTCTCCGCCCCCGGCAGCTGCCCGTGCAGCAAGCCAATGCGCAGCTCCGGCAGCATTTCGGAAATGCGCGCGTGCGTCTCGACCGCTGCTGCGGCTTCGACGGCTTCGCTTTCCTCGATCAGCGGACACACCCAGTAAGCCTGTCGGCCCGCTGCGACGTCGGCTCGGATGCGGGCAATCACCTCTTCGCGCCGGCGCGTGGAAACGAGCTTGGTGACCACCGGCTGGCGACCCGGCGGCAGCTCGTCAATGACCGAGACATCGAGGTCAGCGAGATAGCTCATCGCCAGCGTGCGCGGGATCGGCGTCGCCGACAGCATCAGCATGTGCGGCGCCATCGTGTCGTCCGAACCGCGAAGTGCCAGCCGTTGCGCCACGCCGAAGCGATGTTGCTCGTCGACAATCGCGAGCCCCAGCCGATCGAAGCTCACCGCGTCCTGGATCAGCGCGTGCGTGCCGATCACGAGCTGCGCCGCACCCTCGGCCGCTGCGGCCTGGGCCTTGCGCTTGCTGGCTGCTGTGAGTCGTCCCGCCAGCCAGGTGATACGGACTCCGAGCGGCGCCAGCCACTGCACGATGCGCCCGAAGTGCTGCTCGGCCAGCAATTCGGTCGGTGCCATCAACGCCGCCTGCCAGCCGGATTCGATGGCCCGCGCGGCCGCCAGGGCCGCCACCACGGTCTTGCCACTGCCGACATCGCCCTGCACCAGCCGTTGCATCGGATGCTCACGCGCAAGATCCGCCTCGACGTCATGCCAGACGCGCTGCTGCGCCGATGTCAACTTGAATGGCAACGTCGCCAGCAGCTTGCGGCTCAGCCCATCGGCGCGCAGCACCGGCGCCCGGCGCCGCTGCCTGGCGGCACGGGCGAAGCGCAGCGCGATCTGCTGTGCGATCAGTTCGTCGAACTTGAGGCGCTGCCACGCCGGATCGGACCGCTCGGCAAGCTGCGTCGCATCAGCATCGGGCGGAGGGTGGTGCAGGCGCTCCAGTGCAGCGCGCAGCGGCAGCAACGGCCAGCGCTCGCCCAGCGGCTCCATCAGCACGTCGTGCAAGTCAACGCCCTGCAGCGCGCGGTCGATGCGCCGGCGCAGCCACGCCTGCGGGACACCCGCCGTCGTCGGATAGATCGGTGTCAGGGCCGAAGGCAGAGCTTCTCCTTCGCGAATGCCCCTGACGCGGGGATGCACCATCTCCATGCCGGCCAGTCCGCCGCGCGCGGTGCCGAACGCCCGGATTCGCTTGCCGACGGCAAGCTGCTTAAGCTGCGACGGATAGAAGTGCAGGAATCGCAGCACCAGCGTGCCGCCCGCGTCGTCACGCGCCGTGACGTGCAGCTGGCGCCGCCCGCGGAACACGACATTGGCCGCCGTGATCGTCGCCTCGACCTGCGCTTCGATGCCTTCGCGCAGGGCGTCGGCCGGAACAACGACGGTCTCGTCCTCGTAACGCAACGGCAGATGCAGGACGAAGTCCCAGTCGCTGCGCAGTCCGATGGCGGCCAGGCGCGCGGCCATATCGCGGCCGGTGGCCGCTGCAGCGGGGCTGGCGCGAGCCAAGCGGCGACTCTAGAGGACGAGCACGGCCTCGACTTCGAACAGCGCGCCCTTCGGCAGGCTCGCGACCCCGACCGTGGAGCGCGCCGGATAAGGCTGCGGTACGACTTCGCTCATGATCTGGTTGACTGTGGCGAACTTCGAGAGGTCGGTCAGGAACAGCGAGAACTTGACGGCGTGCGCCAGCGACCCACCGGCCGCCTTGGCGACAGCAGCGAGGTTGCCGAAAGCCTGACGCACCTGCGGCTCGAACTCGCTGCTCACCAGCTCGCCGGTCTTCGGGTCAAGCCCGATTTGCCCGGAGGTAAATACGACGAGCCCGGTCTTCACGGCCTGCGAATAGGGACCGATCGCAGCCGGCGCCGCGGGTGTGGAAATGATGTCCTTGTTCATGCTGCCCCTCCGCGTAAATCGACGAAGGGCGCAGTCTAGCGGCCACTGACCCTCAGGCCGCCTGCAATGAACGCTTGCGGACGAAGGCTTCGAACTGCTGCAGCGGCAACGGCCGGCTCAGGTGGAAGCCCTGTGCCTCATCGCAGCCGCAATGCTTGACGAACTCGTACTGGTGCTCGGTTTCCACGCCTTCGGCGACGACATGCAAGCCCAGGCCGGTCGCCAGGCCCGCGAGCGCGAGGACGATGCGCGCATCGCCTTCGTCGGTGGGTGCTCCGCGAACGAACTGGCCGTCGATCTTCAGCGTATTGAGCGGAAAGCGATGCAGGTTCGACAGGCTCGAGTACCCGGTGCCGAAGTTGTCGAGCGCGATGCGCACTCCCATCGTCTGCAGTCCGACCAGCACCTGCTCGGCCTTGTCGAGATCGCGCATCAGGCTCGCCTCGGTGACCTCGACCTCGAGCCGTTCGGCATCGAGGCCGGTGTCGATCAGCGCCTGGCTCACCATCGGCAGCAACGAGCGGCCGCGGAACTCGCGCGGCGACAGGTTGACGCTGACGATCAGCTCGCCCAGTCCCACCGCGCTCCAAGATTTCGCTGCTTCGCAGGCGGCGCGCAGCACGATTTCGCCGATCGGCTGCATCAACCCCGCATCCTCGGCCACAGCGATGAAACTCGACGGCTCCAGCAGGCCCTGCTCGGGATGGCGCCAGCGCAGCAGTGCCTCGGCGCCAATCACCTTGCCGGTCGACAGCAGCACGCGCGGCTGGAAATGCACTTCGAATTCACGCCGGTCGATCGCCCGACGCAGCGCCGCTTCAAGCTGCAGCCGCTGCAGCAGGTCAGCGTTCATGCGCGGCTCGAACAGCTGCACATGGGCGCGGCCGCGCGACTTGGCATAGGACAGAGCGGCATCGGCATTGCGCAACAGCATCTCGGGGCCGGCGCCGTCGACCGGGAAGCAGGCGACACCGATGCTGACCGTGGCGGTCACCTGCTCGGCATCCACCTCGTACGGTTCGGCCAGCAACTCGCCGAGCTTGGTGGCGACGCGCTCTGCATCGTCGGTATGGCGCAGGCGGCCCAGCACGACCGCGAATTCGTCGGAGCCCACGCGCGCCACGAGGTCCGAAGTGCGCACGGTGTCGATCAGCCGCGCCGCCACCTGCTGCAGCAGCGCATCGCCGACCCGATGGCCAAGCGCATCGTTGAGTTTGGTGAAGTCGTCGATGTCGATGACCAGCACCGCCAGCCGATCGCCGCCCGGCTGGTGATTGCGTACCGCTTCCTCGAGCCGCGACTCGAGGAGGCGACGATTGGGCAGCGCGGTGACGTCGTCGTACAGCGCGATGCGCCGCGCACGTTCCTCGACCTCGCTGCGCTCATACATCTCGGCAACCAGGCGTTCGTTCGACCAGGCCAGCTCGTCGTGGGCCGCACGCACACGCTGCTCGAGTTCCTCGCGGACCCGCGACAACGCAACTTCCATCGCCTTGCGGCTGGTGATGTCCTCGACCATCCAGATCGTTTCGCCGCCCGGGCCGCCAGGCGTGATGCTCTTGACCAGCAGGCGTGCCCAGAAGGTCGTGCCGTCGGCGCGACGCGTACGCCATTCAACCGCGGGCGAGCCTCCCGCATTGAGCGCATCGCCGATGCGGTTGGCGAACGCCTGGAATTCGTCTTGCGAGGAGAAGAACACAGAGGCCGGCTGGCCCAGCAGGCGCTCTGGCTCCCAGCCGAACAGCCGCGCCGCGCTTGGATTGCACTGCATCACCTCGCCCTCGCAGATCGCCAGGATGCCGACCGAATCGTTGGCCAGCAGCGCGCGGTACTCCTGCAGGCGGCGCTGCACGTCGCGGCTGCTGAGTGAGGTGAGAAGATCTTCGGCGGTCTGGCTCATGACTTCCTCGCTGGCAAACATTGCCCGGAGCGCACGGCCCCCGCCGCGCGCAATTGGCCAAGATCGAGTCTCCGCGCGCGCGAGTCCTGCCGAAGGTCCGATTACGGCCGTGCCTGCCCCCCTATTCAGGCCGAGCAGTTGCCGCTGCAACCGCGGGCGCTGTCATTCGACCGCCTTGCGCCGGCGCTTGCGCTCGCCTGCGCTGACGTTCAAGATGCCGAAGGATCCGGGCTTCTGCGCCCGGCGGCCGCGACCCAATCCGCTCCGCAATGGCAACGACGCACCGCAAACCACGCAAGGCCCCCAGGAAATCCCCGCGCGCGGCCAAGGCCCCGCCGACAGCACAGCCCGTGATGACACTCGCCCGACAAGTTCGATCGTGGGCGGATACGGCCTGGGGGCTGGCCGGCAGTGCAGCCGACATGTCGCTCGCGATCGCCAAGTCTTCGGTCGGCCCCAAGCGGCGCGCGACGATCGAGAAGGCCGGCGCGCTGCTGAAGCAGATGCGCGAGACCGCGGGCCTCACGGCACAGGAACTCGGCCGCGCGATCAACCTGCGCGACGCGAGCCTGCTGGAGCAGGCCGAGAGCGGCCGGATCGTGCTGCCGTTCGAGATCATCCTGCGATTGGCCGCGGTGCTCGGCCGGCGCGATCCGGTCGCGTTCGTGATGAAGCTGACGCGTTCGTACAACCCGGAACTGTGGAAGGCGCTCGAGGATCTCGGCGTCGGCCGCCTGGTCGCGCATGCCGGGCGCGAGCGGGAGTTCGTGAACATCTACCGCTCGAGCGACGAGGCACGGCGGTTGACGGATGAGCAGTTCGCACGCGTGCTGGCGTTCGTCGCGGCAGCGTTTGAGCTGGCACTGACACTGGTCCGCGAAGTAAACGGCAGGCGGAGCAGGGACACGCAGTAGTCTTTCTTTGATTGATACTCCGGAGGAAAAAGATGGCAACCAAGGCTCGCAAGACGGCTGGCAAGACCCGCTCACGCAAGGCTCCTGCAAAACGCGCCACGAGCGCTGCCCGCAAGCCGGCCGCGCGCGCGGCCAGCCCCGAAGGTCTGTTCGACATGTCGATGACCGGCGTCAACAAGGCGCTCGAGCAGTTCAATCTGTCGGGCGTCGCCAGCACGATCGCCGAGGGCCGTCGCAAGGACCTCGCCGCGCTGGTGGCAGCCAACAAGAAATCCTACGAAGGGCTGCAAGCGGTTGTCGCCCGCCAGACTGCAATGCTGAAGAACGCCGTCACGGAGTGGCAGGCAATCGCCCAGGGCATGAAGCCCGGCAGTACCGGACAGGGCTTCGGTCGCCTGGATGAAGTCGCCAAGCAGACCTTCACGATGGCGCTCGAGAACATCCGCGAACTCGGCGAACTGGCGGCCCGTTCGCAGGCCGAAGCCTTCGAGATCGTCCGCCGCCGCATCATGGAGAACGTCGAAGAAGTCAACGCGCTGATCCGTCGGCGCTGACGAGACCCTTCCCGAAGGGGAGTGCCGATCGGCCTCCCCGTTGCCGCACACCTGCGGCAGAAGGCGTTACTTGGGAACTTCTTTCACCTCGATCTGGATCGCGGCGTAGTAGGCCGCGACGTCGCGGATATCTTCGTCGCTCAGGGTCTTGGCGGCTACTGACATTACCTCGTTGCGCCGCGCACCCGAACGGTAGGCACGCAGTTCCCGTTCCAGGTAGCCCGCCGGCTGCGCCGCCAGGTGAGGTGCCTCCGGGAGTTTGGCGATGCCGTCGAGTCCGTGGCAGGCCTGGCACGCGACCGCCTTGCGACGTCCCGCGGCCAGGTCCTGCGCCGCTGCGTTACCGCAGACGACCAGAAGTCCGGAAAAGACCGCTGCCGCAGTGCCTGCGACAGCGGCCGTGTTGCGAAGGCGCATTCGCTTACGGCTGGTACGAGATCCGGTAGATCGCCCCGGCGAAATCGTCGGAGACGAGCAGCGAACCGTCCTTCATCACGGCGACATCCACCGGCCGGCCGCGGAAGGTGCCGGTCGCACTGTCGAGCCAACCTTCGGCAAACACCTCGGACTTGTCGGCTGTGCCGTCCGCCTTCAGCGAGACGAAGTTGACCAGAGCACCGGTCGGCGTCGTGCGATTCCAGGAGCCGTGCGCGGCCACGAAGATTCCGCCCTGGTATTTCGCCGGGAACTGCTTGCCGTTGTAGAACGTCATGCCGAGTTGCGCCTGGTGCGCGGGGAACTCGATCTGCGGCGGCGTCCAGTTCGCCGGCGCCTTCATGTCCTTCAGGTCCGGCGCCGCAGCCGTGCCTGCAATCTTGACATTCCTGCCGTGGATGAACGGATAGCCGAAGTGCTCGCCGGGCTTGGTAATGCGGTTTAGTTCACCCGGGGGCGTGTCATCTCCCATGCCGTCGGTCTGGTTGTCGGTGAACCAGACCACCTTGTCTTTCGGGTTGATGTCCATGCCGACCGAATTGCGAATGCCGACCGCGTAGACCTCGCGCTTGCTGCCGTCGAACGGATTCATCCGGACCATTCCGCCGATACCGAGCTTTTCGTACATCGCGACCTTGCCGGCCGGCTGCACGTTGTGGGGCTGGCCCAGCGTGATGTAGAGCATGCCGTCCGGCCCGACGCGGCAGGTGCGCGCGCCGTGGTTGTAGGACTCTTCCTCCTCCGGAACCAGTTTGCCCTGCGGGACCACCTCGATGACCGCGACGTCCGGTCCCTCGTAGAAGAACTCGGCGGCGGGGAAGTTCAGCACGCGGTTGTGCTCGGCCACGATCAGGAAGCCGTCCTTGGTCCAGCAGACACCATTCGGCACTTGGAACTTCAGTGAAGGCGCGAACGGCTTCACTTCGTCCGCGACGTAGTCGCTGTTGCGATCCGTCACCGCCCACACCGTCGTCTTGCGTGTGCCCACAAACAGCATGTTGGTGCTCGGAGCCACCGCCATGTGGCGCGCATCCGGGACAATCGCGAACAATTCGATCTTGAACCCGGGAGGAAGCTTGACGCGCTTCAGGTTCTCGCGGATCGCGTCGGCGTTCTTTCCGGTCTGCGGCACGGGCGGGATGTTGAGATCCGTGCCCGAGACCTTCATCTGCTTGAGCTTCTCGATGTTCTGCTGCGCATGCACCGGCACGAGGCTTCCGACCGCCAGCGCGACCGCGAATGCAATTCCCTTCCAAGTCCCTGCCATGTTCGTCTCCTGTCTGATACGACTTTGTTGTGTACTTCGCACTGGCGCGTGCGAACGGTGAGTCTATGCAGCACCGCATCCTGCGGCAATTGAACCCATGCCCGGGCTCGCCCCGATCCCGCGAAGACGCGAGCCCGCCGCGCGCACCCGCACCTAGAAGCTGTAGGTCGCGGTCGCCCCGACCAGCAGGTTGCGAGTCGGCGCCGGCGCGTAGTAGCGGCCGTTGGCGTCGCCGACGATGACCGCGCCGATGTACTGCTTGCTGAAGAGATTGTTGACGCGGGCGAACTCACGGAAGCGCCAGCGGCCGACGAACTGCTCGAGCCCGGCCCAGAGGTTGGCGATCGCGTAGCCGGCCGCGTACTCCGAGTTGAAGTCGTTGACCGCGACCGGCCCGTTGGCCACGAGCTCGAGAGCACCCCGCAAGCCCAGCGCGGGGTTGCGATACGCGACATCAGCGAACAGGGAAGCGTTCGGCACGCCCGGCACCCGGTTGCCCGACGCCACGACCGCAGTGTTGGCTCCGGTCACCGGATTGCAGAAGGCCGCCAGCGGTGCGCAGCTGCGGAATGCCGTGTCGAAGCGAGCGTTCAGGAAGGTCAGCGCGACGTGCGTACTCAGTCCGGCGCCGAATTCGGACTCCAGCATCAGTTCAGCCCCGAGCCGCGACGAGTCGCCCGCATTGCCGAACGAGGAGCGCCCCCCGGTGTTGCGGGCAATGACGATCTCGCCTTCGGTCCGGATACTGAAGAGCGCGACATTGAGGCGCGTCGTTTCGCCGAGCAGCGCCTTGGCCCCCAGCTCGACCTGATCGCTGATCGAGGGCTGCAGCGAGAAGTTCAGCCCGCTGCGTCCGTCGGGGCGGTAAGCGAGTTCCGCGGTGGTCGGCGTTTCGAAAGCCCGGCCGTAACTCGCATAAAGGTTGAATCTCGGCGTGACGCTGTAGAGAAGCCCGACCGTGGGCGTCCATTCACCGTAACTGGTCGATCCGCTGTCGTTGGGGTTACCCGTCGTGATGTAACGGTCCTCGGACGTGAAGTCGACCTTGGTGTAGCGCACTCCGGCTGACAGCGACCAATTTGGCACGAAGTGCCATTCCGCCTGCGCGTAGGCGCCCAGGCTGTCGACCGTGTTGTCTTCGTCGCGCTTGAGCGCGCCCTGTACACCGAGATTGTTGATGAAGCCCTGGCGCGCCTCCGCCGAGGTGTCGTACTCGGCGCCCGCCGTCAGTGTCAGCGGCCCACTAAATAAATCCTGGCGCCGTGTCCACTGCACGCTGCCGCCGGCGATATCGCGGTCAAGGGAAGACACCCCGCCGGAACTCGTGGCCGCCTGCTGGGCGTCGAGCGGAATCGCGAGGAACTGTTCATTGCTGCGGCTGCCGGTATAGGCCAGCACGCGCAGACTGTTGCGTTCTCCGAGCGCGCTGTCCCAGATCAGTCCACCCTGAAGGTTGTCGAGCGACCGCCGGGTGTTGAACGCGATGGCCACCGGTTGCGCCTGGCGCGGGTTCTGCTGCACCTGCGCCTGCGTCAGCCCGAGCGGGTCCTGCGCGTTCGGCTGATTGAAGCCAGTCGCCACCAGTGTCAGGCGGTTGCCTGCGTCGAGTTGATAGCCGAGCTTGGTGTTGAACTGCGCCTTGCGGGCCGCACTGTGGTCGCGATAACCGTCGACGCTGAAGTAAGAGGCGCTTGCGATGCCGTTGAACGCGTCGGTGGCGCCGCCGCCCTTCAGGGCATACCGCTGAAAGCCGAAGCTTCCGAACTCGAGATCGGCCCCGGCCGTCGGTGGCGTACTGCCGCTTTCGCTGAACACCTGCACGACGCCGCCCGAGTGATTACCGTAGAGCGCCGAGAACGGCCCACGCAGCACCTCGATGCGCTCGGCGGAGCCGAGGTCGAAGAGGCCCGGATTGCCCTGCCCGTCCGGCGTGCTGGCCGGCAATCCGTCGGCGATCAGCTTGATGCCGCGCGTGCCGAACTGCGAGCGCGCGCCGAAACCGCGGATCGTGATCTGCAGTTCCTGCGCAAAATTCTCGCGGTTCTGCACGAAGGTTCCGGGTGCACGGTTGAGGACCTCGGATATGTTGACGCGCGCCTTGCCGTCCTGGATCTCCGAACGGTCAATCGCATCGATCGACATCGGCAGGTCGAACGCCCGCGCCTCGGTGCGCGTGCCGGTCACCACCACGGGAGCCAGGGTGTCCGTCGTCGACTGCGCCATGCCGAGCGGCAGAGCGAACACGCCGGAGACGGCCGCAACAGCGCGGAGGCAAACGCTCAACCGACTGGAAGGAACAGGCACGGTCTCGGGACGTCGCAACAAAAGTTCGCCAGAGTCTAGGGGAACTTGCAGGCGTCGCGTTGTTACCCGCATGAGAAGTCCAGAAATGCAAAGGGCCGCAACATGTGCGGCCCTTTGGCGCGGTGGTGGAGAAGAGGAGGATCGAACTCCCGACCTCTGCATTGCGAACGCAGCGCTCTCCCAGCTGAGCTACTTCCCCGATATGCGACTCGCCCGGCGCGACCACCGAGCGGGACCGCGATTATAGGTGGAGCCGCAGATCCGTTCAAACGAGGCCGATGGTCCCGAGCCAAAGCTACACTCGGGGGCACTGCCTGGAGTCCGGATGAAGCACGACAGCGCGTTCTTTGAGCGGGAGTACAACGCACGTGCCGCGATACCGGAGCACCCGCAGATCTTCGCGCGCTGGGCCGAGCAGGCCGCGATCACCCGACGTCTGCGAGCGTGCCTGATCGACTTGCCATTTGGCGAGACGGCGACCGAGCGGCTCGACTACTTTCCCACGCGTCAGGAAGCCGCGCCGCTGCTGGTCTTCATTCACGGCGGCTACTGGCGCTCGCTCGACAAGTCGGACTTTTCCTGGCTGGCCCCGCCGTTCGTGCAGCACGGCGTCGCGCTGGCGCTGCTCAACTACGGGCTGGCTCCGGCCACGTCGATGGAAGAGATCGTCCGGCAGCAGATCAGGGCGCTGGCCTGGCTGTACCGCAACGGCGATCGACTGGGGTTTGATCCGGAGCGCATCGTCGTCGCCGGGCACTCCGCCGGAGCGCATCTGACCGCGATGATGATGGCGGCGCTGTGGCCGGTGACGGCGTCAGACCTGCCTGCGAAGCTGGTGAAGGCCGGGCTGGCGATCAGCGGCATCTACGACCTCGCGCCGCTGCTGCAGGCCCCGTTCGTGAACGTCGACCTACAACTCGATACGCGGCGGGCGCGCTCGCTGTCGCCGATCCACATGCCGCCGGCCACGGACGCGCCGCTGATCACGGCCGTCGGCGCGCTGGAATCGTCGGAGTTCAAGCGCCAGAACGCGCTCATCGGTCGACTCTGGAAGAAAGTGGTCAAGCGCGACCTCCCGATGACGGGCACCCATCACCTGACGGTCGTCGATGAGCTCGCCAATCCCGGCTCGCCGCTGTTCGACGCGGCACTCGATCTGGTCCGCGGCAGCAAGCGGCACTGAACCAGAGGCGGATCAGGCGACACCCAACGCGCGGGCACGGCCGAGTGTCAGCCCGTGCACGTGGCGGATTGTCGGCACGGGGATGCCCGCCATGTCGGCCAGCTCGATGACCGCGCCAACGATTGCGGCCAGCTCCAGCGGTCGACGCTGTTCAAGATCCTGCAACATGGAAATCTTCGCCGCGCCAAGCTGGCGCGCCAGGTCGATGCGCTGGTCGGGAGTCATCGGCATCGGGTAGCCGTAGTGCGCTGAAACCGCCATGCCCTCGAGCATCATCGCGCGAATGACGCCCAGCACGTCCTCGTCGGTGACGATCTGGTTCATCAGGTAGCCGGTCAGCGCCGCGACCGGATTGAACGACAGGTTGCCGAGCAGCTTGATCCAGACCGCGAGGCGGATATCGGGCGAGCGTTCGGTCGAGAATCCGGCAGCGTCCAGTGCGTTGGCGACCGCCTCCAGCCGCGGCGACATCGACCGATCGGGCTCGCCCAGGATCAGCCGTTTGCCGCCGGTGTAGTGCACTTCGCCGGGTGCGCGCACTTCGGCGGCGATGTGGACGACACATCCAAGAATGTGCGCCGGATCGAGCGCAGTGAACATCGTGCCGCCCGGGTCGAGCGTATGCAGCGCGGTGCCGGCGAGCGCGCTGCCTTCGCGATGGAAGTACCACCATGGCAGGCCATTGATCGCGGGCACCACCGTCGTATGCGGCCCCACGAGGGTGGCGAGCCTCGGCAGCATCGCGCCTATGGCATGTGCCTTGAGTCCAATGACGACCAGGTCCTGGACATCGAACTGCGACGGATCGTCGCTCGCGGGCAGCCGAAAGACGCCGCTGCCTGCCCCGACGTGGTCAACCAGCGTCAGGCCATCGCGCCGGATTGCGGCCAGGTGCGCGCCGCGTGCAAACAGCACGACTTCATGGCCGGATGCCGCCAGGCGCGCGCCGATCACGGCGCCGATCGAGCCGGCGCCGACCACCGCGACCCGCACGCGCTAGCGCCGCACGGTCGCGCGCGCCGCGACCTCGGGCCGGTCGTTCTGCTGTGGCTTCAGCACTGGCGGGGCGACACCCTTCGCCCGTTCGCGCCGCCACTCGTTCTTGCGCCGCGTCCACTCGGCAAGCCGGGCATGCGCTGTCTTGCTCTCTTCCTGCATCTGCATCTCGGAGGCGAGCTGCGCCGACAGTTCGATGCGGATGCCGTTCGGGTCGAAGAAGTAGATCGAGTTGAAGATGTGGTGGTCCGTGACCCCGACGACCTCGACACCGTTGGCCTCGAGGCGTGCCTTGACCTGCTCAAGCGCGTCGACGCTGTCGACTCGAAACGCGATGTGATTGACCCACGATGGCGTGTTCGGCGACGGCTCGCAGGCGACGTCGTCGCCGAGATCGAAGAAGGCGATGCACGAGCCGTCGGTCATGCGGAAGAAGATGTGCGTGTACGGACAGTACTCGCCGGTCGACGGCACATGGTCGCTCTGGATGATGTGGTAGAGCGGCAGGCCGAGGATGTCCTCGTAGAAGTGCCGCGTCTCCTCGGCGTCCTTGCAGCGGTAGGCGAAGTGGTGCAGTCCGTGGATCGGAACCGGGGCGGGAGTCATGGCCATGGTTGCCTCCAAAACAGGTTGTCGCCAGTGTAGGCCGCGCGCCATCAGCCGCGGAATGCTTCCTCGATGCGGCGCTTGTCCCAGCCTGGCACCAGCATCTCGACGAAGGAGTAGACGAAGCCGCGCAGGTAGGTGCCTTCCTTGACCGCGAGCCGGGTGACATTGCGGCCGAACAGGTGCCCGCAGGGGAGTATGACGAGCCCGTCGCGACGCGAATCAACGGCGACGCCGGCAACGATGCCCACCCCCATGCCGATCTGCACGTAGGTCTTGATGACGTCGGCGTCGATCGCCTCGAGCACGATCGACGGTTCGATGCCGGCCTGCGCAAAGGCGTCGTCGATCTTGCCGCGGCCCGCAAATTGCTGCTCGTAAGTGACGAGCGGATTGCGCGCCAGGTCCTTTAATGTGAGCTTGCCCGGCGTCGTTGCGAACTTGGCCATTGGATGGTCCGGCTTGACTACCGCCACATGCTGCCAGTCGTAGATCGGGATCGACAGCAACCCCGGGGCGTCGGCCAACGATTCGGTGGCCACGCCGAGATCCGCCTGGCCGTGCACCAGCATCGCCGCAATCTGCGGCGGATTGGCCTGCAGCAGCTTCAGCCGCACCTGGGGGAACTTCTGTGCGAACTGCTGGATCACCTGGGGCAGCACGTAGCGCGCCTGGGTGTGCGTCGTGGCGATGCGCAGCGTACCCTCCGGACTGCCGACGTAATCGCGCGCCAGCTTCTTCAGGTTGTCGACCTCGAGCATGATGCGTTCGGCCGCTTCGAGTACGACCTGGCCCGGCGCGGTCAGCCCCTTTACGCGCTTGCCGTGGCGCGCCAGGATCGGCACACCGAGTTCCTGCTCGAGCTCGATGATGGCCTTCGAAATGCCGGGCTGAGACGTGTGCAGCGCCCGCGCCGCCTCGGTCAGGCTGAACTTGTGGCGCGCCGCCTCGCGCAGGAAGCGGAACTGCTGCAGGTTCATGCGCTTCTCCGTAATATGGAGGCGTGATTTTATAGCGCTGCCTTATATGCGCAGTTCACGACTTCCGTTAAGGACTACCTCTTCCGGCGTCAGGGTGGAAGCGGGCGCAGCGGGGTCGGCTGCCTATAATTTTCCTTTCGCTTCAGCGTCGACGCGAAGGTCTGCGACGAGCATGCAACTTCACTTCCCGGGATAACGATGAAACTGGACAAGGCACAGGTGCTGCTTGACGAGCAGCCGATCTCGATCGACGTTCTCCTCGAGAAGTATGCAAAGGGCGAGGAGAAAAGCGTCGACGAGGTGCGCCGCAGAGTCGCGCGCGGCCTGGCGCAGGTCGAGAAACCCGAGCAGCGCGAGGTCTGGGAAAAGCGCTTTTACGACGCGATGGTCGATGGCTTCATCCCGGGCGGTCGCGTCAACTCCGCGGCCGGCACCGGCATTGCGGCGACACTGATCAACTGCTTCGTGCAGCCGGTCGGCGATGCGATCAGCGGCACCAAGGGCAACGTCCCCTCGATTTACCTGGCGTTGAACCAGGCCGCCGAGACGATGCGCCGCGGCGGCGGCGTCGGCTATGACTTTTCGCCGATCCGGCCGAAGGGCGCCCTGGTGCACGGCACGCATTCGCGCGCCAGCGGCCCGATCTCCTACATGCGCGTGTTCGACAAGAGCTGCGAGACGCTCGAATCCGCCGGCGCGCGGCGCGGCGCACAGATGGGGATGATGCGCTGCGACCACCCGGACATCGAGGATTTCATCCACGCCAAGCGCGACGGCTCACTCGCCAACTTCAACATGTCGGTGGCAGTGACCGACGCGTTCATGCGCGCGGTCGAGAGCGACGGCGAGGTCGAGCTGTGGCATGCCGCCGAAGCGTTCGACAAGTCGGCCGGCTACCAGCGCGCCGATGGCAGCTGGGTCTATCGCAAGGCCCGGGCGCGCGATCTGTTCGACCAGATCATGCAGTCGACCTACAGCCATGCCGAGCCCGGCGTCATCTTCATCGACCGCGTCAACGACGACAACAACCTGTCGTACTGCGAGACCATCGCGGCGACGAACCCATGTGGCGAGCAACCGCTTCCGCCCTATGGCTGCTGCTGCCTCGGCTCGATCAACCTGACGCGCTTCGTCGTTGACCCGTTCGGCGAGCGGGCCACCTTCGACTGGGACCGGTTCCGCGAAGTCACTCGCGTGTCGATCCGCGCGCTGGACAATGTGCTCGACGCCACGCTGTGGCCGCTGCCGGAACAGGCGCAGGAAGCCGCGAACAAGCGGCGCATCGGGCTCGGCTTTACCGGTCTCGGCAACACCCTGACGATGCTGGGCCTGCGCTACGACAGCGCAGAGGCCCGCGCGCTGGCCGCCGACATCAGCCGCACGATGCGCGATGCCGCGTACGCCGCATCCGTCGACAACGCCCGCGAAAAGGGCATCTTCCCGCTCTTCGATGCCGACAAGTTCCTCGCCGATCCGCACTGCGCGTCGCGCCTGCCTGACGAGCTGAAGGCGCAGGTCCGCGCGCACGGCATCCGCAACTCGCATCTGCTGTCGATCGCCCCCACTGGCACGATCTCGCTGGCGTTCGCTGGCAACGCTTCCGGAGGCATCGAGCCGACGTTTTCGTGGACATACATTCGCAAGAAGCGCATGCCGGACGGCAGCAAACAGGAGTACATCGTCGAGGACTACGCGTATCGCCTGTTCCGCCGCATGGGCGGCGACGAGTCCAAGCTGCCCGTCGGCTTCGTCAGCGCCCTCGAAATGAGCGCCAACGACCACATGCAGATGATCGCGGCGGTGCAGCCCTACGTCGATGCCGCGATCAGCAAGACCGTCAACGTGCCCGAGGATTACCCCTTCGAGGATTTCAAGAACCTCTACCTTGGCGCGTGGCACGCCGACCTCAAGGGCATCACCACCTACCGCCCGAACAATGTCATCGGTTCGGTGCTCGAAGCCATCAAGGAGCCAGCGGCATCGCACAGCGCGTCGCCGCAGGACCTGAAGGACGATCCGGATCGACGCGTGCGGCTCGACTCCACGCCACGGCCCGCGGTGGCGAGCCTCAAATGGCCCGGCCGCCCTGACCTCGCCGAAGGCAACCTGGCGTGGACCTTCATGGTCGAGATTCCGGAGCGCAAGGAATCCTTCGCGATCTTCATCGGGCAGGTAGGCACGCCGGCGGTGCCGTTCGAGGTCTGGGTCAACGGCGCGGAGCAGCCGCGCGGGCTGGGCGCGATCGCGAAAGCGCTGTCGATGGACATGCGCAGCGAGGATCGCGCCTGGTTGAAGATGAAGCTCGACGCACTCGCCAAGGCGCGTGACGAACAGGGCTTCGCGATTGGGATGCCGCCCACGGGCGACAAGTTGTGGCAGAGCGGCGTCGTGTCGGCCTTCGCCAACATCGTGCGCTGGCGCTGCGAGCAGCTCGGGGTGTTCAAGGAGCTCGACCAACACCCGACGCCGGTGCTAAACGCGTTGTTCTCGAAGAAGGAACCCAAGGCCGGCCCGCTGGGCACGATGAGCTGGACTGTCGACATCTCGAACGCGAACACCGGCGACGACTTCGTCCTGGGCGTGAAGGAGCTGCACCTGCCTGACGGCAGTCGCCGCCCGTATTCAATCTGGCTTGCCGGCGAGTACCCGAAGGTGCTCGACGGCCTGTGCAAGCTGATCTCACTCGACATGCGGGTCGTCGATGCCAACTGGATCGGCCTGAAGCTGAAGAAGCTGCTTAACTTCGGCGAGCAGAACGGCGAATTCTGGGCCGCCATGCCGGGCGAGGAGCGCTCTGCGCTGTATCCGAGCACCGTGGCTTACATCGCGACGCTGCTGCTGCACCGTTACAAGGTGCTCGGCATCCTCGACGACGACGGCCGCGCGATCCAGTCGGCCGGCATCCTGGCACTGCCCGACGCCGTTAAGGTGATCGAGCACGAAACCGCACCGATCAAGGGCAAGGTGTGCGGCAGTTGCGGCGCCGCGGCCGTCATCAAGCGCGATGGCTGCGAGTTCTGTACGGCCTGCGGGGCGACGGGAAACTGCAGCTAGCTGCTTCGCCGGGGCCGCTGTGGTAGGTGCTAAACGTATCTACCAACAGCTTCCTCTGACGCTAGAGGAGCGCATGTCGGCGTTGTTGCGGGAGCGCCTTGCGCTTCAATGAGCGGCGGAAAACCCGCCACGGCCACCGGCGCGGTAAGAACCAGGCTTGCGAGCTTGAGCGTCATGGCACGACCTGTACAGAATCAGTGACTGCGCGCGTCATCGTCGCGGACCTTGCGAACGGACGATGCGCGCGATAATCCTTCCGAGGCGTGTCCCAGAGCGGTACACCGACCCGGGCGAATACTGACGACTCATCGCGTCTGCCCCACCGCCTTGTCGCACTCAGTTGCTCGGCGGCCGTAGGGTCTCGAGCTCCTTCAGGCGCTTCATCGCCTGCAACGCCTGCAGCGAGTTGTAGTCGATGTTCGCCGCGTTCAGGCTGCTGCCCTGCTGGAACGGGTACTCAGGCAGGGTGACGAGAAACTCCCTCAGCTTCTGCTGCACTGGCACGAACAGCCAGATGTTGTCTGCATACCAGCGTAGATAGAGGCCGGACTCGTGCGGCGCTTTCTCATACGGGTCAGCGCGCAGGTTGACGATGACCGGCCAGCCCGGCACTTCACGCACCGCTGTGGCGATGTTGCCGTTGGTGACCGCGAAATGAACCTTCCAGTCGTTCCAGCGCACGGCATTCAGCTCGCCACCCTGCCCGAAGTAGAAGATCTCCTCACGCGGACCCTTCTTCGTCTCGCCCTTGAAATAGGGCAGGAAGTTGTAGCCGTCGAGGTGCGCTTTCCACGTCTTGCCGTTGGCCGTGTAGCCCTTCTTCACCTTGGCGACGATGTCGGGCACGCCGGCGGCGGCAAGCAAGGTGGGGAGCCAGTCTTCCTGCGAGAACATGTCGTTGACGATCGTGCCGGGCTTGATCACGCCCGGCCAGCGCACGACCATCGGCACGCGGAAACCGCCTTCCCAGGTCGTTCCCTTCTCGCCGTGATACGGCGTCGTGCCGCCGTCGGGCCAGGTGCCGGTCTCCGCGCCGTTGTCGGTGCCGTAGACGACGATGGTGTTGTCCGCAATGCCGAGGTCATCGAGCTGCTTCAACACCGCGCCGACCATGTCGTCGTGCTCGACCATGCCGTCGGGATAGAGGCCGATCCCGGTGCGGCCCTGTGCCGACTTCTTCAGGTGCGTCCAGACGTGCATGCGCGTCGTGTTGAACCACACGAAAAATGGCTTGCCGCCCTTGGCCGCCGCGGCGACGAACTTCTGCTCGGCGGCAAAGATCTCCTGGTCGACGGTCTCCATGCGCACCTGCGTGAGCGCGCCGGTGTCCTCGATCTTCTGGCCGCCCTTGCCATCGCTGAAGGTGTGCAGCACGCCGCGCGGGCCGTACTTCTTGCGGAACTCGGGATCCTTCGGGTAGTAGTAGGTTTCGGGCTCCTCCTCGGCGTTCAGGTGGTACAGGTTGCCGAGGAACTCGTCGAAGCCATGCACGGTGGGCAGGTGGTTGTCGCGATCGCCGAGGTGGTTCTTGCCGAACTGGCCGGTGACGTATCCCTCCGGCTTCAGCAGGTCAGCGATCGTCGGAGCCCAGTCCGGGATGCCCTGCGGCGAGCCCGGCATGCCGATCGTCAGCAGTCCGGTTCGGAATGGATGCTGCCCAAGGATGAACGATGCTCGCCCAGCGGTGCAGCTCTGCTGCGCGTAGGCGTCGGTGAATAGCGCGCCCTCCTTCGCGATGCGGTCGATGTTCGGCGTCCTGTAGCCCATCACGCCCAGGTTGTAGGCGCTGATGTTGTGGATGCCGATGTCGTCACCCCAGATGACGAGCATGTTCGGCTTCCTCTGCTGGGCAATCGCCGGAGTCCACAGCGATACGGCCACGACGAACATCAGAATCCTGGCGAGCGTGCTGCGCATGTCAGTTCTCCCTTTGCGCGATTCGCCGTCGCGACCGCGTTGGTCGATGCAATCTAGTCGAACGCGAAAATCTTCTTCCAGTCGTTCTTCATGCTGATCACAGTCCAACCCCTCTTCTTCGCCTCGTCGTATAGCGTCTGGGGGAACGTGCCGACCTTCGTGTCGCGCAGTCCCAGCGCAGGACCGTACGCATACTCCCGTGTCGCGTCGTCATGCAGGACTAGCATCACCAACCGCGCGCCATCGCCCGCGCCCGTGTATTCGAGCATCTGCCGGTCACCGGTCGAATTGCCGAACGCCGCGGTGGGTCGGCGCCCGATCATCAGGTGAATGCCCTCGGGCTTGCCAGCGTTGTTGTCGTTGAGCAGGAGCCTCGGCTCCTTGGTCAGGAACGGCTTGCCGTCCTTGCCATAGCCGTACTTGGTCCCGCCTGCGGACCCGACCACCTGCTCGGGCGGAATGCCGTAGGTGGCTCCCGAATACACGCGCACGAAGTCCTGGCCGCCACCGGTCACGATGTACGTCTTGTAGCCGTTGGCGCGCAGAAACTTCAGGACTTCCTGCATCGGCAGGTACGTGAGCTCGGTGTAGGGACGCTTCCAGCGCGGATCCTTCGCCGTCTCGAGCCATTTCTTCGCTTCGGCATTGAACGTCTCGACCGACATGCCGGTCAGCGTCGCAGCGAGGATCTTGATCAACTCCTGCTCCGGCAGTTTCGCGATCGCCTCGCGGTTGCCCGTCATCACCGTCTTGAACGGCTCGACCTTCTTGAGCTCCGGCTTCGCTTCGACGAGCGCCGGCACGCGGTCGAGGCAATACATGACTTGTGAGTACATCGGGTGTTCGACCCACAGCGTGCCGTCCTGATCGAAGGTGGCGACGCGCTCGGCCGGCGGCACGAACTTCGGGTTGCTGTTCGTCGTTGTCGACTGTACGAACTCGACTATCGCCTTCTTGGCCGGACCGTCGTTCCACGACGGCAGCGGATCGGTCTGCGCAGCGGCCTGCGCGACAAGTAAGAGCGAGGCGGCAAGTACCAGCACGCGCTCGACCACGCGAAATCCAAGACGCTTCATCACAATCTCCAATTTGGCGGGAGCCGATTGCGCAACGAGGAAGACGGGCAGCCCTTTCGAGCCGCCCGCTTAACAGCATCACAAACGCCTTACCAAACTGTCGGACTCGCTACGTCCTAGTCTCCTCGGGCGCGAGTTTTCGCCATCTGATCCTTTACCTGCTGGAGGACCTGGGCCAGGCTGTATGAAGCCGGCGACTGCAGCGCCGGGAATGGCCCGTAGGACTCGAGTTCCTGCAACCACAGCGCCTGGCCGATAGGAATGATGTTCCAGTCGTAGATATAAGCGGTCTGGGGTCCGGTAAGTGCGCCGCCCTGGCCCAAGAGCGACGACGGTTGGAAACCGACCGATCCCTCGAACGGATCGCGCTTGATGTTGTTGACCAAAGGCCAGTGGAAGGTGTGGACCCCCATCAAGCCACCGGTCGCGGCCTCGGACGCCATCGCGAAATAGATCTTCCAGTTCTTGTAGCGCACTGCCGATGGAACAGCGCCGCCGTAGTAGAAGAACGTATCGCGTGCCGACGTCGCCGACTTGCCGGTCAGATAGGCAAGCTGGTTGACCCCTTGAAGCTTGGTCTTGACGATGCCCTTGTACGTACCCGCCATAAGTTGCTTGTTGAGGTCGTTGCCCTTGGCACCACCGGCAATCTCGACAAAGGTCGGCAGCCAGTCATACGACGCGAAGATGTCGTTCAGGACCGTGCCCGGCTTGATTTGCCCCGGCCAGCGGATCAACGCCGGAGCGCGCATGCCGCCTTCCCAGGTCGTCAGCTTGCCGCCTTTGAACGGCGTGTTGCCGCCATCGGGGTAGGTGATGACCTCTGCGCCGTTGTCGGTGGTAAAGACGACGATCGTGTTGTCGAGCTCGCCCATCTCTTCGAGCTTCTTCAGCACGTAGCCGATGTTGTCGTCCATCTGCTTCATGCCGGCTTCATTGGCGCCCCAGTCCTTGCCCCCGGGCGTACCCACCATCGCCTTGTATTTGTCCGACAGCATGGTCGTGACATGCATGCGCGCCGGGTTGTACCAAACGAAGAACGGCTTGTTGGTCTTCTTCGGATTGTTGCGATCGAGAAAGTCGATGACCTTGGCCGAGATTTCCTCATCCACAGTTTCAGAGCGCTTCAGCGTCAGCGGCCCCTCGTCACTACAGCTCTGGTTCTTCTGCGTGCCGTCAGAAGACTTGCAGGCTATTACCGGCCGCGGCGGCATCATGCACAACGCGGTCTTCGCATCCACCGCGCCCGGCGGGTCGCTAAGGCCGGGCACCGGCGTGTTCTTGCACGGCGGGACGATGGCCTGCTCGGTCGGCGCCTTGTTGATGTCGGGGAAACTCACGCCTTGCATCGCGTCTAGGTGATAGAGGTAACCCCAGAACTCCTGAAAGCCGTGCGCCGTTGGCAGCGCCGCCGAGTGGTCGCCCAGATGGTTCTTCCCGAACTCGCCCGTGGTGTAGCCCAGGTCGAGCAGGAACCGGGCAAGCGACGGCGTGCCAGGCTGCAGGAAGGACGGGCTGCCGGGCAATTGCGGCGGGATCATGCCGGCGCGCAGCGGCGTCATGCCGGTGAAGAAGGCGGTGCGCCCGGCCGTGCAGCTTTGCTCGGCGTAATAGGTCATGAACTTCGCACCCTCTCGCCCGATACGGTCGATGTTGGGTGTCTCGCCTACCATCAGTCCCTGATGGTAGATGCTCGGCTGCATCCAGCCGATGTCATCGCCCATGATGAACAGGATGTTGGGCTTCTTGGCCGGCGCTTGCGCGATGACCGGGGTTGCAGCGATCAGCCCGACGGCGGCGAGTGCTGCATACAACAAACTTCGGAGGCTCATTCACTGACTCCTGTCGTTGAAAGGATGCTGCTCACTTCTGCTCTGGGATTCGGCGCAAGTGTTCCCGCTTGATCAAAGCGCTCTCGCGTTTGTAACCGCCACCGTTACTCCGCGAAACTAGACCTTGGTTCAGTGTCGGCCGCTATGTCCACGGCTTCATAGCTCGGAAATAGACCTGCTCCGCAGCGCCAGCTCGATCGCCTCGAGCAACTCCGCATTTGAAAAAGGCTTGCGGAGCAGGCAGATGCCGCCTGCGGCGACCACCTTCTCGTTCAGCGAAAGGTCGTCACTCGCGGTGATGAAGACCACGGGAACATGAATGCGCATCGCCCGCAGACGCGCCTGTACGTCGAAGCCGGTCATCGCCGGCATATGAATATCGAGAAGCGTGCAGGCCGGACGATGCAGCGCGAGCGAGTCAATGAACTCCTCGCCGGACGCAAAGGCCTGGACGTCATAGTGAGCCAGACGCAGCAGACGCCCCAACGCGGTGCGCACGGACGCCTCGTCGTCGACCACCGCGATGCGGGGATGGGCGCTCATGACCGCGCAAAGCTACCGCCGCGGCGTGCGCGGCGGAACTAAACTTTGGGTTAGAGGGGTCGGACCGCCGACCTACGGTCGTGGAGCTCTGCGTACAGCGCCGGGCAAGGAGCCCGCGCTGCGTCTGACGGGTGCCCCGCGGTCGATTCCCAACCGCGCAGCGAGGTGCATCAGCTCCGCAACAGTCTTGGCCTGCATCCGCTCCATGATGCGGGCGCGGTGAAACTTGACGGTCTGCTCGACGATGCCGAGGTCGTCGGCAATTTGTTTGTTGAGCCGGCCCGCCGCAACGGCGGCCAACACCTCGCGCTCGCGCGGCGTCAATGTCTCGAAACGATGGTGAAGCTCGGAAGTCGCTGACCGCGCGGCGCGAGCTGCCGCGTCCTGTTCCAGCGCGGCGCGCACCGCACGAAACAGCGCCTCCGATTGCACCGGCTTGGTCAGAAAATCCACGGCACCGGCCTTGACGGCGCGCACCGACATCGGAATGTCACCACGGCCGGTCAGGAAGACGATGGGCAATGCTTGTCCCGATTGGGATTGGCGCCGCTGCAGTTCGAGGCCGTCGAGGCCCGGCAAGGCGACGTCCAACACCAGACAGCCGGGACGTCGCGGATCCGGTCGAGCCAGGAACGATTCGGCGGATTCGTAGGTCTCTACATTCCAACCCGCCTGGCGTAGCAGCCGCGCGAGCGCCTTCACGACGCTTGGATCGTCGTCCACGACGAACACGGTCTGCGCTGAAGATTCCGGCATGGTCATGGGATCAGTATCGTACGGCTGCCACCACTCCGAGCATCGAATGGTTGCGCTGCCAGCATGGAAATTGCAGCGAACCCCACGGGTATTCTCTTGCCGAGTGTCGACCTTCGCTGAGGACAGAGTGCACTTGCCGCGTCTGACTCCGAGAACCATCTTAGGGTTTCGGTTCAGTTCGCTCGCTGTTCTCGTCTTCGGCGTTGCCGGCGCGCTGCTCGTGCTGCAGGCCTCGGCACAAACGCGGCGCCCACCGGAAGAAGAGAAGTGGCGTGTCGTCGTGCTGAACAACGCGGACTTCCTGCTGCCGTCGTCCGCGATCATGGATCAGGCGCTGCGCGAAACGCTGACGAAGGGATCGCCGCGGTCGATCGAGATCTCTGGCGAAACGCTGGATTCCTTGCGTCATCCGGGGACGATCGATGATCTGCTGTACGCATTGCTGCACAAGAAGTACGAAAGGACCAAAGTCGATCTCGTCATAGCGCGCGCGCGAACGTCGATCGAGTTCGTCCGGCGCTATGGCCAGGATCTGTGGCCCAACGCACCGGTCGTCTTTTATAACGAGGCGCCAGACAGCTGGCGGACGCGGGCCGCGGTGCCAAATTCCACCGGGGTTCTGCTCGACTTGAACCCTGCCTACACCATCGATCTGGCGCTGCGGCTGCACCCGCGCACGCGCAACATATTTGTCGTCGGCGGCACCGCCGCCTACGACCGCAGTTGGAAGCCGCTCGTCGAGCCGCTCCTGACGCCACTGAAACCCTCTCATTCGGTGACGTGGCTCGACCACCTTCCGCTGGCGAAGATCCTCGAAACGGTCAGCGCATTGCCGCCGGACTCGATCGTCTTCTACACATCGATCTTGATCGATGCCGATGGCAATACGAGGGCCAATGCGCAGGTTGCAGCGCAGGTCGCCGCAGCATCGGCAGCTCCGGTCTATGGCTGGCTGGACACCTATATCGGGATTGGAATTGTCGGTGGCGAGTTCGCGGACTTTGCGGCCCATGGCAGAGCCGCAGCGCGGCGCGCCTTGCAAGTACTACGCGGCGAAACGGCGGAATCCATCCCGGTCGAACCGCCTTTGCCTGCAAAGTGCATCGTTGACGCGCGAGCGATGAGGCGCTTTCGCATCGATGAAAGCCTGCTGCCAAGCGGCTGTGAAGTCCAGTTTCGTACGCCTTCGATGTGGCGCGACCATCGCGGGTATGTCATAGGAGCGCTGGCAGCGATCGCCGCCCAGGCGCTGTTGATAGCGACGTTGTTCATTCAGCACAGGCGTCGCAGGCAGGCCGAGCTCGCCGCGCGGCAGCAGCGCGTCGAACTCGCGCATGCACTTCGGTTGGCCACCATCGGCGAAATGACCGCGGCAGTTTCTCATGAAATCAACCAGCCGTTGACTGCGATCCTCAGCAATGCCGAGGCGGCGGAGATGATGCTCGGCGCGGGTGTTCGTTCTCCCGACGAGCTGCGCGAGATTCTGGCCGACATCCGCCGTGACAACCTTCGGGCCAGTGAAATCCTGCGTCGCCTGCGTTCGTTTCTGCGGAAGCACGATATGCAGAAACAGGTGATCAATGTCAACGAGCTTGTTTCCGATACCGTCCGTCTGGTTGAGATGGAGGCTGCGCACCGCGAGGTTACGGTCGAAGCGCAACCGGCTCCTTCGCCTTGCTTGGTCAACGGCGACCGAACTCAGCTGCAGCAACTTCTGATCAACCTCGTCATCAACGCGATGGACGCGATGGCGGAAACGCCCGTGGCGGAGCGCAAGGTGATCCTGCGGGTACTGCGATTCGACGACGGGAAGATTGAAATTGCCGTGAGTGACGACGGTCACGGCATCGCGGACGACGCGCGCGGACGCCTGTTTGATTCCTTCTTCACCACCAAGCCAAGAGGTCTCGGCCTCGGGCTGTCGATCGCGCGCACGATCACCGAGGCGCACGGTGGAACCATTCGCAGCGAAAACAATCCGTCCGGCGGCGCCACGTTCCGCGTCACGCTGCCCGAAGGGCAGACGGAGCCGAGCTTCTAGGCGCCGTACACCAAAAGTGATCGAGGTGCCGCGACGCTCAATTCGCGGTGGCGTTACGGATGTCATCTTGCGGATCGAGCGAAAGGACGGGACGAGCCAGGTTGAGCGCCGGTTGCCCCAACTACGGAGTTCACGGTCAAAATTGCCACCGGCACCGCCGAGGTGGCATGGTCATGCCTTGTGCTCGGTGTCAAACACATTCTCGGTTGCATCCCGGCCGAATCCGCCGAGCGCCTCCGGTGCTTCGGCCGACTGCGTCCAGAAGTCAGCTCAGCCACGGCGAAGTGCGGCGCTGCCATCTGAAGAGCGACTCACGTAAGTGTGCTCGGGGTCCAACACATCGGAGCTGTCCGCCATAACCGATCACCCTGTGTCCGGTTCTGGGCATCCAGAGCCGGAGGATCCGGAGTCCGCAATTGGCCGTCTTGTGCCACGGCTGGTCTCGTCCTGCCGGAATTGATGCGTCTGGGCCTGCCCGCCGACCGCTTCTGGCGAACGACTTCAAGACAACCTCCCTGGGAGCGGGCCGAGCCTATGTTTGTGCACGGCGACATGACCGGTCGTATGCCACGGCATAGCCTCTGCCGCTTGACCCGACCGTTTCAATTGCTCGTCAGATGCGTGCTGTCCGACGCGTAGCCACTGAGAGTTCACGAGGCTCAGACCAAGAGTGGACTGCTGCTCAGAAGGCAATGCGCTGAGCACAGGTCTTCGAGCCTTGGGGTCGTAGCGTCCTGCCCTCCTTCTTTCGCGCATGGGTACGGGTTTGGAGTAATAATGAATCGTGTTGGTTAGCTGCTCCTGTTGATCGTTCGCTTCTTCTGGCGCCTTCACGTGAATGGCGCGGCTGGGCAGAGGTGGAGCTCTCGTTCAACGCGGTCGTCATGCCGACCAACCGATCTACGGACCGTCGCGAACTGTTCAAACCACAAGGAGCAGTCTCATGAAACGCACCCTGTCCTGCCTGTTGGCCGCCGTGCTGGCTACGGCTGCATCCGTCACCCTGGCCCAGGAAACGATCAAGATCGGCGCACCACAGCCGATGACCGGCCCCGACGCTCCCTTCGGCGACAAGTTCAAGAAGGCCTACAGCCTGGCCGTCGACGAGATCAACGCGAAGGGCGGCGTCAACGGACGCAAGCTCGAAGTGATCATCGAAGATCATCAGGCCAAGAACCCATTGGCCGCCACGGTGGCCGAGAAGCTCATCACGCAATACAAGGTCCTGGTACTGACCGGTGGCCGAGCTTCGGGCCAGGCCATCGAGATTGCGTCGGTCGCCCAGCGTCTGAAGACGCCTTACGTCGTCGACCATCCTTCGGCCGATGCCATCACCGCGAAGGGGTTCGATTGGGTGTTCCGCCAGAATCCGACCGGCTCGATCTACCCCGAGGCCTTCCACAAGTTCCTGATGGAGGTGCCGGGCGCGATGCCCAAGTCTGTGGCGGTGGTCTATGACAACAGCCTCTTCGGGAAGACCATCGGCAACGCCAACATGGCCTTCATGAAGGCGAAAAACATACCGATCGTCAATGACGAGGCCTATCCGGTGAACACGCTGGACTTCAGGCCGATCATGACCAAGGTGAAGGCCAACAACCCCGACATGCTGCTGCTGATCGCGGTGTCCACCACCGACGCGATCCTGATGACACGCCATGCGAAGGAGATCGGCATCAATGCGCGCGCCTTCGTCGGCTTTGGCGGCGGCTTCGGCGTGGAGGACTTCGCCAAGCAGCTCGGCCCCCTGGCGGAGAACGTCTTCTCGTCGGCCGCCTGGGCCGGCAACGCCAATGAACCGTTGACCAAGGCGTTCAACAAGAACTTCCTGGCCACTTACAAGATCCAGCCGCATGAGCACGAGGTCGAAGGTTATTCCGTCATCTATGTGATCGCCGACGCCCTGCAGCGCACCAAGCTCACTGGCAACCTGGAAGCCGACCGCGAGGCGCTGCGCCAGGCGCTGCTGAAGACCGATATGCAGACGGCCTTCGGCAAGACCAAGTTCGGCAACTGGTCTGGCCCGCTGGGCGATGCCTATACGAACCAGAACATCTATTCGCGCGACCACTCGGTCATGGCCCAGTGGCGCGGTGGCGTGCTGATGGACGTCTATCCGAAGGCGGGTGCTGTGACCAATTACATCTTCCCGGATCCGGGCAGCAAGCTCTAAACCTCCGCTGACGCACCACTGATCGACCCGCCTGCGCCGCTTCCCGGCGACGCAGTCGGTCGAGTGCGGACCCTGCCATGGAAACGATCCTGCAAAGCGTGGTCAGCGGCGTTCTGATGGGCTCGCTCTACGCCATGATTGCCGTGGGCCTGACCATCGTCTTCGGCGTGATGCGCATCATCAACATGGCGCACGGCGAGATGGTCATGTTGGGCATGTTCGGCGCCTTCTGGTCCTTCACGCTGGGCGGAATCGACCCATTCGTGTCGCTGCTGATCTGGATGCCGGCGATGTTCGCCTTCGGCATGTTCGTGCAGCGCTTCCTGCTCGGGAAGATCATCGCCGGCGGCGAACTCAATACGCTGCTGTACACCGCCGGCCTGTCGCTGCTGATTGCCAACCTGGCACTGCTTTTCTGGACCGGCGACTATCGCAACATCAACGTTGCCTACGGCTCGCCGCCGATGCGGCCCTTCGGGATCTCGGTCTCGGTGCCGCTCGCGATCGCCTTCGTCCTGGCGATCGCCATCACCACGGGGCTCTACTTCTTCCTGTCGCGCACGGACACCGGCCGCGCCATCCGGGCCACGGCACAGAACCCGGACTCTGCCGCGCTCATGGGGATCAACGTGGCGCGCATCGACATGATCACCTTCGGCCTGGGAACGGCCCTGGCCGGAGCTGCGGGCGTGCTGCTGGCACCGTCGCTCTATCTCTACCCGACCGTGGGCGAGATCCTCGTGGTCAAGTGCTTCGTTGTCGTCGTGCTCGGCGGACTCGGATCGATTCCCGGCGCGATCGCCGGCGGCATCCTGCTTGGCCTGGTCGAGTCGCTCGGCGCCGTCTATGTCTCGGTGGCCTACAAGGACACCATCGGCTTCGTGCTCTTCCTGCTGGTGCTCCTGTTCCGGCCATCGGGCCTCTTCGGCGCGGGGCGGACATGAGCAAGAACCGCGTCATCGGCACGCTGGTCGCCCTGGCGCTGCTTGGCGCACCGCTCGCGACGGCAAACCCTTTCTTCCACCACCTGCTGATCATGGTGCTCTTCTCGACCTTGCTCGGCGTCGCGTGGAACCTGCTCGGCGGCTATTCAGGCCAGGTGTCGTTCGGCCACTCGGCTTTCCTCGGCGTCGGTGCCTACGCAACGATGCTGCTGCACCTGAAGCTCGGCTGGTCGCCCTGGCTAGGCCTGGTGTTCGGCGGCGCGCTGGCCATGGCGGTGGCGGTTCCCATTGGCCTGATCTGCTTCCGCCTGCGCGGCCCGTATTTCTCGCTTGCCACGCTGGCAGTGGCCGAGATCGTGCGCCTGGTCGCGCTCAACTGGGAAAGTCTCACCGCCGGCCCGCAAGGCCTGCTGATCACTCACCTGCCCGAACTGAAGCTCTTCGGACAGGCGATCGACTGGGAGACGAAGATTCCCTTTTATTACGTCATCGCCGTGCTGACCTTGCTGGGGATGGGCGTGACCTTCATCGTCTCCCAGTCGCGCCTCGGCGCCTACTTGCTTGCAGTACGTGAGGACATCGACAGCGCTGAGGCCGCCGGCATCGACACCGTGCGCACGCGAGTCGTGGCCCTGGCGCTGTCCGCGGCCCTGGTCGGGATGGCCGGCGGCTTCTACGCGCTCTACTTCCGCTACATCGACCCGGACGCGGTGTTTTCCGTGGCGCTCTCGGTCGAGATGGTGTTCATCGCCGTCGTCGGCGGCATCGCCACGACCGGTGGGCCGATCGTCGGGGCGATCTTCCTGGTGACAATTTCGGAAATCTTCCGTGAGCGCTTCCAGTCCGGCCACCTGATTTTCTATGGCCTGTTCATGATGGTGATCATCCGGTATCTCCCGGAAGGCATCTGGGGCAGGCTGCGATTCCTGCTGCGGCTGTCGACGCAGCGCGCGTAGCCCGACATGGCCTTGCTCGAAGTCAGCAACCTCTCCAAGGATTTCGGTGGCCTGCGGGCCGTGTCCGATCTTTCCTTCGTGCTGAACCAGGGAGAAATCCTTGGCTTGATCGGCCCGAACGGCGCCGGCAAGACAACGGTATTCAATCTGATGTCCGGCTTCCTCGAACCGCTCACGGGTTCGGTCCGTCTCGACGGCCATGAGCTGGTCGGCCTTCGGCCGAACGCCATTGTCAAACGCGGTGTGGCGCGCACGTTCCAGATCGTCAAGCCGTTCCGCAAGCTCACTGTGCTGGAAAACGTGGTGCTCGCCGCATTCCTGCACGAACCGAAACGTGTTGCGGCGACCGCCGAAGCGCGGCGCATCCTCGCGATGCTCGACCTCACGGAGAAGGCGGACAGCTACGCCTCCGACCTGACATTAGGCCAGCAGAAGCGACTGGAAATCGCCCGCTGCGTTGCCACTCGACCCAAGGTCCTGTTTCTCGACGAACCGATGGGTGGACTCAATCCCACCGAAGTCGAGGCTGCCTGCGACCTGGTGCTGAAGCTGCGCGGCAACGGCATCACCGTGATCCTGGTCGAGCATCAGATGCGCGCCATCATGAAGATTTCCGACCGCGTGCTTGTGCTGCACCACGGCGTCAAGATTGCCGATGCGACGCCCGAGTCCATCGTGCGCGATCCAGCCGTCATCAAGGCCTATCTCGGCGAAGAGGCCGCCTGATGCTGAGCGTGCGGAACCTGCAGGTAGCCTATGGCTCCGTCCAGGCGTTGTGGGACGTCTCCTTTGACGTCCCCAAGGGCGAGATAGTCGCCATCATCGGCGCCAACGGCGCCGGCAAGAGCACGACGCTGAAGACACTGGCCGGACTGCTCAGACCCATGGGCGGCACGATCTCGCTCGATGGCGAGAAGCTCGCTCAGGCCACGTCGATGGACATCGTGCGGCACGGCATCGTGCTGGTGCCGGAGGGCCGGCGGCTGTTCCCGGACATGACGGTGCTCGACAACCTGCTGCTGGGTGCCTACTCCACGCCCAGGGCCGGGCGCGAGGAGCGGCTCGAGAAGGTGCTGGCGACGTTCCCGAGTGCCAGGGAACGCCAGCGACAGCTGGCTGGCACGCTCTCAGGCGGCGAGCAGCAGATGGTGGCAATCGGCCGCGGCCTGATGGCCGACCCGCGCATCCTGATGCTTGACGAGCCTTCGCTGGGCCTCGCGCCGAAGATCGTCGAAGAAGTCTTTCGCATCGTGCGTGAGATCAATGCCAGCGGTGTCACGGTCCTGCTTGTCGAGCAAAACACCCAGCACACGCTGAAGATTGCGCATCGCGGCTATGTCGTCGAATCCGGCCGCACGGTCCTTTCCGGAACCGGACAGGAACTGCTCGGCAACGACGAAGTGCGTCGCGCCTACCTGGGCCTGTAGAGCACGCCTTTCATGGTTCCCGACGGCGAGCGCGCGCCGCCTGAGTTCTGCGGATCGCTGGCCCATCGCACTCTTGAGCACAGCAGCCCCCATCGTGGATAACGCACAGGGTTTCCCCGATGGGCCGCGCGGTCGCGCGCTGCTCTAATGCGCCCCGCCTAACAAGGGGAGTAGCCAGGAGGAGCCGGCGCCTAGGGCCGGGCCTTCGATGCGACGTCGTCAATACGGCTGGCACCGGCGCAGTTCCGCCGCCCGGCGTCGCAGCAGTCCACCGCCCGGTGGACTCCAGGCCAGACCGCAAGGCATCGTCGAAACCCTGTCGCGGGGTGCGCCGGCCGCTGCATCGTTTCGGAAGTGAGCCATGCAATCCATTGGTAACCCCGTGATGTGGTCGCTGTTCGCGGCCTTCGTCGTCGTGGCCCTCCTCGTCGATTTCTTCGCGATGAGCAAGCAGGGCGCCCACCGCGTGTCCATCAAGGAAGCGGCCGTCTGGTCGCTGATCTGGGTCGCGGTTTCGTTCGTCTTCATGACGGGCCTGTGGTTCTACCTCGACTCCAATGTATCGCGCGAGGTCGCCAACACCAAGGGACTCGAGTTCCTGACCGGTTACCTAATCGAGAAAGCACTGGCGGTCGACAACATCTTCGTGTTCCTGATGATCTTCACCTACTTCGCGGTGCCCCAGGAGTTCCAGAAGCGGGTGTTGATGATCGGCATCCTCGGCGCGCTGGTGCTGCGCGCCGGCATGATCCTGGTCGGCGCCTGGCTCATCACGCAGTTCCACTGGGTGCTGTATCTGTTCGGCGCGTTCCTCGTCTTCACAGGCGTGAAGATGTGGTGGGCCGCGGGGCAGGAGCCGGACCTCGAAGCCAACCCGGCACTCAAGCTGCTTCGCCGGCGCCTTCGCATCTCGCCGTCGTTCGACGGCGAGCGCTTCACGACGGTGATCAATGGCGTCAGGCACTTCACGCCGCTGTTCGTCGTCATCGTGCTGATCGGTATCGTCGACATCATCTTTGCAGTCGACTCGATTCCGGCCATCTTCGCAATCACGACCGATCCGTTCATCGTGCTGACCTCGAACGTGTTCGCGATCCTGGGCCTGCGTGCGATGTATTTCCTGCTCGCCGGCATGCACGAGCGCTTCCACCTGCTCTCCTACGGGCTGGCGATCGTGCTCGTGTTCATCGGAGCCAAGATGCTGCTGATCGACCTCTACAAGATCCCTGTCGCCTGGTCGCTCGTCTTTACAATCAGCGTTCTTGTGGCGACGATGATCCTGTCGCTGAAGATCCCGGCGAAGGCGGGGCACGGCGGCGGGGCCTATCCTTTCCCCGCGAAGAAACCGAGGGACGCCGCCCATTGACCGGCAAGCCGCCGGGCGGCGTGCTCAGCGCCGCTCGATCCAGTACAGCGCCCCGAACGCCAGCGACAGCACCACCAGACTCGGAAGCGCCGACACGACGAGGGGTGGCCAGGTGTTCAGCAGGCCGATGTGCGCAAATAGCTTGTTCATGCCGTAGAACGCCACACCCAGCATGACGCCGGCAAAGATCTTGAAGCTCACGCCGCCGGCGCGCACGTGAAGGTAGGCAAACGGCAGCGCCAGGGCCATCATCACCAGCACCGCCCACGGGTAGAACAGCTTGCCCCAGAAGGCGATTTCGTAGCGCTCGGTCTGCTGGCGGTTTTCGGCAAGGTGATTGATGTACTGCAGCAGGTCCCACCCCGCCATGCGCTCGGGCTGCACCAGCAGCACGCCGAAGATGTCCGGCTTGAGTTCCGATTTCCACGTGTATTCCGGCACCTTGGTCACCTCGGTGCGCGCATCCGTGAGGTTGGCGTCCGCGGAGATGCGGGGAACCTTCGTCTCGACCACATCGGTCAGTTTCCATCCGACGTGCTGGACATAACGGCCGGCATCGGCAGTGATGATCGAGCGCAGGCGATAGTCACTGTCGAATTCGATGATGCGCCAGCCCTTGGTCCCGACATCCGGCGAGACCTGGCGCACATTGATGAATCGGTAGGCGCCGATGGTCCCATCCGCCTCCTTGACAACGTCGCGTACCCACACGCCCGAACGAAAATCGCGCACGCTGATCTGTCCGCCACGCGCCTTCAGCCGCGTCTGCTGCGCCAGTCTTTCCGCAGGCGGCGAGACCACCTCACCGAGCAGGAAGGTGAGCGCGACCATCATCAGGCCGATGCCCAGCAGGCTCATCATCAGCCGCCGCGTGCTCATGCCGGAGACGCGCATGATTGTGAACTCGGAATTCGCAGCCAGCTTCGACAGGACGTAGATCGTGCCGATCAGCGCCGCGATCGGCATGATCTCGTACATCCGCGACGGCAGCGTGAAGGCGACGTAGGCCAGCGCATGACGCAGCAAGAACCCGCGCTGGCCAATCTCGTCGAGCTGCGCCACCAGGTCGAAGAAGGTGAAGAGCGAGAGCAGCGCGAACAGCATGAAGCCGGTGGCCGTTGCGATTTCCTTCCACAGGTAACGACGCAGCGTCTTCATGGACTGCGCCGCAGCCGCCAGTAGGCCGGGGTCAGCTGCCGCGGCCACCACCGCTGCAGGTAAACGCGTCGCACGAAGAGGAGGACCACCGCAAGCAGCACGGCCGCGTGCACGATCCACACGCCGATGCCGAAACTCATGCGGTCCTGCTGCACCCACGCCTGCACCGTATTCAGCACGTTCAGGTAGACAGCGAAGGCCAGGACAGCAATGATCAGGTTGAACGATCGCCCGACGCGGGGGTTCGTGTAGGCCAGCGGGATCGCCAGCAGTGTCACGACGAGTGAGGCCACCGGGATGCCGATGCGCCAGAGCATCTCCGCCTTGGCAAACGGAGTCGCCTCCGCAATCAGCTCCGACATCGGCTTGGTGCGGGCGCTGCGCTCGCCAAGTGGCCGGTCGGGGCGACTCTCGATGCGGATGGAATAGCGGTTGAACTCCATCGTGCGGTACTCGGCCGATCCGGGCCGTCCTTCGTAGCGCCGGCCCTGCTCCAGCACGAGGAAGCGATCGCCGTTGGGAGCGACTTCGATCTGGCCCTTGGCCGCGACGATCACGCCGTCGCGTCCCTGGCTGCGCATGCTTACGAAGACATTGCGCACCTGGCTGTCCTCGAAGTTCACCGACTCGACGAAGAAGACGCGATCGGCTCCGCCCGATTCGATGAAACGGCCGGGCGCGACGCGGCTCACGTCGTCGCGCTGCATGAAACTGCGCCGCAGTTCGTCGATCTGCGAGGTCGACCACGGCGAGACGAACATCGAAAGCAGCCCCACCGCGATGACGATCGGCCACGCGAATCGCAGCACCGGGCCGAGCCAGGCCACCAGGCTCTGACCGGACGCGAACCAGACCACCATTTCGGAGTCGCGATAGGCACGCGACAGGGTCATCAGGACCGAGATGAACAGTGTCAGCGTCAGCACGACGGGCAGCCACGTCAGCGAGGTCAGGGCAAGCAGTTGGAACACGGCCTCGTTGTCGACCCGGCCGCCCGCCGCCTGGCCCAGGATGCGCACCAGGCCAACCGAGAACAGGATCGAGAAGAGCACGGTGAATACCGCGCTCGCGGTGCTGGTCAGCTCGGCAACGATCGAGCGGCGAAAGATCATCAGTGAGGGCGGTCGGGTGCGATCCGGCGATCGCCGGCGACAGTGCCGCTATATACTGCCCGGCTCGCAACGGGCCGCGTCCGGAACAACCGCAGGGCCGCGAGTCGCCTCGCCGGCCCAACGCACGTTGCCATCGCGAGACTTTTCAGAGGGAAATCGTCAATGGAATTTAGCACAACGACCGCACGCGCCGAGGCCGTCAAGGCCGATGCCATCGCTGTCGGCGTGTTCGCCGACGGTGAACTGACGCCAAGCGCGCGCGCGATCGACAAGGCGGCACGTGGCGCCATCAAGGCCGCCGTCAAGAGTGGCGACATGACAGGCAAGCGCGGCACGGTGGTCACGCTGCGCAGCGTTCCGGGCGTCGCCGCGGCTCGCGTCGTCGTCGTCGGCCTGGGTGGCAGGGACGACTTCAGCGACCGCGCCTATGGCGATGCGGTTCGTGCCGCCGCGAAGGCGTGCCCCGGCGCGGCAGAAGTGGCGATCGCCGCCACGGAATGGAACGTGAAGGGCCGCGACGCCGAGTGGCAGGCGCGCCAGTTCGCGCTTGCCGCACGCGAGACCGTGTTCCGCAGCGACGAGCTCAAGAGCAAGAAGGAAGAGAGCAACGGACCGACGCGCGCGGTGCTGCTGCACGCCGCCGGCGACGCCGCCGAGCGCGGCCTGAAGCAAGGCACGGCGATCGCCAACGGCATGGCGCTGACGAAGCGGCTGGGCAACCTGCCGCCCAACATCTGCACACCTTCGTTCCTTGCGGACGAAGCGCGCAAGCTGGCCAAGCACTGGAAGCTCGGTGTCGAGGTCCTGGAGACCAAGCAGCTCGAAGCGCTGAAAATGGGTTCGTTCCTCAGCGTCGCTCGCGGTTCCGCGCAGCCGCCGCGACTGATCGTGCTGAAGCACCAGGGTGGCGGCAAGTCGGCACCCGTGGTGCTGGTCGGCAAGGGCATCACTTTCGACTCGGGCGGAATCTCGATCAAGCCCGGCGCGGCGATGGACGAGATGAAGTTCGACATGTGTGGCGCCGCCAGCGTCATCGGCACGATGCGTACGGTCGCCGAACTCAAGCTCAAGCTCAATGTGATCGGCGTCGTCGCGACCTGCGAGAACATGCCGTCGGGCACCGCCTCCCGCCCCGGTGACATCGTCACGTCGATGTCCGGCCAGACCATCGAGATCCTGAACACGGATGCCGAGGGACGACTGATCCTGTGCGACGCCCTGACCTATGTCGAGCGCTACAAGCCGGCCGCGGTCGTCGACATCGCCACACTGACCGGAGCCTGTGTCATCGCACTGGGCAACGTCAACTCGGGCCTCTTTGCGAACAACGACGAGCTAGCCGAGGAGTTGCTCGGCGCCAGCCGCAGCGCTGGCGATGCCGCATGGCACATGCCGCTGGGCGATGAATACCAGGAGCAGCTGAAGACGAACTTCGCCGACATGGCGAATATCGGCACTCCGAGCAACGCCGGCGCAATCACGGCGGCGTGTTTCCTGTCGCGCTTCACCAAGGCCTATCCGTGGGCGCACATCGACATCGCAGGCACCGCCTGGAAGAGCGGTGCCGCCAAGGGAGCGACCGGGCGTCCAGTGCCGCTGCTGTCGCAGTTCCTGATGCAGCGCGCGGGATGACCTGCACCGGCGCATGACGCGCATCGACTTCCACTTCAACACCGAGCATCGGTTGCACTATGCCTGCCGCGTGACGCGCAAGGCACGCGCGGCCGGCAAGCGGCTGGTCGTGTATGCACGAGATGCCGACCGACTGGCCCAGCTCGACGCGGCGCTGTGGACGTTTTCGGCGCTTGATTTCCTCCCGCACGTCTACGTCGACTCGCCGCTTGCCAGCGCCACCCCGGTATTGCTGACGCGTGAGGCGGCACGCGCGCCGGCGAGTGATGTGCTGCTGACGCTCGACGACGATCCGCCGCCCGGGTTCGCGGACCTGTTCCGTCGCTACGAGCGGGTCATCGAGGTCGTGTCGCGGCTCGACGAGGACCGAGCCCGGGCCCGGTTGCGTTTCAAGGCGTATCGCGAGCAAGGCTTCGAACCGATCACGCATGAGGTGGCTGGCAGTGAGTGACCAGGACAATCCGCTCGATCGCCTGACCCGCCCGGGTGGTCGCTCGCTGTCGGACGACGAGTCGATTCCGGTGCTGACCGAACGACTGACATTGCCGTCGCTCGAACTCGACATCTCTCTGCCCAAGCCGCCGCCTCCGGTGGCGGCGCCCGCCCCGCCGCCGCCACCGCCGGCTCCACCACCACCCCCTCCAACCCCGCCGCCACCAGCTCCCCCGCCCGTGACGGCGCCGATCGCAACTCGCCCCGCAGTCACGCCGCCCTCTGGCAGTCCGACCGCACGGCCGGTCCCACCGCCAGCGGTTCCGGCCTACAGCTCGTCGATCACTGCCGCCCCCGCGCCGGAGGTGGACTGGATTCGCCTGGAACAGTCGTTGCGCGACGCCGTGATCCGCGAATTGCAGCCGGTGCTTGCTGACGAAGCCGGACGCCTGCTGCGCGAGCGCCTGCAGCCGGCGATCGACCGTGTCCTCACGACGCTGACAACGGAGTTGCGCCAGGCTTTTGACGCACGTCTGCGTGAAACTGTCGCGCGGGCCGTCGCTGCGGAGATTGCCCGCCTGCGCGGGCGCGGCTGAAGCCGCTGGCCACGGACGGCGCGCAGCACCCGTAAAATTCCTGCATTCCCCCCGACGGCCGGCAGTCCGGCAGCGCAATGAACGACATCGCATCGCCGGCAAGCACCACGCTCGCCAAGAGCTTTGAACCTGCGTCGATCGAGGCGCGCTGGACTCCGGTGTGGGAGGCACGCGGTTACTACAGCGCCGCCCTGGACCCGTCACGTCCGTCGTTCTCGATTCAGCTGCCGCCGCCGAATGTCACCGGCCTGCTGCACATGGGTCACGGCTTCAACCACACGATCATGGACGCACTGACCCGCTATCACCGCATGGCGGGCTTCAACACGTTGTGGCTGCCGGGCACGGACCACGCCGGCATTGCCACGCAGATCGTCGTCGAACGCCAGCTCGAAGCCAACGGCGTTGATCGCCGCACGATGGGGCGCGAGGCCTTCATCAAGCAGGTGTGGGACTGGAAGGAATACTCCGGCGGCACGATCCTCAAGCAGATGCGCCGACTTGGCGACTCGGTCGACTGGAGCCGCACTTACTTCACGATGGACGATGCGCTTTCCAAAGTCGTCACCGAGACCTTCGTGCAACTCTACGAACAGGGGCTGATCTACCGCGGCAAGCGGCTCGTGAACTGGGACCCGAAGCTGCAGACCGCGGTGTCGGACCTCGAGGTCGAGACCGAGGAGGAAGACGGCAAGCTGTGGGAGATCCGCTATCCGGCCGTCGATGGGGGGCGCGGCGGCGTCGTCGCCACAACGCGGCCGGAAACGATGCTCGGCGACGTCGCGGTCGCGGTGCATCCGGAGGATGAGCGCTACGCCGCATTGGTCGGCAAGCAACTGACGCTTCCGCTGACCGGTCGCACGATCCCGGTCATCGCGGATGACTACGTTGACCGCGAGTTCGGTACCGGCTGCGTGAAGATCACACCGGCGCACGATTTCAACGACTTCGCCATCGGCCAGCGCCACAACCTGACACCGATCCCGATCTTCACGCTGACGGCCACCGTCAACGACAACGCCCCGGAGAAGTACCGCGGGCTGGATCGCTACGTTGCGCGCAAGCGCGTGCTCGAGGATCTGCGCGCGGCCGGGCTGCTGGTCTCGGAGAAGCCGCACAAGATGATGGTGCCGCGCTGCGGGCGCACCGGCGAGATCGTCGAACCGACGCTGTCGGAGCAGTGGTACATGGCGATGAGCAAGCCTGCGCCCGCCGGCACGCGCCACCCGGGCAAGTCGATCGCGCAGGTCGCGCTCGAGGTCGTCGCGCGCGGCGACGTACGCATCTTTCCCGAGCAGTGGCACACGATCTACAACCAGTGGCTGGAAAACATCCAGGACTGGTGCATCTCGCGGCAGCTATGGTGGGGCCACCAGATTCCAGCGTGGTACGACGAACAGGGCAATGTGTACGTCGCCCGCTCCGAGGCGGAAGCGCAGGCCAGGGCTGGAGGCAAGCCGCTTACGCGCGACCCCGACGTGCTCGACACCTGGTATTCGTCGGCGATGGTGCCGTTTTCAACGCTCGGCTGGCCAGACGTGGAGCAGCAGGCGAGCGGCGCGCAGCGCGTGGCTTATGACCTCTACCTGCCGTCGACGGTGCTGGTCACTGGCTACGACATCATCTTCTTCTGGGTCGCCCGGATGGTGATGATGACGACCCATTTCACGGGGCGCGCGCCTTTCAAGGACGTCTACATCCACGGCATCGTGCGTGATGCCGAGGGCAAGAAGATGTCGAAGAGCGAAGGCAATACGCTCGACCCGATCGACATCATCGACGGCATCGACCTAGCGTCCCTGGTCAAGAAGAACACGACTGGCCTGCGCAAGACCGAAGATGCGCCGAAGGTGGCGGCCAAGGTGCGCAAGCACTTTCCCGACGGCATCGCCGCGTACGGCGCCGACGCGCTGCGCTTCACGATGGCGGCCTACGCCACGCTCGGGCGCAACATCAACTTCGACCTGAAGCGCTGCGAGGGCTACCGCAACTTCTGCAACAAGCTGTGGAACGCGACCCGCTTTGTGCTGATGAACACCGAAGGCCGCGACTGCGGCCTTGACGAAACCCTGCCGGTGGAGCTTTCTGCGGTCGACCGCTGGATCATCGGCGAACTGCAGCGCACCGAGGCCGCGGTCGCCGAGGGCTTCGCTCAGTACCGGCTGGACAATGTCGCCAATGCGATCTACACCTTCGTCTGGAACGAGTACTGCGACTGGTATCTCGAGCTCGCCAAGGTACAGCTGGCGACCGGCAACGAGGCTCAGCAGCGCGGCACTCGCCGCACACTGGTGCGCGTGCTCGAGGTAGCACTGCGACTTGCGCATCCGGTCATTCCGTTCATCACAGAAGAGTTGTGGCAGCCGGTGTCGGCGCTCGCCGGCAAGCGTGCGGCGACTGACGAAGCGTCGGTGATGGTCCAGCCGTTTCCTCGCGCGCAGCCGGAAAAGATCGACGTCGAGGCTGACCGACGGATCGCGCAACTCAAGTCCATCGTCGACGCGCTCCGCAACCTGCGCAGCGAGATGAATCTCTCGCCGGCGCAGAAGGTGCCTTTGCTGGCTTCAGGCGACGCGACCATCCTCTCGGCTTGCGCGCCTTACATGCAGGCACTCGCACGCCTGTCCGACGTGCAGGTCGTGTCCGACGTGAACACCGCGGCCAGTGGCGCCGCCGCACCGATCAAGGTCGTTGGTGATTTCCGGCTGATGCTGAAGATCGAGGTCGATGTGGCTGCGGAACGCGATCGGCTCGGCAAGGAGATCGCGCGCCTGGAGAACGAGATCCGCAAGGCCGAAGGCAAGCTGGGCAACGCCAGCTTCGTCGAGCGCGCGCCGGCCGCGGTCGTTGCGCAGGAAAAGGAGCGACTCGCGGGCTTTGGTGCGACGCTCGCCAAGGTGCGCGAGCAGTACCAGCGCCTGCCGGCAGCCTGAGTCGTCGGGTCGCTGCGGTGTGACGGACGGCTGCGCGTCGTGCAGTCGGCCGCTACTTTGACGCCGCGGGCGGCGTGGCTGCAGACGGCGACGCCTCCGTGGTCGAGGGCAGCGTGTACTCGGACGCCGGGGCTGGTGTGGGCGCGGCCGGAGCGGGGGTGGACGCCGCACCGGCGGGCGGTGTCACGGGTGACGCTTGCGGCGGCTGACCCGGCGCCGGTACCGCGACGCTCGGCGCGAGCGGATTCTCGTCGATGGCCGCTACTTTCGAGACGAAGTGCCGGGTCTCGCCGAAGCAGGTCGTCGGCAAACCGACCCTCTCCTCGTAATGCAGCGTCACGCGCTTGCCCACAACGCGATTGATCTGCTCCGCGACCTTGTCGTCCCACACCGTAAACAGGAATTTTTCGGGAATGGCGCCCGGCATCGTGACCAATGCCATCTCGCCTTCCCAGGTCTTGCAGAGCCAGCCCTTTCGGCTGAACTTCTGCACCCAGCCAGCGCGCTCGCCGCTTGAATATTCCCAGCTCAGCACGACAGCGAAGTAGGCCGCGATGAGCACCAGCGGAACAATGAGCAACCAGAAGATGAGCTTCAGGCGCGACGGCCCGCGTCTGGACGCGGTGGCAGTGGTCGGTGTGGACGTAGGAGTGTTCATCGGCGCCTGAGGTAATGGAGAAATTCCTCGCCGACCGTTTCCTGGCCGACGAGTTCGTTGCCCGACTGCCGAGCGAACGCCTGGAAGTCGCGCACGGACCCCGGGTCGGTCGCCAGGATCTTCAGCACCTGGCCGCTCGTCATGTCGGCCAGCGCCTTCTTCGCGCGCAGGATCGGCAGCGGACAGTTCAGCCCGCGCGTGTCGATTTCCTTGTCGGACGTGGGCGGCAGTGGCATCGCGGCTTCAGGAGCGGGTGGCAGGAAACGGGAGAAATTCTACCGGCAGGCCGCGTGCGCGCATCCAGTCGGCCATCGCGAGCCCCGTGCCCATCGGCCACGGTCGCAGCCGCGCGGGCTCGATCAGGCGGTAGTCGACGAGTTCTTCGCCGAGGCGGATCTCGCCTTCCGCCTGCACGTGATAGGCGACGATGACCTCGTTCTTGCGCGTGAACTCGTAAACGCCGATCAGACTGGCCGCTCGGGTCTGCAGCGCGGTTTCCTCGGCCACTTCGCGGGCCACGGCCTGCAGCGGCGATTCGTCGCGCTCGAGGAAGCCGGTGACCAGTGCAAACATCTTTTCCGGCCAGGCACGGTTGCGTGCCAGCAGCACCTTGCCGTCGTACTCGATCAGCGCCGCGACGACCGGTAGAGGGTTATCCCAGTGAACCCAGCCGCACGACGGACAGCAGTCGCGCTCGCGCTCGGCAACCGTGCGCAGCATGAGCGGTGTGGCGCACTGAGGGCAGAAACGATAGGCGGCGGACATCTCAGCGCGCCGTCCGCAGGCGGCACGCGAGACTCAAGGAGGCGTCCCGGTCGCCGGCAGTCGCGGCGGGTTCGGATGCAGGCGCGCCATCGCCGTGGTGTCCACGTACTGTCCTTGGCGCAAGGCAAAGGCACGATGCACGCCTTCGACCTCGAACCCGAACTTGCGATACAGCGCCAGCGCTGCCGCGTTGTCACTAAAGACAGTCAGTTCCAGACGCAGCGCACCGAGCCAGTTGTCAGCGAGGTCGATGAGGGTCGTCATCAGGAGCGTGCCGACTCCGCGCCGCTGCCAGTCCTCGCGGATGCCGATGCCGAGCCCCCACGCGTGCTGTCGCCGCACGTTCTTGTTGCCGTGCATCCCGGCGTGACCGATGACCGCCTCACCCACGGTCGCAACAAAGATGTAGTTGGTCGCCGCGTCGCGCCCGAGGCGCTCAACCCAGTCGGCGATCGACGGGTACGGATTCTGCAGCGTTCCGGCAGCCGCGCTGCGCGACTGAAAAGTTCGCGCAATGCCCGCGGCGTCCGCGGGCTCGGCACGCCGGATGACAACGTCGCCTACAGGCGCTGTTCCGCCCACGACTTGACACTCGCAAGAGCCGCCGGCAGCCCGCTCGGGTCTGTGCCCCCGGCCATCGCCATGTCCGCACGGCCACCGCCCTTGCCCCCGACCTGCTGCGCCACGTAGTTCACAAGATCACCGGCTTTCACCCGGGCCGTCGCATCGGCAGTGACACCGGCCGCCAGCTGCACCTTGCCGCCCTCGACGGCACCGAGCACGATGATGGCGCTCTTCAGCTTGTCCTTGAGCTTGTCCATCGTCTCGCGCAGCGATTTGGCATCAGCGCCTTCCATCGCCGCCGCCAGCACCTTGATGCCGCGTACGTCGATCGCCTGCGCCGCGAGATCGTCGCCCTGGCTCGATGCCAGCTTGCTCTTCAGTCGCGCCAATTCCTTCTCGAGCGACTTCACGGTGTCCTGCACCTGCGCGATCTTCTGGCCCAGTTCGGACGGCGGCGCCTTCAGCAGGAACGCCGCGTGGTGCAGTTCACGATCGAGCGCCTGCACGAACTCGACGGCCCCACGCCCTGTCACCGCCTCGACGCGCCGTACACCGGCAGCAATGCCGCTTTCGGCAACAATCTTGAAGAAGCCGATGTCGCCGGTGCGCGCGACGTGGGTGCCGCCGCAGAGTTCGGTCGAATGGTCGCCCATCGCCAGTACGCGCACCTCGTCGCCGTACTTGTCGCCGAAGAACGCGAGCGCGCCCGCCTTGATCGCGGCGTCGTACTTCATCACGTTGGCGCTGACCACCGCATTGCTGCGGATCGCCTCGTTGACGATGTCCTCGACCTGGCGGATCTCGTCAGGCGTCATTGCCTTGTCGTGCGAAAAGTCGAATCGGGTGCGCTCGGCATCGACCAGCGAGCCCTTCTGCTGCACGTGCCTGCCCAGTACCTTGCGCAGCGCCGCGTGCATCAGGTGGGTGGCTGAGTGGTTGTTGCGCGTGCGTTCGCGCGAAGCCGCGTCGACCTTCGCCTGCACCACGTCTCCGACCGCCAGCGTGCCGGACTCCAGCGTGCCGTGATGGCCGAACACGTCGGCCTGGATCTTTTGCGTGTCGACCACGGAGAAGCGCGTGACGTTGTGGTCGCTGATCGACTCCAGCACGCCGCGGTCGCCGACCTGGCCTCCGGACTCGGCGTAAAACGGCGTGGTGTTCAGCACCACGATGCCGCTCTCGCCCGCCTGCAACCGCTTGACTAACGTGCCCTCGTGGTACAGCGCGATGACCTTGCCGTCGTCGGCGAGCGACGAATAGCCGGTGAAGCGCGTCTTGTCGCCGACGTACTCGACGCCGGCTGCCATGCGGAACTTGCCCGCCGCGCGCGCCTGCTCGCGTTGCCGCGCCATCGCCTCGTTGAATCCGGCGTGGTCGATCGACACGCCGCGCTCGCGACAGATGTCGCCGGTGAGGTCGACCGGGAAGCCGTAGGTGTCGTACAGCAGGAACACCGTCTCGCCGTCGAGCATCTTCGGGTCGCCGGACGAGAACTTGCCGAGCGACGCCTCGAGGATCCTCATGCCGTTGTCGAGCGTTTCGCCGAAGCGCTCCTCCTCCTGCTTCAGCACGGCCTCGATGCGCGCCTGCT
>Ga0316613_10000332_pt1 | contig 44368 bp, 39 predicted proteins | sample OWC_soil_day10_C_2_FD_207647 | JGI IMG/M metagenome (GOLD analysis project Ga0316613, IMG submission 207647) | Wetland soil microbial communities from Old Woman Creek delta, Ohio, United States - OWC_soil_day10_CT_b | ecosystem: Environmental > Terrestrial > Soil > Wetlands | place: USA: Ohio...
TGCAGCCGTGTGGTTACGGCGGGGTCTTCTCATCTCTTTCTGCTCCTGTCTGCGGGCAACTCGCGCCGCCCATTGAAGCAGAAATATCACCTAACCCGTTGACCAGTTTCTCGGCCCCACCTCTCCCCTATGTGTCAGGAACAAGTCGCTTACGGAGAGGGAAACGACTTTCGATTTTCCATCAACGAAAAAACGGAGTCTACATAACCGAATTACGCCACAAAAAAACCCTCAGCGAGTTTTCTGTCGAGTCTTTCCACACACCAACATAACGCACGGTTTGCAGTCAAAGCGAAGCGTCAGCTTTTCATTGCCGTTCACCAGGACCATCGGGTCGGGGCGGATTCCCTTGACCTCTTTGGGGCACAGATTGAAGCTGTAACGCAGGCAGTGCTTGGTGATCATCAGCGACACCTCGCCTTTTTCCTGACCGCACTCGTACGCTGGCGCGATGGCGCGCACGCCGTGCTTTTCGTAGAAAGCGCGCGCCTTATCGTTGAAGACGTTGCCCAGATAGGAGAGCGCGTCGTCGGGGTAGGGCGCTGGCGGTTCGAGTGCCGCGCGGCGCGGCGGTCGCCGATAGGCCGATTGCCTGGCCGCGTCGAGCGCGCAGGCGGCGGCGCGGCGCAGCGAATTGACCGCCGACGCCGGAATGAACCAGGCCGCGCTCGTTTCCAACTCGACCGATTCAGCCTGGTAAATGGTCGCGCCGAGCTTTGCAAGGTTTTCGCGCAGTGTTTTGGCGGACTGCTCGGCGTTCTGCGCGCTGACCTTGGCGTGCGGCAGTTCGGCGAGCGCGCTGACGCCCGCGTCGTCGGTGATGCGCAGCGCGAAGCCGTCGGCCGTTTCGGAAAAAAACAGGCGCACCGCGATGTGCCGCTCGGCCGATTTCTTTTCAAGCAGGCGCTCGAACTCCTGGTCGCGGTTGCGGCAGATCGTCGTTCCGGCACGCAGCCCGCCGGGCAGCCGGCCGTCGGTGAGCGACGGGAACAGGCGGTAAGTCTGGCCCGCCGCGCCTAGCGCCTCGGCGCGGTTGATGCGCATGCCGACGAGTTCGCCGGCGTCGCTGTAGAAGGTGATGCCGTCGCCGTTATGCACGGGCGAACTGCATCTTGCGTCGAAACTGTCGCGGCCAAGCCGGGTGACCTCGCCGATTGGCTCGCCGACGAACTTCGGCGATGCAAAGGCGGCGATATCGGGCTGGCGGTCATTGACGAAGTAGTCGGTCGAACCGCGGTTGAAGGTCTTTTGCGGCTGCGGCGTAAAGAGAAAGCTGCTGCGGCCCGACGAACTGCGCCGGTGATCTGCTGAGTCCGCGATGATCGCGTCGAGCAGCTGGCGGTAGTGCGCCGTGATGTTCTTGACGTAAGAGAGGTCCTTGAGCCGGCCTTCGATCTTGAACGAGCTGATCCCGGCGGCTATCAATTCGCGCAGGTTGGCGCTCTGGTCGTTGTCCTTGAGCGACAACAGGTGCTGGTCGGCGGCGATGATCTGGCCGTTCTGGTCGGCCAGCGAGTAGGGCAGCCGGCAGGCCTGCGAACAGTCGCCGCGGTTGGCGCTGCGCCCGGTATGCGCGGCGCTGATGTTGCACTGCCCGCTGTAACTCACGCAGAGCGCGCCATGAACGAAAAATTCGAGTGTCGCAGTGGTTTGCGCCGCAATGTCGCTGATTCTCTCGAGCGACAGTTCGCGTGCCAGCACCAGTTGCGAAAAACCGACGTCTTCGAGAAAGCGCGCCTTGGCCAGCGTACGGATGTCGGCCTGCGTGCTGGCGTGCAAGGCGATCGGCGGCAGGTCGAGTTCGAGCAGCCCCATGTCCTGGACGATCAGCGCGTCGGCGCCGGCTTCATAGACCTGCCTGACGAGCTGTCTCGCGCTTTCGATCTCGCGGTTGTCGAGGATGGTGTTGAGCGCGACCAGCACGCGAGCGTTGTAGCGATGCGCGTATTCGGCCAGCCGCTCGATGTCGGCGACCGGATTGCCGGCGTTCGAGCGCGCGCCAAACGCCGGGCCGCCGATATAGACCGCGTCGGCGCCGTGGATGATCGCTTCGATGCCGAAATCGGCGTTTTTGGCCGGGGCCAGCAGTTCAAGCGCGGTGTTTTTTCGGGTCATTGGGCTGTCTTTTGGGCTGGGTCGCCATTGTAAGCCATTGATGCAAAAGCATCATCTGAATTTTAACGGCAGCCAAACCGGCTTTTGTAAATTTGTGTCAACCGCTTTGAGAAAGGCGCGTTATTAGGCACATGGTGACTATTCACCGAAACAAACGGAGCTGAACATGGGCAGTCTAAGTACCGAATCCTTTGACGAGTTTCTCGATTCACTGAAACAAGCCGGGGTTGCCATCAGTAACGAACTTGAGTTGCGCGAACGCCTCGCCGAAGCTCAGCGTTGGCGCTTTGCCTTCGCTACCCTGGCGACGAACGGTCGCCCGTTGGGGATCCGTTTTCAGGATCACAGCGCCGGCGTCGATGAAGAGCAGATCCACCGCGCGTTTACCCAGTTCGAGTTTCCGGAAAGCATGGAAGTCGCTTTCGCCGCGAGCCTGCGCGCCGAACACTGATCGACCGGGCGTGCCGCACGGCACGCCGCAAAGAATCCACCGATTTCCGGCGATGCGCGGGTTTTCGGGGAAAATAAAAGGCCTGCAGAGTTTTCTCTGCAGGCCTTTTTCATGCTTCGACCGTTCGACAGGCTCACCGCTCACCACGAGCGGAAAATTCTTGCTAGCGGGTGATCGGCTTGTAGCGGATTCGCTTGGGCTTGGCACCTTCCTCGCCGAGGCGGCGAATCTTGTCTTCTTCGTACTCGTGGTAATTGCCGGCGAAGAAGCTCCACTGCGAATCGCCTTCGCACGCCAGGATGTGCGTGCAGATGCGGTCGAGGAACCAGCGATCGTGCGAGATCACCAGCACGCTGCCGCCGAATTCGAGCAGCGCGTCTTCGAGCGCGCGCAGCGTTTCGACGTCGAGGTCGTTTGACGGCTCGTCGAGCAGCAGCACGTTGCCGCCCGAGATCAGCGTCTTGGCCATGTGCAACCGGCCGCGCTCGCCGCCCGAGAGTTGATTGACGCGTTTCTGCTGATCAGACCCCTTGAAGTTGAAGCGGCCGATGTAGGCGCGCGACGGCGTTTCGTACTTGCCGACGGTCAGGATGTCCGAGCCGCCCGAGATTTCCTCGAACACCGTCTTGTCGCCGTCGAGGCAGTCGCGGCTCTGGTCGACGTAAGCGAGCTTGACCGTCGTGCCGATGTCGACTTCGCCTGAATCGGGTTTTTCGATTCCCATCAGCATGCGGAAAAGCGTCGACTTGCCGGCGCCGTTCGGGCCGATGATGCCGACGATGGCGCCGGGCGGAACGGAGAACGAGAGGTTGTCGATCAGCAACCGGTCGCCGAAGGCCTTGCTGACGTTTTTGAAATCGATGACCTTGCTGCCCAGGCGCTCGCCGACCGGGATGAAGATTTCCTGCGTTTCGTTGCGTTGTTGGTACTCGACGCTCGAGAGCTCCTCGAAGCGCGCCAGGCGCGCCTTGCTCTTGGCTTGCCGCGCCTTGGGGTTCTGCCGCACCCACTCGAGTTCCTGCTTCATCGTCTTGATGCGGCCTGACTCCTGTTTCGATTCGGTCTCCAGGCGCGCTTCCTTTTGCTCGAGCCAGCTCGAATAATTGCCCTTCCACGGGATGCCTTCGCCGCGGTCGAGTTCGAGGATCCACTCGGCGGCGTTGTCGAGGAAGTAGCGGTCGTGGGTGACGGCGACGACGGTGCCGGGGAAACGCACCAGGAACTGCTCGAGCCATTCGACCGATTCGGCGTCGAGGTGGTTGGTCGGTTCGTCGAGCAGCAGCATGTCGGGTTTCGAGAGCAGCAGTTTGCACAGCGCGACGCGGCGCTTTTCGCCGCCCGACAGGTTCTTGATCACCGCGTCCCACGGCGGCAGACGCAGCGCGTCGGCAGCCAGTTCGAGCTGGCTGGCGAGATCCGAACCGGCAGCGGCGATGATCGCCTCGAGCCGCGCCTGTTCTTCGGCGAGCTTGTCGAAGTCGGCATCCTCGTCAGCGTAGGCGGCGTAGACCGCTTCGAGTTTTTGCTGCGCCTGCATCACTTCGCCCATTCCCGACTCGACTTCCTGGCGAACGCTCAGTTCGGGGTCGAGCTGCGGCTCCTGCGGCAGGTAGCCGATCTTGAGGCCGGGCATCGGCGTCGCTTCGCCGATGATTTCCTTGTCGATTCCGGCCATGATGCGCAGCACGGTCGATTTGCCCGAGCCGTTGAGTCCGAGCAGGCCGATCTTGGCGCCCGGGAAGAAGGAAAGCGAGATGTCCTTGATGATCTGGCGCTTGGGCGGGACGATCTTGCCGACGCGGTTCATCGTGAATACGTATTGAGCCATGGCTTGAGTCTGGGTTCTCGGTGGGATAAAAAAACTGGCCGGCAAACGCTTGACGGCCAAAGGCGCTACTTTACCCGAGCGCGAGTGCTTTGTGCGGCGTTGCGGGTCGAGAGCGACCTTTCAGGTCGGCAAATGCACCACTAGTCGGCCGGTCGCTACCGGATCGCGCCTTATTGTTTTATTACGAAAGTAATACCGCTACTATCCTGCCATGGTCGACTGTCGGCCAAATTGGGTACGGAGGTAATGCAGGTGGGGCTTTTTTCTGGAATGATTGATCGGCGATCGTCTGCTCGCCAGCCATCGTCGCTTGCGACATTGCAGCGTGGATTTACATTGATCGAAGTGATGGTCGTCGTCGCGATCATCGGCATCATTGCGGCAATCGCCTTGCCCAGCTATTCGGACTACGTGATCCGCGGCAAGATTCCCGACGCCACGTCGAACCTCGCCGCCAAGCGCGTTCAACTCGAACAGTTCTTCCAGGACAACCGTACTTACGTCGATGCACCGGCGTGCGTTGCCGATTCGACCAGCAGTCGGTATTTCGATTTTTCCTGTCCAGCAGCAAACTTGTCCGCTACGACATTTACGCTCCAGGCCGCGGGAAAAGGCGCGATGGCAGGCTTTGTCTACACCATCGACCAGGCCGCGGCGAAAGCCAGTACGATCACCGCGAGCGGCTGGGCATCGACGAGCACCGCGTGCTGGATCACCAACAAGGGTGGATCGTGTTGACCCACGACTCAGCTCAGCGCGGCGTGAGTCTGATCGAACTCGCGGTCGCGTTGACCATCATGGCGCTGCTGATGGCCAGCGGGCTGCCGAGTTTCAGCAGCTGGATCCAGAGCGGCAAGATCCGCACGACCGCCGAATCGATTCAGAACGGCCTGCAACTGGCGCGCGCGCAAGCCGTTGCGCGCAATACGCTGGTCAGCTTTTATTTGACCGATACGGCGACCGCTGCATGTGCGCTTTCGGCGACCGGCACCAACTGGGTGGTGAGTCTTGACGACCCGAGCGGCGCCTGCAACGCCGCTACGTCGGATGTCACGGCACCACGCATTATCCAGATGCGTTCGGCGGCCGAAGGGTCGCGCAACGTCGAACTCGCTGCCGCGGTTGCGGGAACGCCGGTCTCGACGATCAGCTTCAACGGCGCGGGGCGGGTTACGCCGATCCCGGCCGCGCCGATCACCATCGCGCTGACCAATACGACGGGCGGCGCCTGCGCGCTGAACCCCGCGGCGCCTCCGACCATCCCGCCGACCCCGTCCGGGCCGATGCGCTGCCTCAACGTTATCGTGTCAACCGGCGGCCAGGTGCGCATGTGCGATACCGCGCTTCCCGCGACCGATCCGCGCGGTTGCTGACGGCCATGAGGACAAGCTCGCGACGCCGGCAGACCGGCTCAATGATTCTCGAAGCGATGATCGCGCTACTCGTCTTTTCGCTGGGCATCCTCGGCATCGTCGGTTTGCAGGCGGCCAGCATCAAGGCCTCGAGCGACGCCAAGTACCGCAGCGAGGCTGCCCTGCTGGCCAATGAAGTGATCGGCCGGATGTGGGTCAGCGACCGCACCCAGGCGACGCTGCAGGCCGGCTTTGCCAGTCCCGACGGCGCGGCTTACCAGGCCTGGGCCTGGGTCGGCAACGGCGCCGCCGATGCCGGAACGCAGGCCGAACCGACCCGTGGCAGCGTTCTCGAAGCGCTGCCCGGGGCCGCCGACAATCTGCCGACGATCGCCGTTGCCGCGGTCGCGCCGGCGGCAGCCACGGTGCCGCCAACGCCGGCGACCAGCTTGGTGACCGTCACCGTGTTCTGGCAGTTGCCCGGCGAGCCGACGCCGCACAACTACACCGCCGTCGCCCAGATCGGAGGCTAGGATGCGACCTTCTTCACGCGCCATGCACAAACCGTCCGCCGGCTTCAGTCTGGTCGAACTGATGGTCGGCATGGTGATCGGCATGTTCGGCATCATCGTGATGCTGCAGGTCTTCGCGCTGTCCGAAGAGCGCAAGCGCACCACCACCGGCGGCAGCGATGCCATGACCGAAGGGGTGATGGCGCTCTATGCCTTGCAGCGCGACATCCGGCAGGCCGGCTACGGCGTTTCCGCACTGGACATTCTGAGTTGCCCGGTGACCGTCTCGGGCGTGACCATCGCGCTGGCGCCGGTGACCATCAACCCGGCAGCGGCGATCGTTCCTGCCGGGGACGCGAATACCGATACGCTGCTGGTCATTTACGGCAATTCCGAAGGCCAGCCGCAAGGCGTCGCCTATGTCGCGAACACGGTCAATCCGACGCCCGCCAATCGCTACGTGGTGATCGACAGTCCATGCACGGCGGCGCCGATCAGCAGCGGGGCGACCAGCCGCGCGGTGGCCGGTACCTTCTACGACCTCGGGCTGGCGCCCAAAGTGCTGGCCTACGCTGTCCGGTCGGGCAATCTGACGATGTGCGACTATATTGCGCAGGATTGCAGCGACGCGGCGAACTACGCGACCGTCGCCAACAACATCGTCAGTCTGCGCGCCCAGTACGGGCACGACAACGTGACGACGCCCAACCCGTTGCCGGCCGGATCGATGGCGGGCGTCCCTGACCCGCTTACCGGCAAAATCCCGGCCTATCGCGTCGATACTTACGATCAGACGCAGGCCCAGGATCTGCCCGTCGGCGCGACCGCCGCCTGCAAATGGGCGCGAACCGGCGCCGTGCGTCTGGCGCTGGTGGCGCGCAGCGCGCTCTTCGAAAAGGACGCGGTTACCGCGGCAGCGCCGGTCTGGGAGGGCAGCGACGGCGCGCCGATCGATCTTTCGGGCAACGCGGACTGGGCAAACTTCCGTTACAAGGTTTTCCAGACGGTGGTCCCGCTGCGCAACGTGACCTGGATGGGAGTTCAGGAAGGATGTTGAAGCCAAGCTCTTTCGCTCATGGCGCGCCGCGGCGCCGCCAATCCGGCGTCGTACTGCTGGTCGCACTGATCATGCTGATCGCCATGACGCTGGCCGCGCTGGCGCTGGTGCGCTCGGTCGATACCGCCAACATCATCGCCGGCAACCAGTCGTTCCAGCAGGCGGCGACGCATTCTGGCGATCGCGGGATTGAAACGGCGATCGCCTGGGTCGAGAACAATTCGGCGTTGTTGCTCAGCGACAGCGCGGCCAGCGGCTATGCCGCCAACGGCCTGACCGCGGCGCCGGCCAAGCCAGCCAACGAGAGCTGGGACGCTTACTGGACGCGGCTGTGGAACGGCCGGGCGGTCCAGCTGGCGGTCGATGCCGCCACCGGAACGAGCGTCGCCTACGTCATCGACCGCATGTGCGCCGCCGCCGGTTCGCCAACCGGTGGCGCCTTGTGCGCAGAGTCGCCGATTGTCGGCGTCGCGCGCGGCAATGCCGAAGAGGCCGGCGAGAAACAGATCACTGCGATCTCGCAGGTGTACTACCGCATTACGGCCCGTGTCCAGGGGCCAAGGAACACCGTGAGCTATGTCCAGGCGGTCATTTCCAAGTAGCCCGGCGGCGCAGCAAACGCCAATCAAACGCAGTCGCTGCGGGACTGCGGCAAAGGAGTTGCAATGACCACTCACCGATTGCTCAAGAAGCTCGGCGCCACGCTGCTGGCGTCGGCGTTCGCGCTCAACGCGCAGGCGGCACTGACCGATATTTCGACCGATCCGCTCAACACCTATTCGGCGCCGTCGTCGACCGACGTCAAGCCCAACGTGCTCTTCGTTCTCGACGATTCGGGCAGCATGGACTGGGATTACATGCCGGACCAGGTCGGCAGCTACAGCAGCACCGCCTATCGCTACAAGAACAGCGCTTTCAACGGCGTCGCGTATAACCCGGCGATCACTTACAAGCTGCCGGTCCACTTCAACGCCGACGGCTCGCTCAACACCACCAGCTATCCGAGCATGACCGGAACGAGCACCGCGACCGGCGCCGACGCAGCGGCCAAACCCAACTGGAATGCCGTTTTGCGCGATGGCTACAAGGTCCAGTCGACGAGCACCGACACGCTGACCAATGCGGCCTACGCCTACGTCGTCGTTCCCGGCGAATACTGCAGCTCGGCCAGCCTGCGGACCTGTGTCGCCGCCACCGAGAAATCAGTCGACTACCCCTTTGCGGCCAACCTGCGCTGGTGTTCCGACAGCGCGTTGACCAACTGCCGCGCGACGTACGACTCGGCGACCTACAAATATCCGCGCATCCCTTCGCCGCGAACGGCGACCGTCAAGGTCAGCGGTTGGTCGAGCACCAGCGTCAGCTCGGTCAAGGTCAATGACCTGGAGTTGCTCAACGCCACCACCACGGCGTCGAGCACGTCGAGTGTCGTCGCGGCCAATATCGTGAGCGGCATCAACAGCTGCAGCAACCGCATCAGCGGCAACTGCACGACGGTCGGTTATTCGGCCAGCAGCTCGGGCAGCACGGTGACCATCAGGGCGCCGGGAGCGATCACTTTTTCGCCGGTGATCACCAAATCCGGAGATATGACGCTGACGGCGACCAGTTTCGCCGCCGGCAGCGTTCCGGGCGAGAACCTGCGCGTGACGATCACCGCGGGGGTGACCAGCTATGCGTATCCGGGATCGAGCACCAAGGCCGAAACGCGCACCGACTGCGCCGGAACGACGTGCACCTACGCCGAGGAAATGACCAACTACGCCAACTGGTGGGCTTATTACCACACGCGCATGCAAATGATGAAAAGCGCGACCAGCAACGCCTTTGCGACGATCGATTCGGCGACCGACATGGCCAATAGCGTGTCGCGCTTTCGCGTCGGTTATCTGAGCATCAACAACAACACCTCGAACGATTTCCTCAACCTCGACGAATTCAAGACGACGCAGAAGAGCGACTGGTTTGCCAAGCTGTTTGCCGCCAATCCGAATAGCTCGACGCCGCTGCGCGAAGCGTTGTCGACGGCCGGCCGGCTCTATGCCGGCAATCTCAACGGGACGACGCTCAACGGCAGCACGGTCACCGATCCGTTGCAGTTTTCCTGCCAGCAGAACTACACCATCCTGTCGACCGACGGCTACTGGAACGGGTCTTCGGGTTACAAGCTCAACGGCACGACGGCGATGGACAATCAGGATGGCGGTTTGCCGCCGCCGTATAACGACGGTGGCAGCGGCACCTTGCAGTCGCGGACCAGCAGCCTGCAGAGCCAGACGAGTACGCTCAAGACGCAGACCAGCCAATTGCAGCAGAGGACGAGTACGCTGGAACAGCGCCGTTCAAACGATTCGGGATCGACCTGGTACGAAGACTGGCACGCAGTCTCGTCGTGCTTGCCCGACCCCACCAGCAGTACTCGCACGGAATGCCGCTATACCGCCTGGACCGGCTGGAGCGATACGGCGTCATGTACGACGGCCAATCAGGATACCTCCGGAACGTGGTCGGTCGGCACCGCCAGGCAATGTCAGTGGACGGGCTGGACGGCATTGGCACTGGCCACTGAGGCGTGCACCGCGATCACCCAGGATACGAGCAGTCCGTACGACGGCAATCTGGCAAGCAACGGGCTGGCGCGCAACTGTGTCGTCTCCGATACGACGACCTGGGCCAACGTCTCTTCGGGCGGGACGTGTACGGCGACGACCGTTCCGGACGCCAGCGGTCATACGACGCAGTGCCGTTACACTGGCTGGTCACCGTGGACGACCGTTTCAACGTGCAGCGCGCTCGAACAATCGGCGTCGCCGAATTACACCGCGGTCACCGCGACCGAGTGCCAGACGCTGTCGACCGAGGGAACGTCCAACACCCTGGCCGACGTTGCCGCCTACTACTACGGCAAGGATCTGCGCAGCGCCGCGGCGACCAGCCCCGACGCGACGGGAACCTGCACCGGTCCGGTCATCGCGCCGGCGACCGTGGCCAACGATCTGTGCGCCAACAACGTTCCGCCCAGCGGGGCCGACGTCGCGACGACGCAGCATATGACGACCTTCACGCTCGGGCTGGGCGCGCAGGGGCAGATGGTCTATTCGCCGACCTACGCCAGTGACAAGAGCGGCGATTTTTACGACGTCAAGGCGGGAACGACGCCGGTTCCGGCTTCGGGGGTCTGCTCATGGCTGAGCAGCGGCAAGTGCACCTGGCCGACGCCATCGTCCGACTCGATCAATAACATCGACGATCTCTGGCACGCCGCAGTCAATGGGCGCGGCACCTACTTCAGCGCCAAGGACCCGGCGTCGTTGTCGACCGGCCTGGCTGACACGCTGGCGGCGATCATCAACAAGCCACGACCCGGCACCGCGGCGGCCGCGGCGAGCAGCAACCCGAACATCAGTACCAGCGACAACTACGTGTTCAGTTCCTCATACAAATCGGTCGAATGGTTTGGCGAACTGATTCGCCAGCAAATCGACAGCGCCGGTGTCTTGAGTTCCCAGCAGTGGTCGGCGATGCGCTTGCTCGACTGCGCGACGACGGTGTGGACAGCGACCACCAGTTATGCCGTCGGCAGCGTTTTCAGAAACGGCACGACCTGCTACCGGGTGACGACCGAATACGTGAGCGGCACCGACTTCGGCAGCACCGATACGAGCAAAACGGCAGTCGTCAATGACGCCAGCGGCAGCGCGGTCGTCGCGCCGACGACACGAACGCTCTATACGAAGGGGGCCGGCGCGCTGATTCCCTTCCTGTGGGCCGATCTGGTCAGCGCTTCGCTGGGTTCTTATTTCACGACGCCGGCGCTCACCTATGCCTCGGCGACCGCCGGTCTGTCGCAGTTCTGTTCGTCCGGTGCGACCTGCCTCAGCGCTGCGCAGCAGAGCAATAACACCGTCGCCACGGGCGGTGCGGCGGGCGAGGCGCTGGTCAACTTCCTGCGCGGCGATCGCAGCAATGAGACGACTTTCTATCGCAAGCGCACCCATGTCCTGGGCGATATCATCTCGTCCGAGGGGCGCTACGTCAAAGTGCCGGCGTTCAATTACACCGACACCAATTACGGCGCTTTCAAGGCCGCCAAAGCGGGCCGCAGCGGCAAAGTCTATGTTTCGGCCAACGACGGCATGGTGCACGCCTTCGATGCCGAGAGCGGCGAAGAGACGTGGGCCTACATTCCGAGCTTCGTTCTGCCCAACCTCTACAAGCTGGCGGATATGAACTACAGCTCGCATCACCAGTATTCGGTCGATAACTCGCCGGAAACCGGAGACATCTGCCCGAATGCGCCGACGTCGGCGTGCACCGCCGCGCAATGGAAGACGATTCTGGTCGGCGGGCTCAATCGCGGCGGCAAAGGCTATTTTGCGCTCGACATCACCAACCCGGCGAGTCCGACACTGCTTTGGGAATTTTCCGACGCCAACCTCGGCTACAGCTACGGCAATCCGCGGATCACCAAGCTCGCCGACGGCACCTGGGTGGTGATCGTCGCCTCCGGCTACAACAATGCCGACGGCGTCGGCCGGCTCTACGTGCTCAACGCCAATACCGGCGCGCTGATCAGAACGATCAGTACCGGCGTCGGAAGCGCCGCAACGCCCAGCGGCCTGGCGCGAATCAGCGCGCATTCGGCGAGCGCCGACACCAACAATACGACCGACGCCGTGTATGGCGGCGATTTGCTCGGCAACCTCTGGCGTTTCGACATCAACAACACGATCGCGCCGAGCGGTTACGACGCCAAGCTGCTGGTCAGTTTCACCGATCCTTCGGGCAATCCGCAGCCGATCACCGCCAGGCCGAGCACCGCGACGATCAACGGCAAGACGGTGGTCTTCGTCGGCACCGGGCGCTATCTTGGAATCAGCGACCTGACCAATGCGCAGGTCGAGAGCTACTACGCGGTCAAGGATGATCCCGATGCGGTGACGCTGGGCGATCCGCGCCTGAGCGCCAGCCTTTTTGTCCGCCAGACGCTGACCAGCGGCACCTGTCCGTCCGGCGCGCCGACCAGTTGGTGCATTCCCGGCCAGTCGGTACGCACCAGCACCAACAATGCGGTCGATTGGGACCTCAAGAACGGCTGGTACGTCGATTTCCTCACCGCTGGCGAACGCTCGGTCACCGACTCGGTGCTGGCGCTCGGCACCTTGCTGTTTACCACGATCGCCCCCAACAACTCGAGCGCCAATGCCTGTGGCACCGAAAACCCCGACGCCTCGGCCAGCTATCTCTACGCGCTCGACTACAAGACCGGGGCGCCGGTGCAGGGCACCGCGGCGGTGAGCGGCGTCAGCCTCGGCAACGTCATCGCGACGCGACCGATCGTGCTCAAGGTCAATGGCTCGATTCGCTACCTGGTTCGCACTTCCGGTTCGAGCGCGGCGGCCGGCGGTGCCGATGGCAGCGATCTGGGCGGCTCGGCCGGCGGGGTCGTGCCGACCGCCCCGGTAGCCGGGGCGACCCGCCGCGTGTCGTGGCGCGAACTGGTCAGCGAGTAGCGGCGACCGATGTTCGAGCCGCGGGCGTTGCAACGGGCGGCGATCTGGCGCGTCGACGGCCTGGCGCCGCTACTGCTCGTCTCGCTGCTGATTCATCTGTTGCTGATTGCGTTGCCGGGCAGGCCCGGAACAGGTGGTGGCGACGACGGCGATCGGTTGGTGCTCAGCGCGTCGTTGAGGCACTCCGGCAAGCTGGCCGCGATTGTCGCGCGCGGTCCGTCTCGCCGGGCCAGCGCGCCGGCGCCGGTCCTTGGACCGGCAGCCCCGGTGCCCGCGGCAAGCGCCGAGGCGATGGCCGAGCCGGCGGCCGATTGGGCGCCCCTTGCGGTCTTTTACGAAACGCAGGCGCTGTCGGTCAAACCCGTCGCTCTCAGCGAGCCGGTGCTCGACGCCGGCGATGCGGGCGAGGTGGTGCTGACGCTGTGGATCGACGATCAGGGGGCGGTGGTCGAAGTGTCGGTCGAGCGCAGCGACTTGCCCGCGGATCGACTCGCTGCGGTCGCCGATGCCTTCCGCCTGGTGCGTTTTACGCCCGGCGAGTTGAATGGGCAAAAGGTCGGCGCGGCGATGCGCATCGAGGTCAGCTACGACGACGAGCGGTTGCCCGTCGAGCCTTGATGCGCACGCCAGGGGCGTCAGCCGCGGATGGCCTCGTCGAGCGTGATGTCGACCATCAGGTCGTTCGAGATCTGCTCCAGGTCGCTGGTCAGTGCGCGTGCGTCGAGGCTCGCCGCAGCGGTCAGTTCGGCGCTGGCGTGGAACAGGATTTCGGCCGACATCGGCGCGCTGGCGGTGTGCGTCGACAGTTCCTCGACGTTGATCGCGTGCCGCGCCAGGACTTGGGATACCTCGCGCACGATGCCGATGCGGTCGTGACCGACGAGTGACAGCTTGAGCCGCCGGCTGGCGCGCGGCTCGCCATCTTTGCCGGCCACCGCGCCGGTCTCGGCGGTAATGCGCAGGCCGGGCAGCGCCGCCAAGGCGGCCTTGAGTAGGTCGAGCTGCGCGTCAGCGACGCTGATACACACGATTCCGGCGAATTTTCCCGACAGGTGCGACATCGACGATTCAAGCCAGTTGCCGTGGTGCGAACTGATCACCGTCGCCAGTTGTTCGACCAGACCCGGCCGATCGTCGCCGATCACGGTCAGTACCAAGGGCGTGGGTTTGCTGTTAAGGCTCATGGTCAGCTCCTCAAAAGGTGTGCGCCATTGTACCTGCGCGGCCGATCGATTCGCTCAGCCTTCGCCGATTTCAAGCGTGGCGATCAGTTGTCCTTCGCCGACCAGATCGCCGGCCGCAACGAACAGCTCGACGATCTTGCCTGCGCGTGGCGCCGGGATGTCGATCGCGACCTTGCCGGTTTCCAGAACGATCAGCGTGTCGTCGCGCGCGACGGCGTCGCCGGGCAGCACCAGCACGTCGTCGATGCTGACCTCGCCGCTGCCGCAGTTGCCGCAAGAGCTCCAGCACTCAGGATATTTCGGGATGCAAACTTCGATGATCCTGCTCATGCGTGACCTAATTCCAACCATTTGTGCAAGCTTGCGAAAAGCTGGTCGGGGTTGAAGGGTTTGACCAGGAAGTCATTCATGCCGGCGTCGAAGCAGCGCAGTTTGTCTTCGTTGAAGGCATTGGCGGTCATCGCCAGGATCGGCGTGGCGTGGTGCCCGGGCAGCGAACGGATCTGTCGAGTCGCTTCCAGGCCATCGAGCCTGGGCATCTGCATGTCCATCAGGATCACCGCATAGGCCGTTTGACGTGCGCGTTCGACCGCTTGCTCACCGTCTTCGGCGGTATCGACCCGCAGCCCTGATTCGTCGAGAACGGTCCTGGCCACTTCCAGATTGATCGGTTCGTCGTCGACCAGCAGGATGCGACGACCGCGGTAGTGCTGACGGATCAGCGCCTCGGCGTCGCTGGGTGCCGGCACCGTGAGATCGTCGCGGTGATCTGTCTTGGCCAGACGCGCGGTAAACCAGAAGGTGCTGCCAACGTTCGGGGTGCTCACCACTCCCGCGTCGCCGCCCATCAGGGCGGCCAGGCGCTTGGTGATCACCAGGCCAAGCCCGGTGCCGCCGTAGGCGCGCGAGGTCGAATTGTCAGCCTGTTCAAAGGCGTTGAACAGACGAGCCGATGCTTCGGGTGAGATGCCGATTCCCGTATCCTCGACTTCGAAACGCACGCGCACTCCATCGGCCGCGTCGTCCTGCTTGATGGCGCGCAAGGTGATCGTCCCGCTCGCCGTGAATTTGATGGCGTTGGTGACGTAGTTGAGTACCGCCTGCTGCAGCCGGGTCGGGTCGCCTTGCAGCCACGACGGGAAAATGTCGCTTTCTATCTTTAAGTTGAGGCCCTTGTCCTGAGCCCGCGCGGCCATGATCGAAACGACATTGGCGAGCAGGCTGTTGATCGAAACCGGGGCGTCGGCGAGGACGAGTTTGCCGGCTTCGATCTTGGACAGGTCGAGGATGTTGTTGATGACATTCAACAGGTGATCGCTGGCGGCATCGATCTTGTCGAGGCGATCCGCTTGCTCGGCCGTAACGCCGCCGCGCCGCAGCAGATGAGCCATGCCGATGATGGCGTTCATCGGCGTGCGGATTTCGTGGCTCATGTTCGACAGGAACGCGCTCTTGGCTTGATTGGCGGCTTCGGCCTGTGACTTGGCCTGGGTCAGCGAGCGGTTGGCCGCCTCGAGGGCGGCAGTGCGCGCGACGACGCGTTGTTCAAGTTCGGTATTGAGCCGGGTGATGTCGGTGCTCAAGCGTGCCAGCTTGATGCTGCTGTAGCTCAACTGCGAAATCGTTTGCGCCAACTGCTTGAAGAACGACATCGCCGCGTCGATCCGCTCGCGGCTAAAGCGCGGCACACGATCGAGCGCCGCCATGTACTCGGCTTCATCGAGGCCGCAGGCGCGCGCTTGAGCGCGAAAGACTTCCCGGTCGACCTCATCATCGTCAAAGAAGAACTGTCCGGAAAACAGGTTGCCGACGTGCCGGTCGCCGAGCATCAGCGGAGTCACGACGTCCCAGAGATTGTTCTTGCAGCGGTAGAACTTGACGGCTCCGGGGGCTACGCCCTGCGACAGTTGCGTGTCGCTTTCGGTGCAGTTCAGACACATCCGCGGATCGACGCGGTGAAACTTGGTACAGATATCCTGCCAGCCGACCGCGATCAAGACGTTTCCCGAGGTGTCCAGAATCGCGCTCAGAATTCCAGTGACCTTGAAAAAGTCGTCCATCATCGCCTGGATTGCCGGGATATCGATGATGTCCTTGAGTTGCAGCAGTTCGACGTCGCCTTCAGGCGAGAGGATGGCATTGAGCTTGGTCTGCACGCGCGACTCGCTTTCGCGCAAGGCGAGTTCGGCCTGTTTGCGCTCGCTGATGTCGCGCAGGAAGACGATCAACTGTCCACTGGTCAGACCATGGCGGGTGGCGCTGACTTCGACATGCCACAACGATCCGTCCTTGCGGCGATGCAGCGATTCGAACTGGTCGTTGCCCGCGGTCAAAATCCGTTGAATGTGCCCGGCGGTGTCGCTGTCGCTCTCCGCCGCTTCCAGATCGGAAATCCGCAAGCGCAGCAACTCGTCGCGCGTGTAGCCCGATTGCCGGCAGTAGGCCGGGTTGACGTCGAGCAGCCGGCCTTGGCGATCGACGCGCCAGTAGCCGTCGAGGGAGGTGCCCAGAATGCTGCGCAGCGTTTCGTCGCCATCGCGCAGCGCCTGGGTGCGCATCAATACCTTGTGTTCAAGGCTGGCGTTGAGCGTTGCCAGATCGGCGACGGCCTTTTTCTGGGTCAGGCGATCGAGCCCGTTGTCGGCAAGCAGTGCGGCGATTTGCGCATACAGGCGAGTGATCGACTCGAGGCGCTGCGGCGCGAGCACCGGTAGCGCGGCGATCGCGCTCAGGTAACGGGTTTCGTCGAAGCCGAACTGGGAAGCCTGCTGGCGAAAGAAGTCGAAATCGGGAGGCTCGGTCAGACACTGGCCGGTAAAGACGTTGGCGACGTGTTTGCCGTCGACCATGATTGGCGCCGCCGTATCGACCAAGCCGTTGAGGCAACGATAAACGGCAAAAGGAACGCCTTGGGTCATGCTTTCGACGAGCGAGGTATCGCTTTGCGTACAGCGCCGACAGCTGTCTGGATTGACGCGGTGAAAGCCGGTGCACGCCGTTTGCCAGCCCGCACTGACGAGTACCTTGCCGTCGACGTCGATCACCGCGTTGGCCAATCCGATGACCTGGGAAAAGCTCTCCATCAGCGCTTGTAGCTGCGGCAGGTCGACCAGGTCTGAATAGTTGATCCGATGAATTCCGTCCATCGATTGAGCCTCCCGGAGTGTTGGTCGACGGCGTCTTGGGCAGTAGCCCCTGGTCGATCATACTCCAGCTTGGCGGCGGCGTAGGGCTTGGGCCGCCGCCTCGCGCGGTGGCCACAATCCATTGCAGGATCGGCGGATCGGCGGATCGGCGGATCGGCGCCTCTGCGCGGCGCCGGCTGGCCCTATTTCTCGACGAAGGCGCGCTCGATCACGTAGTCGCCCAGCGCGCCGATGTGCGGCGAGATCTCAAATCCACGCGCATCGAGCAGCGCGCAGCAATCGCCGATCATGTGCGGACTGCCGCAGATCATCGCGCGGTCGGTGGCCGGGTCGAACGGCGGCAGACCGATGTCGGAAAACAGCTTGCCGCTGCTTACGAGTTCGGTAATCCGGCCCTGGTGGTGGAAAGGCTCGCGCGTCACCGTCGGGTAGTAAATGAGCTTGTCGCGGACCAGGTCGGCGAAGTACTCGTGATTGGGCAACTCGCGCGTGATGAAGTCGCGGTAGGCAAGTTCGCTGACGGTGCGCACACCATGCACGAGAACGACCTTGTCGAAGCGCTCATAGCTTTCCGGGTCCTGGATCAGCGAGAGAAAGGGCGCCAGTCCCGTGCCGGTGGCCAGCATGTAGAGCGTCTTGCCCGGCCTGAGGTCGCGCAATACCAGCGTTCCGGTCGGCTTGCGGCTGACCACGACCGGGTCGCCGACCGACAGGTGCTGCAGCTTCGAGGTCAGCGGGCCGTTGGCGACCTTGATGCTGAAGAACTCGAGGAATTCGTCGTGGTTGGCCGAAGCGATGCTGTAGGCGCGCGTCAGCGGCCGGCCTTCCTGTTCGAGGCCGAGCATCACGAACTGGCCGTTGATGAAGCGCAGCCCGTCGTCGCGCGTCGTGCGAAAACTGAACAGGCTGTCGTTCCAGTGGTGGACCGAGATGACGTGCTGGGTGGAAAGAGTGCTCATAATGCTTTCTTCGACAGTTTTTGACGCGATCGATTCTATGGTGCGTTTTTATATCTGTAAAATGGGTTATTCTGATAATTGATATCTATGGAATAGATATGCGATACACCTTGAGGCAGATCGCTGTCTTTGTCGCTGTCGCGCGTCAGCAGAGCGTTTCGCGCGCCGCGGTCGCCTTGTCGCTGTCGCAGTCGGCGACCAGCACGGCGCTTGGCGAGCTTGAGCGGCTCTACGCGACGCAGCTTTTCGACCGCGTCGGCAAGACGCTGCGCCTCAACGAGCTCGGCCAGTCGCTGTTGCCGCAAGCGGTCGAGCTGATCGAGCGGGCGCAGGCGATCGAAACCGCACTCGAAGGTCGTGCCGGTTTCGGTCATCTGCGCATCGGCGCGACGCTGACCATCGGCAATTACCTGGCGACGCTGATCGTCGCCGACTTTCTCAAGCGCCATCCCGAAAGTTCGGCCCAACTGCAGGTGCACAACACGGCGACGATCATCGACCAGGTCGCCGGCTACGAGCTCGATCTGGGGCTGATCGAAGGCCACTGCCATCACCCCGACCTCACCGTCGAACCGTGGGTCGAAGACGAACTGGTGGTTTTTTGTTCGCCTGCTCATCCGCTGGCTCGCCAGGGTTCGGCGACGCTCGCCGAACTGGCGCAGGAACACTGGATCGTCCGCGAGCCGGGGTCGGGGACGCGCGAGACGCTCGATCGGGCCTTGCGCCAGCATCAGCAGGAGCTCAAGGTGCGGCTTGAGCTCGAGCACACCGAGGCGATCAAGCGCGCCGTCGAGTTCGGTTTGGGCATCGGCTGCATCTCTCGGCTGGCGCTGCGCGAGGCGTTCCGGCGCGGCAGTCTGGTGGCGATCGCGACGCCGCAGCTCGATCTTCTGCGGCATTTCCAGTTTCTCTGGCACCAGCGCAAATTCCAGACCGCCGGGATGCGCGAATTCGTCGGCCTGTGCCGCGCGATGACCGCCGGCGTCAAGCGCAGCGACGAGATCGAGTGGCCGTTTATTCCGTGATCAGCGTGACTTGCCGGCGGCGGCGACGAGGATCTTGAGCAGGCCGCGCACGCTCGCCGAGCGCTCGAAGCGCCGATGCACGACGATCAGTTTCGAATGCGCGTCGATTCCGGAGAGCGGCACGTAACAGACCCCCGGCAAGCGCAGGTGACTGACCAGGTCGGCCATCAGGCTGACGCCAAAGCCGGCGGCGATGAGGCTGATCATGGTCGCGATTTCGGAAACGCGTTGCGCGATGCGCGGCTCGAACCCCGCCTCATGGCACAGTTCGAGCAGCGCGTGACCGAGGCCGACGCCTTGCGGATCGAGAAACGCGAGGAAATCGTCGCCAGCCAGCTCGCTCAAGGCGATCGACTGCGCCTTGGCCAAGCGATGGTCGACCGGCAATACCGCGACCAGGCGCTGGCTCGACAAGGTGAAGAACTCGATCCCTTCGGGCATTTGCTGCGGCAAAGGCTCGCGCACGATCGCAATGTCGAGTTGCCGCTGGAACACCGCGTCGATCTGCGCCAGGATGGCCTGCTCGTAGAGCGTCAGGCGGACCTGCGGATGTTGCTGGCAATACGCCTTGAGCAGGCGCGGGAAGCGCATCTCGTACATCACTGAGCCGACGTAACCGATGTCGATCGTTCCGGCTTCGCCGCGCGCCGTATCCTGCGCGATACGCACCGATTTTTCGGCCATTTCGAGCGTCGCCCGGGCCTCTTGCAAAAAAGCCGCGCCGGCCTCGGTGAGCTCGATGCGTCGATTCGTTCGCGCAAAGAGCTGCACCCCCAACTGTTTTTCGAGCGCCTTGATCTGCTGGCTCAACGCCGGTTGCGATACGCCGAGCCGCTCGGCGGCGCGCGCATAGTGCAATTCGTCGGCGGTCGTGACGAAATAGCGGAATTGCCTGAAATCCATGGTGTTTTTAAATAAGAAATTATTATCGATTTTATATCATCGATAGGATTGATTGTTGTTCTGGGCAGAGGATAATCAGTCGATTGTGAATATTGAGGATCTGCCCGTTGAATCCGCATCCGTTTTTCTCCAACCGCAAGGTCGTTTTCCTGCTCGCTTCGTTTTGCTGCCTGCTCTGGGCGAGTTCGTACCCGGCAATCAAGAACGGTTACGCGATGTTCTCGATCGCGCCGACCGACGTGCCGAGCAAGATGGTTTTCGCCGGTTTCCGTTTCCTGTTCGCCGGCGCGCTGCTGCTGCTCGGCGCCGCGTTGAGCCGCCGCAACATCCTGGCGCTGAGCTGGCAGAACGTTCGCCAGGTCACCGCGCTCGGGCTGGTGCAAACGTCGATCCACTATGTTTTTTTCTATATCGGACTGGCCTACACGACCGGCGTCAAGAGCTCGATCATGAACGCCACCGGGACTTTTTTCAGCGTTCTGCTGGCGCACTTCATTTACCGCAATGACCGCCTGACGACCAACAAGGTGCTCGGTTGCCTGATCGGCTTTGCCGGTGTGATGGTCGTCAATTTCAACCGCGATCTGCTCGATTTCAACTTCACGCTGCTCGGCGAGGGCTTCGTCGTGATCGCGGCATTCATCCTTGCCGCGGCGTCGATCTACGGCAAGAAAATTTCGCAGAAAATGGATTCGATCATCCTCGCCGGCTATCAGCTGGCGATCGGCGGCGCGGTGCTGGTCGCCGCCGGTTACGGCAGCGGCGGGTCGCTCACCGGATTCACACTGGCTTCGTCGCTGCTGCTCGGCTACCTGGTGCTGCTCTCTTCGCTGGCCTTCGGCCTGTGGACGATCCTGCTCAAATACAACCGCGTCGGGTTGGTGACGGTCTTCAACTTCCTGGTGCCGATTTTCGGCGCGATCCTGTCGGCGATGTTTCTCGGCGAGACGGTGCTCGAATGGAAGAACCTCGCTGCGCTCGCTTTCGTCTGCGCCGGGATCTGGCTGGTGACCAAGGAGCCGCGGCCGGCGCTGCCTCTGATTTGCCCGAAGCCGTGTTGAATCCGGCAACTCAGTGCAGCAGCGTCAGCGCTGGCGGGCGGCGAAAATTCAGATTGATCACCAGCACGCGGCTGCCGAGCATGACGATGCTGCCGGGGTGGCGGTCGTTGCCGCTGTCGCTGTACTCGAAGTTGTAAACCCGACGCAGGCGAACGACGCCGTCGTCGTCGCGGCCGACAGCGAGGCGGGTGATGGCGACCGTGTCGTCGAGCAGCAGCAGGTCCTCCGATACGCACGCCGACTTGGCCGCGGCGATCGCCTTTTCGCGCGCGTCGAGGCTGTCGTACCAGAGCCAAGCGCCGCCCGCGAAGAGCAGCAAGGCGAGAATATCGAGTAAATCCATGGCGCGAGTTTAAGCGAAATCATCGCCGGCGCGGGCGGCGAAGCGCCTGCTCAATCGTCCTCAGGCCGCCGGCGTGCCGCCAGGAAGCAGAGCAGCGCGCCGCCGCTGGCGAGTGTTGCCAGCGTATAGGCGAGATGTTTGCCGACCCACAGGCCCGAGAACCAGCGGTTGAAGTCGTCGGCCATGATCGCCGCCTTGCCGCCGAAACGCTCGAGATCGTGGCGGTAGGCCTTCGATTCGTAAGCCTGGATCGGATAGGCGACGCCATTGACGAATTCGTAGCCGAGCGCGTCGCCGCTCTCGTCACCCGCGTTGACATAGATCGCCGCGGCGCCAATCCAGCCGGCGAGCAGGATCGCCGCGCCGACCAGATGGAGACGGCGCCTAGTAGTCACTGACCGGCGCGCAGGCACAGAAGAGATGACGGTCGCCATAGACGTCGTCGATGCGATTGACGCTCGGCCAGAACTTGTTGGCGGCGACCCAGGGCAGCGGGAAGACGGCTTCGGCGACGCTGTACGGCCGCGTCCACTCGCTGCCGATGACGTCGGCCTGGGTGTGCGGCGCGTTCTTGAGCGGATTGTCGTCGGCCGGCCAGAGACCCTGTTCGATTTTCCGGATTTCCTCGCGGATGGCGGTCATCGCCGCGATGAAGCGGTCGAGTTCGGCCTTCGATTCGGATTCGGTCGGCTCGATCATCATCGTCCCGGCGACCGGGAAGCTCACCGTCGGCGCGTGGAAACCGTAGTCCATCAGGCGCTTGGCGATGTCGATCTCGGCGACACCGGTGGCGGCCTTGAGCGGGCGGATGTCGATGATGCATTCGTGCGCGACGCGGCCGTTCTTTCCGGTGTAGAGCACCGGGTAATGTGGGTTGAGCTGCGTGGCGACGTAGTTGGCGTTGAGGATCGCAAGCTCGGTCGCGCGTTTGAGGCCGCGCCCGCCGAGCATTGCGATGTACATCCACGAGATCGGCAGGATAGACGCCGATCCCCACGGCGCCGCCGAAACCGCACCTTGTCCGGCGTGCGGACCGCTGATCGGCTGCACCGAATGGTTGGCCATGAACGGCGCCAGGTGCGCCTTGAGGCCGATCGGTCCCATTCCCGGTCCGCCGCCGCCGTGCGGGATGGCGAAGGTCTTGTGCAGGTTCATGTGGCTGACGTCGGCGCCGATGCTCGCCGGCGAAGTGAGGCCGACCTGCGCGTTGAGGTTGGCGCCGTCCATATAGACCTGGCCGCCGTGTGCGTGGATGATCGCGCAGATGTCCTTGATCGACTCCTCGAAGACGCCGTGCGTCGACGGGTAGGTGACCATCAGGCACGACAGTTGGTCAGCGTATTGCGCCGCCTTGGCGGTGAGGTCGGCGACGTCGATGTTGCCGCGCTCGTCGCAGTCGACGACGACGATGGTCAGGCCGCCCATTTGCGCCGACGCCGGATTGGTGCCGTGCGCCGAGCGCGGGATCAGGCAGACCTTGCGCGCGCTCTCGCCGCGGCTCGCCTGATAGCGTGTGATGGCGACGATTCCGGCGTATTCGCCCTGCGCGCCCGAGTTGGGCTGCATGCAGATGGCGTCAAAACCGGTGATCGCCTTCAAGGCGTTCTCGAGGCCGGCAATCATCTCCATATAGCCCTGCGCCTGGTCGATCGGCGCGAAGGGGTGGAGGTCGGCGAACTCGGGCCAGGTGATCGGGATCATCTCGCTGGTCGCGTTGAGCTTCATGGTGCACGAGCCGAGCGAGATCATCGAGTGGTCGAGCGCGAGATCCTTGTTCTGCAGTCGCTTCAAGTAGCGCAACATCTCGTGTTCGGTGTGGTAGCGGTTGAACACCGGGTGCGTGAGGATCGCGTCGCTGCGCCGCAGCGACCCGGGCAGCGTCGAGTCGAGCTGCTGTACTTCGCGGTCGAGCGCGTCGAATGCCGCGCCGTCGAGCGCGATTCCGGTGATCAGCTTGATCAGCGCGACGACGTCGTCGCGCGTCGATTTCTCGTTGAAGGCGATTCCCAACACGTTGTCATCGACGCAGCGAAGGTTGTAGCCGGCGGCGAGCGCCGCCTGGTAGACGGTGAGCGCGCGAGCGCCCAGGTCGATCTGCAGCGTGTCGAAGAAGTTCTTGCTCAGCACCTCGACGCCGGCGCGCGTAAGTCCAGCGGCGAGGATCGCGGCGAGCCGGTGAATGCGCTCGGCGATCGCGGTCAGTCCCTGCGGACCGTGATAGACGGCGTACATCCCGGCCATGTTGGCGAGCAGCACTTGCGAAGTACAGATGTTGGAGTTGGCTTTTTCGCGCCGGATGTGCTGCTCGCGAGTCTGCAGCGCCATGCGCAGCGCGCTGTTGCCGCGCGCATCGACCGACACGCCGATGATCCGCCCGGCGACCGAACGCCTGTGCTCGTCGCGCGTCGCGAAGAAAGCGGCGTGCGGTCCGCCAAAACCCATCGGCACGCCGAAGCGCTGCGCCGAACCGAAAGCGATGTCGGCGCCCATGGCGCCCGGCGACTTGAGCAGCACCAGCGCCATCAGGTCGCAGGCGAGTGCGACGACGCTGCCGCGCGCTTTGAGCGCGGCGATCTGAGCGCTCAAGTCGGCAATCTCGCCGCGCTCGTTGGGGTATTGGAAGATCGCGCCGAAGAGATCGTGCTGCGCGGCGTCGTCGGGCGCGCCGAAAACGAGTTCGAAGCCGAAGTAGCCGGCGCGCGTTTTGATCACGTCGATGGTCTGCGGGAAACAGGCTGCATCGACGAAGAAACGATTCGATTTCGACTTTGAAACGCGCCGCGCCATGGTCATCGCTTCGGCCGCTGCAGTCGCTTCGTCGAGCAAGGAGGCGTTGGCGAGCTCAAGTCCGGTGAGGTCGATCACCATCTGCTGGTAGTTGAGCAGCGCTTCGAGCCGGCCTTGCGCGATCTCGGCCTGGTACGGCGTATAGGCGGTGTACCAGCCCGGATTTTCGAGCACGTTGCGAACGATCACCTTGGGCGTGACCGTGTCCGCATAGCCCATGCCGATCATCGACTTTTGCACCCGGTTCTTGCCGGCGATCATCCTGAGCGCGGCGAGCGCTTCGGCCTCGGGCCGGCAATCGGGCAGTTGCAGCGGCGCCGGCAGGCGGATCGCTGATGGCACGGTCTGCTCGATCAGCGCGTCGAGGCTGGGGGCGCCGACGGCAGCGAGCATGGCGTCGATGTCGCTCGGGCTGGAGCCGATGTGGCGGTTGATGAACTCGTCGCGTTGCTCGAGTGCGCTAAGGGGCAGAGTCTGTGGCATGGCGTGGTCCGGCAGGTGGGGCGGGGCAGGGGCCGCAAGGCCGCGTCCCTATTGGGTCTTCAAGGATATGCCGGGAAAGGTGCGTAGTTGTTGGCTCTCAGCAGGGCACGCTGAAGAGCCGCGTGGCTACTCGCTTCCCGGGCAGGTCTTTATTCGCCGACGCTGGCGGTGTAAGCTGCGGCGTCGAGCAGCGCGTCTACGTCGCCGAGGTCGGCCGGCGTCATCTTGAACAGCCAAGCCGCGTAAGCGTCCTGATTGACGAGCTCAGGTGCGTCGGCGAGCGCCGCGTTGACCGCGGTGACGGTGCCGGCGACCGGCGCATAGACGTCGGCGGCGGCCTTGACCGATTCGACGACGGCAGCTTCCTGCGCCGCGGCGAGCTTGCCGCCGACTTCGGGCAGATCGATGAAGACGAGGTCGCCGAGCAGATCCTGCGCGTGCTCGGTGATGCCGACGGTGATCGTTCCGTCAGCTTCGGCGCGAACCCATTCGTGGCTCTTGGTGTATTTGAGATTGGCGGGGACGTTCATGAGGCGCTCCTGGGTGATCAAAAAGGAAAAAACCACTAAACCACAACGAACACGACGCGCACAACGAAAACAGATCGAAACGAATGGTCTTGCTTCTCGTTGTGCACGTCGTGGCTAATTTTGTACTAAATCATCGCCTTGCCGTTGCGGGCAAAGCAAGGCTTGACGACGCGGGCAGTGAGCAGTTTGTCGCGCACCTCAACTTTGACGAGGTCACCGATCGAGACAGCGAGCGGCAGGCGGACGAGCGCGATCGATTGCTGCAAGGTCGGCGAGAAGCTGCCGCTGGTGATCTCGCCGTCGCCGGCGCTGGTGACCACCTTCTGGTGCGCGCGCAGCACGCCGCGGTCCTGCAGCAACAGCCCGAGAAATTGCCTCTGCGCGGGCTTGGCGAGCAGCGCGGCCTTGCCGACGAAGTCGCGCGGGGTGACCAGATCGACCGTCCAGGCAAGTCCGGCGTCGAGCGGCGAGACGGTTTCGTCCATGTCCTGGCCGTAGAGATTCATCCCGGCCTCAAGCCGCAGCGTGTCGCGCGCGCCCAGACCGATCGGCTTGACGCCGGCGTCAGCCAGCGCCTGCCAGAGTTCTTCCGCCTTACTGGCGGGCAGCGTGATCTCGAAACCGTCTTCACCCGTATAGCCGGTGCTGGCGACGAAGTAGTCGCCGACGGCGACCGAGAAAAACGGCTTGAGGCCCTCGCTCGCCGCGCGCGTTTCGGGCAATACCTGCCAGACTTTGGCTCTGGCGTTGGGGCCCTGCACGGCGATGATCGCCAGGTCGCGGCGCGCGATGACCGCGACTTCGAGCTGCCAGTCGGCGAGCCGCGCGGCCATCCACGCCAGATCCTTTTCGGCGGTTCCGGCGTTGATCACGATGCGGTACTGGCCGTCACTGACGAAATAGACGATCAGATCGTCGACGACGCCGCCCGCCTCGTTGAGCATCGCGCTGTAGAGCGCCTTGCCCGGCGTCTTGAGCTTGGTGACGTTGTTGGCCAGCAGGCGCAGCAGGAAGGCCTGCGCATCGGCGCCGGCGACATCGACGGCGCACATGTGCGAGACGTCGAACATGCCGCAATCTTGCCGTACCGCGTGGTGTTCCTCGATTTGCGAGCCGTAATGCAGCGGCATGTCCCAGCCGCCAAAATCGACCATCTTGGCGCCGAACCGGCGATGCGCGTCGTTGAGGACGGTTTTTTGTGTCATGGCAATCCCAGGTAAAAAGTGTTCAAACTTTATTCAGAGACAAGGGCGAATTGTTCACGCGTCGTAACGCACTGTACGAGTTCACCCCTCTGTCCTTGATACCTGAGAGATTAGCGTGGCGGAGTGATCCGCTCACGTTGCCCCATCGGTGGGCGCTGTTTGGCAGCGCCGCTCTCCAGAGTTCATTGCACGAACGGTCCTTTTGCCTGAGCGTTTCCGGGTGGATTGCGCCTTCGGCGGCGGGGGACAACTTGGCGCATCGCCCGCTCTCTCCCGTTCGCGGCCGAACTATAGCGCGAGGAGGGCGGACGCCGCAAGTTCGGCAGCGATGTCGCGCGGCCCCGCAAGCCGAAAGCGGCTTTGCTCACTGTGTTATCATCAGCGGCTTTTCATCGATTGCTTTTTTTTTCGTGCCAAACGTCGACCTGCACTGCCATTCAACCGCGTCCGACGGGCTTTTGCCCGCCGCCGACGTCGCTCGTCGCGCTTTTGCCAATGGCGTCGACCTGCTGGCGCTCACCGACCACGACAATCTCTCCGGCCTGCCGGCGGCGCGCGCCGTCGCCGACGAGGTCGGCATGGGTTTGGTCAACGGCGTCGAAATTTCGATCGAGTGGGGCGGGCTGCAGGTCCATATCCTGGGCCTCAACTTCGCCGCCGACGATAGTGCGCTCAACGCGGGGCTTGAGGCGATCCGTTCCGGACGCGTCGTTCGCGCGCAGCGCATGGCCGCCGAGCTCGAGAAGATCGGCATCGACGGCGCTTTTGACGGTGCCATGCGCCATGCCGAGAATCCGACGCTGATCAGCCGTGCGCATTTTGCGCGCTATCTGGTCGAGACCGGCGTGTGCAAGGATGTGCGCAGCGTTTTTGACTCGTATCTGGTTCCTGGCCGTCCGGGTTACGTCGATCACCGCTGGGCGACGCTCGCCGACTCGGTCGGCTGGATCAAGGGCGCCGGCGGCATTGCCGCGGTTGCCCATCCCGGGCGCTACAAATTCTCGAAACCGCAGATGCGTCTTTTGCTCGATGAATTCAAGGAGCTCGGCGGGCAGGCGATCGAGGTGATCTCCGGCAGTCATTCGACTGAAAACGTCGCGGTGTTTGGCCGCTACGCGCGCGAGTACGGATTCATGGCCTCGTGCGGTTCCGATTTCCACGGTCCGGGCGAGAGTTACGTCGATCTGGGCAAGCTCTCGCCGTTGCCGCAGGACCTCAAACCGGTCTGGGAGGCCTTTTGACGATGGCGCGCTATCTTTCAATCCATCCCGACGATCCGCAGCCGCGGCTGCTCGCGCAGGCCGCCGAAGTGGTTCGCTCAGGCGGCGTACTGGCGATTCCGACCGACTCGTGCTACGCGCTCGGCTGTCGTCTGGGTGACAAGGACGCGGTCGAACGCATCCGCCACCTGCGCGGCGTCGACGACCGCCATCACCTGACGCTGATGTGCCGCGATCTATCCGAGATCGCGCAGTTTGCGCGCGTCGATAACGCCCAATATCGCTTGCTCAAGGCGACGACACCGGGCAGTTACACCTTCATTCTCGAAGGCACCAAGGAATTGCCGCGTCGCGTGCTGCACCCCAAGCGCAAGACCATCGGCCTGCGCGTCCCGGCGCACAAGGTCGCGCTCTCGCTGCTCGAGGAACTTGGCGAGCCGCTGCTGACTTCGACGCTGATGCTGCCGGGCGACGAAGCGCCGCTCACCGAAGGCTGGGAAATCCAGGACCGGCTCGACGATCTGCTCGAACTGATCCTCGACGGCGGCTATTGCGGTACCGAGCCGACCAGCGTGATCGATCTGACTACGCTGCCGCCGGTGTTGATCCGCGCCGGGCGCGGCCCGCTCGAGCCTTTCGGCCTGGAATCCTGATGGACTTTGGCGCGCTGATTCAGACGCTGGCCATCGCCGCGCTGCCGGTGATCTTCGCGATCACGCTGCACGAGGCGGCGCATGGCTACGCGGCGCGTCACTTCGGCGATCCGACCGCCTGGCAGGCCGGGCGCATCAGTCTCAATCCCCTGCGCCACGTCGATCCGCTTGGCACGCTGCTGGTTCCCGCGCTGATTCTGCTGACCAGTTATCTGGCCGCCGGCAGCGTCATGCTGTTCGGCTGGGCCAAACCGGTGCCGGTCAATTTTGGCCGTTTGCGCCACCCCAAGCGCGACATGTTGTGGGTCGCTGTGGCGGGGCCGGCGGTCAACCTGTTGATGGCGGTCGGCTGGGCGGCGATGTTCAAGCTCGATACGTTGATGCCGTACAATGTTTATACGCTGCCGCTCGCCGAAATGAGCCGCACCGGGATCAACGTCAATCTGGTGCTGATGGTGCTCAATCTGCTGCCGTTGCCACCGCTCGACGGCGGGCGAATCGCCGTCAGCCTGTTGCCGCAGCGGCTAGCCTGGAAGTTCGCCCAGCTTGAGCGCTGGGGTTTTCCGATCCTGTTGCTGCTGATGTTTACCGGAATTCTCGGCGACCTGATGTGGCCTTTCGTGTCCCTCTTCAGGGATCTGATCATCGTCCTTTTTCAACTGAATTGACCTCTCTATGTACGCCGAACGAGTCCTTTCCGGAATGCGCCCCACCGGCAGCCTGCACCTTGGCCACTATCACGGTGTGCTCAAGAACTGGATCAAACTTCAGCACGAGTATCCTTGCCTCTTTTTCGTCGCCGACTGGCACGCGCTGACGACGCAGTACGACGACCCGCGCGGCATCGAGCAGGCGACCTGGGAGATGGTCATCGACTGGCTGGCAGCGGGCGTCGATCCGGCGCAGGCGATCCTGTTCATCCAGTCGCAGGTGCCCGAGCACGCCGAACTGCATCTGCTGCTGTCGATGATGACGCCGCTCGGCTGGCTCGAGCGCGTGCCGACCTACAAGGACCAGCAGCAAAAACTCGCGACCAAGGACCTGTCGACTTACGGTTTCCTCGGTTATCCGCTGCTGATGAGTTCCGACATCCTGATCTACCGCGCCGACAAGGTTCCGGTCGGCGAGGATCAGGTGCCGCACGTCGAGTTTACGCGCGAGCTGGCGCGCCGCTTCAACCACATGTACGGCCGCGAGCCGGGTTTCGAGGACAAGGCGAAAGAAGCGGTCAAGAAACTCGGCAGCAAGAACGCGCGCAGCTATACGCAACTGCGTACGCGCTTCCAGCAGGACGGCGACGCGCTCGCCGTCGAGCGCGCACACGCCTTGCTCAATTCCGCCGGGAGCCTGTCGCTCGAAGACCGCGAGCGGCTGCTCGGCTACCTCGAAGGCACCGGCAAGATGATCCTGGTCGAGCCCGGCGCGCTGCTCACCGAAGCGTCGAAAATGCCCGGCCTCGACGGTCAGAAGATGAGCAAGTCGTACAACAACACGATCACGCTGCGCGAGGACGAAGCGTCGGTGACGCAGAAGATTCGCCGCATGCCGACCGACCCGGCGCGCGTTCGCCGTACCGACGTCGGCGACCCGGACAAGTGCCCGGTCTGGCAATTGCATCAGGTCTATTCGGACGAATCTTGCCGCGGCTGGGTGCAGCAGGGCTGCCGCAGCGCCGGAATCGGTTGTCTCGAATGCAAGCAGCCGGTGATCGACGGCATTCTGCGCGAACAGGCGCCGATGCACGAGCGCGCGCAGACCTACCTCGACGACCCGAGCCTGGTTCGCGCCATCATCGCCGACGGCAACGCCAAGGCGCGTAAGCTGGCGCAGGAGACGATGCGCGACGTTCGCGAGGCGATGGGACTCAATTACGGTTAGTCCTGCTTAGAATCATTTGAACCACAACGGGCACAACGAACACAACGGAAAAGCAAAGCGCTGCATCATCATCTTGAATCAAGCAGCGTGCAGGCAGGTCGACAAGAGTTTATTGAGTCTCTCGTTGTGCCCGCCGTGTTCGTTGTGGTTAAGTGTCTTTTCAGCTTAATGCCCGAGCATGGCGGACTGGAGAGCAATGAACGATACAGCCACCAGCGAACACATCGCCGAGCCCTGGACCGAGGGAGCAGAGCCGCTGGCCAGGATCTATGGCGAGCCGATGGTGCAGTTGCCGCTCGATCTGTACATCCCGCCGGACGCCATGGCGGTGATGCTCGATGCCTTCGAGGGGCCGCTCGATCTGCTGCTGTACCTGATCCGCAAGGCCAACGTCAATGTCCTCGACATTCCGATGGCACCGCTCACGGTCCAGTATCTGACCTATGTCGAGGCGATGCGCACGCATAATCTCGAGCTCGCCGCCGACTATCTGGTGATGGCGGCGATGCTGATCGAGATCAAGTCGCGCATGCTGCTGCCCAAGGCGCGCGTCGACGACGGCGGCGAAGTCGAGGATCCGCGCGCCGAACTGGTCCGTCGTTTGATCGAATACGAGCAGATGAAGCTCGCGGCGCATCGCCTCGACGAGTTGCCGCAGGCCGAACGCGATTTCGACTGGGTCGAGGTGTGGGTCGAAAAATCGCTGCTGCAGCGTCTGCCCGAGGTTTGCGCCGCCGATTTGAAGGACGCCTGGGGAAGCTTGTTGCGCCAGGCCAGGCTGCATACGCACCACATGGTGACGCGCGAGGAGCTGTCGGTGCGCGAGCACATGGGGCTGATCCTGCGTCGCCTGCGCGACACCGACGGCTTCATCGAGTTTGTCGCGATGTTCGATACGACGCTCGGCGCCCCGGTACTGGTGGTACACTTTCTGGCAATGCTTGAATTGGCGCGCGAACAACTGCTCGAAATAACGCAGACAGAAGCTTTTGCTCCGATTTACGTGAGGTTGGCCAATGGCCGAGTTGAACACTGACAGCCGCCCGGACCGTGCACGTAGCGCGCCGAATAATCCCGGCGAGCTCAAGCGTATCCTCGAAGCGGTGCTGCTTGCGGCGCCGCAACCGCTGTCGCTCGCCGAACTGCGCAAGGTCTTTGCTGATGAGATCGGTCTCGACGTGTTGCGCGTTCTGCTCGACGAGTTGCGCCTCGAGTGGGCTGAACGGCCGGTTGAGTTGCTGCAATTGGCAAGCGGCTGGCGTTTTCGCACGCGTGCCGAATTTCTGCCTTATCTGGCTCGGCTCAACCCCGAAAAGCCACCGAAGTACTCGCGCGCCGTGCTCGAAACGCTGGCCATCATTGCCTACCGCCAGCCGGTGACGCGCGGCGACATCGAGGATATCCGCGGGGTCACGGTCGCCACCCAGATCATTCGGGTGCTCGAAGAGCGCGGCTGGGTCGATATCGTCGGCCATCGCGATACGCCGGGGCGGCCGGCGCTGTTGGCAACCACCAAGAAGTTTCTCGACGACCTCGGATTGCGCAGTGTGACCGAGTTGCCACCGCTCGAGATGATGAACCAAACGCTGGAACTGGCTGATGCCCAATAATACCCGTAAGACTCCCTTTCGCGCGCCTGCCGGTGCACCACGCCGGCCAGCGCGACCGGCCATGGCCCGTCCCCCTCGTGGCTCAATTCGCGGCGAGGCCCCGGCCGAAGAAGTCGAGCCATTGCCTGAAGACGGCGCCACCGAGTCCAGGTCGCGCCGTGCGCCGCGTGTTGCTGCTGGCGATCAGTCGAAGCGCGGGCGGCACAAGGTGCTGCCGGGCAAGCCCGAGCGCCTGCACAAGCTGCTCGCGCAAAGCGGCATCGGTTCGCGCCGCGAAATGGAAGAGCTGATCGCCGCCGGCCGTGTCAATGTCAATGGCGAGACGGCGCAGACCGGCCAGTCGGCGACGCCGGGCGACCGCATCAAGGTTAACGGCAAGCTCGTCCATCTTAAATTCTCGAACCGTCTGCCGCGCGTGATCATCTATCACAAGCCCGAAGGCGAGATCGTTTCGCGCGACGATCCCGATCATCGCCCGAACGTTTTCACGGCACTGCCCAAGATCTCGGGCGCGCGCTGGGTGGCCGTCGGCCGGCTCGACTTCAATACCAGCGGTCTGTTGCTGTTTACGACTTCGGGCGATCTGGCCAACCGGCTGATGCATCCGCGTTACAACCTGGTTCGCGACTATGCCGTTCGCGTGCTCGGTGAAATCACCCTGGAGGCGCGCCAGCGCCTGCTCGATGGCATCGAGCTTGACGATGGCACGGCGCAGTTCTCGACTTTTCAGGACGTCGGCGGCGACGGTGCCAATCACTGGTATCGCGTTTCCTTGTTCGAGGGCAAGAACCGCGAGGTGCGGCGCATGTTCGAAGCCGTCGGCGTCGTCGTCAGTCGCCTGATGCGCGTGCGCTACGGACCGTTCATCCTGCCGCCCAACCTCAAGCGCGGCAAGGTCCTCGAAGTTGGCGAAGGGGACGTGCAGAAGTTGCTCGCCGATTTCGACATGGACGACCCCTCGCCAGGCCGTCCGCTGCGCAAGCCGCGCGAGCGCTGAGCCGGGGGCGCGCCGTCCGGTGTTTTATGGCCTGCGGCGTTGCGATCGGTCGGCGATTTTGCTGGTCTCGCCGCGATGGCAGCGAGAAACTCGTTAAAATACACCTCTTTATGCGCCTGGGTGATTTACGTCGGCGCCAAATGTCGTTATAATTCGACGGTTTTCCGCTAGCCCCTCCGGGGGCAACTTTTTCGGGGATGGGCTTTTTGCCCATTTTTTATTTGTAGCTATGGATTTAAACAATCTTATCGATATCACCGTGACCGGTCTCGGTTACGAACTCGTGGACCTCGAGCTGAGTCCGCGTGGCCGTGTGCTTCGTCTTTTCATCGACAAAGCCGACAAGCCAAGCGGTATTGATGTCGAGGATTGTGCGCTGGTCAGCAATCAGTTGTCGCGGGTGCTGGCGGTCGAGAACGTCGATTATGACCGACTCGAGGTTTCTTCTCCCGGTCTCGATCGGGTGCTCAAGAAGCTGGCGGATTTCGAGCGCTTTGCCGGTGCCGAAGTCAATCTCAAGTTGCGACTCCCGATGAGCGGTCGGCGTAATTTTAACGGCGTTTTGCACGGTGTGCAGGACGGCAAGGTACGCTTGGCAATTGACACGGGTGAACTGGAACTGGATCTTGGCAATATCGACAAGGCCCGTCTGGTTCCGAAGTTCGACTAGTGATGTCAGGCTGGATTAGGGGGATAGTGAATATATGAGCCGCGAAATTTTGCTGCTGGTCGATGTGCTGGCGCGCGAGAAAAACGTGACTAAGGACATCGTCTTCGGTGCTCTTGAACTGGCGCTTGCGTCGGCGACCAAGAAGCGTCTTGACGACGAAGCCGATGTGCGCGTCGTCGTCGATCGCGAAACAGGTGACTTCGAAACCTTCCGTCGTTGGGAGATCGTCGCCGACGCGGACTTCATTCACGAGGCTCAGCATATCCCGCTGTCCGATGCCCAGAAGCAGGATCCCGAGGTGGAAATCGGCGATTACCTCGAGGAAGCGCTCGAGCCGATCGACTTCGGGCGGATCGGTGCGCAGGCCGCCAAGCAGGTGATTCTGCAGAAAATCCGCGATGCCGAGCGCGATCAAATCCTCAATGATTTCCTTGAACGCAAGGAACATCTGGTGACCGGGACCATCAAGCGCATGGAACGTGGTAACGCCATCATCGAAGCCGGCAAGATCGAGGCGGTGTTGCCGCGCGACCAGATGATCCCGCGTGAAAACCTGCGCGTCGGCGATCGCGTCAAGGCATTTTTGCTGCGCATCGATCGTGCCGCGCGCGGTCCGCAACTGATTCTGTCGCGTACGGCGCCTGAGTTCATCATCAAGCTGTTCGAGATGGAAGTTCCAGAAGTCGATGACGGTCTGCTCGAAATCAAGGCCGCGGCGCGCGACCCCGGAATGCGCGCCAAGATCGCCGTCAAGTCGAACGATCAGCGCGTCGATCCGATCGGTACCTGTGTCGGTATGCGCGGCATGCGGGTCACCGCGGTGACCAACGAACTGGCCGGTGAGCGCGTCGATATCGTGCTGTGGTCGCCTGATCCGGCACAGTTCGTCGTCGGTGCGCTGGCGCCGGCCGAGGTGCTCTCGGTCGTCGTCGACGAGGACCGGCACAGCATGGACGTCGTCGTCGATGAAGACAATCTGGCAATCGCCATTGGTCGTGGCGGCCAGAATGTTCGTCTGGCATCTGAAATGACCGGCTGGACGATCAATCTGATGACCGAGGAAGAGTCGCAGACGCGCGTCGAAGCCGAGTCGGCGGCGATCCGCGTGCTGTTCATGGAAAAGCTCGATGTCGATGAGGAAGTGGCCAATATTCTGATCAGCGAGGGGTTCTCGACGCTTGAGGAAGTGGCTTACGTTCCGATGCACGAAATGCTCGAGATCGAAGCCTTTGATGAAGCGACGGTTCAGGAACTGCGTGATCGCGCGCGAAACGTATTGTTGACCGAGGCCATTGTCACCGAAGAACAACTCGGCCAGGTGGCTGAAGACATGCTTGGTCTCGAGGGAATGGACAAGTCGCTGGCCGGAAAATTGGCGAGCAACGGTGTCAAGACGCGCGATGACCTGGCTGATCTGGCGGTAGACGAACTCACGGAAATGACTGGTATCGACGCTGATCGTGCCAAACAACTGATCACCACGGCGCGCGCGCACTGGTTCGAGTAAGTAGAAAAGAGGATTTCACATGGCGCAGACAAGTGTTGCCCAATTAGCCACCGATCTAAAAATGCCGGCGGGCGTGCTGCTCGAACAGTTGCATAAAGCAGGCGTTGTCAAGAGCGCGGCGGATGACGTTCTTTCCGAGCAGGACAAAGCGAGGCTGCTTGAGTATCTGCGCCGTTCGCATGGCGAAGGCGAGGCCAAGACCAAAATCACCTTGACGCGCCGAGAGACCAGTGAGATCAAGTCGCAGGACTCGCACGGCAAGTCGCATACCGTTCAGGTCGAGGTGCGCAAGAAACGGATTTTGGTCAAACGTGACATTCCGGAGCTTCGCGCCGAGGCTGCTGCAGCGCCGCAGCCGATCAGCGCGCCGGAAGCCGTTGTTGAAAAAGCGGTTGAGCCGGTCGTTGCCGAAGCGGTGGCTCCGGTCGTCGAGCCGGTCGTCGTCGAGAAAGTTGTGGCGCCGGTCGTTGAGGTCGTCGCTGAGCCGGTGATCGAAGTCGTTCCCGAGCCGGTGCCCGCAGCGCCGGTGGTCGAGGCCGAGCCGGTCGTGCCGCCAGCGCCTGTCGTCGCCCCTGTGGCGGTCGAGGCGAAGGCCAAGCCAGCCGCCAAGGCGAAAGCTAAACCCACTGCCGAAGTCAAGCCCACGCCGGTCGCTGAGGTCAAGACCAGCGTCAAGAAGGTGGTCACCCGTGCGTCGATCATCGGCGAAGAGCAGCAGAAGCTGCGCGCCGAGGAAGAGCGTCGCCAAGCGGCGTTGCGAGCGCACCAGGAGGCGGAGTATCTGCAGAAGCAGCAGCGGGTCATCGATCTGGCACGCCTGAAGGTTGAAGCCGAAGCGAAAGCCGTCGCTGCACGCGCCGCCGAAGCGGCCAAGAAGGTTGCGGCGCAGACCGCGAGCGACAAGCCCGCCGAGGACAAAACGCTGCACAAGCCGGTCGCCAAGCCCGGTACGGCAGACAAGAAGCCGGCCGAGAAGAAGGGCCAGTGGAAGAACGAGGGCGCCAACAAGCGTCCTGGCCTCAAGACCCGTGGCGCAACTGGCGCGACCGGTTGGCGTGACAACAAGCATGGCAAGCGCGGCGGTCGCGGCTCGGAAGTCGAGGAAGCGCATTCGTTCCAAGTGCCGACCGAAGCGGTGGTGCACGACGTGCACGTGCCGGAAACCATCTCGGTTGCCGATCTGGCGCACAAGATGACGGTCAAGGCGACCGAAGTGATCAAGACGCTGATGAAGATGGGTTCGATGGTCACCATCAATCAGGTTCTCGACCAGGAAACGGCGATGATCATCGTCGAGGAAATGGGGCACCGGGCGTTCGCCGCCAAGCTTGACGATCCTGACGCCTTCCTTGACGATTCGGTACATACCGACGTGCCGCTCGAGCCGCGCGCTCCGGTGGTCACCGTCATGGGCCACGTCGACCACGGCAAGACCTCGCTGCTCGACTATATTCGCCGTACGCGAGTCGCTTCCGGCGAAGCGGGCGGCATCACGCAGCATATTGGCGCCTATCACGTCGAGACCGCGCGCGGCATGGTGACCTTCCTCGACACGCCGGGCCACGAAGCCTTTACGGCGATGCGCGCACGCGGCGCCAAGGCGACTGACCTGGTGATTCTGGTCGTCGCTGCCGACGACGGCGTCATGCCGCAGACGCGCGAGGCGATTCACCACGCGCGAGCCGCTGGCGTGCCGATCATTGTGGCGATCAACAAGATCGACAAACCGGATGCCAATCCTGACCGGGTCAAGCAGGAACTCGTTGCCGAACAGGTTATTCCGGAAGACTACGGTGGCGATTCGCCGTTCATTGCCGTGTCTGCCAAGACCGGTGTCGGCATCGACGAACTGCTCGAAAACGTGCTGTTGCAGGCCGAAGTGCTTGAACTCAAAGCGCCCAAGGAAGCGCCGGCGCAGGGGCTGATCATCGAGGCGCGGCTTGACAAGGGGCGCGGCCCGGTGGCGACCATGCTGGTGCTCGCTGGAACGCTGCGTCAGGGCGACGTGCTGCTGGCCGGTCAGGTGTTTGGCCGGGTGCGCGCCATGCTTGATGAAAACGGCAAGTCGATCAAGGAAGCCGGTCCGTCGATTCCAGTCGAAATCCTCGGTCTGTCGGACGTTCCGGCGGCCGGACAGGATGCCGTGGTGCTTGCCGATGAGCGTAAGGCGCGTGAAATCGCCTTGTTCCGTCAGGGCAAATTCCGCGACGTCAAGCTGGCCAAGAAGCAAGCGGCCAATCTCGAGACCATCCTCGACCAGATGACCGAAGCCGAGGTCAAGATGCTGCCGTTGATCATCAAGGCCGACGTGCAGGGTTCGCAGGAAGCGCTGGTTCAGTCGCTGCAAAAGCTGTCGACCGACGAGGTCAAGGTCAATATCATTCACGGTGCGGTTGGCGCCATCAGCGAATCCGACGTGCATCTGGCGCAGGCCTCGAAGGCCGTCATCATCGGTTTCAATACGCGCGCCGATGCCGGCGCACGCAAGGCGGCCGAGAGTGTCGGTGTCGACATCCGTTACTACAACATCATTTACGATGCCGTCGATGAGGTGAAGGCCGCGCTCTCCGGAATGCTGTCGCCGGAAAAACGCGAGGAGGTCACTGGTCTCGTGGAAATTCGCCAGGTCTTCCGCGCCACCAAGATCGGCACCATCGCCGGCTGTTACGTGCTCGAAGGCGTCATCAAGCGCACTTCGCGTGCTCGCCTGCTGCGCGACCATGTGGTGATCTGGGACGGCGAACTCGAGTCGCTCAAGCGCTTCAAGGATGACGTCAAGGAAGTTCGTTCCGGCTTCGAGTGTGGCTTGTCGCTCAAGGGCTACAACGCCTACGAGGAAGGCGACCAGCTCGAAATCTACGACGTCACGGAAATTGCCAGGACGCTGTAAGTGACGGTGAACAAGAGTTTTTCGCGCAAGGACCGGGTCGCCGAGCAGATCCGTCGCGAGCTGGCTGAGCTGATTCGCACCGAGCTCAAGGATCCGCGCGTCGGCATGATCAGCATCACCGACGTCGAGGTGACCGCCGATTATGCCCACGCCAAGGTCTTCTTCAGCACCTTGGCGGGCAGCGAGCACGTCGCCGAGGTGCTCGTCGGCCTGCAGAAGGCGTCAGGCTTTCTGCGCCGCGAATTGGGCAAGCGCATCAGCATCCACATGACGCCGCAGTTGCACTTCGTCTTCGATCAATCGCTCGAACGCGGCGCTGATCTCTCGCAGTTGATCCAGAAGGCCGTGGCCATTTCGGACAGCACTGACCCGACGCCCGAAACCGATCCCGGTGAATAGCGGTCCGCGTACCAAGCGCAGTTGGCAGCGCGTCGACGGCGTGCTGCTGCTCGATAAAGCGAGCGGAATGACGTCAAATTCGGCTTTGCAAAGCGCCCGCCGACTCTTCTCTGCAGCCAAGGCCGGGCATACCGGAACGCTCGATCCGCTGGCCACCGGCCTGTTGCCGCTGTGCTTCGGCGAAGCGACCAAGTTCTCTGCCGATCTGCTCGACGCCGACAAGACCTACGAGGCGCAACTGCTGTTTGGCGTCACTACCGATACTGGCGATGCGCAAGGCGCCGTGCTGCTCGAGCGTCCGGCTGTTTTTGCTCGCTCTGATCTGGCGGCGGCCTTGTCGGGGTTCCGCGGTCCGATCAGCCAGATCCCGCCGATGTATTCAGCGCTCAAGCGCGACGGCAAGCCGCTTTATCAACTGGCCAGGCAGGGCATCGAAGTTGAGCGCGAAGCGCGTGCGGTGACGATACACGAACTGACGCTGCTCGATTTTTCCGGCGACAGTTGCCGCTTGCGTGTCTGCTGCAGCAAAGGCACATATATTCGCACGCTGGCCGAGGATATCGGCGAGGTGCTCGGCTGCGGCGCGCATTTGACCGCCTTGCGGCGAGTGGCCGTGGGGGCCTTGCGCATTGCCGACGCAGTCAGCCTCGATCAGCTCATCGAACTTCCCGAAGACCAGCGCGCCAGCCTGCTGTTGCCCCCCGATGCCTTGCTGCAGACGCTGCCGGAAGTTCATCTCGACGACGAGGCGACGCTGCGCTTCGCGCATGGCAATCCGGTGTCTGTTCCGGACCTCGCTCTGGCGCCGGGAAAGTGCCGCGTCTATGGTGCTGCTCGTCTGCTCGGACTGGGCGAAGCGGACGGCCTGGGATCGGTCAAGCCGCGCCGTCTGGTTTGCGCCTGACGCCACTCGCGTCGACAGTGCGGCGTACGCCGTAACCCTCTTTTATCGAAGTCCCGAGCGCAATACTTAAATTGTCGTTGACAAAGCAGTGCAATCGACTAGAATCCATAAAAAATTAGATCGATCTATATTTGCGGCGCCGATTCGGGTCGAGATGTAGTCGGCACGGCATGATGCCGCAATTGGCGCTGCCTGGCGGCCGGATGTTCGCGGGCGACAGTTGGTCAGGGGTTGATTTCGCTTGGGTCAGGCGCAACTCGCCTGGTAGCCGATCTGGCCTGGGCGGTGGGGAAGAATTCAGAGCGGCATGGCAGTGAGTGTTCATTAAAGTCATTCAATTTAGATCGATCTATATATGGATCGATCTAAACAGTAATCTATCAATTCGTTCTTACCTGGAGAAACATCGCATGAGCAGCAGTGCATTGACTTCTGAAGCAAGAAAATCAAAATCCGCGCCGGTTATCGGCGTCATCGAGCCCGGATACGCCGACTACAGCACCGAGCGTCGTGTGTTGGCGCCGCTCGGTGCTGAGGTTCGCAGTCTGCATTGGGGAGGGGATCGTTCTGTCCTGCTCAAGCTATTGCGCGGTGTCGATATTGCGCTGGTTCGTGATACTCAGCTCGACGCAGAAGCGATCGCTCAACTCAACACCAACGGCGGGATCGTTCGCTACGGCGTCGGCGTCGATACGATCGATCTTGAAGCCGCCAAGCGGCTCGGTATCCGCGTCGCCAACGTGCCCAATTACGGCGCCGAAATCGAGGTCAGCGATCATGCCGCCGCGCTGACTCTGGCGCTGGTCCGCCGTGTCGTTTCCCGTCACGAACAGGTCACCGATGGCCAGTGGGGCATCGGTCAGAATGAACCGATTTATCGAATCGCCGGGTCGACGCTCGGTCTGCTTGGCTTCGGAAAAATAGCGCGCGCTTATCTCGAGAGAATGCGCGCCTTCGGCGTCGGCGAGGTGCTGGTTTGTGACCCTTATCTGCCTGATTCCGTGATCGAGCAGTTCAAGGTCACCCGAGCGAGCTTCGACGAGATCTGCACTCGCGCGCAGATCATCTCGCTGCATGCGCCGGCAACCGCCGAAAACCACAATATCGTCGACCAGCGCAGCTTGGCTCTGATGAACACGAAGACCTGTCTGATCAATACCTCGCGTGGCGGACTGGTCGACGTTCAAGCGCTGGCCGAGGCGTTAAAGTCGGGAAAAATATTCGGTGCGGCGCTCGACGTTCTCGACCGTGAACCGATCGCCGACGATTGCCCATTGCGCGGTCTCAAAAACGCGATTCTGACCGATCACACCGGCTGGTACTCGGAAGCTTCGGTCGAAACATTGCAAGAAGGTGCCGCGCGCGCCGCCTACGAGATTCTGACGACGGGCAATCCGACCCATTGGGTCAATCGCTGGTGATCGGATTTAGGCCGTCGCGTTGAGACCATTCGTTTTGCCTGAATACAAGGAACAATTGCTCATGAAAAGCATTATTTACAGTGGCGCGCAGGACGTTCGCGTCGAGGAGAAATCGCTGCCGGAAATCGCGCCCGGTGAAGTCTTGATCAAGGTCGCGTACGTCGGCGTTTGCGGTTCCGACATGAACATTTACCAGGGGGTTCATCCGCGCGCCAAGGCGCCGCTGGTGATGGGCCACGAGTTTTCGGGGACGATCGTCGCCGGCCACCCGAGCTTGCCGAAGGGAACGCCGGTCACCGTTTATCCGCTGCTCTCGTGCGGTCACTGCGAACCTTGTTTGAATGGCTATGCGCACGTCTGCAACACGCTCAAGCTGATCGGCATCGACTGCGACGGCGCCATGGCCGAATACGTCAAGGTGCCGGCCGACAAGGTGATGGCGCTGCCCAAGACGCTCTCGCTCAAGCTCGGCGCCTTTCTCGAACCGCTGGCGGTCGGCGTTCATGCGGTGCGGCGCTCGGGCTATCGGCCGGGCGATCGCGCGGTGGTTTTCGGCGCCGGGCCGATCGGCCTGTGCGTCGCCTCGTGCCTGAAGTACTTCGGCGCGCAGGTGATCGTCGTCGAAGCCAACCCGTACCGTCTGGGGGTGGCCAAGAAGCTCGGCTGCACGACGATCGACGCGGCCAATGAGTCGATCAGCGACAAGGTCAAAGAATACACCAATGGCATCAACGCCGATTTCGCCTTCGACTGCGCGGCGCATCCGAGCGTGCAGACGCACCTGCTGGACGTGCTCAAGGTACAGGGTACGGCGGTGATCGTCGGCTCGTACAAGAAGCCGCCGGAAGTCGACCTGCTCAAGGTCGAGTTCAAGGAGCTCTCGATGATCGGTATCCGCGTCTATGAGCGGCGCGACTTTGAAATCGCCACCGAGATGCTGCAAAGCGGCGCCATCGATTTCGAGCTGATGCTCAGCGAATCGTTGCCCGAGCAGGCGCCGGAAGTGTTTCAGGGGCTGCTCAAGGGCGGCAACACGATCAAGATGCTGTTCAAGATGCAGCCATAACAAGGGATTGAATGATGCTCGAACTATTTAGCTTGAAAGGGAAGGTTGCGCTATTTACCGGCGGCAGTCGCGGACTGGGCAAGGCGATGGCGATCGGCCTGGCCAAAGCCGGTGCCGACGTCGCGGTGGTTGGCCGCAAGGCCGATCAGGACGTGATCGATCAGATCAGCACGCAGGGCGTTCGCGGAAAGTTCTACGAATTCGACCTGGCCAACGTTGACGGGATCGCCGCGCTGGTCGGCGAGGTCAAGAAGGATTTTGGTCACATCGACATCCTGGTCAATAACGCCGGCGTGCAAAGCCGGCACAAGGCGGTCGATTTTCCCAAGCGCGACTGGGATTTCGTTCTCAACGTCAATCTGAACGCGGTGTTCTTCATGTGCCAGGAAGTCGGCCGGTTGATGCTGGCGCAGGGCAAGGGCAAGATCATCAACATCGCCTCGCTGCTGTCGTTCCAGGGCGGACTGACGGTTCCGGCGTACGCCGCGAGCAAGGGGGCGGTGGCGCAGTTCTCCAAATCGCTGTCGAACGAATGGGCGAGCCAGGGGATCAACGTCAATTGCATTGCGCCGGGCTATATGGACACCGAGATGAACACCGCGCTGATCGCCGATGCAACGCGCAGCCGGCAGATCATGGACCGCATACCGGCCGGGCGCTGGGGCAAGCCCGAGGACATGGTCGGCGCCGCGATCTATCTTGCGTCCGATGCCTCAGACTACGTCAATGGCAGCACCATCGTCGTCGATGGCGGATGGATGGGGCGCTAGGGGCTAAGTGCGATGCCTTGAGTGAACAGTTTTCGATCAGGGAATCGATGTTTTTACATGTCAGCTGGGATGGCTTTGTGCTGGTCTGTGGATCGATCCAAGACCAGCGTTTTGGTGGGTGGTAGTCGATGCGGTAGTGGCCTGTTTTAAACAACTTGTGTAATACCTATAAGGGGAAAAAGAGTATGAGAACCGTCTTTTTGAAAAAGATTTGCAATGTGGTTGCTGCCGCGGCAGTTGGCCTTTCCTGCAGTTCATTTGCTTTGGCGCAGGAAGTCAGTGGGAAGTTGGGTCACTCGATGCCGCCAGATCATCCGCAAGCCGTGGCCATGGTCAAGTTTTCCGAACTGGTCGGGCAATACACGCAGAATCGGGTAAAAATCCAGGTTTTCCCCAGCGCCGGGCTCGGCAGTGATGACAAGATGTTGCAGGCGACTCAATCCGGAACACAGGAGGTGTACTACGGTGCTTATGCGGCGATTGCCGGATCTGTCAAAGAACTCGGTATTTTTGATTTTCCTTTCCTGTTTGAGAATATGAAGGAAGTCGACACCGTGATGAACGGCAAGATGGGCCAGAAAGTCTTCGACAAGATGCTGCCCTTGGGGCTGGTCGGGCTGGGGTGGACCGAAGCCGGTTTCCGCAATCTGACCAACAGCAAACACCCGGTAAAAACGGCTGACGATATTGCCGGGCTCAAGATCCGCGTGATGCCCAACAAGGTTGCTCTCGATACCTGGAAAGCGCTGGGTGCCAATCCAACGCCGATGGCCTTCTCGGAAATCTTCACGGCGCTCGAAATCAAGGCGATCGATGCCGAAGAAAATCCGCTGATCCTGATCTACACGAACAAATTCCATGAGGTCAATAAGTACATAACCGTCACCAATCACGTGTATACCCCCTGCGGTATCGTGGTCAACAAGAAATTCTGGGACAAGATCAAGCCTGAGGACCAGCAGGCGATGAAGAAGGCAGGCCTCGAATCCTTGAAGTTTCATCGCGGCCTGATGGACGCGGCAAACAAGGACGTGATTGCCAAGCTTGAGGCCGCCGGCGCCAAGATCGAAATCCTGCCGCCAGTCGAAGTGAACAAGCTGCGCGAGAAAACCAAGCCGGTGATCGATACGTACACCAAGTTGATCGGTGAGGATTTCGTCAAGGAATTCTATGCGGAGATCCAAAAAGTTCGCGCCGCCAAATAGTCGCACGCGCCGGCCAGGGCGGCATCTCGCGCCTTGGCCGTTTTTTTTCGCTGCGCAACAGCCGCGCAGCGTATTTCAAGGCAAAACCCCATTCCTCTGTGAAGGAATCCGAATATGAAACAACTCGTGCACTCAGCGATCAAGGGATTTGACCGGCTGCTGGAAGTCACGCTGGTCGCCTGCATGGTGGTGATGTTTGTGCTGGTCTTCATCAACGTCATGATGCGGCTGCTGATGAACAGCGGCATCGACCTCTCCGAAGAACTGCCGCGCTTCGCCTTCGTCTGGATGTGCTTCGTCGGCGCCGTGGTCGGCATGCGCCGGCACTCGCACCTCGGTGTCGACATGGTCGTCGCCGCGCTGCCCGTGTTCGGCCGCAAGATCTGCTGGGGAATCAGCCAGGCGATCATGGCCGTGTGCAGCGTCTATATGCTCTACGGCACGTATCTACAGCACGACATCATCGAGAAGAACGCTTCGGCGGTGATGCAGGTCAGCATGCTCTACGTCTATGGCATCAGCTATCTGGCCGGCGCCGCGATCATCGTGATCTGCCTGGCCAATCTGGTGCGTCTGTTCCTCGGCCAGGTCGAAGAGCACGAACTGATCGACGTTCAGGAAGAAGGCATGGAAGAAGCGCTCGAAGTCGAAAAGGGAATCGAAGAACAAGTCAAACGCGAAGGAGCAAAAGCATGACCGTATTTGTTTTTGTCGGCTCGCTGCT
>Ga0316613_10000335_pt1 | contig 44093 bp, 35 predicted proteins | sample OWC_soil_day10_C_2_FD_207647 | JGI IMG/M metagenome (GOLD analysis project Ga0316613, IMG submission 207647) | Wetland soil microbial communities from Old Woman Creek delta, Ohio, United States - OWC_soil_day10_CT_b | ecosystem: Environmental > Terrestrial > Soil > Wetlands | place: USA: Ohio...
CCTCCACTGGAGGGGCTTTCTGTTGTCAGCGCCAGGATTTGCCATTGTGGAAATGCACAACTGATTGCCCGAAAAGAGGCGGAAAAGCAGGCAACGCTGCCATGTTTGACTCGTGGATCGCACTGCTAAGATGCCCGCGCAGAGACCGGTCTGATGCTGCAAGGTCAATCGACATGGATGCGGTTTCCATCCATCAACATGGGAGTAGCAGGGTGACCATTTCCCGCAGGATTCTTTTGCTGATTTGCGCAGCACTCGTGATGTGCGGCGTTCTTTTTATCGTCGCCATCTATGGTTTGGGTGCCACAGAAAGCGAAACCGTCGCCAGTCAGTCGGCCGCCGGGGCACGCACGGCCCTGATCGTGGCGCTGCTCTTGAGCTGGTCCTTGCTGGGGGCGCTGGGATTTTGGGTGCTGCGCTCCATCGTCAAACCGCTGCGGCAGATGGAAGCCGCCATGGCCCTGGCGGCGGACAAGCTGGATTTCACCGCGACCGTTGTGGTCGATTCGGAAGACGAAATCGGCCGAGCCCTCCAGGCGTACAACCGGCTGTTGACGCGCTTGCGCGGCAGTTTTGCCGAGGTGCAGCAATCCGTTGCCAACCTGCTGGATGTGACCGAGGAAGTCGATCACGCATCGCGCAAGATTGCGCGAAATTCGCAAGTGCAAAGCGATGCTTCCGCCAATATGGCTTCCGCGGTCGAGGAAATGACGGTCAGTATTTCCGTGGTGGCCGAGCAGGCGCAGGACGCCAGCCAATACACCCAGCAATCGCGCGATACCGCCGGGCACAGCGCCGGGGTGATTCTCGGCACCGTGAGCGGCATTCAGCAAATTGCGCAGACCGTGCGCGAAGCTGCGGTGCGGATCAAGGCCTTGCGCACCGATTGCGACAGCATTTCCTCGGTCGCCAACATGATCCGCGATATTGCCGATCAGACCAACCTGCTGGCACTGAATGCGGCAATCGAGGCGGCCCGCGCCGGTGAGCAGGGTCGGGGCTTTGCGGTGGTGGCCGATGAGGTGCGCAAGCTGGCCGAGCGCACCACGCAATCCACCCTGGAAATCAGCACGCTGCTCAATCGCATGCAGGAAAGCGCCAAACAGGCGGTAGACAGCATGGGCCACACCGAAAAAGCGGTCGATGCCGGCGTGGTCAATGCCCGGCAGGCCGGCGAATCGATCGAGCAGATCAGAACCGGGACGGATGCCGCAGCCAATGTGGTGACCGATATTTCCAGTGCCATGCGCGAGCAGGAAACCGCCAGTTCCGCGATTGCCCATAACATTGAACAGATTGCCCAGATCAGCGAACAGAATGCTGCCTCGGCCAAGGCATCGGCTGCCGGCATGGGGCGCATGACGCAGGTCGGGCGCGAAATGGCGCAAATCCTCTCGGCCTACAAGGTCGAATCCGGACCGCAAAAAATCGTGCTGCGTGCGGCCTTTGCCAATGCCGATGACCATCCGGCGGTACGTACCGTGCGCGCCATGGCCGAGATGATCAGCGCGCGCAGCCAGGGCCGCATCACGCTCAAGATATTCTCCGGCGGCGCCTTTGGCGCAGAGCAGGAAATCCTGGCGCAGATCCGCGCCGGATCGCTCGACATGGGACGCGGCAACGCGGCGATCCTGGCCAAGGATTGCCCGGCCGCGCTCATCCCGACCCTGCCCTACCTGTTCAATTCGGTCGAGCATATGCGCGCCGCGATGGATGGTGCGCCTGGCAAGGAAATCTTGGCTTCTTGCGCGCAGGCGGGCTATGTGGGCTTGACGATCTATGACGGCGGAGTGCGTTCAATCTACAGCCACAAGCCGATCCGATCGATCAGCGATATGCGCGGCATGAAGCTGCGCGTGATCCAGTCGGATCTGTGGACGGCCATTGCCCATGCCATGGGTGCCAATGCGACGCCGCTGCCGCAGGACCAGGTCACCATCGCAGCCCGTACCGGCCTGATCGACTGTGCCGAGAACAGCATCCTGGTTTTCGACAACTACAAGCACCACGAAGTCTTCAAGTATTTCTGCCACACCGACCATGCCGTGGTGCCGGAATTGCTGCTGTTCTCGAAACAGCGTTGGGATACCCTTGCCCGGGAAGACCAGCAACTGATCCTCGACGCGGCACAAAAATCGGTTCCGCTCCTGCGCGGATTCATGCGCGAGCGCGATGATCTGGCGCGCAAGAACGCCATTGCAGCGGGTACCGTCTTCGTGACGGATGTCGACAAGATCTCTTTCCAGCGTGCCATGCGCCCGGTGTACGACAAGTTTGTTTCAACGCCGCAGCAGAAAGCGCTGTTCCAGGCGATCCAGTCGATGAAATAGCCCGCTGGGACGGCCACAAACAAACAGGGCATCCGTCCGCGAGGAAGGATGCCCTGTTTGGCTTGAAGCGAAGATGACGCTTATTTCTTCTTGAGCAGTTTGCGTTCCTGCGCCAGCAGTTCGTCCACGGCCTGGGTGATGGTGCCGTCTTCCTTGCCCAGCATCGCGGGCGAGGTTACGTACTTGCCGTTGACGATGAATTGCGGCACGCCGTCCACGGCGTAATCCTTGGTGAGTTGTTCCAGCCGCTTCAGCGCCACGCCGCTGGAAAAGCCGCTGTATCCGGTCTTGAACTTGGCCTGATCGATGCCCTGTTTCTTCAGCCAGTCATTCAGCGGGCCTTCCTTGCGCAGTTCGACCCGGTCGCGCTGCACGGCATCCATCACGGCGCGCTGGTATTTGGCGTCCTGGCCCATGGCTTGCAGCGCCACAAAAAGCTTGGCGTGGGCTTCGATATCGGGGCGTCCCGGCCACATCACGTGGATGCGGCGGAAATTCACATCGGCGGGCAATTTCTTGGCCCAGGCATCCACAAATGGCTCGATGGTGTAGCAATGCGGGCAGCCGTACCAGAAGAATTCGATCACTTCCAGTTTGCCGGGCACCTCGACCGCGCGCGGCGTGGCCATACGGGTGTATTCCTTGCCTTCCTTCAACGCCGCCTGTGCCGCGCCTGCCGCCAGCAAGCCGGCTACCAGGACGATATGTTTCAACCAGCTTTTCAACATTTACCGCACTCCGTTGTGAGAATCAGTCGCTTTTGACCACGGTACTTTCAATTCCGTTCCCATGCAACTGCGCGCGTGCCTTTTCGATATCGGCCGCCTGGTTGAAGGGCCCCACGCGAACACGGTGCCAGAGCCCCTTGCCGGGGATTTCCTGGGTCTGGATGCGCGCTTCGATGCCGATCAGCGCCAGCTTGGCCTTGAGATTGTCGGCATCCTGCTCGTTCTGGAAAGCGCCGGCTTGCAGCCAGGCTTTCTTGACGGCCGGGCTGCTGGCTTCCGGTTTTTTGTTCTCGACCGGCCGAGCTTCCTTGCCGCCCTTGTCGGACTGGCCCGGCAGCATGGTGTAGAAATCAAAGCGGTCGGCGCCACTGGCGCGGCGTGCCTGTGGCGCGCTGGCCGTGTCGGAGGCGATGGTGGGGGCGGCCACCTCATCCTTGCTGGTGGTCGGGCGCAAGACTTCTGGCGCGGTACTGGCTGGCGGCTGCGCCGGCACCGGTGCGATGGCAGTATCGGGGACTGTCTTGCCGCCGAACGGGCTGGCGCCGCGATTGATATAAAAAGCCACGCCCACCGCAGCGGCGATGCCGACAATCAGCCCCAGCAGCAGGCCGGTGAGCAACGAGCCGCCCTTGTTGTTGCCCCCGCCGCTGGAACGCGGCTTTTTCGTGTCTCGTGCCATGGTTTACATTTTCTCCGGTGCGGAAACGCCCAGAATGGCGAGACCATTGGCCAGGGTTTGCTTCACTGCCGAAATCAGCGCGAGGCGGGCGTAAGTCATTTCCTGATCGTCGCTGAGGAAGCGGCTAACGTTATAGTAGCTGTGGAAATCCGCAGCGAGGTCTTTCAGGTAGAACGCCACGCTGTGCGGCGCGTATTCGGCCGCTGCGGCGTTGATCGTGGCGGGGAAATCGGCCAGGCGGCGCAGCAGCGCGGCCTCGTGCTCGGAAGTCAGCAGATCGACGCGTGCGCCGGGCAGATCGCTCTGGCAGCCGGCCCATTCTTCCAGCACGCGGCAGATGCGGGCATGGGCGTACTGGATGTAGTACACCGGATTGTCGTTGCTTTGCGATTTGGCCAGATCCAGATCGAAATCCAGATGCTGGTCGGACTTGCGCAATACGTAGAACAGGCGCGCCGCATCGTTGCCAACTTCGTGACGCAGCTCGCGCAGGGTCACGAAGGAGCCGGAACGCGTCGACATCGCCACTTGCTGGCCGTTGCGGATCAGGTTGGCGAACTGCACCAGCGCGATATCGAGCTTGGCCGGATCGAGTCCCAGTGCGGCGAGCGCACCCTTTACGCGGGCGATATAGCCGTGGTGGTCGGCGCCCCAGATGTTGATCACCTTGTCGAAGCCGCGCTCAAACTTGTTCAGGTGGTAGGCGATATCGGAAGCGAAATAGGTGTAGAGGCCGTTGTCGCGCTGGACCACGCGATCTTTTTCATCGCCGAAGGTGGTCGAGCGGAACCACTTGGCGCCGTCCTGCACGTAGATGTGGCCAGCGGCTTCGAGTTTTTCAACGATGCGGGCGACGAGGCCGGTTTCGAACAGCGATTTTTCCGAGAACCAGCAATCGAAGATCACGCCGAATTCGGTCAGGTCGGCGCGGCCGTCGTTGAGCTGCTCGGTCAGCGCGTAGTGGTGGATGTAGTGCCAGGCATCGCCGAGCAGGTCCTTGGCGTTGGCAATCAATGCATCGAGATGCGCTTCCTTGTCCTCGTCGACATTCGGCGCGTTCTTGATAATGTCGGCAGCGGCGCGCACGTAGACATCGCCATGCAGTGCCTGGATCTGGATCGCCATTTCGCGCACGTACTCGCCCTGGTAGCCATTGGGCGGGAACGGCACGCTGACCTTGTGCAGGTCGAGGTAGCGCAGCCAGGTCGAGATGGCGAGGATATCCATCTGCCGCCCGGCATCGTTCACATAGTATTCGCGCTGCACCTTGAAGCCGGCAAAATCCAGCAGCGTGGAAAGGCTGGCGCCGTAGGCCGCGCCGCGGCCGTGGCCCACGTGCAGGGGGCCGGTCGGGTTGGCAGAAACGAATTCGACTTGCACCTTGCTGCCCGCGCCGTAGTTGGTCTGGCCGAACTTGGCCCCGGCTGCGAGCACGTCGCCGACGATGCGCTGGCGCGCCGCGTGCGACAGGGTGAAGTTGATGAAGCCGGCGCCGGCGATCTCGGCGTTTTCCACCCAGGCCGACAGCGGCAGTTCCTTGATGATTTTTTCCGCCAGCGCGCGCGGATTCTGGCGCAGCGGCCGCGCCAGCTGCATGGACAGGTTGGTGGCGTAATCGCCGTGGCGGGCATCTTTGGGGCGTTCGACCACGAAAGCGGTATCGGTGGCATCGGGCGCGACGGCTTTCAGGGCCTCTGCGAGGAGTTCGGTCAGGTGCTGCTTGAAATCGAGTTGCGGCATGTTGCGGCTGGCTTGTGCGTTGGATAATCGGCGGATTATACGGTGCTTGACCGCACTGTGCAGCTTGTGCCGGCGGCCGGCAGCGGGCGAACTGCAAAAATTCCGCTCCGGCGCTTGAGGGCATACCCGAGCCAGCCTGTCAGGCTTTCTGCTAAACTGGAACTGTGACTCATTCCATCAACCTGATAACAAGGAGACCGCAATGCTGAAAGAAAAGATTTTTGACGAGATCGCCAGCAAGATCAGCGAGGCCATTGCGGCAAGCCCGGCCAAGGACGTGGAAAAAAACGTGCGCGCCATGATGGCTAGCGCCTTCAGCAAGCTCGATTTGGTTACCCGTGAGGAATTCGAGATCCAGCAGCAGGTATTGCTCAAATCGCGTGAAAAACTGGCCGAGTTGGAAAACCGCGTGGCCGAACTCGAAGGCAAGCTGAACGGGAACAACCCGCAAGACTCGATGTGACTCGTTCCTTGAATAAACAAAACCGCCGGCTCATCACCGGCGGTTTTGTTTTTGCTGGTCGGTGTTTGATCAGTTGCTCGTGCAGCTGAAGTTGGATGCATCTTCAGTCGAACCGCTGCCGTTGTACTTCGCCACGGCAGGGTAGGGGCACAGCAGGCGGGTACGGTTGGATGCCCAGTTCGCCGGGACTTCCGGATTGGGCAAGTTGGATGCCGCGCCGCGCGCACTGGCCACGATGGCTCGTGGCGCCTGCCCTTTTTCTACCCAGGCCACGAGGGCTTCCACCATGTCGAACTGGTCGGTGGCGATGCCGTTGCGGCTGTGGTTCATTCCGGGAACGAGGTAAAAGCGCGCGCTGGCTTCAGTCGCCTGGCCGTGCACGGCCCTGAAGCCCTCATACCAGCGAACGGTATCCAGTGCCGAAAACACCGGATCGCTTGCGCCATGCGCGACGATCAATTTGCCGCCGCGGGCAACGAACTTGCTCATCGACGTGGCAGCGGGCGGCAACATGAAGTCGATCGCGGATTGGGTATACACACTATCCGTAGCAAAAATCTTCTGCCCATCCGTATCCAGATCGAAGCCCAGCGCGTAATCGAGCAGACTGGTGCCGGCGCCGGTCAGTTTGGCGGGCGATACCGGCGGCGTCGTGAAAACGAAAGCCGCCGCCACGGCATCGCGCGGACCCACCGCATTCACAAATTTCCAGGTGCGCCAGTCCTTGCCGGCGAGGCCGGGGTCCCAGGCCTTGCCGATATAGAACGGCTGTCCGTCCCGGGTTTTGGGGCCGGCATACACCGCAGCCAGCGAAGCCTTCTGGGTGGCGGTCAGGCAGCTGCCGTTGGCCTTGTCGCAAGTCGGCACATCACGCATCAGGTCAAAACTACGCTGGCACGCGATCAGATCGGACACGATGCCATCGCGCAAGCCATCCAGCGCATCGCAGCGCTCCAGTACCTTTTGGGATACCAGCGCCAGATCGGCCGGCGTGAAGCTGGTTTCCAGGTTCGGGCGCCCGGTCTTGCTGTCCTTCTGTGCGGCTTTGGCAAACTGCTGCGCATCCCAGAGCTGGGCGACTGCCGCGCGTGGCAGGTTGTAACCCGGCGCGGTTGCCAGCACACCATCGTATTCCCCGGAATCCCTAGCTGCGGCAACCATGGCGTGGCGCCCGCCGTTGGAAGTGCCGACGATATACGATTTGTCCGGGCGCTTGCCGTAGTAGGTCTTGATCAGTGCCTTGGCCATCGGCGTCAGTTGTGCCACCGCGTTATAGCCGTAATCCAGACGCGCTTGCGGATCAAGGCCGAATGTTCCGCCACCAATCGGCGTGCTGCTATCCATGGCATGGCCGGCATCGGAGCTGATCACTGCAAAGCCTTTGGTCAAGGCATTGCTGCGCGGGCCGCCGCCGAGAATCTCGCCAAAGGCCGGCGTTCGCATGCCATCCAGGCCGCCATTGGCCTGGTAGAAGAAACGGCCATTCCACTGCGTGGGCAGGCGCATCTCGAAGCCGATGGCGTACTTTTTGCCGTCCACCGGGCTGATACGCTCGTTCATTTTGCCGGTCACGACGCAATGTTCCGGAATCGTCTCGGTAATGCCGGGGCGTTTGACCTGGCCGGCTGCGATTTTCTCCAGTGCCGTCACGGATGTGCCCGGATAGGAAAAACCGGCGGCGAGGGATTCGCACGATTGCGCGGCAACGGCTCCGACGGCGGCTTGCGGGGCGACCGGGTTGCCGGGCCACACCGTGCTGCAGCCACCCAGGGCCAGCGCCGAAAGGGCGAGTAGGCCCGCCAAGCGGGGTATTCCAATCTTGGGGGAGGGGTTCTGTTTCATGTCTGAGAAGCCTTTCTGGGGTAAATGAAATCAATGCCTTGAGCGTGAATGAATTGTATCGGGGCTGAAGTTTTAAGTAATACAATTGCATTCACTACATTCATTAGAAAAATTAACAAATGGATTCCTTCGAGGATCTCGCTTTCTTCGTGCAACTGGTCCAACACGGCAGCCTGACTGCGCTGGCTAGAGATCGAAACATCACGCCTTCCGCTGTCAGCATCCGTCTGACCAAGCTGGAAAAGAAACTGGGTGTTCGCCTATTGAACCGCTCGACGCGCAAGCTGAGCCCCACGCATGAAGGGGAGATCTACTTTTCCCGCGGCGCCCAACTGCTGGCGGAAATCAAGGACCTGAACCAGTTGATCGCCAGCAGCAGGACGCAGGCCAAGGGATTGTTGCGGGTCAACGCGCCGCAGGCTTTCGGGCGCTACCGAATTTCGCCATTGATTTCCGAGTTTTGCCGGCTTTATCCCGATGTCGACGTGCAACTGGAGTTAACCGATAACCCGATCGATCTGATCGAAAAAGCGTTCGATGTCTCGATACGCTTTGGCGTGCCGCCCGATTCCCGACTGATCGCCCGCAAGATCGCACCCTGCAAACGGATATTGTGCGCATCGCCGATTTATCTTCGTGAGGCCGGGGAACTGCGTGAGCCCAAAGATTTGCTGCGGCACCAATGCCTGGTGCAGCAGGGCGAGGGAAATGCCGGCGCGTGGCTGCTCACCCGGGGCGGCGAGCAGGAGTTGGTAAAAGTTAAGGGAGCGCTCAGCAGCAATGACGGGGAAGCCATGCTGACTTGGGCCTTGATGGGGCACGGTATCCTGATCCGGCGCGATTGGTACATCAAGCGCTTCATCCGCTCCGGGCTCTTGCAGCAAGTTTTGCCCGACTGGTCGTTGCCCGAGGAAAACATTTACGCCGTTTATCCCGAGCGGACCCACTTGCCGGCCAAGGTCTCGGTGTTCATCGAGTTCCTGGCAAGGCAATTGACGTGCATACACGAGGAAAGCATGCAGTAGACGGCTGCTCTCGACTCCCTGGGCGTGAATTGGCTTCCCGGGGAGGCTGCTGTCGGCCACAAACGGCAGGTTTTGTAGGGCGGCAATTAGCAACGCGTCCCTTAAGGGGATTTCCTTCGGGGGCAAATTGCGCCGGATGTGTGCAAATCAAGATTGCACATGCGGCGCAATGCGCTGCGCTTATTACGCCCTACGCGCTATTTTTTATGACACCATGTGGTGTCGACATCACGTTTAGGTGCCGCATGCACGCAACAAACGACACTCGCCTTGTTCGATGCCTAGACGGCCTCTCAATGTCTTTCGCTGTTATAGAGCAAATCGACTCAGAGCTTTACGACGCCTGCTCACGCTTATTGTCAGAGAAGGAGTTGCTCCCAGCGGTGTTCTGGCGAGCTTGGTCATTTGTCGACACTGTGCATCGAATCCGCGAGGTAGCACAGGCGGTGCCTGGACTCAGCTCAAAGACTTCAGAAATGCGGAAGTTTTTGACTTCAACAGAAGTTGCCGAATCATTTCGCCACTACATCCAGCATCTTCGTGGTGAGCTGTCTAAGAGGCCCGGGAACACCTTTCCGGCTTGGGGTAGCTTGGCTTGGGTTGATCCAAACGACCCTCAGCTCACACACATGGCATTAGCAGGAGCCCAGGTTGGTGAAACTCACTACGCCGGTCTCGTCTTCGATACTGTCGAACAAAGATGGGTCAGCAGAGTAGCGCTCAGTGTTGGTGGGCTATCCTTCAACTTCGATTTAATTGCTGCTGAATGCATGGATTTTCGTAACTTCATACTTCCTTGGCTTCTACAAAAGTACGCCCCAGGCATCAACCTAAAGGATGAGCTGCCCATTATCTCAATGCGTTTTCAGCCCGGTAGGGTGCACAAATCCTGATTTGCGCACGCGGAACAAGGGTTCTCTCTCTCTTGGCTATTCATTTGAATCGCTGATTTGGTGCGCAACGCTACGCGTTTCACACCCTACGAACGTCACTTCGGGCACATACCCAACATCCCCATCCGCCCCGGCGGATGTAAAAAAATGCCCACGGATTCCGTGGGCATTTTTCATTTCGATACCGCTTCAAAGTTGCCCGTGAGGCTTGGATACCAGCCGGCAAGCTTTATTTCCCATCCTCACTGTGCGTGTTCGCTCAACGGAATGCAACTGCAGAACAGGTGGCGGTCACCGTAGACGTTATCGGCACGGCCCACTGGCGGCCAGTACTTGTTTTGCTTGAGCTCGGCAACCGGATACGCCGCGGTTTGCCGGCTGTAGGCGTGCGGCCAGGCGTCGGTGGTCACTACCCCGGCGGTGTGCGGCGCGTGTTTCAGCGGGTTGTCCTCCTTGTCCAGCAGGCCCTCTTCCACGGCGCGGATTTCGGTACGGATGGCGATCATCGCCTCGATGAAGCGGTCGAGCTCGGCCAGCGATTCGGATTCGGTCGGCTCGATCATCAAGGTGCCCGGCACCGGGAATGACATCGTCGGCGCGTGGAAGCCGTAGTCGATCAGGCGCTTGGCCACGTCGTCGACGGTGATGCCGCTGGCGTCCTTGATTGGGCGCAGGTCGAGGATGCATTCGTGCGCCACCAATCCGTTCGGGCCGGTATAGAGCACCGGATAGTGCGCACTCAAGCGCTTGGCGATGTAGTTGGCGGCGAGGATCGCCGATTCGGTCGCTGCGGTCAGCCCCTGCGCGCCCATCATCGCGATATACATCCACGAGATCGGCAGGATGCTGGCCGAGCCGAACGGCGCGGCGGAAATCGCGCCGATCGCCTGTTCGCGCCCGGGCAGGAACGGCACCAGATGTGCGGCCACGGCCACCGGGCCGACGCCCGGTCCGCCGCCGCCGTGCGGGATGCAGAAGGTCTTGTGCAGGTTCAGGTGCGAGACGTCGCCGCCGAATTCGCCCGGTGCGGCCAGTCCCACCAGCGCGTTCATGTTCGCGCCGTCGACGTAAACCTGCCCGCCGTGGGCGTGCACGATGTCGCAGATTTCGCGCACCCGCTCCTCGAACACGCCATGCGTCGACGGGTAGGTGATCATGATCGCGGCGAGGTTGGCGCTGTGCTGCTCGGCCTTGGCCTTGAGGTCGTCGATGTCGACATTGCCCTGCGCATCGCAGGCCACGACCACGACCCGCATCCCGGCCATGTGCGCCGAGGCCGGGTTGGTGCCGTGCGCCGAGCTCGGAATCAGGCAGATATCGCGCTGCGCCTCGCCACGGCTGGCGTGGTAGGCATGGATCACCAGCAGGCCGGCATACTCGCCCTGCGAGCCGGCGTTCGGCTGCAGCGACACGCCGGCGTAACCGGTGGCCGCGCACAGCATGGTTTCGAGCTGGCTGATCATTTCGTGATAACCCTTCGCCTGCTCACCCGGAACGAACGGGTGGACATTGGCGAATTCGGGCCAGCTGACCGGCAGCATCTCGCTGGTGGCGTTGAGCTTCATCGTGCACGAGCCAAGCGGAATCATCGCGCGGTCGAGCGCGATATCCTTGTCGGCCAGACGGCGCAGATAGCGCAGCATCTCGGTTTCGGTGTGGTAGCGGTTGAAGACCGGGTGCGTGAGGAAGGCCGAATCGCGGCGCAGGTCGGGCGGAATCTGGACCGCAGTGGCTTCCAGCGCGGCGAAATCCGATTGCACGACGCCGGGCGTGAAGATCTGCCACAGCGCCAGCACGTCGGCGCGGGTGCTGGTCTCGTCGAGCGAGATGCCGACATGGTCGTGCGCTACGGCGCGCAGATTGATGTGCCGGGCTTCTGCCGCTGCATGAATGCGTGCGGTAGCGGCGCCGGTGAACACGGTCAGCGTATCGAAGAACGTGTCGTTTTCCAGGGTGAAGCCGAGCTTGGCAAGACCAGCCGCGAGCACCGCCGTCAGCCGGTGCGTGCGCTCGGCAATGGTCGCGAGTCCCTGCGGGCCGTGGTAGACCGCATACATCGATGCCATCACGGCGAGCAGCACCTGCGCAGTGCAGATGTTCGAGGTCGCTTTCTCGCGCCGGATATGCTGTTCGCGCGTTTGCAGTGCCAAGCGATAAGCGGGCTTGCCCTGCGCATCGACGCTGACGCCGACAAGGCGCCCCGGCATGCTGCGCTTGATCGCGTCGCGCGTGGCCATGAAGCCTGCGTGCGGGCCGCCAAAGCCCATCGGCACGCCGAAGCGCTGCGCCGAGCCGACCACGACATCCGCGCCCCATTCGCCCGGCGGCACGAGCAAGGTGAGCGCCAGCAAGTCGGCAGCGACGATGACCATGCCGCCGCGCGCCTTGTAGCGCTGCACCCATTCGCGATAATCGCGCACCTCGCCATTGGCACCCGGATACTGCAGCACCACGGCGAAGGAATCGGTTTCCAGCGCTTCGTCGCCGCTGCAGGTGCGCACTGTAATGCCGAGCGGCAGGGCGCGGGTTTCGATCACGGCGCGGGTTTGCGGCAGCACATCGTCGGCGATAAAGATCACGTTTGATTTACTGCTGCCGGCGCGCTGCGCTAGCGTCATCGCCTCGGCGGCGGCCGTGGCTTCATCGAGCATCGACGCATTGGCGATGTCCATGCCGGTCAGGTCGGTGACCATGGTCTGGAAGTTGAGCAGCGCTTCCAGGCGGCCTTGCGAGATTTCCGGCTGGTACGGGGTATACGCGGTGTACCAGGCCGGGTTTTCCAGGATGTTGCGCAGGATCACGCCCGGGGTGTGGGTGCCGTAATAGCCCTGACCAATAAAGGATTTGAACACCTTGTTATGTGCGGCGATGGCTTTGAGTTCGGCCAGCGCTTCGGTTTCGGGCTTGGGCGCCGGCAAGGGCATCGGCGCATGCCGGCGAATCGCCGCCGGGATTACCGCTGCGATCAGATCGCTGCGGCTGGCATAGCCGAGCGTGGCCAGCATCTGTTGCTGCTCGGTTTCGGAAGTGCCGATATGGCGGGCGATGAAGGCATCGCGCTGTTCGAGTTCGGCCAGGGTGCGGTGCATCGTGTTTCTCCAGTGCATGCACGCCAGCGGCGCGCCATGGCTGCCGCCGGGTGCTGTTTTCTTGTTATCAGTCGAGCAGGGCTTTGTAGGCGGCTTCGTCGAGCAGGGCGTCGGCGTCGGCCAGATTGTCCGGCTGCACCTTGATGAACCAGCCTTCGCCTTCGGCATCCTCGTTCACTTTTTCCGGGGAATCGGCTAGCGCGGCGTTGACGGAGAGGATCGTGCCGGCGATCGGCATCTTCACGTCGCCCGCGGCCTTGACCGATTCGATCACGCAAGTCGGCTCGTCCTTGGCGAAATGCTTGCCCACGGCAGGCAGCTCGACGAAGACCAGATCGCCCAGCGCATCCTGCGCGTGATGGGTGATGCCGATGGTGACAGTGCCGTCGGTTTCAACGCGCAGCCATTCGTGGTCGGGAGTGTATTTCATGGGATTTCCTTTGTGATGTTGGGTTGTGGTGTTCATTCCTGATGGCAACAGCGCCTAACAATGAACCCGGAATTTCGTGAGAATTCGCCCCGAGCCTGAGCGCAGGGCGGGTGATTTTATCCGCGGTAGTAGCGCTGCGGTACAAACGGCATCTTGCAGACTTGCATGCGCACCGGCTTGCCGCGCACCAGCGCCAGCACTTCCGCGCTGTCGGCGGTGTATTCGCTGGGCAGGTAGGCCATCGCGACCACACCGTTGCGGCTGGGCGCGAAGCCGCCGCTGCAGATGGTGCCGATGGTCTCGCCGGCGAGGTTGGTGATCTCGCTGCCTTCGCGCACCGGTGTGCGCTCCAGCCCGACGAGGCCGACGCGCTTGCGCGAGGTGCCCTGGACGATTTCGGCCAGGATGCGGTCTTCGCCGGGGAAGCCGCCTTCGCGGATGCCGCCGACGCGGCGGGCCTTGGAGATCGCCCAAGTCAGCCCTGCTTCGACCGGGCTGGTGTCGGTATCGAGATCGTGGCCGTAGAGGCACAGCCCGGCCTCAAGGCGCAGCGAATCGCGCGCACCGAGGCCAATCGGCGCGACTTCTTCGTGGGCGAGCAGCGCGCGGGCGAGTTGCTCGGCGTGGCTGTTGGGAATCGAAATCTCGAAGCCGTCTTCGCCGGTATAACCGGAGCGGGTCACGCAGCATTCCACGCCGGCGAGCAGCACGGTGCGCGCTGTCATGAAGGTCCAGCCGGCAAAATCCGTTTTCGGCGCCATCCGGGCCAGCACGGTGGCCGCGGCCGGTCCTTGCAGCGCGAGCAGCGCATGCTCGGGCAGCACCTCGATGTGGCAGCGCGCGCCGATGTGGGTGCGCAGATGGGCGATATCCTGCGCCTTGCAGGCGGCGTTGATCACGACGAACAGGTGATCGCCGGCATTGGTGATCATCAGGTCGTCGAGGATGCCGCCGGTGGCGTTGGTGAAGAAGGCATAGCGCTGCTGGCCGACGGGCAGGTCGATGAGATCAACCGGCACCAGGGTTTCAAGCGCCACAGCGGCGTTGACGCCCCACAAGCGCAGCTGGCCCATGTGCGAAACATCGAAGAGGCCAGCCTGGGCGCGGGTATGCAGGTGTTCCTTGAGTACGCCGGCCGGGTATTGCACCGGCATGCTGTAACCGGCGAAGGGCACCATGCGCGCACCCAGTTCGGTGTGCAGGCCATGAAGGGCGGTCTGGAGCAGGGAGTCGGTCATTTGCTTGATCCTTGGACGAAAAAAAGGACAGCCGACAGCCAAAGCTGTCAACCGTCCCTCTGTCCTCTTTACCTGAGAGTTTCCGGCTCACGGTGCCGGGTGCCCCTTCGGTGGGCAGCTCGAAAACTGCCTCTCTCCAGATCGGTGTGGCCTTTGCGGCCAGGTTCTTCCGGTTCGTTTGCCTGAGCGATTATGGGAATTACGCCTTCGGCGGCGGTCAGCGAATTTCTCGCTCCGCGCTCTCCCGGGAGAGCCTTGAGTGTTTTTAAATCATAACCCGGCAGTGGGCAATTGACTACCCCACTGCCTCGGGTCAGTTTGCGACGGGCAGGCGCGGCGCGAGCTTGCGCAGTTTCATCGCGATGGCAAAGCCCGCGACCAGCAACGTGCCGAGCAGTGCCACGACGCCATTCCACTGGCCGAAACTCCACATGAAGCCGGTGATAGTGCCGAGGCAACTCGCACCCAGGTAGTAAATGCTCAGGTACAGCGCGGTGGCCAGCGACTTGTTTCGCAGCGCGCGAAAGCCCAGCCAGCTGCTGGCGATCGAATGCCCGCCAAAGAAACCAAAGGACAGGATGGCGGTGCCGAGATAAATCAGTGCGATCGAGTCGACCAGCGTGATCAGCGCGCCCAGCAACATGCAAAGCAGCATGATCCACAGCACGTTGCGCCGGCCTAAACGGTCCGCGAGCGTGCCGGCCCAGCCTGCGGCAAAGATGCCGGCGGCGTTGAGCGAATAGATAACGCTGATATGGCTCTGGCTGTAGGAAAACGGCGCGGCGGCGAGGCGAAAGGCCAGGTAGTTGAACAGGCTGACAAAACAGCCCATCAGGATGAAGCCGGTGAGAAACAGCCAAGGCAGGCCGGCATCGGAAAAATGATTGCGGGTGGCGACCATCATGCGCTTGACGGTGACGCCCGAGGGCCGGAAATGCTGCGAGACCGGCAGGCTGCGCCAGAACTCGAACGCCGCCAGCAGGCCGACGGAGCCGAGCACCAGCGTCGTCGTGCGCCAGGACAAATAGTCGGAAAGAATGGCCATGGCAAAACGCCCGAACATGCCGCCGACCGCGTTGCCGGCAATGTACAGACCGATGGCGCGGCCGAGCACATCCGGATCGATCTCTTCGCTCAGATACGCCATGGCCACTGCCGGCAGCCCGGCGAGTGCAACGCCGAGCAGCGCACGCAGAAGCACCAGATGATGGAAATCGGCCACCGTGGCACAAAGCAGGGTCAGCAGCGCGGAAAACAGCAGCGAGGCATTCATTACCGCCTTGCGCCCGAAACGGTCGGCCAGCAGGCTGGCGGGGATCAGCGAGAGCGCCATCGCGCCGGTGGCAGCGGAGAGCACGCCGCTGGCCGCCGCCGGCGGAATCTGGAACTCGCGGGCAAAAACCGGCATTAGAGGCTGCATGCCATAGAGCAGGGCGAAGGTGGCAAAGCCGCCGATCAGCATCGAACGGCTGACATTGGCATATTCGCGCGTGCCGGTCTGGATGCGGGGCTGGTTGGCGCTGCGGACGGGAGCAGCCTGCGGTTGCGGTATTGAAAGAGGGACGCTGGTGGTGCTGTCAAAAGGTGTTGCTATCGGTGTGGACATGATTTTGGGGTGATCTCGGCGCAGTTGCCGTGGGCGATGACTGAAATGCTAGGCTTGGCGGATTGAGTGGTCCAATATATATTTGCGCATCAATTGATATGTATTGGATATAAGTGGAACTGCGTCACCTGCGTTATTTCCTGGCCGTGGCCGAGGAACTGCACTTCACCCGCGCCGCCGAACGCCTGCATATCGGCCAGCCGCCGCTGAGCCAGCAGATACAGGCGCTGGAAGAGGAACTGGGCGTGGTGCTGTTCGAACGCAACCGGCGCCGCGTGGCGCTGACCGAGGCCGGCAAGCACTTTCTGGCCGGAACGCGTCGCGTTTTTGCCGAGGCCGAGCGCGCGGTGGAAGACGCGCAGCGCGCCGCGCGCGGCGAGATCGGTGAATTGCGCCTGGGCTACAGCGCATCGCTGCCGTTCACCAGCCTGCTTCCGCGTGTGCTGCACGATTACCGGCAGATGCATCCGGATGTGGAGCTGACGCTGAGCAGCCTTTTTTCAACGGAACAGTACGATGCGCTGCTGGCCGAGCGGCTGGATGTCGGCCTGTTGCGCTTTTCCGGGCTGGGCGTGCCGGCCGGGATTGCGCTGCATGAAATCAGCCGCGATGTGCTGCGCGTGGTCATACACGAGAGCCACCCGCTGGCGCAGCAGGAATCGATTGCGCTGATCGAACTGAAAGACGAGGGTTTCATCACCTATCCGCACGATCTGGGCGCGCGTTTCAATCTGCACGAACGCCAGCTTTGCCTCTCTGCCGGGTTCGAGCCGAAGGTGGTGCAGGAAGCGCGCGAGGCGACCACCCAGATCGGTCTGGTGGCCGCCGGGTTTGGCGTGGCCCTGTTGCCGTCACCGCTGGAATGCGTGCATATCGAAGGCGTGCGTTACGTCCCTTTGCGCGACGAAACCGCCTACATGGTGCTCGCCGCCGCCACGCGGCGCGGGCGTTTGCCGAAGATGATCAGCGATTTTCTCGACGTGCTGCTGTCGCGCAATACGGGCGCGTGACGTCAGAGCCTGGGCGAATCGTCGCCGCGCTGGAATCCGCTCAATTGCCCAGGCAGATCGAGCCCTTTCGAGAATGCAATCGCCTTGAACAACTCGCCCATTTCCGCCGGGTTGACCAGTTTTTGCGCGGCGGCGACGGCGGGCAGGTAGCGCTTCAGATCGCCGGCATCGAGCTGGTTGAGTTGCTGCATCAGCCCGGCATTGACCAGATATGCACCCTGCGTCAGGTAGCCTTCCAGCGCCAATCCGGCATCGGCGCCGGCGCGCCAGATCGCGGAAAAATCCACGTGCGTGGTGATATCGGTGAGGCCCGGCAGCCAGAACGGATCGGTGTGGCTGTGATGGCGGTAATGGCACATCAGCGTGCCCATGTGGCGTTGCGGGTGGTAATACTCGGCGGCGGCAAAACCGTAATCGAGCAGCAGGATTGCGCCGGCTTCAAGACTGGCGGCCAGACTCCGGATGAAGCCCTGCGCTTCGAGCTGGATTTCGGTCAGGTAATCGCCCGCGGCCGGCAAAACCAGCGCCTGCATCATCAGGGTCATGTCCCGGATCGGCCGATCCTGCCACTGCAAACCGTCCTGCCAGACCACGCCGCGCTCTTGCCAGCCTGATTCGCTGTAATGCACCAGCGCGCACGGCATCGCATCGAGCACCTCGTTGCCGATGATCGCGCCGCGAAAACCCTGCGGCAGCGTAGAAAGCCATTCGACCCGACCGAGCAGCTCCGGCACTTCGCGCGCCAGCAATTCGCGCTGGCGCTGCTGCAATTCGGCGGAAAGCTCCAGGATGCAATAGCGCCGCGGCAACTGGCCGCGCGCGGCGAGCGCGCGCAGGATCTGCAGCGCCAACTGGCCGGTTCCCGCGCCCACCTCCAGCACATCGCCCTTGTCCTGCAATTGTGGCGCGGCCAGTACGTCGGCCAGCGTTGCCGCCACGCACGTGCCGAACAGCGGCGAGATTTCCGGCGCGGTGACAAAATCGCCGGCCGTGCCGAATTTGGCCGCGCCGCCGCTGTAATAGCCGAGCCCCGGCGCATACAGCGCCAGACGCATGTAATCGGCAAAGGCAATCCAGCCGCCGCTTTCGGCAATGCGCGAGCGGATCAGGGAAACGAGTGCATCGCTGGCGGCGCGGGCATCGGGAGAGGGTTCGGGAAGGCGGGCTTGCGGGTTGGGCATGATGGGCGGCAGAATCGGTAGACAAGAATGATTCTAACTGGAGATACGCCATGCAGGAAAAAGTCGCACTGGTCACGGGCGGCGCGCGCCGGGTGGGCGCGGGCATCGTGCGCGAATTGCATGCGCACGGCTGGCGCATCCTGCTGCACTACCGTAGCTCACGGCAGGATGCGCAGGCGCTGGCCGACGAACTCAATGCGCTGCGGCCGCAGTCGGTTGCGCTCTTCCAGCTCGATCTGCTGCAGACCGCACAGTTGCCGGAGTTGGTAGCCGCCGCGATCACTAACTTTGGCCGGCTCGATGCGCTGATCAACAACGCGTCGTCGTTCTATCCTACGCCGCTGGGCAAGATCAGCGAAGCCGTGTGGGACGACCTGATCGGCTCCAACCTCAAGGCACCGTTGTTCCTTGCGCAGGCCGCCGCGCCGGAGCTCACCAAAACCGGCGGCGCCATCGTCAACCTGGCCGATATCCACGTTGAACGCCCGCTGGCCGGCTTTCCGGTCTACACCATCGCCAAGGCCGGCGTCGCCGCCATGACCCGGGTGCTGGCGCGCGAACTGGCGCCGCAGGTGCGCGTCAACGCGGTCGCGCCCGGCGTGAACCTCTGGCCGGAAAATGACACCGATTTCGATGCGGCCGAGCGCGCACGCATCCTCGCCACCATCCCGCTCGGCCGCAACGGCCAGCCGCAGGACATCGCCCAGGCCATCCTCTATCTGCTGGAAGCGCCCTACGTTACCGGCGTGATCCTGCCGGTGGACGGGGGGAGGAATGTGTTTTTGTAGATTGCCACGCATAGGTTAATGCCGTTCATTTAAGCCAAGTGAACGGCATTTTTGTTTTGTGCAATGCTGGATTCGATGGTGGCGATGAGAAGCATACCCTTGCCCTTGCAGGTGCCGAGAAGCGCAGTAAAGCACGGGGTTTCGGCGAGGACTGTTTGAGCGGGCATCGCCGGCGAGTTCCGCAGCCGCCGGGCTTTACGAGCATCGCAGGGAACCCCGAAGGGGCACCGGAACGGGCTCGGCTTTCGGGTGAAGGGTGCTTTGCCGAGACAAAGCATCCTTCCTGCCCGCCGTGCGGAAACGGCATTCAACCACGCGCCGCAGGCGCATAAAACCTGTGATGTTAACGGCTTAGCCGGGTCGATTTTTCGAGTCCGTTGAAGCTGTATTTGTACTCAATGCGGTGAATCTGCAAGTGTTTCCTCAATGGAAATAAGATGTCGCATGGGGAGATAGTTCAAACTGCCAGCGTGGGACTTCAAAAAATCTAGCCAGCAATTCATCCACATCGCCCCAAGGCGTGCACTCTGCTATCTCAGTATCCGTAGCTTGGCGTAGCTCACTAAATTCGTGAAAGGCATGGTCTTCATCAGTTGGGCCGCCAGAATATTGATACAACTCAGCATAAAGTGTTGGGATATTGATTTGTTCCGCGACGAACCAAATTCCTGAATCCAGCTTGGAAACCAATTTCAAAATACTGTCATCGCTTGGTATTCCACAAAGCAGCAATTTTCCCCAAGCTTTGTAGTTGCCAGAATCGCGGTAAAGATATTCGAAAATTGAGTAATGTGTAGTCACTGCGTTATCTCAGAAATAATTCGCTGTGGTGATAATCAAGAAATTCTTTGAACGGAGAGAATTTTTTGGGGAGGGCAATCGGCTTGCCTTCAAGTCCAAGCAAGTAATCCTTGGCAAATTGGTTGGTTTCTTGTGACTTTAATTGTGGCGAGACTCTGATGATAAAGTCTGGGGTCACAGTAATTAGGCCGCGATCATAAGCTTTATCGTGTAGCGATGATAAGCAAAGTCCATTAGCTGGATTGAGTCGGTTTTGCTCATCTTTTGCCCAAGGAACGATATGGCTGGCAACCAGAAGGCGTGAATCAGTTAATCCAGTCATGCAACAGCGACCTTCATAGCTACTCAATACCGCTTTTCGGAAAAACGATTGACGTACTCGAACTTGAACTTTTGCAGTCGTGTTTTCAGCAAAGAAATTTGGCAGTACATCATCTGATTCAGCTTCGCTGGAAAGGGATTCAATTACTTGATCTTGTTTGGCTAATGCATCCATAAGCAATTGGCTTTCAAAGCCTATTGCATCTGGATTGGCCTGAAATTCAGCCCAGACTTCTTTATCCATGGATGAACTGCCGGATAAACCTTTGCGACCACTTTCGATAATCGCTGGATCAAGGCTGGCGATGTTGGTGAGCTTCATGGCCAGCGAGCCAGGTGTTCTGCCCAGCAGCTTCGCGGTCTCAATAATGAGGGGATTGCCTTGATGTAACTTGCCGAATGGCAACTGACAATACAGGTTGAGTGCAATCAAAACTTGTTCACGAGTCCAATTTTTACTTGTCACGTTCAACCCCACAGGCAATGTTGCCGAAGAAGCGACCACTTTAGCTGAAGGCTTGATTGGCTGACAAACCAGTTTCGCTATCGCAGTCATCATCGGTGGCATTGCCGCATCGGCGAATAGCCGATAAGCCCGCGTATCCGACACCGGAATCCGGAAATCGTCCGGGTAGCCCATCAGCCGGGCGCATTCGCGCGGGGTCAGGCGGCGCGGGTTTTTGCCTTCGCCCTGCCAGACCAGAATCTCCGAGCCGTCCTTGTAGTAACGGGCCGAGAGCGTGCGGGCGATGCTGTCCGGGTAAACCAGCCCGAAGCCAAAGCCGTTGCCCTTGGCTTTGTGCTTGGCGGAGTAATCCTGCAGGTATTGCCACAGCTTGGGCGTGAGCGTGTATTTGTCGTTGACCTTGCCGGTCTTGTGATCGAAGTAGGTGTCGCCATCGTGCGCCAGCACCGCTTCACTGCCATCGGTGCGGTGCAGGATGTCGCGCATTTTCACCATGCCCTTTTCCGGCAGTTGCAGTGCATCCCAGCTGAACGGCGTCGGGTCGCGAAAACCGACGATCACGATGCGTTCGCGGTGCTGCGGCGTCCAGTGCTGGCCGTCCAGAATCTTGTATTGAACGTGGTAGCCGAGCTGTTCGCGCAAGGTGCGCAGGATCACGTCGAAGGTGCGGCCCTTGTCGTGCGACTGCAGGTTTTTCACGTTTTCCAGCACAAACGCGCGCGGACGTTTGGCTGCGATGATGCGGGCCACGTCGAAAAACAGCGTGCCCTGGGTTTCGTCGGCAAAACCGTGCGCCCGGCCAAGGGCATTTTTCTTGGAAACCCCGGCAATGCTGAAGGGTTGGCAGGGAAAACCCGCCAGCAGCACATCGTGATCGGGGATTTCTGTCGCCGGGTCGGTAACCAGTGTGATGTCGCCCGCTATCGGCTGGCCGTCGGCAAAGTTGGCGTGGTAGGTCTTTTGCGCGTAGCTGTCCCATTCGCTGGTGAACATGCAGCGCCCGCCTTCCAGCTCGAAAGCTTTGCGGATGCCGCCGATCCCGGCAAAAAGATCGATGAACGTGAAGTCGGCGGAGGTGCTGTGGTGATCACCCAACGGCAGCAGCATCTGCCGCAGTGCGCTGAGCAGATAGGGCTTGGGCTCGGTCTCGCGGGCCAGCCAGCGCCCGACCGTGGAGGGGGTGACTTTCAGTTTTTGGGCGATGTCGCTTTGCGTGTGGAAGCGGGCAACTTCGTCAAGGCACTGGAGAACGGCGCTGGTTTCCGGAGCATTCATGGCTTGTCTCTGGGTAATTTTTTTGCATTTTGATGGCAAATAATCCCAGAGTCAAGATAAAAGAACAATCGTTCTGTTTGTGTGGTTGTGCAGCCCGAATTGCTTGCTTGGATGGTGGGTGGCGATGAAAAAACCAGTCCAAAGACCGGCTTTTGAATTTTGGGCGGGAGGCGGGAAGCTCACAATCCCGTCAAGGCCTTGCATCCGCTATTTGCTGGAAGCGCTTCATGGTGCCCGGATTAATTGAGCGCTCGATCAGCCATGTACCGATTCGCCATGATGGCGAAACGCTGCACGGATGACCTCAAGTAATCGATCTCTGTCTTGGTTTTTCTGAGCAGAGTCGAATAGCTCTACAGGGAAGAAGGATTCAACCGGAGGTTTTTTGGTTTTTTCCCGACAGGGTTGTGACTGGCGGGTGGAATTGTTGAACCCAACCCTGGAATTCTTCGGCCGGCATCGGTCTGGCGATAAAATAGCCTTGCGCTATGTCGCATCCCAGTTCGGCGAGTTGGTCCCAGCTCTCCCGGGTTTCGACCCCCTCGGCCACGGTCTGGCGGCCGAGGTCATGAACAAGGTCAATAGTGGAGCGCACGATCAACGCGGAGTCTTTGCGGATTGACATGTCGCGCACGAACGATTGATCGATCTTGATGTAATCCACGGGCAGTTTTTGCAGATAGCTGAGCGAAGAATAACCAGTACCGAAGTCATCAATGTAGAGCGGAATGCCTTCATCACGCAGCTTGTGCAGGATATGAAGTGCGAATTGGGCGTCTTCCATTACGGTGCTCTCGGTTATTTCGATTTCAAGCAGGCCTGACGTGATATTCCAGGTGGCCAGCAAATGGCGGATTTTTTCCAACAGGTGTTCATCGCGCAGGTTGCGTGCGGACAGGTTTACGGCGATCGGCAGTGCGCAGCCTTGTTGCACCCAGGCTTGATTCAGGCGCAGCGCGGCCTCGATGACCCATTCGGTGAGCGGTTTGATGAGCCCGGTGTGTTCGGCGAGGCCGATGAATTCGCCCGGCGGGATCAACCCGTGCTTGGCGTGCTTCCAGCGTACCAGCCCCTCGGCGCCGCACACGCGACCGGTGGCAATTTCCACTTTCGGCTGCAGGTAGAGCGATAGATCTCCGCCCTCGATTGCGCGCCGCAGTTCTCCGGCAATCATGAGGCGGTGCGATTGGTCTTGATTCTGGGCAGGGTCGAAAATGGCGTGCACCACCCCGTTCTTCTTGGCGTGGTGCATGGCGATGTCCATATGACGGTACAGGTCATGCGGTGTCGACCCGTGCTCCGGAAATAAGGTCACCCCGATCTTCGCAGACACATCAAGCGGGATGTCGGCAATCAGGAACGGCTGCGCCAACGCAGTTTCCAGGCGCTGCACCAGATCGATGGCGGCGCTTGCGTCGCTGCCGGGCAACAGGATGGCGAATTCGTCACCGCGCAGGCGGGCGACCATGGCGGGCGCAGGAGAGACGTTGTTGAGTCGTGCGCCGAATTCCTTCAGCATTTGATCGCCGTGGCTGAAGCCGAGGGCATCGTTGATTTCACTCAGCCGTTCGATATTGGTCTGCAGCACGGCGAATGGTTGACCGAGTTGCTTGCCCGTCTCGATGGCGACCGTGAGCAATTCCGTAAATTGCGTTTCGTTCGGCAATCCGGTGAGGGCGTCGTAGCGGGTAAGACGGTGCATGGCTTCCCGAATCTTTTTCTGTTCGGCGCGGGTGCGCAGGGTGGCGATGCCGAAGGCCAGGTCATCGGCAGACTCGGTGAGCAGCGTGATTTCATCGGTATCGAAGGTATCGGGTTCGGCGTCGTAGATGGCAAGCGCGCCGATGATTTCGCCGCCGACGCGCAACGGACAGGCGAGCGCAGACGCATAATCGTGCAGATCGCGCCGCCACGGCGCGTAGTTCGAATCATTGGGCATATCCCGGACCACACTGGTCTGTCCGTTGCGAACGGCCGTACCAACCGCCCCGCGACCGTAGGCGTTGTCGGCCCAGCTTGCTTTCAGCATGCGCAGGGAAGCGAGACCTGCCGGGTAGCCATGTTCGGCCTTCGGCTGCAAGGACCGGGTTTCGTCGTCAACCCGATACCACACCACCGCGGTGTCGTACCCGCCCGCAGTCACGATGGCTTCGCACATGCTGTCGAGCAGTCCCTGCTCGTCGCTCGCGCGCAGCATCGCGCGGTTACCCGCACTCAGCGTTCTCAGCGCGCGGCTGACATGCTCCAGTTCGTGCACATGTTGCTCAAGCGCTGCATTGAGCGTCTGGATTTTCTCCTCGGTGGTTTTTCGTGCGGTGATGTCGGTACCCAGCACGTAATAGCCGACCACCCGTTTCTGGGCGTCCCGTCTGGGCACGTAATTGATGACTTGCCATATGCCGGGGAAGGGTTGCCAGTCGTAGCTTTGCGGCTGGCCCTGCAGCACCTTGGCAATGAGCGGGGCTGCGATCGCATAGCGTTCGTCGCCCAGAATCTCGCGTACCGTACAGCCGGCGATGCCGGGCCGTTCCGGGGCGAAGCGCGCCCGGTACTGCTCATTGACATAGATGTAGCACTGCTGTGAATCAACATAGGCGATCAATGCGGGCACGTTGCTGATCACGCTGCGCAGATGATCTTCGCTTTCCAGCAATTGTGCTGTCCGTTCGCCCACGCGCTGTTCGAGCAACTCGTTCTGCTCGCGGACCATGCGCTGGGCTTGCTGTTCGACGGTTACGTCGCGAAAAACAAGCACCATGCCGCGCATCCGGCCCGCGTTATCCCGGATGGGGGCGGCGCAGTCGGCGATGGGGCGCTCGCTGCCGTCGCGAGCAATGAGTACAGTGTGATGGGCAAGATCCTGGATATCGCCAGTCTCGGGCACTGTTGCCACGGGGACGATGGCGGGCGCGCGCGTTTGCCCGTTGACAATGTTGAACACCTCGTCGACGCGGCGGCCTTGTGCCTCATTGAAAGTCCAGCCGGTGAGACGTTCGGCCACGGGATTCATGCGCGAGATACGCCCTTCGTTATCCGTTGCCAATACCGCATCCCCGATCGAGTGCAGTGTCGTGGAAAGGCTCTCTTCGTTATCGGCAAGCGCACGCTGGCTTGCTTGCGTTTCCCGCAACTGGCGCCGGATCAGAATATAGGTGGCAGCAAGCAGCACGGACAACAGCAGCGCGAGCAGCGTGCCGGCAAGCGTCATGATTTGGCGGCTGTGCAATTGTTCCGCATTGCTGTTTTCCAACAGCCGGCGTTCCTCTTCTTCCATCTCGCGCAATAGCCGGTATGTGCGCTCACGCGTTTCCTGCAGCGGTACTGTTGCCACAAAAGCATTTGCGGCTTCGATACCTTCGGTCTTGCGCAACAACTCAACCCGTCTGGAAATGGCGAGGCGCTGGTCTGTTACTCCGCGCAATTGCATCCAGCGTTCCTGCTGGCGGGCATGGTCGATCGTGAGCTGCTTGATCCGGCCCAACATCGTTTCCCGATCCGCAATGATCGCGTCGCGTTCGGCGAGTTGCGCAGGATTTCCCGTGATCCTGAAGCTTTGCGTGTTCAACTCGATCTGCAGGGTGTCCGCTTTTACGTAAGCAAGGCTGTTGAGTACCTCATGGGTATGCGTTACCCGCTGCGCCGCGTCGTCTGCATCTTTCGCCACTTTCATGGTTGCCGCAGACAGTACTACCACCCCCAGCGCGGCGGCGATAAATGCGGTAAGCACCTTGGTTTCAAAGCTGGAACGCGAGGTCACAGAAATCCTCTAGGTTTTCGACATCCGACGCTTGTTATTCTGCTGCCCGTTTTATTCAATTTATCAGGTGGGTGATCCCCTTGCCACGAGGGATGCAACGCTGGCGCAATGTGACCTATCGATCAGCCATGCACCGATTCGCCATAACGGCGAAACGCCGTGCGGATGGCTTCAAGCAAATCCGCTTCGTTCCAGGGTTTGGGGAGTAGCCTGAAAATCTCGCTGCGGTTGATGACTTCGTCAATGCTGTCCGGATCGGCAGGGCTGGCAAGCACCATCTGCACCGCATTGGGGTGCAGGGTGCGGATGTGGGAGAAAAGCTCGGTGCCGGTCATGCGCTGGTCGATCAGGATCACGCCCACCTGATGCTCTGCCAGCAGCGCAAGCGCCTCTTCCATCGAGCCGGCCACGAGGAGATGGTAGCTCTCGCGCCGCAACAAGCGCTTGAGCGCGGATGAGGTGTTTGCTTCGTCGTCCACCAGCAACAGCGTGGACAGGGCTTCATTGTCGAAAGGAATCCGGGGCGGTACGAATGAAGCCATGAAGCGGGTCATTTCATCGGCCGGCAGGGGACGGCTCACCAGATAACCCTGGATCACATCGCAGTGCAATGAGCGCAGGTAGTGCGCCTGGTCGTAGTCTTCAACCCCTTCGGCGATGATTTCGAGGCCAAGGCTGTGCCCGAGCGCGATCACCGCCTTGACGATCGAGGCATTGTCACGGTTGGTGGTCATGTCGCGAACGAAAGACATGTCGATCTTGAGCTTGTGGACTTCAAGCTGTTGCAGGTAGGACAGCGAAGAATAGCCGGTGCCGAAATCGTCGATCGATAGCCGTATGCCCAGCGCCCTGAGCTCTTCGATGGTCCGGAAAGATTGCTCGCGGTCCACCATGACGCAGCTTTCGGTGATTTCCAGTTCAAGCTGCTCGGGGGGAATGCCCGTTTCCTGCAAGACTTGCCTGACCGATTCGGCCAGGTGGCCGCGGCTCAGCTGCAGGGCGGAGACATTGACCGCCATCTGGCGCGGTGCGAGTCCCGCATCGGCCCATTGTCTGACCTGTTGGCAGGCCTTGCGCAATACCCATTCGCCCAGACGCACGATCAGCCCGCTTTCTTCTGCCAGCGGGATGAATTCGATGGGCGGGATCATGCCCCGTTCTGGATGTTGCCAGCGCACCAACGCTTCGAAGCCGACGATCTGGCCGCTGACCAGATCGACCTGCGGTTGATAGTGCAACAGCAGTTCCTGGTTATCCAGCGCATGGCGCAGATCCGCATCGAGCAGCAGGCGAACGCGGGCGCGGCGCATCAATTCCGGCGAGAAAAAGCGCAGGATGCCCCGGCCTTGCGCCTTGGCCTGGTGCAGCGCTGCATCGGCGTTGCTCTGCAGGGTTTCGGCATTGCTGCCGTCGGCCGGATAGAGCGCGATGCCGATGCTGGCGCCGATATAGATGCTGTTGCCGTCGAGCACGAAGGGCTGGGCCAGGGCATCGATCATGCGCTGCGCCATCAGGTCGATCCACGGCATTTCCTCGCTATGGTCAAGGATGATATTGAATTCGTCGGCGCCGATACGGGCGATCGCGTTGCTCTCGGGCAGCAGGGCCTGGAGCCGTTTGGCGACCTCGATCAGCACCAGGTCGCCCTGGTTGTGGCCGAGGCTTTCATTCACCGTCTTGAAATGGTCGAGGTCGAGCAGCAGCAGGGCGAATTGGCTCTGGCTGTGCTCGGCATGCGAAATCGCGTGCGCCAACAACTCGCCGAACAGGATGCGGTTCGGCAAACCGGTCAGCGGGTCGCGATAGGTGATGTAGTTGAGTTTCTGTTCGGTAACAAGGCGCTCGGTCACATCGCGGTGCGAGCCGCGTTGTCCCAAGGGTTTGCCGGCAGCATCGAACACGGGTTTGCACACATGCTCGATCCAGCGCTCTTTGCCATCCTTGGTGCGGATGCGGAAAATCAGCAGGTCCAGCATGGCCGCGTGAGGAGATGCCGGGCCGTGTACTTTCCAGGTGCTCAGATCGTCCGGATGGATGATCTTTTCCATCAGCGCGCCATCGGCGAAGAAATCGGCCGGTGCATAGCCCGAAACTTTCAGACAGGCCGGCGATACGTAGAGGTAACTGCCGTCCGGCGCCAGCCAGTATTCCCAGTTCGGCGAATAGTCGGCCAGGATGCGGTATTTCTCCTCGCTCTGTTCGAGCAGCGCGGTGCGCTGCGCCACTTGCTGTTCGAGAAAATGCCGCAAGCGGGCGAGTTCAAGGTGGGTGCGTACCCGGGCGCGCACTTCGTCGATGTCGAAAGGCTTGGTGATGTAGTTGGCCGCGCCGATATTGAAGCCGTTGACCTTGTCCTGCGTGGCATCCACCACGGTGATGAAGATCACCGGGATGCGGTTGCCCTCGGGTGTGGCCTTGATGTTGCGACAGACTTCATAGCCATTCATCTCCGGCATCACGATATCGAGCAGCACCAGATCGGGCGGGGTCGGCCCGCGAACCAGTTCGAGGGCCTTGGCGCCGTTGCGGGCGACCATGATGCGGTAGTCGCTCTTCAGCGCTTCCAGCAGTTCGTGGATGTTTTCCGGGATGTCGTCGACGACCAGCAGCGTGGGCGGCCGGGCGGGATCGGTATGTGCGCGGGCATCGAGCAGGAGCGGATTTTTTCGGCAGCGCTGCAATTCGAGCTGGGTGCGGATGCGCAGGCGCAGGAGTTCGGGGTTGACGGGCTTGGTGATGTAATCGTTGACGCCGAGCTGGAGGCCGCGTGCTTCGTCGGCGGCATCGGCCAGTGCCGTGACAAAAATGACCGGAATATCGGCGGTGACCGAATGGGCTTTCAGGTGGGCCAGCACGGAATAACCGTCCATGTCCGCCATCTTGATGTCGAGCAGGATCAGGTCGGGCCGGGGCGTGCCCTGCGCGAGTTCAAGCGCTTTTTTGCCGCTGGTGGCGGCGGAAATGGCGTAATCGTCGCGCAGGATGTTCATCAGCGCATGCAGGTTCTCGTGGGCATCATCGACGATCAGAATGCGGCTGCGTCCGTTCGTGGTTCCGTTGGCGATATCTGTCATGGCTTAATCAACTCGGGTTGTGGACGTCAGGCGTTGTTGAAGTTGGTTCAATAGCGTCAGTGCTTCGTCGATCTCGAACACGTCGACCCGGGCGGCAATGGCTGCGATCTGCGCTTCCAACGGCGTGCCGGTGACCTTGGCGCGCAATTCATCGAGCAGGGGATCGGCGTTGCCAAGATCATAGGCCAGGGCTTGGGCCAGATGCGTGAGTTGCCCGTTGAGCAGGACCGGGTCGGGCACGGCGGCCGCAGGCGTTGGGGAAGACGGCGCGCTGGCTGGAAGGCTGTCGATATCCTGCATGATGTTCTGCAGCAGCGTGCCCAGTTCGGTTAGCGTGGCGGCGTCCGGCAATGCGCCTGCCTTGAGTTGCGCGTCGATTTCACCGATTTTTCCGTACAGTGCCGTGGCGCCGATATTGCCGGTGATGCCTTTCAGCGCATGGCAATAATCCTCGGTCTGTTGTATGTCTTGCGCGGCGACAAGCTGCCGCAGTTTTTCGGCGGCATGGGCATAGTGTTCGCGGAAGCGGCGCAACTGCTTGCGGTAGGCTTCTTCTCGGCCGCCAATGCGGCGGATGCCCTGTTTGGCATCCAGGCTGGCCAGCGCCATGAGATCGGCAGGATAGGCTGGCGCCGGCGATGTCTCCGGGGTGTGTTCCAAGCGGGGCGTTGCCGCGGGTGCGGCCACATTCGCCCATTTGGCCAAGGCCGACATCAGGCGTTCCGGGTCGATGGGCTTGGTGATGTGATCGTTCATGCCGGCCGCCCGGCTTTTTTGCGCATCTTGTGCCATGGCCAGCGCCGTCATGGCGATGATGGGCAAGGCGGCGTAGCGTTCGTTGCCTGGGGTCTTGGCCAGTTCGCGGATACGCCGCGCGGCTTCCAGCCCGTCCATGACCGGCATCTGGATATCCATCAACACGGCGTCGTAGTGCTGGCGTTGCACTTTCTGCACGGCCTCTTCGCCGTTGATGGCCTCGTCGACGACGATGCCATGGCTGCGCAACAGCTCGCCGGCGAATTCGCGGTTGATGTCGTTGTCCTCGACCAGCAGCAGGTGCATGTCGGTAAAGTTGCTGAGGAGGGATTCCGGATTGTTCTGCGGCCGACTTTTTTCTTCCGCCAAAATCCGCCCCCGTCCGAGCACGGAGAGGATGGTATCGAGCAGGGTGGAAGGGGATACCGGTTTGATCAGGAAGCCATCCACGCCGGCCTGGGTGGCCAGGCGGATGACATCTTCCCGGCCATAGGCGGTGACCATGACGATCCTGGGCTGGCGCGCGAGGTCGGTGTCACGGTGGATGCGTTGCGCGGCCTCGTCGCCGTTCATGCCGGGCATTTTCCAGTCCATCAGCACCAGATCAAACGGCGTGTCGGTGGCCTGCTGCAGGGCGGTCAGCGCGGCGGAGCCGCTCGGCGCGGTACTGACTTCAAGACGGAGATAGCGCAGCATCTCGGCCAGAATCTCGCGCGAAACCTCGTTGTCGTCCACCACCAATACCCGGATGCCCTGGAGCAACGGGCCGGCTTGCTCGAGCTGTTCGCGGCGGCGGGCCTGCGACTGTTGCGCAATCTTGAGTTGAACGGTGAAGCAGATCGTGGTGCCCTCACCCGGTTGTGAAGCTTCAACCCAGATCCGCCCGCCCATCATTTCCACCAGATTCTTGCTGATCGCCAGCCCCAGCCCGGTGCCGCCATAGTGGCGCGTGGTCGATTGGTCGGCCTGGGTAAACTCCTTGAACAAACGACTTTGCTGCTCCGGCGTCATGCCGATGCCGTTGTCGCGCACGCTGGCCTGCAGGACCAGATCGGTCTGGGTGGCAGACAGGCAGCGGAAGGCCAGTTCCACCTCGCCATGTTCGGTGAATTTCACTGCATTCCCGCACAGGTTCAGCAATACCTGGCCCAGCCGCAGCGGGTCGCCCACCAGCAGTGGCGGGATATCCACGTCATGGCGAATCAGGAATTCGATGTCTTTGTGCGCGGTCTGGTAACCGATTGCGTCGGTCAGTTGCTCCAGCACCCGGTCGAGGCTGAATTCGATGTTCTCGATTTCGAGCTTGCCCGCCTCGATCTTGGAAAAATCGAGAATGTCATTGATGATGCCCAGCAGCGAGTGGGCCGCACCCTGCGCCTTCGCGAGGTGGTTGTGCAGGTCAGGCGGCAGGTTGCCCTTGAGCGCGAGATACAGCATGCCGAGAATCGCGTTCATCGGCGTACGGATTTCGTGGCTCATATTGGCCAGGAACTGGCTCTTGGCGAGATTGGCAGCCTCGGCGGCCTCTTTGGCTTGCTGCAGTTCGCCGGTTCGAACCACGACGATTTGTTCCAGATTCCGGTTGAGCGCGTTCAGTTCCTGCATCGAGTCGAACAAGCGTGCCCGGCTGTCGTTGAACGCATTAACCAGCTCGCCGAGCTCATCCCGGTACGGATAGTCGATCTTCTCGACCGGCGCATCGCTGGGCTGGAAGCGCCAGTTGGCCACGGCCTTGGCGACCCGCGTCATCATGTCGGACAGGTGGTAGCGGATGGCCCAGGAGAAAATCAGCCAAAGGCTGGTGATGAAAATCACCGAATTGAGCAGCACCATCCAGAAGTTGTATTTGATGCGCTCCCAGATGACTTCGCGGCTCGAATACATCTTCAGTTGGCCGATCAGGCGGTTTTCCCCGCGCGGCGCGTAGTAGATCAATGGGACAACGGACTGCCTGAACTGGCTCGGAAAAATATCGTCTGCCACGACGGGCGTGGAAGGCAGGCTGCCATTGGCCACCAGGATGTTGCCGGCGGCGGATTCGATCTGGATGCCGGAGACGATCGCATTTTGCCGAATGCCGCGTGCCATGGAGGCCAGTTGCGGGGTATCGAGTTCCCATACCGCTGCGGTGACGCTGGGAAGTACCGTCTGGCCCAGCGAGGCCAAATCCCGGTCGATGTTCCGGCTCACGCTGAAATACTGGATGGCAAGTTGTGCCCCGGTCAGGCTGAGCGCCAGCAGCAGGTACCACGGAAACATCTTGTACAGCAGCCGTCTGGAGAGTGTCTGCGGTGACGGCATCGGGGGCCCTCCAGATAAGGTTGATTTTGAGAGTGGTCGCGGGTCAGGTCACGAAAGATGGCTCACTGGCGAGCGGCATTTTGCGGCCACCACCAGCCGGTATCGGGTTCCGCCGTGTTCGCGGGCAGGATCGGATTGCCGAGGCGGATCACCTGACGCTGTGTTTTTTTCATCAGCGCAATCTCAGTGGCGTGGTAACTCTCGAACAGCTTGCGGAACGAGCCGTCGGCCAGCGCCAGCCTGAGTCCGCGCTCGATCCTTTGCGCCAGTGCCGTGTTGCCCTTGTGCACCCAAAAGTAGACCGGATAAGGAAAATATAGCGCCTTGGTCTGCTCCACGGCCAGTTGCGGATAACTTTGCTTGCGCGCATCGAGCTCGCGGCCGGCTTCATTCAGGCCGCGCGGGAAAGCATCGAAACGCTGGGCCACCAGCATGCCGAACAGGTTTTCATAGCTGGTGGAGGTTTCAACGGTAAAACCACTGGCTTGCATGATGGGCAGGTCGGCCCACTGGCTGTTGAGGCCAAAGGTCAGTTGCGTGCGCAGCGCCTGATCGTCCATGCGTGCAATGCGCGCCTGATCGGCGGCGCGAATCACGAAGATTCTGAAGCCGACGATGCCGCGCAGGATATCGACCTTGATCGGCCGCATCCGTGCTTCGCGTTCGGCATTGGTGCCCAGCGCGATCACGTCGATCTCTTTGGATTGCAGCAATTGCATGCCGCGATTCTGGGTAACCTCTTCCGCGTAGGGCGCAAGCCGGAAGGATTCGTTGGCGTTTTGCGTGTGCGCAAGCGCGAGTTCGAGCAGCTTCCAGCGGTATTCGTAGATCGCGCCGGAAGGGAAGTAGCGGATCGTCATCTCGCTTGCCGCCGCGGAGCTGGCGAACAGGGTCCAGCCCAGGATCACGGCGGCGACGGTTTGCCAGATGCGCCGGCTTGCGTGTTCCGGGCTATGGATACGCGAGTGGAGGCTCATTCGGGATTCTCCTTTCTGGCCTGCAACCGTTATCCGCACGGAGTTTGAAGGGAAAATAAAACGGGTTGATGACCTGACAATCTATTTGAAACGTCAGGATGGGGCAAGAGGTTCGTGTGCTTGATTGCCATACTGTCAATTTTAGACGTACGGCAGCCAGTTGCTTGCGTCAGGGATGTTGGGTCACTTGAGATAAGAGCGCAAAACGGCAACCGTTTGTTCCACCTCGGCGCTGCGCTGCTCGGGAGAAAGGGCCTCCGATCCCAGATGCTCGCGGATGTGGCCTTCCAGCACTTCTGCCATCAAACCGTTCACCGCGCCGCGGATGGCGGCGATCTGTTGCAGGATCGCGGCGCATTCCACTCCTTGCTCCAGTGCTTTTTCCAGTGCTTCGGATTGCCCCTTGATACGTCGTACGCGGGTCAATAGTTGTTTCTTGTCTTTGATCGTGTGTGGCATGGCGTCTGCTTGTCTGAAGGTATACTGGGGTATAGTATATTTACTTCATATATCGGATGCCAGCCCATGACAACTTCCCTCTCAACCGATGATTGGAGCCACACCCACGTTTTTGACGAGGGCAACCCGTTGGCGGAAAGAAACACCAAATGGGCCGTGGCGTTGACGGCGCTGATGATGGTCGCCGAGATTGCCGGCGGCTGGGCGTTCAACTCGATGGCACTGCTGGCCGATGGCTGGCACATGAGTTCGCATGCCCTGGCGCTGGGCCTGTCCGTGCTGGCGTATGCCGCCGCCCGCCGCTATGCCCGCGATGCGCGCTTTGCCTTCGGTACCTGGAAAATCGAGGTGCTGGGGGGCTACACCAGCGCCATCCTGCTGGTGATGGTGGCGGGGCTGATGCTGTACCAATCGATCGAACGGCTGATCAGCCCGACCCCGATCCACTACGATCAGGCCATTGCCATCGCCATGGTGGGCCTGCTGGTCAATCTGGCTTGCGCCTGGCTGCTTAAGGGGAATCACGGGCACGATCATCACCATGCGCATCATGATCATGGCGGCCATGAGCACCATCATCACGACCTGAACCAGCGTGCGGCCTATCTGCATGTGGTGGCGGATGCTGCCACGTCGGTGCTGGCCATTCTGGCGCTCATCGGCGGCAAGTTCTGGGGCGCGGACTGGCTCGATCCGGTGATGGGCATCGCCGGCGCCGCGCTGGTGGGCATCTGGGCATTGGGCTTGTTGCGCGATTCCGCTCGCGTGCTGCTCGATGCCGAGATGGATGCGCCGGTGGTGGCGGAAATCCGCGAAGTGATCGCAACCGGCCGGGTCCCGGCGGAAATCCGTGACCTGCATGTGTGGCGTGTCGGCAAAGGCAAGTATGCCTGCATTCTTTCGCTGGAGACCGTGAGCGATGCGACGGCCGAGCATTTCAAGCAGCAGTTGCGCGTTCATGAAGAGCTGGTGCATATCACGGTGGAGGTGAACGCGGCTCCGGTTCTTTCGGCGTAGCAGGCTCCTGCCCACGGATTACGTCGGTCAGGCCGGTTTTCCCGGCTCCGAAATCAAAAAAGCCTTGCCCCTGATGCTGGAGGCAAGGCTTTTTACTGGTCAAACCAGTTAGCGATGCGTTCTCAGTATTCCCAGAATGCCTTTTGCAGCGCGGCTGCATCGTAGCCACTGGCGATGGCCACGGCGGCCAGAATGCGCGCCTTCTGCGGGTTCAGGTCATGCGCCACGATCCAGCCGTACTTGTCGTCGGGCTGTTCGGCGTTGCGCAGCACGAAGCCGCCCCATACGCGGGCGGAGCGGATGATCTGCACGCCTTTGTCCTGCAGGCCGCGCAGCACGGGCACCATGCGATCGGCGACCGAGCCGTTGCCGGTGCCGGCATGGATGATGGCCTTGGCGCCGGATGCGGCGAAGGCCTCGTAGGCAGTCTTGCTCACGTTGCCGTAGGAATAGGCGATTTCCACCGGGGCCAGTTCCTTGAGGCGGTCGATATCGAAATCGGACGTGAGGGTGTGCTTCTTGTCGATCTTGCGGAACCAGTAGCTCTTGCCTTCCACGATCATGCCCAGCGCGCCCCACTGGCTGACGAAGGCATTGGTCTTGATGTTGATCGTCTTGGAAACATCGCGCGCGGCGTCGATCTGGTCGTTCATCACCACCATCACACCCCGACCACGGGCTTGCGGATTGGCAGCCACGGTCACGGCATCGAGCAGGTTCAGCGCGCCATCGGCAGAGATCGCCGTTCCCGGACGCATTGAGCCCACGACGACGATCGGCTTGTCGCTGTGGATCACCAGATTGAGGAAGAACGCGGTTTCTTCGAGCGTATCGGTGCCGTGGGTAATCACGATGCCGTCGACCTTGCTGTCCTTGACCAGCGCGGAAACGCGGCGGCCCAGCGCCATCAGATTGTTGTTGGTAAAGCTTTCCGAGGCGATCTGGAAAACCTGCTCGCCGCTCACGTCCGCCACTTTGGCCAATTCCGGAATGCCGGCGATCAGCTTGTCGACGGGGACCTTGGCCGCCTGATAGGTGGCGCTGTTCGCCGCTTCGGCACCCGCGCCGGCAATGGTGCCGCCCGTGGCCAGCACCACCACATGCGCGCGATCCGCGGCCGTGGCCAGTTGCGATGCCAGCACGAGGGCAGCCGCTGCCAAGTGTTTTCCAATATTCAAGCGTCCAAGCATTTTTTTCCTTTCTCCAATTTCAAAACGAGGTCGGCCAGCACCTGTTGGGTTCTGGCCTGCTGTGGCGCAGCCTGTTGTGCTGCGCTGCCGGCATACATAGCAAATACCTTGCCATGGGCGGAAGGGAATATTTCGCGCTGCAAGTCATTGTTTGCGTGGGGGTTTGCGGTATTTGTGCCGACGGGGCAAACCGTGGCAGGGCACGCTTCTGGTGCGCGGATGGGGCGAACGGGCCCGAAAAGGCCGGGAACATGAAGATTCGTCCGGGTGTACGGTCTGTGGCTTAGTGAATTCCGTGTTGTTACTATTCCGGCGGGGACCGGCATCAGCAGGAAGCCGTGGCAATCGGCCCCGTGCTGGACTTGAATACAAGGAGATAGATCGTGATCCGTTCCATTATGGCCATCAGCCTGGGTGCGTCGCTGGGGGCGGTACTACGCTGGATGCTCGGCACCAGCTTCAATGCGCTGTTTCCGACCATCCCGCTGGGCACCTGGCTGGCCAATGTGCTCGGGGGCTACCTGATCGGCGTGGCGCTGGCTTTCTTCTCCAGCCATGCGGGACTGGCGCCGGAGTGGCGGCTGTTCATCATTACGGGCTTTCTGGGCGGGTTGACCACGTTTTCAACCTTCTCTGCCGAAGTGACTACCCTGCTCCAGAGCGGTCGGATCGGGTGGGCTGGGCTGGCCATTTCAGTCCATGTGCTGGGTTCCCTGGCGATGACCCTGCTCGGGCTGGCCACGGTGACCTTGTTCCGGGCCGGTTGAGGCTTGGGTTAATTGCTATGACCGGTTTGAGGGAGAGGCAGAATCATGAACGGTTTTCAGCTGACATTTTTTACTCAACAAGACCGGCGTCTTCATGGCATGCCGCTGGGCGACTGGCTGGTGCATCTTGCCAAGGCGATGGGGCTGCATGGTGCCACCCTGTTTGCCGGTGGCGAGGGAATCGGACGGCATCACCGTATCCATTCGGCGCGTTTTTTTGAACTCGCCGATCAGCCCGTCGAGGTGGTCATGGTGGTGACCGCCGAGGAATCCGATCGCTTGTTCGAGCGCTTGGTCGCTGAGGGCGTGCAGCTCTTCTATGTCAAGACGCCGGTGGAATTCGGCGTGCTCGGTGAAACTGGACAGTGACAGGGAAAGATTTGGCCCGCTCAGCCATTGCAGGTTGAGTGCATGTTCGCTCGATCTGTTCAAAATCGCCCCGGCTTCGAGTTCGCGCCGAATTATTTTTCCGCGTGCAAGGGTTTCCTGCTGTGAAAATGAATAACGTCAAGCTGGACAGGTTGCACTATTTAAATTGAGAGGTTGACTTTGGCATAGGTGGTTGATTCAACCAAGCCTAGCAATTTCCCGATTTTTGCCGATAATTCATCATATTCGCTTTTTGCGGTATTAATGTCTGTGTGATATCGATTACTCACAGGGACTTGATGTATTTGCCTTGCTTCTCCATCCTTGATTTTAATCTGCGGTTCTGCGTAAACCACATAAAATTTAGATCCGTTTGCGTTACGCATTTGTTATCTTCCTGTATTAATACAATTTTTATATTGTGATCGTTTGCGTAATTTTATGGCTGAGAAGCAGAAAGGCTGGATAATTGTTAAACCTGTTCCGTAAATGGCCTATTCCATGGAAACACAATGCTATTGTGGAAATTTACGGGGGCGTATTGAACGAGTAAATACGTGCGGGCTCGTACGTGTTCGCCCTTGTTTGAGTATTGGTGGCAGTGATGCTAGTCATCTGCCGGGGCGCTCTGCGAGGCTTGTCCGGGGTGTTTTTGGCACGGAAACACGAGGCTTGTCATTGTTGCCGACGTTTCTTTGGTGGCAGCCGTAAGATGATGTGGCAGTCAATCGCCTGGTTAGAACTGGCAATTTCAGTGCCTGGCTCTGATGAGGATTATGCGGAGTGTGCCTTTCTGCCCGAAAAGGTCAGCCGGTAGAGGGTGGGCTCGTCAGTCATGAAGCTATTCGGGTCGGCCATTCAACGCTTGTTCAGAATGCGGGTGAAGCGGGCGACTCTTTATTTCAACAGCAGCCACAACAAAAATAAAATCGCTGCTCCTGCGATAACCGGCCAGAGCCAGCCATCGAAAGCGGCGGTAATGACGGAAGGCAGCCAATTAAAATTGGCACCCGAAAGCAAACCGTACTCAATCATTTGGCTGACTCCTTGAGTGGAGGCGGACTGTGTTCGGCGGAATGCCTGCTGCCGTGCAGAAGAACGCATGGCGCAGTTCAACTACAAATATCCCAAACGGATAAGCTGATATGCGTGATTTGTCTGGTTGTCGCAGGAATTCCATGTCAAAAAATCCTGGAAATTTTCTTCGGGAATGGGTGATGATGCCGATCCATATATCCTTTCCCCAGAAGAACAGGCGGATAAAACAATTCCAGCAGTGAATCGTTTGGCGGTTCGCATATTTCCCCCAGATGCGACAAAGCCCCTTGGTTTTCACTGAGGGGCTTTGTTGGGTTGCAGTACGTTTTTGTCACACTGCACTTACGAGCAAGAATGGCGTGATCGTCTTGCTGCCCGGAAGCGTCCTGATAGTATCTATCGAGGCCGCAGGAAACTCACTGCTCATGCTTCCAATCTCAATATAGGCCTGTGATTTTCTACGCGGTGCTGTTTCCGACGAGCGACAAGGCCGTAATGATTTTGGATGGCTCTGATGCCGAATTCGATCGTCGGAAGAAGAAACGTCTCTGGATGCCGAAGAATGCTCTGGCGAAAGAGCGTCACTGGCTATCAGAGCTTCCCGCTACGGCCTTGATGCCCCCTGCCGCCACATCAACGGTAGTCCCAACGACGGTGGCGCCGACCTTGACGGTGGTCGAGACCACGCTCACGGCCGCATCGGCCACGGTGATCACGGCGCAGCCGCTGCAAAGCAGGGCGAGGAAAAGGGAAAGAAAACAAGTACGCATGGATGAATGCCGCGATCGCTGGGTGGTGAGAATATTAATGTCCTGCGTGAAGCTGGTAAACAAGCCGCAAAAGCAGGCAGCGCAGAATGAAAAAAGCCAGTCCGAAGACTGGCTTTTTAAACTTTGGTGGGCTGTGAGTGGCTCGAACACTCGACCTACGGATTAAGAGTCCGCTGCTCTACCAACTGAGCTAACAACCCAACGAGGTGCGCATTCTAATGCGCTTTTCATCTCTGTGCAAGGACTTGGTAGGCCGTGCGGGATTCGAACCTGCGACCAACGGATTAAAAGTCCGCTGCTCTACCAACTGAGCTAACGACCCGCCTCGAACAGAGAGGCGTGATTATAATGGCTGCCGGTTTTCTGTCAACAGTTTCCGGCGAAGTGGTTTTTCCTGGGGATTGAAAGTACGCGCCCTTGCGGTCGTGCTGACATAAAATGCCTGTGTTTGCGCCGGCCCGAATCTGGTTGAAGCCGGGGCCTGCGTGGCAAGCCTTTTGCTTTTTGCTGCTGCATTGATTGATCCCACTTACCATGAAGCGAGAAACACTATGCGAATCCTCCATACCATGATCCGGGTTGGTGACCTTGATCGTTCCATCAAGTTTTATACCGAAGTGCTTGGCATGCAGGTGATCAGCCGGTCGGATTACCCTGAAGGCAAGTTCACCAACGTATTTGTCGGTTATGGCAGCAAGGAAGACGGCGCGGTGATAGAGCTGACCTACAACTACGGTGTCGAAAAATATGAAATCGGCACCGGGTTTGGCCATATCGCCGTATCCGTGCCTGATGCCTATGCGGCTTGCGAAGAGATCAAGCGCCGGGGCGGAGTGGTTACGCGAGAAGCAGGGCCGATGAAGCATGGCACGACCGTGATTGCGTTTGCTTGCGATCCGGATGGCTACAAGATAGAGTTGATCGAGAAGAAAAATTGAATTGGTCTTGAGTGATTTTGCATTGTTGGCGCCCGTTCAGGAAATTGCACGACGGGTGGCGCACGAAGAGATCATGCCGCGTTTCCGGCATGTCACGGCGGCAATCAAAGCCGACGGCGGTCTGCTGACCGAGGCGGATATCGCGGCCCAGCAGGCGTTGATGGATTGGCTGCCGCAACTGGTGCCTTTTCCGGTGCTGGGCGAGGAGATGACAACGGATGCCCAGCAATTCCTGTGGGCTGCCAACCAGGCCGGGCTGTGGGTGGTCGATCCGGTTGATGGCACGACCAACTTCGCGCGCGGCTTGCCCTGTTTCTCGGTTTCCATTGCCCTGATGCGCGCCGGACGGCCTGTTCTGGGGGTGGTTTATGCACCTGCGCTGGGGGAATGTTTCTCGGCGGTGGCGGGGCATGGCGCCTGGTGCAATGGCGAGACCCTGCGCTCGGGGGCGGATGTGCCTCTGGCGGAAGCGGTCGCGGCCATCGATATCAAGCGGCTGAGCGCGGATCTGGCGGTGGGGGTGGTCCGGAACCGGCCATATCATGCCCAGCGCAACTTTGGCGCATCGACGCTCGATTGGTGCTGGCTGGCGGCCGGGCGAATGGATGTGATGTTGCACTGCTCCCAGAAACTGTGGGATTTTGCCGCGGGTGCGCTGATCCTGCAGGAGGCGGGCGGGCAGGTTGCCACGCTGGAGTCGGAGGATTTTTGGGTGGGCAAGCCTTGGCAGCGTTCCGTTTTGGCTGCCCGCACACCGGCTTTGTTCGCAGAATGGCGCGAATGGGTGCTGGCTCGCCGCCCGTCGGCCGCTTAGTGGGCTTGCTGACAATCATTGGTGCAGTGCGAAGATGATGGCTGCACAAACTTAAAGTAGCACTTTAAGTTAAGTGGCTTCATCGTTATTTATTTACATGTTTTCACACCTTACAAATTCCGCGTAAGTGGTTGTATAAAAAAGGAAAAAAGGTTTTGCCGGCGCTTGTGCCGGCATTTTTTTTTCGCTATAGTGGGGTTAAGTGGGGAAAAGTGGGGCTTTGTGGGGTTTCCTGCAAGATTACGAGGCAAAAAATGTTCAGCGGCGTGTCAACTCTCAATCTGGATAGCAAGGGGCGTTTGGCCATACCGGCCAAGCATCGCGAACTGCTGTCCGCGATGAGCGATAGCCGCATCATGATTACCCTGAATCCCGAAGGGTGCCTGCTGGTTTATCCCAAATCCGAATGGCAGCCGATCTATGAGCAGCTGCGCAAATTGTCCGGCCCGCAGGCCGGTGTCGCCCGCATTATTCTGGGTTTCGCTGAAGAGCTGGAACTTGATTCGGCCGGGCGGGTGTTGATCCCGACCAAGTTGCGCGAACGTGCCAGGCTCGACAAGGAAGTTGCACTGGTAGGCCAGGGCAACAAGTTCGAGCTGTGGGATGACGGACTCTGGAATGCCAAGGTGGATGCGGTTATGGCAATCGATGCGGCGGATCTCGCCGAACAAATGCAGGGCATTGTACTGTGACGTTTGTGCATCGTACGGTGCTGTTGCAAGAGGCAGTCGACGCGCTCGCGGTGAAATCCGATGGCGTGTATGTCGACTGCACTTTCGGCCGCGGAGGCCATTCCCGACTCATTCTTTCGCAATTGGGCCCGCAAGGCCGCCTGATCGCATTCGACAAGGATCCGCAAGCCATTGCCGAGGCCGAGCGGATTTCTGATCCCCGTTTTGAAATTGTCCACTCCGGGTTTGTGACCTTGCGCGAAGCCCTGGCTGCGCGTGGCGTGGTGCAAGTGGATGGTGTTCTGATGGATTTAGGGGTGTCGTCCCCTCAGTTGGACGACGGGAGTCGCGGTTTCAGTTTCCGCTTTGATGCTCCGCTCGACATGCGCATGGATACTACGCGCGGGCCGACGGCGGCGGAATGGCTGAATGCGGCAGAGGAAAAAGAAATAACCGAGGTGGTGAAAGATTATGGGGAAGAGCGGTTTGCTAAACAGGTTGCAGCAGCGATTGTTGCGCATCGGCAGCGTGAGCCGATTGTCAGCACAGGACAGCTTGCCAAGGTCGTGGCAACGGCTGTCCGCACCCGCGAGCCGGGCCAGGACCCGGCGACGCGCACCTTCCAGGCTATACGGATTTACCTCAATCGCGAGCTTGAGGAGCTTTCGCTAACCCTGCCGCAGGCGCTGGCTTGCCTGGTGCCGGGCGGCCGTTTGGCGGTCATCGCCTTCCATTCGCTGGAAGACCGGATCGTTAAACGGTTCATGCAGGACGCCGCCACGCGCGACAGGCTGCCGTCGCGTTTGCCGGTGCGCGATGCCGATATCGGGCAGGCGCCGCTCAAATTGCTGGGCAAGCCCGTCCGTGCCGGTGCGGATGAGTTGAAAGCCAACCCGCGCGCGCGCAGCGCGATCCTGCGAGTGGCCGAACGGACGGAGGCGCCATTGTGACCCGTCTCAATCTTTTTTTGCTGCTGGTGTTGATCGGCTGCGCCTTGTCGGTGGTTACGAGCCAGCACAAGGCGCGCAAGTTTTTTATCGAGCTGCAAAAAACGGATCAAGAGACCAAGCGTCTTGATGTTGAGTGGGGCCAACTGCAGCTGGAGCAAAGCACCTGGGCCATGCATGCGCGGATCGAGGCCGAGGCGACTCGCCGGCTGAGCATGCAGACGCCGGTCGGCAACCGCTCGCTGGCGATTCTGCCCCAAGGGCAGGCCGTGGCCAAGCCGGATATGCGGGAGCCGCATTGATGCCCCCGGCCATCCGCAGCCGTGTTGAAGCGCGACGCCAGCGTTTTGATCCGCCGCCCCGCCTGCAGCGTTGGCGGGCCTGGTTCACGCTGATCGGTTTGCTGGCGCTGTTCGTAATTCTTCTTGGACGGGCGGTCTGGTTGCAGGGATTCAACGAGGTTTTCCTGCAGGGGCAGGGCGAGGCACGCTATGCGCGCAGCCTGAAACTGGAAGCCAACCGCGGGATGATTACCGACCGGAACGGCGAGCCGCTGGCGATTTCCACGCCGGTGCAGTCGATCTGGGCCAGCCCGCGCTCGGTCAGCCTGCTGCCGCCCGGGCATGTACGACCCGAGGATTGGGAGCCCGAGAACGACAAGGATCCGACGCCGATCTCCCTGGACGAGGTGGCCAAGCTCGCCAAGGCGCTCGCTCTGACGCCCGATGAACTGGCCAAGAAATTGAGTGAGTCGCGCAAGAACGCCAAGGGCGAAGAACACAAGGTGGATTTTGTCTGGCTCAGACGGCATATGTCGCCGGTGGAAGCCAAGGCAGTGCTCGAGCTGAACATGCCTGGGGTTTACGCGCAAACCGAGTACCGGCGTTATTACCCGGCCGGCGAGGTCATGGCCCACATCGTCGGCTTCACTGACATCGACGGCAAGGGGCAGGAAGGATTCGAGCTGACGCGCGAAGCCATGCTGGCGGGCAAGCCGGGCAGCCGCAATGTGATTCGCGACCGGCGCGGTTATATCGTCGAAGATATTTCGACCATTGTTCCGCCGCGCGATGGCGCCAAGCTGGAACTGTCGATTGATCGCCGGATCCAGTATCTGGCCTACCGCGAGTTGAAGAGCGTGGTGGAATCCACCCAAGCGGTGGGCGGCGGAATCGTGGTGCTCGATGCGCGCACCGGCGAGGTGCTGGCACTGGCCAATGCCCCGTCGTACAACCCGAACAGCCGGGCCAGGATTGATCCGGCCAGAAAGCGCAACCGTGCGTTGACCGATACCTACGAGCCGGGTTCGACCATGAAGCCGTTCACGGTGGCTGCGGCGCTGGAGGCAGGCAAGGTCAAGCCGTCGACGGTTTTTTCGACCGATGGCGGAAGCATGACCATTGGACCGAACACGATCCATGATGCCCACGCGGTCGGATCGTTGACGGTGGAACAGATCATCCAGAAATCTTCGAATATCGGCACGGCCAAAATTGCCTTGATGATGGACCGGGAATACCACTGGAATTTCTTGCGCAACGTCGGGTATGGCGAAGCGCCACATACCGGTTTTCCCGGCGAAGTTGCAGGGCGGCTGCGTCCGTGGAAGAACTGGGTGCCGATCGATCAGGCCACCATGGCTTATGGTCACGGCATTTCAGTGAGTCTGATGCAGATGGCGCGGGCCTATCAGTTGTTTGCCTCCGATGGCGAAATCCGCCCGGTGACATTTACCCGCCAGGTGGCGCCGCTGCCGGGCAAACGGGTGATCAGTGTGGAAACGGCCCGTGCCGTGCGCAAGATGCTGGAAACGGTGACTCAGCCCGGCGGCACCGCGCTCAGGGCGCAGGTGGTCGGCTATCGCGTGGCGGGCAAGACGGGGACGGCCACCAAGCTGGAGAACGGGGTGTACGTCAAAAAATATGTCGCATCGTTTATTGGTTTTGCTCCGGTTTCCGATCCGCGCCTGATCGTGGCGGTGATGGTCGATGAGCCGGTCGGTGGTTACTACGGCGGCCAGGTGGCCGCGCCGGTATTCAGTAATGTGGTGGCGGGAAGCCTGCGCATGCTCGGTGTGCCGCCGGATGCACCGACGGGCAACTCGATCGGCCCGGGCGCGAATGAGCCTGAAGTCAAGGAGGAAACATGAAACCTGCCAGCTGGACTTTGCCGCAAATCGACTGGGCTGCGATCGATGCCATCGCTGCGGGACGTCGTGTGGTTGCGGATAGCCGCAAGATCCAGCCGGGCGATGTGTTTCTGGCCTTTCGCGGCGAGTATGCCGACGGTCGCAAATATATTCGCGATGCCGTCGAGGCGGGGGCCACTGCGGTGATCTGGGAA
>Ga0316613_10000336_pt1 | contig 44030 bp, 37 predicted proteins | sample OWC_soil_day10_C_2_FD_207647 | JGI IMG/M metagenome (GOLD analysis project Ga0316613, IMG submission 207647) | Wetland soil microbial communities from Old Woman Creek delta, Ohio, United States - OWC_soil_day10_CT_b | ecosystem: Environmental > Terrestrial > Soil > Wetlands | place: USA: Ohio...
AAACAAAGAAGAAAAAATGACCAATAGATTATCAACCGGATATCAACACCAAGGCCAATTCGGATACTATTTTCAATTTTAAGGGACCTGAGTAGTTACGTTTTTAAGCTCATTCTTGTCAATAGCAAGTTTACAAATTATTAACGGTAGAAGGTATAGTTGAGAAGGGAAAAGAAGTTTTCAGGATAACATTAAGAAAAAACGTCTTTTCATAAGGAGGTATTCCGATGACATATAGGCATTTTAGTCAAGTGCAACCGTCTTTTGAGTAAAGTGAACGGTGCAGTTGGGGCAAAAATGACGTGCAGTTGACCAAAAGAGCCCGGTGTATACACAAAAAGAGGGAAGCAATAACTTCCCTCTTTTTGTGCACTATAAATTGAATATACTTTATGATTACACTTACAAAAATACTACTTTCAACAACGAAAGTCAAGCTTTCAGGTAAAAAAGAAAAGACCCTTTAACTTATTTTGAACCGCCTCCATCTCCGCCGCCTTCTCCACCTTTCACATCATCATTATTAATACTTCGAGCCGCCTTCTTCACGCTTGCCGTCAATTCACCGATTCGATAGCTCACGCTGATTCCAAGACGCTGCCGCGAATATCGGTATTCACTTCTTTGCAGAAAAGTTTCACTCTCTATACGAGAAGTGCTAGAGAGGTATTTCTTCAAGAAATTATTAGCGAAAGCACTTACAGTAAGCCGTTTATCGAGAAAAGACTTATTTACACTCAGTCCATAATCATAAAAACCGCTACCGCTCCCTTGCAACGTCGTATAAGGAGTTGCACCCATCAAATTGAGACTGATACGTATATCTAGAGGAAAGGTTTGCTGAACACCACCATAAGCATAACCGTCCCAACCGTAATTCTTTAATCCCTGAGCCGGACTGCGGTAGTCACTATATCCTCCGCTGGCGTTCATATAAATTCGGGTCATAGAAGAGGCATTCCAGTTAACGTATAAGCTCATTCCGGTATTCTTGCTCTTTCCAATGTTCTTATAAGTAGTGTTCAAGATACCATTCTCCAGAAAGCTATAACTTTCAATACTATTATTAGTAAAGGAGTGTCTCAGCGTCACATTCAAATTAAATTTGGCAGTAAAGCTACTATAACTCAGATTGAGCGCATGGCTCTTCTCGCTCTCCAGTTCCGAGTTACCATAACTAATATTTGTAGGATCACTTTTATCTACATAAGGGTTCAGGTAATAGATACTGGGCCTCCATATACGCATATTATATCCGGCGCGAATATTCTGCGTCTGGCCGATCTTCAACCCTACACTAGCCGACGGTACTACATCATCAAAATTCACCTTAAAGTCTTCTCCTGTACCCACCAAATAATTCACATCTTGTAGCGTGTGTTCATATCTCACTCCCGCTTTTGCCGAAAAGTTCTTATATTTGAGGGCATATCCTGCATAAGCTGCAAGAATATTATTTAGATGTTCATAGTTACTACTTCTGCTTTCGTTATAAGAATATTCATCACTACCGCTATCGGCCAAATAGAACTTATTGTCACTCGTGTTATTACGAATAATGTATTTCGCTCCGGATTCAATGGTATGTAACTTGCCTACAGGTGTGGTATAATCTATTTGAAAAGTATGTTCCGTAGTATTCGTCTTACCATCCATACGCTGATCGTTCAGGCTTAGCAATTGCAAATATTCATCAGGAATATTACGGTCGGTATAGCGAGAACGGGAATCAGTTGTTTCGGGTTGCGTGTTGATTTTATAAGAGAACGTAAGCATGCGATCTTTTACCTTAAACAGACGCTGATAATCGATATTGCCACGAATAGAATACCACGAATTATCATACTTACTATTCATGTTATAATTATAGATTGAACTGTTAGAAGCATCCGTTAATTCGGTCAGTCCGCCACCTGTCCCGTCATTCCCACCGCCATACATTCCAAATGAAAGAGTAATCAATCGGAGCGTATCTATTTCATAACTGGCTTCAAGACTCCCATTTTGGAAAGAGCCGTCATTTGCATTCTTACTAGTTGAGTTTAGCTTAGTTTCTGCTGAATAGTCATCACGCTGCGTATTCGAATAGCTTGCGGGATAATCATTCAGACTATAGCTATAATTGCCTGTCACAGTGAGTTTATTCTTCTTCACTGTACCATAAACGCTTCCACCCGCACCTGTATTAGACACATCCCCGCTTATTGTTACCGTATAACCTTCAAAGCCGGTACCTACGGTAACAATATTCAAAATTCCACCGACTCCTTCGGCATCATACTTTGCTCCGGGATTGGTTATTACTTCAATATATTTAATTGAATTTGCCGGCATACTCTTCAGCACCTCTTTGGGGTTGTTACTCATCATATTGTTAGGCTTCCCGTTCACATGCACTTTAAAACTGCTACTCCCGTTTACCTTTATATTATCCTCGCCATCCACTGTCACCAGAGGTACTTTCCGCAGCATTTCTAACACCGAGTTGGTCTTCGAATCGGGATCATCCTGAATATTATATTCTATCTTATCAATGTCAACTTTCACAAGTGGTTTTTGCGCAATCACTTCTATGCCCTTCAGCTCATTCGTCGCTTCAGAAGTATATAGTGTTCCAAAATCAAGATTATTTTCACCGGTTTTTAGAGTGAATTCTTTAATAATAGGTTTCTTGCCTGTAGATGTAATTGTAATCTGGTAAATACCAACATCTGCTAGTTTCTCTTTAAATTTTCCGTTTATATCTGTTATCGCCATCCTTACAGCTTTGTCTGGCGCCTCTTTCTTCACTATCTTGATAGTAGCATAAGGTTCCGCTTCTTGAGTAAGCGAATCAATGAGCACTCCTTTTATCGTATAAGATAATGGAGCAGGTGTTTGCGAATAAGCAACAGAGGATACAATAAGCATCAACAGTAATAGTAGTTTTTTGTTTTTCATTTTATCTCAGTATTAGTTCATCTATTCTCAAGCAACAGAAAGGCTTATCCATTGCAATACAGTAACAAAAGTAAGATGATTATCTGTACCTACGAGATAATCGGAGTTAAGAAAGATGAAATATATGCTAATTAATATTATTTACCAACTAGAATACATCGAATAAAAGAATAGAATACTGAATTAAATAAAATAGAAGAACAGCAATAGAATAACATTCACTGCAATCACAGCACTAAATCCGCTAAGAATAAACGAGAGTAATTCTTTTCTTCTACCGGAAAAGAAAATGGCATAGCACATATTCACTACAATATTACTAATAATAGCTTGCATGCTACAGGCAGCTATCACCAACACAGCTACCCCACCAGTACCCTGAAGCAGATTTAAGATAAAGGGAGTGATATCACTCAGACCTGAAATAAAAGATAACAGATTCAGCCCTTTCGTTCCGGCATAGATTAACGTATAATGAGTTAAGAGTGTGAAGACAACAAATAATATAGCAAAGATCAGAGCCACCTTAAACTCCAATGGGTTGCTACTTTCTTCTTCCTCTTCTATCGCGCCCGCTTTCTCTGAACGTTTTTGCCTTGAGTACATAAACCAAGCTACGAGTGCGGCGGTAAATGACATCACAAGCAAGTAAGGATAAACGAGCGAGAAAATATCCCGGCTAAAGATAAGAATCAAGATCAGGAAACGCAGGAACATCATACTCACGGCAAGAAGCATGGCAGAGGCATATTCAGCCATTTCATGAACGGGAGCATGCTTACTTTTACGAGCCAATACAGAGATGGTAGCAGTGCTACTATAAAGTCCCCCGATAATGCCCGATACCAAAACGCCTGATTCACGAAACACATATCGTTTCAGCAGATAAGACAAATAAGAAATGCCCGACACCACAACCGTTGCCAACCAGATAGAAGAAGGAGTGAGATTTACTCCGGGAATAATATTTTCATTGGGGAGCATGGGAAGAATAATGCCACTGATGGCAAGGAACTTAGCCAAAGTGATCATTTCATCACTTTGCATGCGTTGAGCTATCTCGGTAAAGGTATGTTTCAATTCGGTAAGGAGTAGCACGGTTACCACTACCATAACATAAAACCAAGAGGGTTGAGTAGCCACGATCGGTGCAATGCAATAGGTAATGAGTGCAATAATGATAGTGGTGACTCCAAAAACATGATACTGTGATTGCTTCACATAATAGTTGAGTCCCAGTAGCCCTCCCAACACCAAACCACCTCCCATGAAGAGACGCATCTCCAAAGGATCGAGAATATATAACAGGTAACCCAATATACCGATGAAAGTAAATGTTCGATCAGTCCCAAACAAGGTCGTCTCTCCTTCCCTCTTCAGACTAATCTTCCGTTGCGAAAGTCCAATAAGCAACGAAAACAGAGTAACCAATATGAAGGTGACCAATTCTTTTGGCAGGAAATTATAGATATTCTCCATACTGAACTATCGCATTTATTTTAGGTGATAACAGTTATTCGTTGTATAATGTTCGGCTAAGTCGATTCCAGTGTTAAGTATTACCAAGTAGTATAAGGTCGCTTCATCAGTTGAGAATTATAGTAGCGAACATCGCCTGTAACCTCTTGGCCAATAAAAGCAGGTTTCTCAAATGCTTCATCCTCTGCAGCAAGCTCGATCTCTGCTACGATAAGTCCTTCATTCTCTCCGCAGAACTCGTCTACCTCAAACGTATGTCCCGCATATTTAATCAGAGACCTTGTCTTGTCAATGGCACCAGGCTCACAAAGCTTCATCAGTTCTTTGGCTTCGGCAATCGGAATTTCTTTCTCCCATTCATACCGGCTGGTACCAGAAGCATTGGAGGCTCCTTTAATAGTAAGGTATCCTTTATCGTCACGAATACGCACCCGCACAGTACGTCCACGGGCACTACTTATGTACCCCTGAACAATGTGGCTTTGTTCAAATGCCAAAGACTTAAATTCACCAATAACGAGAAATTTACGTTCTATTTCTTGTGCCATATTCTTCAAAGAAAAGAGCTTGTCGCCCTCCATCCTATCTCTAATTCAAAAACTTAACTGCAACCTAACACCAAGAATGCCATACGCATTCCCACTTTTACCCTGACTCTCATCCACTTCACTAGCAGTATACGCAATCTCGCCATTTTCTTTATATCCCACAGCGGCAGACCCGAAGGCATTAGCATACTTATCGTGGTCTATATAAGAATAGTTTAATTGAACCTTGAAGTGATGCGTCGCATAATAATTCACTCCAAATGTCCAGCCATTTGCAGATCCTCCCATCACATTGGTACCATTCAAGTCAATACGATCAAAACGAGCAGCTAGTTCAATATCCCCCCAGTTCTTTCCTGCATAAGGTTGAACGAAGGTGCCACGCGATGCATTATACTTCTGATGCCCACCAAACAAAAGGTATGCAGCCTGAATATAGAAGCCATTAAAATTCTCTATGCCCAACCCTTCATTGCGATAGGTTTTGTTTAATATATATTCTCCTTGCATACGGAAAGCCTTATAGAACCCCGCAAGCTCCGTTCCAAGTAATAAATCGTGGTCAACCTTTGTGATTGGGGCTGTATCCAGAAACTTAATCTTATTAATATATGATAAAGAAGTAGTAGAATACCTCACTGTATTAGGCATCAAAGATCCAACTGTCGTTTTGGGTGTACGATAAGAAGCTGCTGCTCCTAAATGAAATCCTCCATCCTTGGATTCCGCTAAAGGCATCCACACAGCGCGCCCTGTATAAGAAATTCCCTCATCTTGTCCGGCTTTATTATTAGTATCCGAGTAATCCTTTTCTTTTGTGCCATTAATCTTCTTAAAATACACACCAGCACTTCCTGAAAAATGGTTTTTCTGCCAATTTGCCTGTAACCCTATGTGGTATTCGGGTGCAAAGGTTGAAGTGACATTTGCTTCTTCCATAAATAAGAAATCTCCGGAAGAGGTCATCGCATCCATTGAAAATGCCTCCTTTACATTTCCTCCTTTAAAACTTAATTCTTTAGTCAAATCATACTTAATAAAACAATCTTTTAGCGAAAACCCTCCGTCTGTAAAGTCCACTTCCATCATTCCCGAGAGATTGTCACCAAAAACCGCTGTAGCTCCAAGGCGAACTCGGCGAAAACCCACTCCATTGCCCAATGGCTGATAATCTTCACCGAAGAACATCGCCCCATCGGTTTGAATCCGTCCATTAAAAGAAAGTTTAAATTTATCATCCACAGAGCTAATAATAAGTTTTTTGGTATTAGAACCGGAAACAGGAGATTGCGGGTCACTAGCATGCATAGCAGAATGCGAGGCTAAAAAGCAAAGTGCAGAAAAAGCGAATAATTGTTTCTTCATTTATTATTAATACAAAAGATTTATATGTTGATAAGGTCTATAAGATTATTCTACAAGATAAACCCTATCAACATTAAAACCCATCAACAAAAATTAATCAAGAAGAGAAAAACCTATTAGCATGACTAAGGCCAAAGCTACAAGTGCCACAAAAATAATCTTCAACACACGATTGGCTTGTTGCTCTTCTTTTTTAGTGTGTGTTACTTTACGAATCTTGCTCATAGTAATATAAGTATTATGTTTAACGATACAAAGATTTTATCTGCTTTTATTAGGCAAAATCAAAAGTACGAATAAAATAATAGCATACAAACAATATAACAAGAAAATAAAATTCCCGGCATTTCTAAGACATACCGGGAACTTTATTACATTAGTTCTCCTCTTTAGAAGAAAATTCCATAAGATATGCTTTGATGAAACCATCTATCTTTCCATCCATTACTCCATTCACGTCTGAAGTCTGAAAGTTGGTTCGATGGTCTTTTACACGACGGTCATCAAAAACATAACTTCGTATTTGCGATCCCCATTCTATCTTTTTCTTTCCGGCCTCTATTTTACGCTGTGCTGCCAGTCGCTTCTGCAATTCACGATCATAGAGTTGAGAACGAAGCAAACGCATCGCATTCTCACGGTTATCCAACTGTGAACGAGTTTCTGTATTTTCAATGAGGATTTCTTCTTCCTCTCCGGTATCAGGATCTTTGTATTTATAGCGTATACGAACACCTGTCTCCACCTTGTTGACATTCTGACCACCCGCACCACCTGAGCGAAACAAATCCCAAGAAATATCAGCAGGATTAATCTGCACCTCGATCGTATCATCAACCAATGGCGAGACAAACACAGATGCAAAAGAAGTCATTCGCTTACCTTGCGCATTGAAAGGAGAAACACGCACCAAACGATGCACACCATTCTCTCCTTTAAGATAACCATAAGCATAATCGCCTTCTATCTGGATGGTACATGTCTTAATTCCGGCTTCATCCCCTTCTTGAAGGTTAGAGATGGTCATTTTATAAGCATTCTCTTCCGCCCAACGAAGATACATACGCATCAACATAGACGACCAATCTTGACTTTCTGTTCCACCGGCTCCCGAATTGATTTTAAGCACACAGCCCATCTGATCACCTTCTTCACGAAGCATATTTTTCAGCTCCAGATTCTCCAGAGCAGCCATAGACTTAGCATAGCCTTCGTCCACTTCTTCTTCGGTAACAAGCTCTTCTTTATAGAAGTCAAAAGCTAGTTCAAGTTCATCACTCATTGTTTTGACTTCATTGTATCCGTCAATCCACTTCTGCAAACCTTTTACCAGTTTCATTTGCTCTTCAGCCTTCTTTTGGTCATCCCAAAAGCCCGGTGCCTGAGTTCTTAATTGCTCTTCTTCAACCTGAATTTTCTTTCCGTCGACGTCAAAGGTACCTCCTCAACGCATCAGTGCGCTCTTTCACGTCTTTAAGTTGTTCGATAGTAATCATATAAATAATTTGATTTTGATTTGGGTGCAAAGATAGATAAATTTTCTGATATTATTTATTCATACATTTTATCTATCAGTTCTTTGTAGTTCTGAGCAATCACCGCTCGCTTCAGTTTAAGCGTATTGGTAAGCTCACCACGCTCCATACTGAAAGGCTCTGGCAACAAGGTAAAGCTTTTAATTTGTTCGTAATGAGCAAATTGTTGTTGCAGTGTGTCGATGCGTGCTTTAAACAGTCCCTGTATTTTAGGGTGCTGCAACAACTCATCCAAAGTCTTATATTCAAGCCCCTTCTCTTTTGCATACTCTTCAACAAAGCTATAGACCGGAACAATAAGAGCTGATACAAACTTGCGCTGATCGGCAACAACTGCTATTTGATCGATAAAACGATCTACCACAAGCTTTGTCTCCAACGCTTGTGGAGCAATATACTTCCCATTTGACGTTTTAAATAAGTCTTTAATTCTTTCCGTCAGATAAAGTTGTCCATCTTTAAAATATCCGGCATCTCCCGTATGAAACCAACCTTCTTTATCAATAGCTGCCGCTGTAGCTTCACTCTTTTTATAATATCCTTTAGTGATGGTTTTACCACGAAGCAAAATTTCATTGTTTTCACCAATCTTCACCTCTAGTCCGGGCATCACTGTACCTACCGAACCAATTTCATATCCGGTCTTCCAGGTACACGATACGGTCGCAGTCGACTCCGTAAGACCGTAACCCGTAAGCATATCAATACCTACAGAGTGTACAAACTCACAGATTTCATCGGAAATAGCTGCTCCTGCCGTTGGAAAGAAATTACCATTCTCTATTCCAATAGTCTTCTTGAGCAACAAATAAATTGTTTTTTCGTAGAATTTATACTTCCATTGAATCATCAAAGGAGGTGTTTTACCTTTACGCAGATAGTCAACATTATGTATTTTACCCACTTTTAGAGCATCAAGCATCAATGTTTTTTTGAGTCCCGTCGTTTCCGCTATCTTTTCTTGAACACCGGCATATACTTTCTCCCAAAAACGAGGCACACTACACATCAGAGTAGGACGAATCTCTTTAATCGTTGTCTGAATGTCAGCCGGACGAAGATTTATGCAAGTTTGAACACCCTTGCTAATACAAAGGTAACTCCATGCCTTCTCAAAAACGTGAGTAAGTGGAAGGAAATTCATTGAGACATCCGCATCGGTCATTGTCTTCAGGCGAACATCGTGCGTATGAAAAATTTCCAGATAGCAAGAATGGTGCAACATCACTCCCTTAGGTTCACCAGTCGTGCCGGATGTATAAAGAATATTAGCCAAGTCATTTTCATTGGCACGTGCAGTACGCTCTGTTACCACATCAGGGTTTGTCAGGGTCATGGCCAATTTAAGAAATTCATCAAAATAAATGGAAGTAGCATCGCGAGCATCTTTTATCACCGAACGATCGAAAATGATGATTTTTTGAAGAGAAGGACAAAATCCAAAAATACTAAATGCCGCATCATATTGAAACTGTTCACCCACAAAAAGAAAGCGAATTTGAGCATCATCAATGATGTATTGAGCCTGAGCAGGTGAGCTTGTAGCATAAAGCGGTACAGTCACAGCCCTATTGGCAAATGCAGAAAAATCCACATAAAGACATTCAGGTTTGTTTTGAGAAAAGATTCCGATATTCTCTTCTTCCTCAACTCCAATGGCAGCCAATGCCTCGGCACCTTTGTTTACTGTGTCAGAAAATTGAATCCATGTAATCGGAACCCATTGAGCCTTCTCGTAATCACGATACTTTAGAGCTACCTTTTCGCCATATTTTTCAGCCTGACGATGAACTAAGACAGATAGATGATGATAAGTCATATATTTTGTTGTTAGTATTTGCGTGCAAAGGTACCGTTTAATTTGAAATTATCAGTAGCCTCCAGAGATTTATTTAAAGATGACCAATCAAGCTATTAGCCATTTAGACAAGAGCGAATGGTTGCCATAGCAACTTAATTAATTACCTAATATTAGATTTCCATACACACAAACAACATAACATTTTGCTTATATTTGCAAAACAAATATATTTCATAATATGATAGGTAACAACTCAGAAATACTGGCAGAAGCCATCGGGCTATTGAAATCATTAATAAGTATTCCTTCCATTAGCCGTGAAGAAGCGGGAGCTGCGGACTTTTTACAAAATTATATTGAAGCCGTAGGTATGGAAACCGGGCGCAAAGGAAACAATGTATGGTGCTTGAGTCCGATGTTTAGCATTGAAAAACCAACAATACTGCTTAACTCACACATTGATACGGTGAAGCCTGTTAGTGGTTGGCGCAAAGATCCCTTCACCCCTCGCGAAGAGAACGGTAAGCTATATGGGTTAGGGAGTAATGATGCCGGTGCTAGTCTAGTCACAATGTTGCAGATATTTCTGAATTTATGCCGCAAAGAGCAAAATTATAATCTGATTTATTTGGCTTCCTGTGAAGAAGAAATATCAGGAAAAAACGGCATAGAGAGTGTATTATCCGGATTGCCCCCTATTTCTTTTGCCATCGTAGGTGAACCTACGGAGATGCAACCGGCCATAGCTGAAAAAGGTCTGATGGTATTAGATGTTACTGCCGCCGGCCGCGCCGGACATGCCGCCCGTGATGAGGGAGACAATGCTATCTATAAAGTTTTGAAAGATGTTGAATGGTTCCGTGATTATCGTTTTGAGAAAGAATCGCCATTGCTCGGTCCAGTCAAAATGAGTGTAACTCAAATTGATGCAGGTACCCAACACAATGTCATACCTGATCTTTGCACTTTTGTAGTGGATATACGTAGTAATGAGCTTTATAACAATGAAGAACTCTTCAACGAAATTCAGCAAAACATATCGTGTCAGGCAAAAGCTCGTTCTTTCAGGCTCAATTCATCAAGCATTTCAATAGATCACTCTTTTGTGAAAAGAGCAATTAAGCTTGGCAAGGTACCCTATGGTTCACCAACTCTTTCCGACCAGTCATTAATGTCTTTTCCGTCTCTAAAAATGGGCCCTGGGCGCTCGTCACGTTCTCACACTGCAGATGAATACATTATGATAAAGGAGTTGGAAGAAGCAATAGAAGTTTATACAACCTTATTGGACGGGTTCACTTTATAAGAACAAAAACGGCAAGAGGAATAAATTCCCTCGAAAAGAGTGGCAATAAAGCTTCTTTCATTATACTAGTGCTCACATGGCAAGCGCTTTTGTCTTGATTCAAGTAAACAAAAAGCCTCTTCTGGAAATTCTCCAAAAGAGGTTTTTTGTTTTTTGCCCTACCAGGCTCTATCGATTGAGCCAAGGTTCAGGATTTAATTTTTCTTTCTCGTGCCGTAGCTGAAAATGCAACACTGTACGGCCATTGTCACTTAAATCAGAGAAAACTTGTCCGATACTCTGTTTTGTACTCACCGTTTCGCCCTGCTTTACTGAAGCAGAAGAGAGATTACAATAAACAGAAATATAGTTTCCATGGCGAATCAAGATATTAAAGAGTCCATTGAGTTGGAATACAGCTGCCACTTTACCCTCAAAAATAGCTCGTGCCTGGGCGCCGGGACGTCCTTGTATATCAATGCCCTTATTGTCTAGTTTCACGTTTCGCAATCCTTCTACAGCGTATTCTCCGTAATGGCTAACAACAATATAAGAGCCCGAAATAGGAACCGGCAATCGGCCTTTATTATTTGCAAAATTACCTGAAAGTTCACGGTCGGCTTTGTTCATAGAATAGCTCTCCAGCGGTTTAGCCTTTTTCCTCGTGCGAGATGTTGTAGCAGTAGTCTTTTCAGATTTACTTTCAGACTTGGACTCGGCTTTGCGACGGGCCTCTTCCTCGCGCCGAGCTTCCTCTTCAGCACGCTTACGAGCTCGTTCTATCTCTTCCGCAATTAATCGATCAATACGAGCATTTAGATTATTCGCTTCACGGCGTTTGCGCTGAATCTCACTTTGTAGTCCTTTTTGTTTCTTCTGCAAATTGGCTACAATGGTACGTTTTTGCTTTTCCTGTGATTCTAATTTTACTTTCTCTTGCTCACGCTCCCTCAACAAATTCTCTTTAGCCGTCTTCACTTGACGCAGTTCGGTCTTCTTGCGAGTAACCTGCTCTTGTTTTTTAAGGATTTCCTCTCCTTGCAGCCTTTGGTAAGTAGCATATTCGCGGACATACCTCAAGCGACGATACATTTTGCCTAAGTCATCAGCGGAAAAGATAAACATTAACTTTTCTTCTATCGACTTATTTTTATAAAGGTATTGAACAGACGATTCGTATTTTTTCTTTTTATCAGTTAAATCTCTCTGCAAACTGCGAAGCTGGCGTTCCAAAGAAGAAAGCTCATTTCCAATGGCTTCAACATCTTTATTGATAGAAGAAATATAGCGTTTTCTCTCGTCTATTTGTCCAGTAAGTGCTGCCAAACCATTCAGCTGACTACCCACATCCTTCTTTGTGCTTTTGAGTAATGATTCCGTCTCCGCAATTTGCTTTTGCAAACTGCCCCGCTTGCTTTCCAACTCTTTTATCAGCTTATTAGACTGGGCAAACAAAATGGTTGCCGAACCAAAACACAACATTAACACGACAAAGAAACGTTTCATAGAGTCAGTAACAGTTTTATCAAATCATTTAATTCCACTTGGGTATATTTAGCCGAAACTTCGGTAGGAATAAGTTCCATCTCAGAAGCAGAAAAGTCATACAATTGCAAACGAGCGTCATTTAGAGAAGAAATGCCTAATTCTTTACCGGTGAAGGTTGATTTACCTCCTGCTTGAGAAGCATCAAACAACAATTTTTCAAGTTTAGCAAAGTTGCTACCTTTAGGAAGTAAAGGAGTTAGTTCGCTCTTTTCGGCACGAACAAAACGTTTATTCATGCGATCAAGAAGCAATACTTCATCAGGAGTAATTTCAATTCTGGCCACTTCTGTTCTAAGAACAGGCAACTGCACTGATAGTTGAATTCGTTCTTCACTCTTCATCTTCATATACCCACCCATCGTTACTTTATCTCCTTTGTAAGGAACGGTAAGCTGAATTTTTGAGGACAAGTAGCGAGGCGTCTCCGGCTCAACCGGTGCTACAATTGTACGAGCACTTTTACAACCTGTCAGCAATGCGACACAAAGAAGCACAAAAGACAGTATTTTTGTTATTCGTTTCATTCAGCTATATATTTTTTCTTTTCTATTTTCCGTTTTAATGTATCCGACTTACTACCCATATCAAGGGCTTTGTGCCAATATTCCATGGCTCCTTTGACATCACCCGTCATATAATAGATATCTCCGCAATGCTCTACCACCACGTCACTCTTATCACCACCGTTCTTAATGGCATCATCCATATAGATACGAGCTTCAGCATAATTACCTTTTTCGAAAAGTATCCAGGCATACGTATCTAAGTAGGTCGCATTATTGGGTTCCGTTTTCACCGTCTTATAACTCATCTCCTCAGCCTTATCTAAATCACGACGTTCTACCGACAAGTAATATGCATAATTATTAAGCGCACCTATGTTTGATGGATTATAAACCAATGCAGAGTCATAAGCTGCATAAGCTTGTGTAATCTGCTTCTTTGTATGGTAAATATCTCCCATCATGCTATAAAAGTCAGATACCACCTCTTTTTTACTCTCGGCAGTAACATGCGTCAATGCTTTCTTATAGACATCCAAGGCATCATCCCATCGGTCTGCCTGATAATAAGCGATACCCAGATAAAAATAAAGTTCGAGAGATTCGGGAGTAGCCTCAATGCCTGGCTCACACAATTTAATTACTTCTTCATAATCGTTTGCACGAACAGCTGATCCTAAAAGCATCATTCGGGCGGCCGTATTTGTAGGATCTATCTGAATGACTTGCCTGAGTACCGGAATGGACTTTTTCTCCATACCTTTAGATAGTAAGTATTGCGAATAGAGCATCGGTATTTGCGAATCTTCAGTATCTTGTTGCATCATACGTTCAAAGATTGCCATTACCTGCGTGCTATCCTTACCCTCTTGCTCTGACTGCACGATGAATTCACGCATGACGTTCACTTTTGTCTCGGCTGGGACCTTTCGGTTCATTAACAACGTGTCAAGCTGTTGCTCATACAGTTTCTTTTGCCCGGTTTGCTCATAATAAGAGGCCAACGAAAAAAGTGCCATGGCATTATCCGGTTCCACAGCCAATACTTTTTGATAGGTATCATAAGCTTCCTTATTCTTACCGTTTTGTAGATAAACATCGCCCAGCAAAGTCAGATATCGCATATCCATCGGATATTCCTTAGCGAGACTTTCTATCTCCTGAAAGGCTTTTTTATCATCTTCCATCTGGAGATAAATGCGAAACTTCTCCATGCTAAGTTGTTCATTCTTTCCAAGGATACCCTCCAAACGATCCAATGTGGCAATTACTTTCGTATAGTCTTTTTGCTGATTGTACAGATCGACCAGACTAAACAGAGATTCTCTCCGGGTAGGAAAACGAGAAACCATTAATTCAAGAAACGAAATGGCCTTCTCTTTTTTCTCTTGCTGTTGATACAAATTGGCCAGCGCCTGGCTATACCAATAGTTGTCCGGATCATTTGCCACTGCTTTTTCAAGAGCATCTTGTCCTAGTGGCATTTGCTTAAGAAACAGATAAAATTGCGCTATTTCATAAAGTGCCGAAGATGCACTGGGGCTCAGATCGAGACAATGTTTGAATAATTCGAATGCTGAATCATATTCTCCTTTTGATTTAAGGCGGGTTGCCTCCAGAAAGAAATAATCGTATTTTCGTTGTTGCTCAAACGTGAGTGTGTCAGAAACGGCATCCGGTAGCAATTTATCACGTTTTTGCATCTTGCTTGAAGAAGAACAAGAACTTAACAGGGTTACCGATACAAGCAAACCAGCCAACAGTATAGTGCAAAATCTTCGTTTTTTTTGAGTACAATGTCGACTTTTTATGCGAAATTTATTATTAATCATTCTCTTACGATATATAGTTAAGTAACCTCTGAACACTATCAATGAGTCAACCTCGGCCTGTATGTCCAAAACCTCCGGCACCACGTTCTGTTTCACTCAAAACTTCTACTTCGTGCCATTTTGCTTGTTCATGTCGGGCAATAACCATCTGAGCAATGCGTTCACCATCTTCAACAACAAATGATTCAGCTGAAAGATTTACCAAAATAATGCAAACCTCGCCGCGATAATCAGCGTCAATTGTTCCCGGAGAGTTAAGAACAGTGATGCCTCTCTTAATGGCCAAACCACTGCGAGGCCTTACCTGTGCTTCGTAACCCTGAGGAAGGGCAATATACAAACCTGTAGGAACCAAGCATCTTTGCAAAGGAGCCAATGTGATAGGTTCGGATATATTTGCGCGAATATCCATTCCGGCTGATAGCTCCGTAGCGTATGCAGGAAGAGGATGCTTTGATTTATTAATGACTTGTATATTCATAACTCAGCCTTGTTTACTTTTTAATTTGCGAAAATAGGCATTTTGAGGCTATTTTTCATACATTTGCAGTTAATAACGGTTAATGATTAATTTATAACGGCAATATGGACTGGAGGCAATTGATTTCAGCAAAACGCTTTGGCATGGAAGAGTTTCATGAAGACAGACAAGAAAATCGCTCTGAATTTCAAAGAGACTATGACCGATTGGTCTTCTCGGCTCCTTTCCGTCGGTTGCAAAACAAAACACAAGTATTTCCATTGCCTGGAAGTGTATTTGTTCACAACCGACTGACCCACAGCCTCGAAGTATCCTGTGTTGGCCGCTCACTCGGAAATGATAGTGCCAAAGCAATTCTCCTGAAAAAACCAGAACTAACTGATTCATTTCTTCCCGAAATCGGTTCGATTGTCTCCGCTGCTTGCCTTGCACACGATTTGGGCAATCCTCCTTTCGGCCATTCGGGAGAAAAAGCTATTTCAACTTATTTCTCGGAAGGCAAAGGATTGGCACTAAAAGACAAACTTTCTACCGCAGAATGGGAAGACCTGATTCATTTTGAAGGCAATGCAAATGCTTTCCGCTTACTAACCCATCAGTTTGAAGGGAGGCGTAAAGGAGGATTTGCTATGACTTACTCTACCTTGGCATCTATCGTAAAATACCCCTTTTCATCGAGATTAGCAGGAGATAAATCGAAATTCGGCTTCTTTGTCTCCGAAGAAGCCGGTTTTCAACGCATCGCTGCCGAACTGGGAATTATCCAATTAAAGGAACAGCCACTTAAGTACGCCCGCTACCCACTTGTCTACCTTGTAGAAGCTGCCGATGATATCTGTTATCAAATGATGGACATTGAGGATGCACACAAACTGAAGATACTCACCACTGACGAAACGATAGACTTGCTCATGGGATATTTCGACGAAACGAAACAAACACATATCAGTAAAACATTTGCCATAGTAAGCGATAAAAACGAGCAAATCGCTTATTTACGTTCGTCAGTTATCGGTTTGCTTATCAAAGAGTGTACGAGGATATTTGTAGAAAATGAAGACGAGATCCTAAACGGAACATTTGAAGGTTCACTCATCAAAAGTATATCGGAGCTACCTGCCCAAGCATACAGAAGATGTACAGCCGTTTCCGTCGATAAGATATATCGCTCACGTGATGTACTAGATATTGAACTAGCCGGCTTTCAAGTAATCAGCACTCTACTCGAATTAATGATTGACGCTGTTATTTCACCCGAAAAGGCTTATTCAAAGCTTCTCATCGATCGCGTATCGGAGCAATATAACATAAAAGCGCCCGCACTCTTCGAGAGGGTGCAGGCGGTATTGGATTTTGTTTCGGGCATGACTGATGTCTTTGCTCTCGATTTATACAGGAAGATTAATGGTAACAGCCTTCCAGCCGTATAATAATCAAATAGGAGTGTAAAAAACCTGGTTTGCTCCAGAGGTCAATTGACAACCTTGAGGATTATTCTCTATAAACGATTGAATGTGGCGCATCCGTTTATCTTCCAATATTTCGTCAACTGCAATTAAGATCCCTGTTTCTTCCACATCGCCAAAACCGTAGTTAATCGCTGTACCAAACATTTTCATGGTAGGACTAAGCCCCATATAGGCATTTACCAAAGGAGGTATATTATAGCCTAACTTACGAACTTCCGTATTCAATATTTTATAATCTTCCTTAAATGCATCCTTACAGAACAAATCTGCCAGTTCTTTCTCGTCAGCCTCAATTTTGAGCGGTTTCATAGGAACAATAAGACTTTCTTTATCAGCAAAATGCTTCTTCAAGAAATAAAGAATCATATCACGCCCTTGACGATGAAAACTTGGATACATCGTTACTTTACCAAAGAAATATTTCACCTCTGGCATCACTACAGTAAGAGCACCCAAGCCATCCCAAAGATTATCCAAAGCATACAACCCTTTACTACCTGAGCGAGTAGATTGATATTCGAGCGTAACAAAAGAACGTCCTAGCTCAATAGTAGTAGGTAGATATTCTTTCATAAATTTCTCAGAGAAGTTAAACATGTGAGAAGTGGCCAGAATAGGGTGACCGTTTTCATCCAGAGACACATCTGTACCACGAATATAACGATAGCCACCTAAAATCTCTTCAGCCTCAGGGTTCCACACAATCAACTGCTTGTATGCATTCTCCATGGTATCATACTCATCAATATCAAGTGAGAGCCCACATCCTCCCCCAGCTGCCCGAAAAGCAATCTCACGTAGACGGCCAATTTCTCTCATCGTATTCGGTGAATCTTGATGAGTAATAATGTAAATTTGGTTATTACTCTTATTAGTCAAGCGTAGCCGTTTGTCTTCCGTCAATTCAGCTTTAAGTAGTTCTTTGCTTACCGGTGCAATAATATCTTCCATATCTTTCGTTAGTAGTGTCTTTTTTTACTTAGAGTTTATAAACAATATCTTTCACATACTCTGCCCATTGGGCGGGAGTTCTTGATTTATCGAAGGTTTGCCAAGATATCGGCTTCCCGATGGTCACAGTAAATGTTTTATGACGATTCTTAAACATTTCGTCGACCAAATATAACATGGCAATATTAAATTTAATACCTAATTTTTTACATGTATTAGCCAGATTATAAAAGAAATCCGAATTATGTCCATTAAAATGAATAGGTACAACATCTCGTTGAGTCTGTACACTTTTCACCACAAAGGTCTTTTTCCAATCCAAATCTTTTATAATTCCTCTTTGCCTCCTTGAGCAAATACCGGCTGGAAACATAATCAACTGATTTTCTGAACGAAAACCGGCTTCTACCATTAAAGGAAAGTCTTTTGCCTGTTTACCTGTCTTATTTATAGGAATGCAAAGAGGAGCCAAACCGCGTAAGTTCATCAGCAAATCATTCACAAGATACTTCACTTTACCATCATAGTGCCGCCCCAAAACGTATCCTAAGGCAACACCGTCCTGTCCACCGAGGGGATGATTTGAGACAAAAGTATATAAACCATCTTTAGGTAAATTTTCCTCGCCTTTCAACTCTATTTTCATATCTAAAAAAGCCAAACATGCTTCCAGAAAATCAACGCCCAATTTATCTCGCGACTCATACAAAAAGACATTAAGTTCTTCCTGATGAATAATCTTCTTCAGGTAGGTTACTAAAAAGGCAGGAATGTATTTGTAATACCCCGCGGCCTTCTCACGAAGTATTCTTTCAATATCAATTAAGAATAAAGAGTCGTCAGCCATTCTTTCTAATTAAAAAACGATTGCGCAAAATTAACGCATCTTTTTAATTAATCGCAATAAATTAGTAAAAAAAGCAGGGACAAAGTCTCCAAAACAACTAAAAAAAACATCCAACGGAAATAATATGGCTAAGATGTAACAACAAGAATAATTTTCAGTTTCTTTTAAAAGACAAATGCAGAACAGATAAGCGACACATATACTTTTTGTTCATATCATATTTTTGCCTTACCTTTGTTACGAATTAAAGTGAAACAACATCCGGATGTTTTCAGCCATAACATCAGGAGGTTTTTAACAAGAACACCCGGATGTTTTATTTTGTAACATGGAGATGTTCTGAGATTTAAAATAGGACTAAAGAATAAACAAAAAGCGACTTTAAAAACATAAAAGACTAACAATCAAATACTTAAACTATCATGCCAATTAATTACGTAGTAAGAAAGAAAGTAGATAAAAGCAATAACCAGACAAAAGAGCTATATTATGCAACCACAAAAGCACTACAAAAACAGCCTGTCGATAGCGCGCAAATAGCTGATGAACTCGCAGAAAGAAGCTCTTTGCAGAATGGAGATGCCTTATCCGCTCTTACACAATTATCAGATATCATTGCATCCCACTTGCGTGAAGGACGCACGGTAAGCATCAATGGCTTAGGCAACTTCTACCCTACTATCAGTAGCGAAGGAGTAGAGAAGCCCGAAGATTGCACAGCCAATAAAGTATGGATAGCACGCATTTGCTTCAAATCGTCTCCTAATTTCCTGAAAAAAGTGAAAGCAACCCATTTTGTCAGTATGCAACTAGGATATGGATGGTCTGCTCAATCTGGTAAAAAGAAGAAGAACAATAATAAATCGGACGTTCCAGAGAGCGAGTAGAAATAAATCAACAATCAGAATCTTCTAGAAATGCCAATAAAAGCCACCGATTGGAAATAAAATGAAGAATTTAACAAACTGTTGAAAAGTTCTAAAAATATTTTAGTGGAAAGTTGTGGGGAATTGTGGGGAAATGTATATTTTTACCGTCTCTTATATAAATAAGGTACATGATACGTTTTTTAGGCAATATTGAAGCAAAAGCGGATGCTAAAGGTAGACTTTTCATTCCGGTTCAGTTCAGAAGACAACTACAATTAACTTCCGAAGAAAGGCTTATTATGCGCAAAGATGTATTTCAAAACTGCTTAGTGCTTTATCCCGAAAGCGTGTGGAACGAAGAATTAAATGAACTACGCCTGAAGCTAAATAAATGGAATCCTAATCATCAGAATGTCTTTCGACAATTCGTAAGCGACGTTGAGATTATCACTCCCGACAGTAACGGACGCATATTACTACCTAAAAGATACCTCCAAATGGCAGGTATTCAATTCGATGTGCGCTTTATTGGCATCGATAACAAAATAGAAATTTGGGCAAAAGAAAAAACAGAGCAGCCCTTTATGTCATCTGAAGATTTTGGTATGGCTCTGAAAGAAATAATGAACAATGAGAAGGAGTCATAATGCAGCATGGGGAATGAAGAGATAATATATCACACGCCAGTATTGTTAAAGGAAAGTGTGGACGGAATGAATATACATCCCGAAGGCATTTATGTAGACGTAACCTTTGGTGGGGGCGGACACTCACGGGAAATACTTTCTCGCCTGGGTGCAAAAGGAAAGCTACTGGGGTTTGATCAGGATGAAGATGCGGAACGAAACATCGTTAATGATGATCGTTTCATCTTTGTGCGTAGTAATTTCCGCTACCTACAAAACTTTTTACGTTACCACCAAATAGAAAAAGTCGACTCTATTTTAGCAGACCTTGGCGTATCTTCTCATCATTTTGATGATAGCAAGCGTGGATTTTCTTTTCGCTTTAACGGCTCATTGGATATGAGAATGAATAAACGTTCAGGCATTACGGCTGCGGACGTTGTTAACACATACGAAGAAGAGAAACTGGCCAACATCTTATATTTATACGGCGAGCTCAAAAATAGCCGTAAACTGGCATCTGTTATCGTCAAGTCTCGCACAACAAAGAAGATAGAAACCATCGAAGATTTTCTGGAAGTTATAAAGCCACTCTTCGGCCGAGAGAGAGAGAAAAAAGAATTGGCAAAAGTGTTTCAGGCATTGCGCATTGAAGTAAATCAAGAGATGGAAGCACTAAAAGAGATGCTCACGGCTGCAACTGAAGCCTTAAAGCCAGGTGGAAGACTCGTGGTCATCACCTATCATTCGCTCGAAGATCGTATGGTAAAAAACATAATGAAAACAGGTAATATAGAGGGGAAAGCGGAGCAAGATTTCTTCGGCAATCTTCAAACGCCTTTCAAACTAGTGAACAACAAGGTCATCGTACCTGATGAAGAAGAAATAGAACGCAATCCGCGTTCACGCAGTGGAAAACTGAGAATAGCAGAAAAGAAATAATGTTTCAGCAAACGATGGGAGAAAAGACAGAAGCAATAAAAGACAAAAAGAAAAAAGGCACTTCCTTAAAAAGTATTTTGGGAGGCGATATATTAGCTACGGACTTTTTCCGCCGCCAAACAAAACTAATCATTCTAGTCATGGTCTTTTTGATTTTCTATATCCACAACCGATATGCCAGTCAACAGCAGCAAATAGAGATCGATAGACTAAAAAAAGAACTGACCGACATCAAATACGACGCTTTGACTCGTAGCTCGGAGCTAATGGAGCGTAGCCGTCAATCTCGTATTGAAGAGTACATTTCGGAGAAAGAGAGCAATTTGCAAACGTCTACAAATCCTCCCTATTTAATAAAGAAAGACTGAAAAAATGCCTGTAAATAAAAAAAACATAATGACCCGGTACTTCTTCGTCATCCTCCTCATGGGACTTGTCGGAGTGGCAATTGTTATCAAAGCCGGCATAACCATGTTTGCAGAGAGGCAGTACTGGCAAGATGTCGCAGACCGATTCGTGAAAGAAAATGTCACCGTGAAGCCCAGTCGGGGAAATATCATTTCATCCGATGGCCGATTAATGGCCAGTTCTCTGCCCGAATATAAAATTTACATGGATTTCAAAGCCGGTGGAGACACCAAAGACACGATGCTTGCCAACCATATGGGCGAGATCTGTGAGGGACTTCATAAAATATTCCCCGACAAAAGTGCTGCAGAGTTCAAAGTCCACTTAAAAAAAGGAAGAAAAAGGGGAAGCCGGAATTATCTGATTTATCCCAATCGAATCTCTTATATCCAATATAAAGAAGTAAAACAACTTCCTGTATTTTGTTTAAACAAATACAAAGGAGGGTTTACTGAACAAGCATTCAATCGAAGAAAGAAGCCCTTTGGCTCATTAGCCACTCGAACGCTAGGTGATTTATATCCGGACACTTCAAAAGGAGCAAAGAATGGATTAGAGCTAGCTTTCGATTCTGTGTTAAAGGGAAAAGACGGGGTTACACACCGCCAAAAGGTGATGAATAAATATCTCAATATTGTAGACATACCACCTGTAGATGGTGCCGACATCATCTCCACGATAGATGTAGGCATGCAAGATATTTGTGAGAAAGCGCTAGTAGATAAATTGAAAGAAATTAATGCTAACGTAGGAGTTGCGGTGCTTATGGAGGTGGCTACAGGAGAAGTAAAAGCAATTGTGAACATGACTAAATGCGCTGACGGCGAATATCGGGAAATAAGGAATAATGCCATTAGTGATATGCTAGAGCCGGGCTCTACATTCAAAACGGCCTCAATTATGGTAGCATTGGAAGATGGAAAAATCACTCCGGAAGATGGAGTAGATACAGGAAATGGTGTCAAAAATATGCATGGACGAGACATGAAAGACCATAATTGGAGAAGAGGTGGCTATCAATATCTGACCGTACCGCAAATTTTGATGTTTTCTTCCAATATTGGCGTCTCCGAGCTAATAGACAGACACTACGGCCATAACCCCAAACAATTTGTGGACGGACTAAAGCGAATAGGTATAGATAAACCATTACATCTACAAATTTCAGGAGAAGGGAAACCCAATATAAAGGGGCCCAAAGAACGTTATTTTTCGAAAACGACTCTCCCATGGATGAGTATCGGATACGAGACACAAGTCCCACCCATAAATATTCTGGCCTTCTATAATGCAATAGCCAATAACGGGGTAATGATACGCCCTAAATTTGTGAAAGCAATAACCAAAAATGGCGAAACGATACAGGAATTTCCGACAGAGGTTATCAATCCGTCGATCTGCTCACAACGTACGTTGAAGCAAATAAGAGATATACTCAGACAGGTAGTTGGAGAAGGATTAGGCAAGGCTGCCGGTTCACCACAATTTCATGTTTCCGGAAAGACCGGAACGGCTCAAATATCACAAGGAACATCTGGATATAAAAGTGGAACAGTAAACTACTTAGTGAGCTTCTGTGGATATTTCCCTTCTGAGGAACCTAAATACAGCTGCATCATTTCCATTCAAAAATCAGGACTTCCCGCATCTGGTGGCCTTATGGCCGGAAGTGTGTTTGGCAAAATTGCCGAGAGAGTATATGCTAAAAATCTAGTGCTCGATATCAAAAATGCGATCGACACCAACACTGTGTTAATACCTGATGTGAAAGCCGGTGAGATGAACGAAACAAGACGGGTACTGGATGAACTCAAAATTCAAGCCCAAGTGCAATATTCGCCAAACATTGGCAAAGAAATATGGGGGAATACCTACGCAGCAGCAAAAGCTGTTGTGCTACAGAGGAGCAACGTTATGCGCAACTTTGTGCCAAGTGTAATAGGCATGGGCGCAAAAGACGCTGTTTACCTCCTGGAGACTAAAGGTTTGAAAGTTCAGCTGAGCGGTATGGGAAAAGTAACCAGCCAATCAATCCCACAAGGCACATTGGCTAAAAGAGGCCAAACAATAACAATTATTTTAAAATGACCATTTAAAGTAGATAGATATGAAACTGGAAGAGTTACTAAAAGCCGTTCGGGTCATACAGAGTACCGGAACAACAGAGTTAGAGATAAAAGGAATCAGCATAGATTCCAGACTCGTGGAAACAGGGCATTTGTTCATGGCAATGAAAGGGACACAAACCGATGGTCATGCATATATCCCTGCTGCTATAACCAAAGGTGCTATTGCCGTGCTTTGTGAGAATCTTCCAGAGCAATTAACTGAAGGCATCACTTATATTAAAATAGCAGATAGCGAGGATGCTGTGGGGAAAATAGCAACTGCATTCTACGGAGATCCCACCTCAAAGCTAAAACTGGTAGGAGTAACGGGCACCAATGGAAAAACAACCATCGCTACCTTATTATATGATACATTCCGCTATTTTGGATATAAAACCGGGTTAATATCCACCGTATGTAACTACATCGACGATGAGGCAATTCCAACCGAACATACCACTCCGGATCCTATCACACTCAACAAACTACTGGGGCGTATGGCCGACGAAGGTTGCAAATATGCATTCATGGAGGTAAGCTCACATTCAATTGATCAAAAACGCATCAGCGGACTTACTTTTGCCGGAGGAATTTTCACAAATCTGACTCGCGATCATTTAGATTATCATAAGACTGTGGAAAACTATTTAAAAGCAAAAAAGAAGTTTTTCGATGATATGCCGAAGAATGCTTTTAGTCTTACTAACTTGGATGATAAAAACGGATTAGTGATGACACAAAACACACATTCTAAAGTGCAGACTTATTCTCTACGGAGCCTGAGTGATTTTAAGGGACGCGTTTTAGAATCTCATTTCGAAGGTATGCTACTTGATTTCAACAACAAAGAAGTGGCTGTTCAGTTTATCGGTAAGTTTAACGCCTCAAATCTGCTGGCTGTTTTCGGGGCAGCTGTACTGTTAGGAAAAAAAGAGGAAGACGTATTAGTTGCACTCAGCACGCTGCATCCTGTAACCGGAAGATTCGAGTCAATGCGTTCTCCAAAAGGTTACACAGCCATTGTTGATTATGCACATACTCCGGATGCATTAATCAATGTACTGAATGCCATACATGGCGTACTTGAAGGAAAAGGAAAAGTAATCACTGTAGTAGGTGCAGGCGGCAACCGCGACAAAGGCAAACGCCCCATTATGGCCAAAGAAGCTGCCCGCAGTAGCGACCGTGTTATCATAACATCTGATAATCCACGCTTCGAAGAGCCGCAAGATATCATTAACGATATGACGGCCGGACTGGATGCCAACGATAGTAAAAAAACGCTCACAATAGCAGACAGAAAAGAAGCTATTCGCACCGCCTGTATGCTAGCTCAAAAAGGAGATGTTATTTTGGTAGCAGGCAAAGGACACGAGAACTATCAAGAGATAAAGGGAGTTAAACATCATTTTGATGATAAAGAAGTAATAAAAGAAATCTTTGATAATGATTAGGGAATAGCAAACCTTTTTCAGAATCAACTAACAACCAATCAATAACACCATAGCGTATGTTATATTATTTATTTCAATGGCTTCAGAAATACAACTTACCGGGAGCAGGAATGTTTGGCTACATTTCATTCCGTGCATTAATAGCTATTATTCTGGCATTACTTATATCAAGCATATTTGGAAATAGGTTTATTAACCTATTAAAGAGAAAGCAAATTACTGAAACTCAACGCGATGCTAGCATTGACCCGTTTGGAGTAAACAAGGTTGGCGTTCCCAGCATGGGTGGAGTAATAATTATTGTTGCTATTCTGATCCCATGCTTGCTATTAGGAAAACTGCATAACATCTACATGATTCTTATGCTAATAACAACCGTATGGCTAGGCTCATTGGGATTCGCAGACGACTACATCAAAATATTCAAAAAAGACAAAGAAGGGCTTCACGGTAAATTTAAGATTATCGGGCAAGTAGGTTTGGGTCTCATAGTCGGGCTCACTCTTTATCTTAGCCCAAACGTTGTTATTCGGGAAAACTTCGAGGTTCAAAAGCCCGGAAATGCCATAGAAGTAGTACATGCAACTAAAATCATAAAGTCGACGCAAACCACTATACCTTTCGTCAAAAGTAATAACTTAGATTACGCAGATCTTGTATCATTCATGGGCGAATATGCCCAAGGTGCAGGCTGGATTCTTTTCGTTATTGTTACCATCTTTGTAGTAACAGCTGTATCCAACGGCGCCAATCTCAATGATGGAATGGATGGAATGGCTGCCGGAAATTCTGCCATCATAGGGCTTACACTGGGTATATTGGCCTATGTGTCAAGTCATATAGAGTATGCGGGTTATCTAAATATAATGTATATTCCTGGAAGTGAAGAGCTCGTTATCTATATATGTGCTTTCATAGGGGCGCTCATTGGCTTCCTTTGGTATAACGCTTATCCGGCACAAGTCTTTATGGGAGACACCGGTAGTCTAACCATTGGAGGAATTATAGCTGTGTTTGCCATTATTATACACAAAGAATTGCTTATCCCTATCCTCTGTGGCGTTTTTCTTGTAGAGAATCTTTCGGTTATTCTTCAGGTCAACTTTTTCAAAATTGGAAAAAGAAAAGGCGTTAAACAACGCATATTTAAACGTACACCGATACACGATCACTTTAGAACTACTGTATCTCAACTCGACCCTAACTGTACCTATATGTTTACTAAGCCAACCAATGTATTTCATGAATCTAAAATAACTATACGATTCTGGATCGTAACCATCGTGTTGGCTGCCATAACCATTATTACTCTAAAAATAAGATAATATTAATGTGCTAATATGAAAAGAATCGTAATACTAGGAGCTGGCGAAAGCGGTGCAGGTGCTGCTGTACTTGCTCAGTTAAAAGGGTTTGATACATTTGTGTCAGATATGTCTATCATTAAAGATCACTATAAAGAGCTACTCAGCAATCACAATATTGCTTGGGAAGAAGGACAACATACGGAAGATCTTATTCTGAATGCGGATGAGATTATCAAAAGCCCCGGTATACCTAACGACGCTCCTATTATTCTGAAACTTAAAGCCAAAGGAACACCGATTATTTCTGAAATAGAATTTGCCGGTCGATATACAAATGCCAAAATGATTTGTATCACAGGAAGTAATGGAAAAACGACAACAACCAGCCTAATCTATCACATATTTAAAAGTGCGGGAGTTAATGTCGGACTGGCCGGAAATATAGGAAAGAGCTTAGCTCTGCAGGTAGCCACAGAAAGCCACGATTATTACATCATTGAGTTGAGTAGTTTTCAATTGGATAATATGTATGATTTCAAGGCCGACATAGCGGTACTAATGAATATTACGCCCGACCATCTCGATCGCTATGATCATAACATGCAGAACTACATTGACGCTAAATTCAGAATTGCACAAAATCAAACGTCTGAAGATGCCTTTATCTTTTGGAATGATGATCCCATCATCAAAAGCCAATTGGACAAACATGGCATCCACGCCCACCTTTACCCTTTCTCTGCAATGAAAGAAAATGATGCCATAGCCTACGTGGAAGACAATGAGGTGATTATTAATGAACCGATAGCCTTTAATATGGAGCAAGAAAAACTTGCACTGACAGGCACACATAATCTATATAACTCTTTGGCAGCAGGCATCTCGGCTAACTTGGCCGGTATCACCAAAGAACATATTCGCAAAGCATTATCCGACTTTAAAGGGGTAGAACATCGTTTAGAGAAAGTGGCGCGTGTAAGAGGAATAGACTTCATTAACGACTCGAAAGCAACAAATGTTAACTCATGCTGGTATGCCCTACAAAGCATGACTACAAAAGCCATTCTGATTATCGGAGGAAAAGATAAAGGCAACGATTACACGGAAATCGAAGACTTAGTAAAAGAAAAGTGCAGTGCATTGGTATATCTCGGGTTACACAATGAGAAGTTGCATGACTTCTTTGACCCCATAGGACTACCTGTCGCTGATGTGCAAAGCATGAAAGATGCAGTAGATGCCGCCTATCATATGGCTAAGAAAGGTGAAACAGTGTTATTATCTCCATGTTGTGCCAGTTTTGACTTGTTCAAAAGCTATGAAGATCGGGGAGATCAGTTTAAGAAATATGTCTGTGATTTGTAAGTAAGTGATTTATAACTAACGAATGAATGGATTTAGTAAAAAACATATTTAAAGGAGACAAGGTTATATGGATCATATTCCTGTGCCTGTGCCTTATTTCCATCATTGAGGTATTCAGTGCTGCAAGTACGCTTACCTACAAGAGTGGTGATCACTGGGGCCCTATCACGCAGCACTCTGTGATATTGATGGTTGGAGTAGTGGTTGTAGTTTTTATGCACAACATTCCATACAAATGGTTTCAGGTATTTCCTGTATTCCTGATACCTTTATCATTATGCTTACTGGCTTTCGTCACATTAATGGGAGTCCTTACCGGCGATCGTGTAAATGGAGCAGCTCGTTGGATGACCTTTTTTGGAGTACAGTTTCAGCCCTCCGAACTAGCTAAGATGGCAGTTATTATTGCCGTATCGTTTATATTGTCTAAAAAACAAGACGATGAAGGAGCCAATCCAAGAGCTTTTAAATATATCATGATTATCACAGGATTAATCTGTTTACTCATAGCTCCGGAAAACTTATCTACAGCCATGTTACTTTTTGGAGTAGTGGTATTGATGATGTTTATCGGCCGCGTAGCAATGAAGAAATTAGTAATGCTATTTGGAACTCTGGCATTAGCCGGAGGATTAGTAGTAGCAGTCGTCCTCATTGCTCCCGAGAATAGCGAAATACCTTTCTTGCACCGTTTAAGCACATGGAAAAGTAGGATCACTAATTTCACGGATAAAGAGGAAGTGCCTGCAGCCAAATTTGACATAGACAAAGATGGGCAAATAGCCCATGCGCGTATTGCTATAGCAACAAGTAATCTTATAGGTAAGGCTCCCGGGAACTCGGTACAACGAGACTTTTTAAGTCAAGCATTCTCCGACTTTATCTTTGCCATTATCATCGAAGAGCTAGGATTGGTAGGAGGAGCCTTTGTGGCAATGCTCTACATCTGGTTGTTAATACGAGCGGGGCGCATAGCGAAAAAGTGCGAACGCACATTCCCGGCATTCCTTGTAATGGGCATCGCTCTCATGCTTGTGTCGCAAGCTATACTAAACATGATGGTAGCTGTAGGACTTTTCCCGGTTACAGGACAACCGCTCCCGCTCATTAGTAAAGGAGGTACTAGCACGCTTATCAATTGCGCTTACATAGGTATGATACTCAGTGTAAGTAGATATACAGCACGCTTGGAAGAAGAGAAAGAGAAGAACGATGCCATTCAAATGGAAGTTATAGCTCCAAGTGAAGAAGCTGCAGAACCAACATCCGAGCTACTTAACAGCGACACTGAATTCGAGGAATAAATAGGTAAACATAGAAAAGATGAAAAAAGAAATAAGAGTAATCATAAGTGGTGGTGGAACAGGCGGACACATCTTTCCGGCAGTTTCTATTGCCAATGCCATAAAAGAACAACATCCAGAAGCTAAAATTCTTTTCGTGGGTGCCGAAGGAAGAATGGAGATGCAGCGTGTTCCCGATGCGGGGTATGAAATAATTGGTCTTCCGGTAGCCGGATTCGATAGAAAGAATCTATTAAAAAATTTCTCTGTACTAGTGAAATTAGCCAAAAGTCAATGGAAAGCCCGTAGCATCATCAAGAGTTTTAAGCCTGACGTAGCAGTAGGTGTAGGTGGTTATGCCAGTGGACCAACACTAAAAATGGCAGGCATGATGGGAGTTCCCACTTTGATACAAGAACAAAATTCGTATGCAGGAGTCACCAATAAGCTCTTAGCAAAGAAAGCATACAAAATATGTGTCGCTTATGACGACATGGAAAAATTCTTTCCAGCCGATAAAATCATAATGACAGGAAATCCTGTCCGCCAGGCATTACTAGACCATACCGTCAGCCGAGAAGAAGCAGTAAGGTCTTTCAACCTTCAACCAGAGAAAAAAACAATCCTCATCTTGGGAGGTAGTCTGGGAGCGCGCACTATTAACCAATGCATCATGGGCCATCTGGAAGAAATTCAGGTATCCGGCATACAGTTTATATGGCAAACAGGAAAAATTTACTTTGAACAGGCACAGAAAGCGGTAGAAAACATCGGAAAAATAGATAATTTATACACAACTGATTTTATCAAAGACATGGCAAGTGCCTATGCAGCTGCCGACTTAGTCATTTCAAGGGCTGGCGCAGGATCCATTTCTGAGTTTTGTTTGCTTGGGAAACCGGTTATCTTGATACCATCGCCTAATGTGGCAGAAGATCATCAAACGAAGAACGCAATGGCATTAGTTAACAAATTAGCTGCCATCTACGTCAAAGATGCTGATGCCAACAAAGAGTTAATGGCAAAGGCAGTAGCTACTATTAGTGAAGAAAGATTACTAAACGAGTTGAGCGAGAATATTCGTAAATTGGCATTGCCCGATTCAGCAAATATCATAGCCCGTGAAGTGTATAAATTAGCAATGGGCAACTAAAACAAATGAACTAATGAATATAGAAACAATTAAATCAGTCTACTTTGTCGGTGCAGGTGGTATCGGAATGAGTGCCCTTGTACGCTATTTTCTTTCTAAAGAAAAATTAGTAGCCGGCTATGACCGCACCCCCAGTGAACTGACCGAACAGCTTATATCTGAAGGAGCACAAATACACTACGAAGAAGATGTAACTTTAATCCCCGAAGCATGCATGGACAAAGCGACAACATTAATCGTTTTGACTCCTGCTGTTCCGCAAGAACATGCCGAATTAACTTACTTCCGCACAAATGGGTTTGAAATACAAAAACGGGCGCAAGTATTAGGAACGATCACTCATTCCAGCAAAGGACTATGTGTGGCAGGCACACATGGTAAGACAACAACATCAACCATGGCAGCCCACCTCTTGTATCAGTCACACGTAGAGTGCACTGCTTTTCTGGGAGGCATTTCTAAAAACTACGGTACAAATCTACTGCTTTCGCAGAAAAGCCCTTATACGGTGATTGAAGCAGATGAATTCGACCGTTCTTTCCATTGGTTATCACCTTACATGTCTGTCATCACAGCTACAGATCCCGACCATTTGGATATTTATGGAACGGAAGAGGCTTATCTGGAAAGTTTCGAAAAATATACGTCTCTAATTCAACCGGGTGGTTGTCTTATCATACGCAAGGGTATCTCCTTGAAACCGAAGGTACAAGATGGAGTCAAAGTCTATTCATACTCCAAAAATGAAGGTGATTTTCACGCAGAGAACATCCGCATCGGGAATGGAGATATATTTATCGACTTTGTTGCACCCGACTGTCGAATCAATGATATTCAACTGGGAGTACCAGTAAGTATCAACATCGAAAATGGTGTTGCTGCTATGGCTCTTGCCCATCTGAGTGGAGTAAGCGCAGAAGAAATTAAACGTGGGATGGCAAGTTTCCAAGGAGTAGACAGACGATTTGACTTCAAAATAAAAGATGATAAGATTGTTTTCCTCAGCGACTATGCACATCATCCATCAGAGATAAGGCAAAGCGTGATATCTATTCGTGAATTGTATACCGATAAGAAAATTACGGCTATTTTTCAACCCCATCTGTACACACGTACAAGAGATTTCTATAAAGACTTCGCTGACAGCCTTTCACTGCTAGATGAGGTGATCTTGGTAGATATTTATCCTGCCCGCGAATTACCGATCCCCGGAATCACAAGCAAACTTATTTATGATAATTTACGACCGGGTATAGAAAAAAGTCTGTGTTCAAAAGAAGATATACTGAATGTTTTGAGAGATAAAAATATAGAAGTTTTGGTTACCCTCGGTGCGGGAGATATCGATAACTACGTTCCAGCCATCGAACAAATGCTCAAAAAGCGATGATTAAAAGAATTCTTCTGTCATTTGTTTTGTTACTCGTAGTGGCTTACCTTGTCGTGGCCGTAACGACTTTCAACAAAAAACCATCAAACATGGTTTGTCGTGACATGGAATTAATTATAAAAGATACTGTCAACGCCGGCTTTATTACCAGACAGGAAATAACCGATATGCTTCAAAAGAGGGGAATCTACCCCGTTGGAAAAAAAATGGAACGTATACGTACCAAAACATTGGAAAAAGAGTTGGACAAACATCCACTTATTGAGAAAACAGAGTGCTACAAAACACCTAGTGGAAAAATCCGTATTGAGATAACACAAAGGGTACCCGTACTCCGAATAATGAGCAACAATGGCGAGAACTACTATGTTGATAATAAAGGAACTATCATGCCACCCGAAGCAAAGTGCATAGCACACTTAGCTATTGTGACCGGAAACGTAGAAAAGTCATTCGCTATGAGGAATTTACATAAGTTTGGTGTATTTTTGCAGCAGAATAAATTTTGGAATGCCCAAATAGAACAAATTAATGTATTGCCAGGAAAAGAAATTGAACTGGTTCCACGAGTAGGCAATCATATTGTATATCTCGGAAAAATAGATAATTTTGAGGATAAATTATCTCGTTTAAAGATTTTTTACGAAAAAGCTCTCAATCAAGTGGGTTGGAACAAATATTCTCGCATCAATCTGGAATTCAGCAATCAGATTATTTGCACAAAAGATAGCACACTTATACAACCTCAATGATTGATATAAAAATAGTAAATCGTCAAAATAGTAAATAAAAATGGTGTCAACAACAGATTTTATTGTCGCTATCGAACTTGGTTCATCAAAAATAACCGGGATAGCAGGCAAAAAGAGTAGCGACGGAAGCATTCAGGTTTTGGCTTACGCCAGAGAAGACTCATCTTCTTTCATCAGGAAAGGGGTCATTTACAATTTAGACAAAACAGCTCAAAGCCTGACTTCTATTATCAACACACTAGAAGGTGAACTAAATAATGCCATAGCAAAAGTCTATATAGGAGTTGGAGGGCAATCTCTGAGAACAGTTAGGAACGTTGTAGGCCGAGACTTGAAAGAGGAAACAATTATTTCTCAGGAATTAATTGATTCTATCTGCGACGAAAACCTATCAATTCCTCTAATAGATTTAGACATTTTAGACGTTGCTCCTCAGGAGTATAAAATAGGGAATAACCTACAAGCAGATCCTGTAGGAGTTACAGCGAATCACATAGAAGGTCGATTCTTAAATATCATAGCACGTTCTTCTATTAAAAAAAATTTGGAACGTTGCTTCGAACAAGCCAAAATTGAAATTGCAGATATCTTTATTTCGCCTTTGGCTACAGCCAATGTGGTGCTAACGGAAGGAGAAAAACGTTCCGGCTGTGCATTAGTTGATTTCGGAGCCGATACAACAACAATCTCCGTTTACAAAAATAACATTCTTCGTTTTCTTACCGTGCTTCCATTGGGAGGAAACATTATCACGCATGACATCACTTCTTTACAACTTGAGGAAGAGGATGCTGAGATACTAAAGACGCAGTATGGAAATGCTCTTTATGAAACAGAGGAAGGCGCAACAGAGACGGTGATTCAGACAGAGGACGAAAGTAGGAGCATTGAGCTAAGAACATTAAATGATATTATCGAGGCCCGCACAGAAGAAATCATAGCCAATGTATGGAATCAAATTCAACTTTCAGGATATGATGACAAGCTTCTTGCAGGCATTATCATTACTGGAGGTGCTGCTAATCTGAAAAATCTGGATGAAGCACTTCGAAAAAGAAGTAAAATCGATAAAATAAAAACAGCCAAATTCATCAGAAATGCGGTACATGCTACCGAAGATGTGCTTAAAAAAGATGGCACACAGAATACACTTTTTGCGCTCCTTTTTGCCGGAGAAGAAAACTGTTGCCTGCAGGAAAGCAAAACGATTCAAAAACCAGTAGCAGTACCGTTCAATAATCCAACAGCTCCGAGAGATTTCTTTGAAGCAGACGAAGATCTAAAAAGACAAGAAGAAGAAGCCAAAGCGGCAAAAAAGAAAAGAGAAGAGGAAGAAAGACAAAGAAAGATCGAAGAAAAAAGGCTGAAGGACGAAGCAAAAAAGAACAAACCAAGCTGGATTTCGAGAACATTCGACAAGCTCTCTAATGAGATATTCTCTGATGAAGATATGAAATAATTTGTAATTGTTAGTAAGATATGGACGAGATAGTACAATTCGATTTCCCAACCGATTCACCCAAAATTATTAAGGTAATAGGTGTTGGCGGCGGTGGCGGCAATGCTGTTAACCACATGTACAAAGAAGGCATACATGACGTAACATTCGTACTATGCAACACTGATAATCAAGCACTGGCCGAATCAGAGGTACCGGTAAAGCTACAGTTAGGCCGTTCAATAACCCAAGGATTGGGAGCTGGTAATCGTCCTGACCGTGCCAGAGATGCCGCCGAAGAAAGCATTGAAGATATTGAAGCTCTGCTCAATGATGGAACTAAAATGGTGTTCATCACTGCAGGGATGGGAGGTGGAACCGGAACAGGTGCCGCACCAGTAATAGCACGTATAGCCAAAGAAATGGACATCCTCACCGTTGGGATTGTTACTATACCATTTATCTTCGAAGGTGAAAAGAAAATTATTCAGGCACTGGATGGCGTGGAAAGAATAGCACAGCATGTTGACGCACTTTTGGTAATCAACAATGAACGTCTACGAGAAATATACTCCGATCTGACTTTCATGAATGCATTTGGAAAAGCCGACGACACACTTTCTATTGCCGCCAAAAGTATTGCCGAGATCATCACAATGCGCGGTACCGTTAACCTCGACTTTGCCGATGTGAAAACCATCCTCAAAGATGGCGGGGTAGCCATCATGAGTACAGGTTTTGGTGAAGGTGACAGCAGAGTAACGAAAGCGATAGATGATGCCCTACACTCTCCTTTACTAAACAACAATGATATCTTTAATGCTAAAAAAGTAATGCTCAATGTTTCCTTCTGTGGGAATTCGGAACTAATGATGGAGGAAATGAATGAAATTCATGAGTTCATGAGCAAATTCAGCGAAGGAGTAGAAGTAATCTGGGGTGTTGCAATGGACAATGCGCTTGATAAAAAAGTCAAAATCACCGTATTAGCTACCGGATTTGGTGTAGAAGATGTTCCGGGAATGGACAGCGTGCTGGAAAGACGCAGTCAAGAAGAAGAAGAACGTCAATTGCAACTCGAAGAAGAAAAAGAGAAAAATAAAGAACGTATTCGCAAAGCTTATGGAGAAAGCGCTAACAGTATTGGCAGCAAAAACATCCATAAGCGCCGCCATATATATCTCTTTTCTCCCGAGGACCTTGACAATGATGACATTGTTTCTATTGTAGAAAACTCACCTGCATATCTTCGAGATAAAACAGCTTTGAACCAGATTAAGGCCAAGGCTACTGTAGAGGAAGAAAAAGCGACTGAAGAAGCAATAGACAACAGCGGAGTCATTACATTTTAATTATTCATAAGTTATAACTCTTCATAATCATGGATTTATTTGAAAAAGTCAGCGAAGACATTAAAAGCGCAATGAGAGCGAAAGATAAAGTAGCTCTTGAAACATTGAGAAATATAAAGAAATTCTTTATTGAAGCAAAAACAGCTCCAGGTGCAAATGATACCCTTGCTGATGCCGATGCTTTAAAAATCATGCAAAAACTTGTAAAACAGGGAAAAGATTCAGCGGAAATATATAACCAACAGAACCGTCAAGACTTAGCTGATGCAGAGCTTGCCCAGGTAAGAATCATTGAGACCTATCTGCCTAAACAACTAAACGCTGAGGATCTGGAAGCAGCTCTAAAAGAGATTATTGCTGAGACAGGTGCCAAAGACGCCAAAGACATGGGTAAAGTGATGGGAATTGCCTCAAAAAAGCTGGCTGGACTAGCCGAAGGACGTGCAATCTCAGCAAAAGTGAAAGAATTACTCGGATAATTTCAACCCTTTTTCCTTCATATAAAACTTTTGCAAAAAGAAATAGCGTAAGTCACGCATCATGGTATTGGAACATGGTGCGTGACTTTTGTTTTTTAAGACACGTACAGGAATATTTTACATCAGAGAGTTATCAATATCAAGGAAAGGTTAATCAAACAAATCTTGCAACACCGCCAAGGATTTAAGCACTGGGAAATCCGGTAAATGAAGTCTGTAATATTCATTAATAATAGCAAGACAGCGAGCCCGACCAGCTCTATTCATGCCAAAAAGATGCATGGTTTCATAGTTCATACGCATGAACTGCATCAACCGACTAGCATCAGCCGGTTCGATAAAAAAAGAGTGCTGCTGCGGACGCATTGGTACAAAACAAGCATTCTGCAAGTCAAAATAGTCACCCTCTTGATAACCCTCCAAATTCGGATATAAGCCTAAAAAGCGAGAAAGACGCATCAAGAATACTAAATGAAAATTAGCATATCCCCCTTGCTGTTCATCAAGCCAAGCAATAGAATGGCGCAAATAAGCAAACAAAGGCTGATTTTCGATCTCCTCCCTGACAGCTCTATAAAGAAACTCAGCTAAGAAAAGAGCGATAGCCGATTTATAAGGATCATAAGGTATTGAAGTAAAAGGAAAATAGATTTTTGCTTCTTTAATACGATGTAGATTAACAGTAGAACGATAATCCGCTTCAAACTCAATGATAGACAAAGGTTGAAACAAGACGGCTCTCACATTTGACTTCTTTGCGCGAGAAACTGAAATGATATACGAACATCGGCCCAATTGTTCAGTATACATCTCAATTATATTGGATGTATCACTGTATTTCAAGACATGAAGAACAATTCCAATCGTTTTCTGCAACATCTTTTTCCGTTTAAAAGTAATCCCATATTTAAAAACAAAGCTACAAAAAAAGAGGCAAAGCAGCAACTCAAGCCGTATAACAAAAAAAGATAGGCAAATAAGTAGAAAAAATATAAAATCATAAATGACTGATAATCAGCCGGTAAGAAGAGAAAATAGAGTTATATAGAATGGTATTTAGAATTTTTCGTACCTAAACATTTTGCTAATTCAAAAATAGTCTCTACATTTGCATCCGCAATCGGGAACAACCCTAGTTGCGAAAGCAGAAATGCTTTACATGATGGCCCATTCGTCTATCGGTTAGGACGTAAGATTTTCATTCTTGAAAGAGGGGTTCGACTCCCCTATGGGCTACTAAAAAAATTAAGATAATAAACGAATTTAAAAAAGATTAGTCGAGATGGCAAATCATAAATCATCAATCAAGAGAATCAGACAAGAAGAGAAAAGAAGATTTCATAACAGATATTATGGAAAGACCATGAGAAATGCTGTTAGAAAGCTTCGTTCGACTACTGACAAAGCAGAGGCAGTTGCAATGTACCCTAGTGTTACTAAGACAATAGATAAGTTGGCTAAAGTGAATATCATTCACAAGAATAAAGCTAACAATCTAAAGTCTAGACTGGCTATCTACATCAACAAGTTAGCTTAAGTAGTATACTTCTTAACAACCAGTTATATCCATTAAGGCCGAACTTTATAGTTCGGCCTTTTGTGCATATACACAAGAAAAAACCTGAAGGCAAGAAGCTTTCATTTAATTCTTTATTTTTCACCCTTCGCTCTTCATAAACTCATATATTTTGAGTACATTTGCTCTGTTATTACAATTAGAAAACATATTATGACTGAAGAACAAATTGCTACCAATAACGGCGCATATTCTGCCGATAGTATCCAGGTACTTGAAGGACTTGAAGCTGTAAGAAAACGCCCCGCAATGTACATTGGCGACACAGGCTTAAAAGGATTGCATCACTTGGTATATGAAGTCGTAGACAACTCTATTGACGAAGCATTAGCCGGTTATTGCGACCACATTGAAGTTACAATTAACGAAGATAACTCCATAACCGTTCAAGATAACGGACGTGGAATTCCGGTTGACTTCCATGAAAAAGAACAAAAATCCGCATTAGAGGTCGTAATGACTGTACTACATGCCGGCGGTAAATTCGACAAAGGCTCTTATAAAGTTTCAGGTGGTTTGCATGGTGTAGGTGTATCTTGCGTAAATGCATTATCCATTCAAATGACTGCTTTGGTAGAAAGAAGCGGAAAGATGTATAAGCAAGAGTATTCTTGCGGAAAACCGCTCTATAGTGTGAAAGAGATTGGCCCCTCTGAGAATAATGGGACACAAATAAAGTTTCTTCCCGACGCATCAATCTTTACCGAGACTGTTTATAAATACGATATTCTGGCTACTCGCATGCGTGAGCTAGCTTACCTAAATGCCGGTATCACCATTACGCTCACTGATTGTCGCGTGATCAACGAAGATGGCAGCTTTAAGCATGAAAGGTTTCATTCGATAGACGGGCTCAAAGAATTTGTTCGTTTTGTTGATTCATCTCGCGAACACCTGATTAACGATGTTATCTATTTAAATACAGAAAAGCAAGGCATTCCAATCGAAGTGGCCATCATGTACAACACTTCTTTTTCGGAAAACATTCACTCTTACGTAAACAACATCAATACCATAGAAGGTGGAACTCACTTGGCAGGTTTCCGTCGTGCATTGACACGGACGCTGAAAAAGTATGCCGAAGATTCTAAAATGCTCGACAAGGTAAAGATTGAGATTGCCGGTGACGACTTCCGCGAAGGCTTAACAGCCGTAATATCAATTAAAGTAGCCGAACCACAATTTGAAGGACAAACCAAAACCAAATTGGGAAACAATGAGGTGATGGGAGCTGTAGATCAAGCTGTTGGAGAAGCATTAAATTATTATCTGGAAGAACATCCAAAAGAATCAAAACTAATTGTAGACAAAGTCATACTAGCTGCTACTGCACGCCACGCTGCACGCAAAGCGCGCGAGATGGTGCAACGCAAATCACCAATGTCAGGTGGCGGATTGCCCGGTAAACTTGCCGACTGCTCCGATCGTGATCCAGAAAGATGTGAATTGTTTCTTGTCGAGGGAGATTCAGCCGGCGGCACAGCTAAGCAAGGACGTAACCGTGCATTTCAGGCTATCCTACCCCTACGCGGAAAGATTTTGAATGTAGAGAAAGCAATGTATCACAAAGCACTTGAAAGCGAAGAGATACGCAATATATATACTGCGCTCGGAGTTACCATCGGCACTGAAGAGGACAGCAAAGAAGCCAACATGATTAAACTGAGATATAAAAAAATCATCATTATGACCGATGCCGACGTCGATGGATCACACATCGACACACTGATCATGACTTTTTTCTTTCGTTATATGCCTCAGCTTATTCAGAACGGATACCTTTACATTGCCACTCCTCCACTCTATCTTTGCAAAAAGGGTAAGAACGAAGAATATTGTTGGACAGATGCTCAACGTCAAAAGTTCATTGAAACTTATGGATCCGGAGAAGAAAAGGCCATTCACACACAACGCTATAAGGGTTTGGGTGAGATGAACGCACAGCAACTTTGGGAAACAACAATGGACCCGGATAACCGCATGCTAAAGCAGGTTAATATAGAAAATGCCGCCGAAGCCGACTATGTATTCTCTATGCTGATGGGTGAAGACGTTGGTCCTCGCCGGCAATTCATAGAAGAAAATGCTACATATGCCAATATTGACGCATAACGCCTAAACACAACTTATAAAAGAATCGCCGTTAGAAAGGAAAATCTTTTCTAACGGCGATTCTTTTATAATAAATATAGGTGGTCTCTTCTTTTATACATCATACTCAACAAGAGGACCAAGAAACTTTTTTGTTAATGACCGAAAGACCCTTACTTGTTTTCACGACAGATTCTGCAATAACATAAAGAAATGAAAACTCGAAAACTGTTATTTAGGCATGTTATATCACATTACCCTTTTTCAACTCTTCAGCTGCAATGTCCAATTCTTTATACCAAGCCTCTCCAAATTTACGTATAAGAGGTTCCTTCAAGAATTTATAAATGGGAACATTTTCTTTCTCCCCCAAAAGAACAGCAGCCTTGCAGACACTCCAGCGATGATAATTTACAGCCTTTAAAGAACCGTAATTACCGACACGAATAGGATAAAGATGGCAAGAGATCGGTTTGTAGAAATCCACTTTACCGGCACGATAGGCTTTTTCAATGGAACAGTAGCAACAACCTTTTTCATCATAGCATGTAAATACACAATCTTTCCCATTCACTATAGAAGTGACTAAATCACCATCCTCATCCTTGTAACACACACCTTGCTGATCAATAACTACACGCGCTTCAGGTGAGAGATCATCCCAAATAATCGGGAGAACTTTTTCCAATTCCGCAACCTCCTCTTTCTCAAGTGGAGCCCCGGCATCACCTTCTATACAGCATTCACCTTTACAGACATCGAGGTTACAAAGAAACTTTTCACGAAGAACATCAAGTGTTACAACAACATTATCTATCTGAATCATATTTCTTTTAGAATAAAAAAGCGGAAGATTTTTGTCGTCTCCCGCCTTTATTTTTGTATTATAATCAAGAGCAAAACTTCGATGCTCATTCATTTTCTATTCAAACATAAACAATCGAGCTAAGAGTTCCTCTTTATTTAATCAAGATTTTGCCAGTCATCTCTTTCGGGGCTTCAAGACCCATAATCTTCAAGATTGTAGGAGCCACATCCGCTAAACGACCGCTACCAACCTGCGCGTTTTTATTTTCCGTTACATAAATGCAAGGAACAGGATTCAGCGAGTGAGCCGTATTAGGAGATCCATCTTCATTTACCGCATTGTCGGCATTACCATGATCAGCAATAATAATTGCTTCATAACCTTGAGCTTTTGCAGCTTCAATCGTTTCTTTTACGCAATTATCGACAGCAGTAGCAGCCTTCTCTATGGCTTCGTAGATACCGGTATGCCCTACCATGTCGCCATTCGCATAGTTTACTACGATAAAGTCATATTTGTTTTCATTGATTGCAGCGACCAGCTTATCCTTTACCTCGTAAGCACTCATTTCAGGCTTCAAATCATAAGTCGCCACTTTGGGAGAAGCAACCAAGATGCGGTCTTCACCTTCATAAGGAGTTTCGCGGCCACCATTAAAGAAGAAAGTAACGTGAGCATATTTCTCTGTTTCGGCAATGTGCAACTGAGACTTTTTTTCCTTTGCCAAATACTCACCCAACGTATTTTCCACATTATCTTTATCAAACAAGATGTGTACATCTTTGAATGAAGAGTCGTATGGAGTCATGCAATAATATTGCAAACCGGGAATCGTTTTCATTCCGACTTCAGGCATATCTTGCTGAGTAAGTACAGCGGTAAGTTCCTTGGCACGGTCATTACGGTAGTTAAAGAAGATAACCACATCACCCTCTTTGATCGTTCCGTCAACTCCTGTATTTACAATTGGTTTGATGAATTCGTCTGTCACACCTGCATCATAAGATTCCTGCATTGCCTGAACCATGCTATCAAATTTCCTACCTGTTCCGTTTACCAACAAATCATAAGCCTCCTTCACACGTTCCCAACGCTTGTCGCGATCCATTGCATAATAGCGACCAATGATGGAGGCTATCTTCCCGGCAGAAGTCTGGCAATGTGCTTCAAGTTGTTCGATGAAACCTTTACCGCTCTTCGGGTCAGTATCACGACCATCCATAAAACAGTGAATGAAAGTATTTTCAACGCCGTACTCTTTAGAAATATCACAAAGTTTATATAGGTGATCGAGTGAGCTGTGCACGCCGCCATCCGAAGTCAAGCCCATAAAGTGAATGCTCTTTCCGTTATTTTTCGCATAAGAGAAAGCTGAAACCACCTCAGGATTCTGCATAATGGTATTTTCACGGCAGGCCAGATTGATTTTCACCAAATCCTGATAAACTACGCGTCCGGCACCAATATTGAGGTGACCAACTTCTGAATTTCCCATTTGTCCGTCGGGCAAACCAACATTCTCACCACTTGCCTGCAGTTGAGAGTTCGGATATGTTTTTACCAGATAATCCCAATAAGGAGTGGGAGTATTAAAGATTACGTCAGCTTTTCCGTGACTACCGATTCCCCAGCCGTCAAGAATCATTAAAAGGGCTTTTTTACTCATGATTATATTAATTTTTAAATATCTTCCTTAACAAATGCATATCAAACAAGCATAGCTCACTTTTTTCGTGCGCAAAGTTATAAAAAAGGCTGTTAATGCGCTGCATTTCAAATGATTTATCTACTTTTGCGACACTAAAAAACAATAATAGAAACATGGACGATTCAAACCCGCGACCGTACAGTAAGAGTATTAACTAAAACGAACAGAGTCATTCTATCTCAATGTCTCTGATCGAATAACTAACGAAAGGAGACAATAATGAGAACTTATCTTTATTGTGAAGCCGGCTTTGTGGAAAAGCCGCAATGGCAACCAAATTGCTGGATAAACGTAGAATGTCCGGATGCCGATGATTTAAGATTCCTCACCCAAGATCTGGAAGTTCCTGAATCTTTTTTGAACGATATTGCCGACGTAGACGAGCGCCCACGTACGGAGACAGAGGACAACTGGTTGCTCACCATCCTACGCATACCCATGCAAAGTACACAGAATGGTACGCCCTTCACCACTGTACCTATAGGGATTATCACGAATAACGAGATAATTATCTCTGTCTGCTATCACCGCACCGAGATAATGCCCGACTTCATCAACTACACCCGCCGAAAAGGGCTTAAGGTGAATAATAAGCTTGATTTGATTCTACGCCTTATCTACTCCTCGGCCGTATGGTTTCTGAAGTATCTGAAACAGATAAACAACGACGTAACTGCCGCTGAAAAAGCGTTGGAACGGAGCATCCGCAATGAAGATCTACTGCAGCTCATGAAGTTGCAAAAGACATTGGTTTACTTCAACACCTCCATCCGTGGCAACGAAGTTATGATTGGAAGACTAAAAAGCATCTTTCAGCAACCGGAATACTTGGATGAGGAGTTGTTGGAAGACGTAATCACCGAACTTAGACAAGCATATAACACGGTGAACATATACAGCGACATTCTTACCGGAACAATGGACGCCTTTGCTTCTATCATTTCGAACAACGTGAATACGATCATGAAACGAATGACAAGCATTTCCATCATTTTAATGGTGCCTACACTGATTGCCAGTTTCTATGGCATGAATGTCGATATTCATCTCGATCAGGTGCCACATGCTTTTGCCCTCATCGTGCTCCTTTCCGTAGGACTATCGGCCATGGCATTTGTGATCTTCCGAAAGATTAAATGGTTTTAAGAAGGGGCATTGCTCAGAAAGGCAATTGAAGTTGGCTATCGCCCAGCAAGTTAAAAGTGAGCCTATGATAAGGCGAATGGCCATGCAATGCTATCGCATTACGATGCTTCTTTGTGGGATATCCCTTATTGTGATCCCAATCATAGTAAGGGAATTCTTCGTGCAGGCTATTCATGTAGTCATCTCTATAAGTCTTTGCAAGCACAGAAGCGGCAGCTATCGAAAGATATTTGCCGTCTCCCTTCACCACAGTGGTATGCGGAATGGTTTTATAACATTTGAAACGATTCCCGTCTATCAACAGATGTTGCGGAGAAAGAGTTAATTGATCTAAGGCCCGATGCATAGCCAAGAACGAAGCATTCAAAATATTAATCTTATCAATCTCCTGTGGAAAAACGACTCCGACGGCCCATGCCAACGCTTCCTTTTCTATCTCTTCGCGCAAGGCATAGCGTCGTTTCTCTGTCAATTGTTTAGAGTCATTCAGCAATTCATTCTTAAAGTCTTTCGGAAGAATAACAGCAGCAGCATATACCGCTCCTGCCAAGCATCCGCGTCCGGCTTCATCGCAACCGGCCTCTATTAAATCTTCGCTTAAATAAGGTAATAACATTCCCTGAGTATTTTGATGGCAAAGATACATTTTTCTCTCTTTCGTCCATTATTTATCAGCCAAAACACTTGACTTTGACTCGTTAATGTATTATCTTTGTGTTCATAATCATAAAGTATATTCAAAAGAAACCACATAAAAAGGGAGAAGTTAGCGCTTCTCCCTTTTTATGTGTCTGCATCCCAACATTTAGGACCAAAGATTGGTCAAAATCGACCAAAACAACGGTTTAGTTTGCCTAAAAGGACGGTTGTGTTCGGTCAACTGCACGGTTGTGTTTCTTCAAAAGACGGTTTCTCTTCACTCGTTTCATTATTTGTCATCGAAATAACTCCTAATGAGACCGATTTTTCTCCTAATGTTATGGTCAGTCACTCCTATTGTTAACTCAACCGCTCTATAGCATTAATAAACCATAAATCTGCTCTTGACAAAAATGAGCTCACTTCAGTAACTACTCAGGTTGTTCTTTAGTTGTACAGTGATCCTCTACTGGCAGTTTCGCAATTGCCAGTAGGGTCTTATATCTTGAGATTTGATTTTTCTTTGCCGTATCTACGATTGAGTGTAATTGC